>Ga0209161_10000045_pt1 | contig 77938 bp, 65 predicted proteins | sample GraSoiAngelo_155_FD_186169 | JGI IMG/M metagenome (GOLD analysis project Ga0209161, IMG submission 186169) | Grasslands soil microbial communities from the Angelo Coastal Reserve, California, USA - 14_1009_13_30cm (SPAdes) (version 2) | ecosystem: Environmental > Terrestrial > Soil > Grasslands... | reverse complement strand
TGAGCGAGATCCCAACTCGCCGTCAAGCTCAGACGCAACTCGACCAGCATCTGCACATGTTGAACCAGGGCCAGCAACGGCCTCAGGCAACAAAGCATTTGTAGGATTTCGTTGATTGCGAATGGGCAAGTCTTGTCTTATCGACGCTAAAGCTCTCCACGCAGCGTGGGTATCGCATGGTTCTCGGCAAGCACGTCTTGCCCTGTTTCGGTCAAAGGCGTCTCTGCGACATTACGAAGATGGACATTCAGCAGTTTGTTGCAGATAAATTCCGCCAAGGCCTGGCGTGGCAAACCGTGCGTAACGCTTGGATCGTACTCTCAAGCGTGTTGGACGCAGCAGTGGACTACAGCTATCTGAATTCGAATCCCGCTCGGGGCGTGAAGTTCCCTCCACAGGGCCGACGTAAAGAGCCCAGGATTCTGAATGCGGAAGCCCTGGCGAAGCTGCTCGCACAACTCCGGGAACCTTATCGGTCGATGGTCATACTCGCGGCCTCTACTGGGTTGCGAGTGGGCGAATTATTGGCGCTCCGCTGGAAGATGGTGAATCTGGCTGAGGGCACGATTCGAATTTCCGAATCTGTCTTTCACGGCCAGGTCCAAATGCCTAAGAGCGAGCGCAGTATTCGCACCATCCCGATTGGTCCACAGACACGCATACTGTTGGAAGAGCATCGCAAGAGGTTCACCGCTAATTGGAGTGAGGAAGGCTTACTCTTCCCGAACCAGTTGGGCGGACCACACCGCGAAAGTAATCTTCTAGAACGTGTGCTGAGGCCGGCGGCAATGGCGGCAGGGCTTGAGCGCGTGACGTGGCATCAACTACGCCACATACACGCGTCAGTCCTACATGATATCGGCGTGCCCGCTAAAATTGCGCAACAGCAATTGGGGCATGCCACTGTCGAGACCACGCTGAATTTCTATACCCATGCGATTCCAGATACGCACCGGCGTGCAATTGAGAGTCTAGAAGATGCCCTTTTTCCAGTTGTTCCCAAATGTTCCCAAGTTGGGGATGGCGGGAAAGAAACGAAAGTGGTAATCCATTGATTTGAAACGAGAAGCTTGGAGGCGCGGGTGGGATTCGAACCCACGAATGGAGGTTTTGCAGACCACTCCCTTGAACCACCGGCACACCTTCTGAGGAACTGATGTCGTCATACGGCACCGGTTTTTGCGGGAATGATCTCTAGCCCAAGGTCTCGGGCTTGTTTACGGAGCCGGGCTTCCAGACGCTGCCGGTTCTGCAACTCGTTTTGTACGCAGATGGTCTCATCGTAGGCCTGTCTGGTCGTCAGCATGTGGTAGATGACGCGCGCCAGTTTGTGCGCAGCAGCGGTGATCGCTTTCGGGGCTCCCAACTTAGCTCGCATCCGGCGAAAGTAATGCCCGAGGTAGGATTGGCTGCGATAGAGGGATTGCGCCGCCATGCGGAGGGCCGTGGCCGCTCGGTTCTTGACCTTACGTGTTTTGACCGACAGTATTTTTCCACCGCTGATCCGGTTATCCGGACAGAGCCCCAGCCAGGATGTGAACGCCGCCGCGTTGGCGAACCGCGAGAGATCAGGACCGATCTCCGCCAAAAGAGTTTGCGTCGTGAGCGTGTGCACCCCTGGAATTTGTGTCAGGTCCACTCCGAAGATCCGATAGAGATGACTCTGGAGATCGAAGCCGGGCTTGCCACCGCGTGTGTTTTGCCCATCTTGTGATTTCCACTTGGGATCTTCCGGCGGATCCGCTTTCGACTCGAATGTCTCTAGATACTGCTCGATCTCCTTGTCGCACGCACCGATCAACTTTTGGTAATGACGGTACGCCGCCAGCGATTGGCCGAGCGTGAACAGATGCTCGCGCCGGTAGTCCCCAACCAAAGATTTTGCAATCGTGCTCTCGGTGGCCTTGATCCGCCCGTCGCGCAGTTTCGCCAACGTCTGTGGGTTGCGCTCGCCAGCCAAGATCGCCTCGATGATCGCTAGCCCGGTCATACCGGTGATATCGCTGATGACGTGGTGCAACTGCAGGTTCATCTGATCCAACGCCTTTTGTATGTGTTGCACATGACTCGACGCCATCTGTACCAGACCATCCCGATGACGGAGGATCGAGCGCACCGTGCAGACCTCCTGTTCCGGCCGGAACGACCCCCGCAGCAGCCCCACTGAATGCAGGTACTGCAGCCATTGACAGTCGGAAACGTCTGACTTGCGCCCCGGCACATTCTTTACGTGGTGTGCGTTGACCAGAAAGACTTGCAATCCCCGCGCCTCCAGGATCTGAAAGAACGGGATCCAGTACACTCCTGTCGATTCCATCGCCACTGTCTCAATGTTGCAGGATTTCAACCAGTCTGCAGCGGCGTGCAGGTCTTCTGTGAATGTCGAGAAATGGCGAACCGGTTGCGCATCGCGATCCGCAGGCACGGCGATGTAGATCTCGGTGGCCCCTATATCTACGCCAGCGGCATTCGGATTAAGGCTGTGCAAGACCGGTGTACCGGTCTTCTTGCTGCTCCTTCGTTTTCTCGACATGGCTCTCCCTTGAACGGATCTGCCATGCGAGTCGGCCCAAACTGTGCGAAAGAGAGTACTCTTCTGATCGGGATCGACGTACCCCAGTACGAGGCCGCCGTCACCACTGACTTGAGCACGGAGTCTGGGACCATACTTCTAAACGGGCTCCCGAAGGATGCACCATTGTGGTTTTCGGCCTACTTGCCGGCACGCATGGACCCGATTATGTTATCGCACCACCAACTGAGACTCAGTTCCTTACCTGCTTGACCCGCATACCGCGGGCCCGTTACTTCTAATCAGGTCTTCACCCTAGGCTATTTTGCAGACTTTCCCTCCTATTTTTCCCCCCTATTTTCAACCTTACTACTAGGGACGAGCCGGACTGACCTTCGCACGACGCGCCCCGAACGATTTGCCTCCGAGGGAGTGTGGCGACGTTGGTCAGTCCGGGAAATAATTGGGATTCAAATCGGAAATGTGCTGATGCCACCATCCTGTAAGCCCCGGATGGCAGAAGGTTTATTCCGAGGGGTGTGAATGAATTTGGGGGGCGAAATCCATGCGCGAGCGTGATTTTCTGGAGCGAGCTGAGCAAGGTATTTTGGAAACAAGTGAGGCGAGGCAGGGAGACGCGAGAGAAGAAAAGCAGCAGGTAAAAGGGAGACGACGGCCATGAAAGGGCGAGTTTGGCTGGCTGGCGTACTCCTAGCCTTGCTGTGGGCCACGCCAGCGAAGGCAGACACGGGGATCATCATTCGGACGACGGGTGGGCTCTCCGCGCTGCAAGTCTTCTGCAGCCTTCCGCTATCGCCGTGCACCATTGTGGGATCGCTTGACGGCACATTAGGCCAAGTTTTCCTTGTGACCACGCCCCTTGACCCAACGACTTTCATCAATCTCTTGGGCGGAACCGTTGGTGGACTGACCGGCTTCGTGGATGCCGAGGTGAACCAACTGCTCAGCCTGGTTGACTTGCATAACCTAGTTCCTACGCCAATATCCCCCACACTCATGTCGGACAGGAGTTCGGTGGCGTACCCTGCAGGTTCTTCGACGCCGGCATGGAACAGCTACGTCAATCAGCCAGCGGCGTCGATTGTAGAAATCCAGAATGCGCAGAACTCGTTCAAAGTGACGGGGACGGGTGTCGTCGCGGACATAGATACGGGAGTGGATCCGACTCACCCGGTATTGCAACCGGTATTGGTGCCGGGTGACGGTTACGACTTCACGCGGAACCAGCCAGGCGGTTCCGAGCTGAATGACGTCGCGCCATCGGATTTTCCAACCTATCCTCCGCCCACGTGCAGCTCATCGACTTGTCCCGCGCCCGCGCAAGTGAATCAATCGACCGCGGCGGTGTTGGACCAGTCTACGGCGGCGGTGCTCGACGGTAACGGGAATCCCAATAAGTATGCGGCGTTTGGCCACGGCACGATGGTAATGGGCATTATCCACCTGGTCGCGCCGACCGCGCAGCTGATGCCATTGAAGGCGTTCCATTCGGATGGAACAGCGTCCCTCTCTGACATTCTCCGCGCGATCTACTACGGCGTGCAAAACAACGCCAATGTAATCAATATGAGCTTCGACATGAAGACAAGTTCCGTGGAGCTGCAAAAGGCTCTCGACTATGCCAACAAGCAGAATGTGATCTGCGCGGCATCGTCAGGCAACGACGGAACGCAGGAGATTGTTTATCCGGCGGCCCTGCAAAACGATGTGATGGGCGTGGCTTCAACGACGAATCAGGATACGCGCTCCCAGTTTTCCAACTATGGGAACGCGATCGTGTGGGTAGCAGCTCCGGGAGAATCCATCGTTAGCACATATCCCTTCAACACCTATGCGGCGGGATGGGGAACATCGTTTAGCGCGCCGTTTGTTTCAGGAGGCGCGGCGCTGTTACACAATTTGAGCACGGCTACTGCCCAGTCTGGGGCCGCTTTGGCCACGTCTCACGCCGTACCGCTTACCGACCCCGGCATGAACAACGGGCGCCTCGATTTGTGCATGGCCCTCGGGTCGGTAACCACGCCGAGCTGTTCGCAGGACTACAGCGTTTCGGCGACACCGTCCACGACGACCATCACTGCGGGTCAGCAGGCGAGCTTCACAGTGTCCGCTGCGCCGTTGAATGGTTCAAAACAAACCGTAACTTGGGATTGCATGGGTGCGCCGCAGGCCGCCACGTGCGCTGTTTCGCCGTCATCTGTTGTGCTGGATGGGTCCAACAAGGCAACCGCGACGGTCACGCTAACGACGACAGCAAGGTCGGCGATGGCGACGCCACGGTTCCTGGGAAAATATGCACCGCCGACGCCGGTACGGGTGACGCCGTTAACATGGCTTACGCTAATTGTATTGGTTTTGATCGCGTTCAGCTTTGGCCGCATTCCTCGCCAGAGAACTGGCCTTGCTGCTTTGGCAGGAGTACTTACTGTTTCCCTTTGCGCATCCTCCTGTGGCGGCTATGGCGGCTACGTCAACAACCCGCCGGGTTCCGGGACGCTATCCGCGCTAACGCTTAGCCCAACCAGTGTCAACGGCGGATCTTCGTCAACTGGCACAGTGACTCTGAGCGGGCCGGCCGCGAGCGGTGGCGCGGTCGTCAATCTTTCCAGCAGTGCGTCGGCGGCGATGGTGCCATTGAGCGTGACTGTCGTTCAGGGATACAACAGCGCGACGTTTACGGTCAACACCACCACGGTAAGCGCCTCAACGCCCGTCACAATTACGGCGGCCTATGCTGGCGTGACCAAGACTGCGTCCCTCACCGTGATGCCACCGGCAGCGTCAGGCACACCCGCCGGGAGCTACACGCTCACGATCACCGGTACCTCAACCAATAGCTCAGGCAACGTGAGTCGTACTACAACAGTCCAAGTTGTAGTGAACTAAGTAAGCTTCGGCTCGCGGCCCTCCTCCCCAGCCCGGCCCTACAACCCAGCGGATTCCCAAAGCCGGTATTGACTGGCCATTTGGCCGATGACGCTCAGAGCAAGTTCCATTGCCACCCCCAGCCCTAAATGGATTCTAGAAGGAGGGGAAACTGTCTCCAGGCAACGGCCAAGGACGAATGGGCAATGGACAACGCGAAGATTAAATGGAAGCGGAGAGCAGTACAGAAACTGACACTCGCGGCATGCGTGGCGAGCGGCTGCTTATTCGGCGGCGCGCCGGCAAAGGCGCAGGTTGCGGCTCGAACACAGGGAGCGGCGTCCAATTCCCGATTGCTGACCGTGGAGGAAGGACGGGCCATCGCGGATGCGGCGCGAGATCAGGATCGCCCTCGGCATAGCGCGCAGGACTGTTCGCACCTTGTTCATCAGGCATATCTCAACGCGGGTTTTGAATACCCCTATGCGAGCTCGTTTGAGCTCTACGCAGGGGACGAGAATTTTGAGCGCGTACGACACCCGCAGCCCGGGGACTTGATTGTGTGGCCAGGCCACGTCGGCATTGTTCTGGAGCCGACGGAGCACAGTTTTTACAGCCTGGTGAGTACAGGGCCGGAGGCCCAGAATTACGAGGGACTGTATTGGAAGTCGCGGGGGAGACCACGCTTCTATCGGTACAAAGTTGAAAACGCGGAGATCTTGACTGCGGCGAAGAGCCCGGCACCCGTAAGAGCTCCAAATTCCGCAAAGCCGCACGATGCTACGCAAGTGATCGAAGAGCGATCCACGGCGGCGGCTTCGGCAGCGGATCGCCCGCCGAAGATGGCTTCGGAGCGAACAAAGGTTGTGAATGAACAGCCGTCTGAGCCAGCACCTCCGGTTGCAGCCACGCCGTTTGAAGTGCCCGAAAGCATCATAATTGCAGCGGCGAACAAGCCGCCGACGAACAGCCAAGTTGCTGTAGCAATTTCTGAATTGAGCAATGCTTCGGGAAGCATCCTGCGCACGGATGCGCCCTCAAAACTGAGGCAGCCCGTGGTGATTTTTGAGCGGCTCCGCGTGGAGCGCCTGGAAATCAAGCGGGACCATGGATGGGCGCGCCTGCAGATTGATTCTCACGCAACCATAGCGGGTGGAGAAACGGATTACAAACAGCGGCACGAAAAAGTTCGCTGGGAGCTGCGCCGAACGGAATCCGGCTGGGAAGCGGTCGCACCTACGAATCGAAGGTACGTGCCAAATGATGTGGCGGTGCGCCATCTGGCGGCACAGCTCGCGCATTTGACCGAAACGGACGGCGCTGCGGCTCACCAGGAGGCCCTTCTGCAGCAGGAGTCGCAGCTCGCCAACTTGTTGAGCGCTCTTCTCGAAAAAAAGGACGCAACAGATCGAGTAGCCAAGGGGTCCGCGAGTACGCAACGCGCAGGAACTGATTTACGTAACTAATCCTTCGGCTGCGGTCTGGCAGATTGGGCCGATGAATCCTGGGGCAGGGCGAACGCGACGTACATGCCACCGGATGGTGACTTGGGATCTTTGCCACCGCCTGCAGCAATGACGATGAATTGGCGGCCATTTACTTCGTAGGTGGCGGGAGTAGCGTTGCCGGAGAAGGGCAGCGTCGCGTCCCAAAGGAGCTCACCGGTGGATTTGTCGAAAGCGCGGAATTTTTTGTCGAAGGTGGTCGCGCCGATGAACAGCAGCCCACCCGCAGTGACGATTGGCCCGCCGTAATTTTCCGTACCGGTATTCTTCTGTCCCTTCGCGGCGAGTTCCGGGTATTCGCCTAGCGGAATCTTCCAGACATATTCGCCGGTGTTCAGATTGATAGCGTTCAAGGTGCCCCATGGGGGAGCGATCGCGGGATAGCCTTCCGGGTCGAGAAACCTGTGATAGCCAGTGAAGCGATACTTCATGGACACAGGGGGCGGCGCAGAACTGGAAAGCTCCTTATTTTCGCCGCTCATCACGAAATCAATGAGCGCGAACAACTGGTCTTCCGTCAAATTGGGAAAAGCAGGCATTCGTCCCTTTCCATTCTTGATGGTGGTCGCAACTTGCGCAAACGTCAGCCGCTCGGAAGCTCTTACGAGCGAAGGCATCGCCGGAGGTGAACCCGTCATTTTTTCACCGTGGCAAACGCTGCACTGGCTCATATAGATGGCGCGCGGGCTATTCTCGCCGGTGTTCGGAGCGAGAGCGCCCGTCCAGGCCATCTCATTCGAATTGACATAGATGATTCCGGTTTCCGCATCCACCGCGGGGCCGCCCCACTCGGCGCCGCCGTCGAAGCCTGGAAAAACTACGGTGTCTTTTCCCACGCTGAACGGAACGAATTGGCCTTCACTGCGGACTTTCCTGAACTTTTCGAGCGCCCACTGATGAACTTCCGGCGTGCGCATGGTTAATAAATCCGCGGTGAGAAGCTGGCGCGCAAAGGGCGCAGGGCGAAGGGGAAGAGGCTGCTCGCGGGCGGCAGCTTCGCCGGGCACAGCGCTTGAGGGATATTTGCAGGACTTGATGGGGAAAAGAGGGTTCCCGCTGGTGCGGTCGAATAGATAGACAAAACCCTGCTTGGATGTTTGCGCTACCGCGGCAATTTCTTTTCCGTCGCGCTTGACGGTGAGGAGCGCGGGCGGAGAAGGGAAGTCGCGGTCCCAAATATCGTGGTGGACACCTTGAAAATGCCAGATTCGTTCGCCGGTCTGGGCATTCAAGGCAATCAGGCAATTTGCGAAGAGATCGTCACCGATGCGATCAGCGCCGTAGAAATCAAATGCGGCGGAGCCGGTTGGAACATACACAATGCCGCGTTGGGGATCGAGGGTCATACCGGCCCAATTATTCGCGGCGCCGCTGTTCTTCCACGCGCCCTGGGGCCAAGTGCGGTACCCAAATTCGCCTGGGTGCGGAATGGTGTGAAACGACCAGCGCAGCTTGCCACTTCGAACGTCGAAGGCACGAATGTCACCAGGGGGCGCGGGGAGAGTCTCGGGATTGCGGCCGCCGACGATCACCAAATCTTTGTAAACGACAGGTGGGCTGGTCAGGGCAATAGATTGAGCGGAGGCAGGTTCGCGGCCAAGATTTTCGCGGAGGTCGATGCGGCCTTCTTTCGCAAACGATGGGATCGGCCTGCCAGTCGTGACGTCCAGAGCGTAGAGGAAATTCACCACGCCCACAAGAATGCGCTTGTCGTTGCCGTTGGCCCAATAGGCCAGACCGCGATTTGGCTGCGTGCCTCGAATTCCAGAGTCGAACTTCCAAAGGAGCTCGCCGGTCGCGGCATCCAGCGCGAAAACCTTTTGCGTCGGCGTGATTCCATAAAGGACTCCCGCGACGATAATGGGGCTGGTCTGAAGGCCGCCTTCTTCCTTCGTGTCGAAGCTCCATGCAACGGTAAGGCGCTTGACGTTGCTGCGATTGATTTGGGCGAGGCTGGAATAGTGATTGTTCTCCGGCGCGCCGCCATATGCCGGCCAGTCCTGATGTTCTTTGACGCCCGCAGTGTCTTGTGGCCGCGAGCTTGCCGCCCGGGCGATAAACGCAGGCTTGGTGACAATCAGGGCGGGAGCTAGAAGTAATGCTCCGATCAAGAGTATTTTCGCTGTGCGCTTTTTTTCCATGGGAGCACGCCGTGAGAGGATAGCATTCCTCGAATTCCGTGAGGCGAAGATTCAAAGGGGGCACTTTACATCTGGGGAGCCACACCGTGCCTTGACCGATGCTTCGAATAGCGAACGTCCAGAAGCAACCGACTTGCTTCACCTCGGCAGGAATGCAATCCAGTAGAAGCGGATGGGCTCACTGCTATCTTGCGGAAGCGGGCACGGCGCGCAGCCCCAAGACGCGCATAAGCGTTTCCTGGACGTGGACCAGCTCGCGCTGTCGCTCATGCTCCTCTCTCGTACGGTCGGTGAGAGTTTCTTTCAACAGCAACAAGTTGCGGCGGAATTCGAGTTGCGCGAGAACCAGACGGCTCAATGCCTTCAGCGCTTCTTTTTGCTCAGGCGCCAATTCGCGAGGCGCGCGATCCACGACGCAAAGTGTTCCGAGTGCGTAACCATCTTCGTTAATAAGGGGCGCGCCGGCGTAGAAGCGGATATGCGGGTCAGAAACGACAAGAGGATTGTCGCGAAAGCGATCGTCTGCGAGCGCATCGGGAACTACGAAGACATCATTCTGCAAAATGGCCGTGGAGCAAAAGGCAATGTCTCGCGAGGTCTCCGAAGCATCCAAACCCACGCGAGACTTGAACCACTGGCGATTTTCGTCGACAAGTGAAATCAGGGCTATGGGCGTCTTGCAAATGAACGAGGCCAGCAGAGCGAGGTCGTCGAAGGATTGTTCCGGATCAGTATCGAGGATAGCGTACTTCTCCAAGGCGGCGATCCTGCCTGCTTCATTGACTGGCTTGACGATATCCATGAGCCACCTCCTGCATGATTCTCCGGTGAGAATTGGACGCTGGCCGAGAGCGGAATCATACTCCAAAACTACATGAATGCGACCGCCTCGATTGCGTTATTGCTCGACTTCCTGCCGGCATTCGCTAGAATCCACCTGTTCGATCCCGGAACGAGTTGTGGTTTCCACTGGAGGTGACATGAACATGACGACGCGCGCGCGATCCATCGCCATCGCAACTGCTCTACTCGCAACTGCCATCGCAGCGGGACCACGCGCAACCGCGCAGGAGAATTACACGCCTATTGCAGCGAATTTGAAGGCACGCACGTGGTTCCAGGATGCGAAGTTTGGCATGTTCATCCACTGGGGCGTATATAGCGTACTGGGCGACGGCGAATGGATCATGGAGACGCGCCCCATCAACAGGACGGATTACGCGAAGCTGCCGTCTTTTTTCAATCCCATCAAATATGATCCCGCGGCGTGGGTCGCGCTGGCAAAGACCGCAGGCATGAAATACATCACCATTACCTCGAAGCATCACGACGGGTTCGCGATGTTCGATTCGAAATTGACGGATTGGAATGTCGTGGCGCGCACGCCTTACGGCAAGGACGTAATCGGGATGCTCGCCGAGGAGTGCCATAAACAGGGCATCAAGCTGTTCCTGTACCACTCCCAACTCGATTGGCATTCTCCCGATTATTTTCCGCGCGGGCGAACGGGACATCGTACGGGCCGCCCGGATTCCGGGAATTGGGATGCTTACCTGAATTTTATGGACGGGCAATTGCGAGAGCTGCTGACGAATTATGGAGAGATCGGGGGAATTTGGTTCGACGGAATGTGGGACAAGCTCGATGCGGATTGGCATCTCTCCCGCACTTACGGGCTGATTCATCAACTCCAGCCTCAGGCCTTGGTCGGCAGCAATCATCATAAGACGCCATTCCCCGGCGAGGATTTTCAGATGTTTGAAAAAGATTTGCCGGGCCAGCACACCACTGGTTTCAACCCGGAGCAATCGGTCAGCGCGCTGCCACTCGAAACTGCGGAAACCATGAACAACGCCTGGGGATTCAATCTCACCGACGAACACTACAAGAGTCCGGCGGATTTGATTCGATACCTGGTACGCGCCGCAGGACTGAACGCGAATTTTCTTTTGAATGTGGGCCCGATGCCGAGCGGCGAAATCCAGCCCGAGTTTGTGCAGCGACTGACGGAAGTGGGCAAGTGGATGAAGCAGTACGGCGATTCGATTTATGGAACGCGGGGAGGCCCGGTCCCAGCCGGACCGTGGGGCGTGACGACGCAGCGCGGCTCGACGGTCTACGTTCATGTCCTCGATTGGAATCAGCCGGTGCTGGCATTGGCTGGAATCCCGCGGCCCGTTCATTCGGCGCGGCTTCTGCGCGATGGAAGCGGCGCCGAGTTCAGCGTCGTTAAGGGAGGGCTGGTTCTGAAATTGCCGGAACCGCAAGCGGAAGAAGTGGATCGCGTGATCGTTCTTGAATTGGAGGCGGCGAAGTAGCGGAAGACTCGAATCAGGGACTAGGTGCGGAATCGTCGAGTTTCAGAATGAGCACCTGGCCGTTCGAATGAAAAGTGCCGCCAGTTGCGGTCTTGGCTTCTTTCATTGGATTGTCCGGCAGGAAGTGGGAAATTCCGGTAACGAGACCCGTGGAAGCCAGAGTCTTCTCAACGTAGTCGCGCTCGAGATCAATATCGGGATCGATTTTGTGGGTGACGCCGTTGTTGCGCTGGTCACGTTCGAATCCGATGTCGTGAGTAGCGGCGCCGACCCATAGCGTTTCACCTTTCACCTCGAACGGCGCCTTCCAGATGCGCAGATGATTGCGCGATCGGACGACACTAAGGGGCTCGGCGTGCGCCCAGCCGTAGTCCTGCGCGCGGCCAAACAGGTAGAGCTGGCTCATCGGCATGGTCAAGTAAGCTTCTTTCGACAGGCTGGCGATGAGGCCGTGAAGGACGGTGTCTTTGACGTCAGCGTCGACTTTTACCCAACCCGCGGTGGTGAAGACGCGCTGCATGGCGGCTTCGGAGCCAAGGATCAGGAAATTGACCATATCGCCGGGGTTGCCTTGCTTGTCGCCGACGCGGCGCGGGATTTTTGAGAAGAGATTGTTGTCGATCCCAGGCAACGAACTGACTTGCTGGGCAACGACGCGTGCGGTGCCGTTCTCGGGCGCGTAAACCTCGATGCGCACGGCATACGTGCCGCTACCAGCGTCGTCGGTGGTCTGATTGATGCCCACGGCAAGACGCCCAGAGACAGGAGCGACAACATCGCGGCGCGCGCCGATGGCAAAAGGCTGGGCGGTGTCTTTGTCGCCGATGCGCCCAATCAACGCGCCCCGCCCCGCTTCATTGAATGGCAAGACGCGAAGAAGGTCTTTGAAGCTCCGCGGGAGGCCGTCAGGACCATTGTCGTCCTTCGCGTCGACGTAGCGGAGCTTGCCGGTGGCAGTGATGAGCACGTGCTCGCCGGCCTGAATGTCGACGCTGGTGTCGATCCAGGATTCTTCGCCGGTTATCTGGACTTCCTGTGAAAGGCGCTTCTTTCCTTGCGGCGTTTGCGTGGCGGCACGGTTCTGCGAATCTTGCTTGGCAGGCGCTTGCTGCAGCGGAGGCGTGGTGTTCTCACGAACGAGTTGCGCATGTAAGGCACCTGGAAAAGCAGCCGCCACGAGCAAAAATCCAATAGAAGATCTCAGTTTTCCCATGAGGGGTCGAATCATCAAGCGGCCATCCCGCGGTGGTTTAAGAAGCATCTCCACTGTTAGCAGATGCCCCGCGAAGGCGCAAGCGTTGTCCGAGTCGAGCGACCGATTTTCCGTTTGAAAGCGGCAAAAGCAGAGACGCCGGGCCTACGAAGTGTTCGCGGAGCAAGACGGGATTCCTTGACGGAGTTTGTAGGGGCTTGTAGATTGGCAATATGCCGTAGAACTGTGAGAGGACATGGACTGCTCCCAGATATGCCCTTCCGTACGGAGAACCGCGAAACGCGGAGATAGAAACAGCGACAGGCCCGAGTGAGGACTACGGCGAAAGGCATGAAAAAACTTCAACAACAGGTCGTGCTGGTGGCATTGTGCTTGGCAATAGCGTCGGCCGCGACAGGACAAGCGCAGGCCCCCATACCGGCACAAGTGCAATCCCCAGCACCACCGGCTAGCCCAACGCCAGCGCCCCGGCAGCGCACACGAACCGCTCCGCCGAGCACTGTGAGCGTGGATGGCAGCGAGGCCATGTTCACAACCATGTGCGCGCTGGTCGCGGCGGGTTTTGCATCGAACGTCAGTTCCGACAACTGGACGGCGTTCCGCGCGCAGATGCGGGAGCGTTTGCGCCGGCAGCAGGGGCCGGCTGTGGAGGCGGTGCGGGAATTTTACCGCCAGCACGAATTGCGCGATCCGGGCGCGACTCTTTCCAGGTATTTGTGGTTCGGCCTGGTGTCCGGGCCAGCGCCTGCGTTTCAGCCGATTTTGCGGCGCGATGAACTGCCTCCCGAGATCATTGCGCTCGAGGGATTCAGCGAAATCCTGTCCAGCTACTATCAGGAGCAGAAGATCGGCCAATTGTGGCGGCAAGTGCAGCCCGTTTATAACCGCGAAGTCGAACGGCTCCATGATCCGCTGTCGCAGATTGTTTTCGTCGCGTCGGGATATCTCCGCGAAATCCTCGAGCCGTCCGGGCCGCGCACATTTGCGGTCGTCGTCGAGCCCCTGGTGGGGCGGATCACCAATGTTAGGAATTTTGGGGATCACTATGCGTTGGTGCTCAGCGGAGGGGAGGAGATTCCAACGGATGTGATTCGCCATGCCTTCTTGCACTTTCTGCTGGACCCGCTGCCTCTGATGTATCCCCACGTGACAGCGGTGAAACGCCCGTTATTCGAGAAAGCCGCGACTGCTCCGCGCCTTGCGCCGGAGTTGAAGGATGACTTCGCGTCGTACTTCGCGGAATGTACCGTCCGCGCCGTGGAGCTGAAGCTCAAGCGCATCTCCCCAGGCGAGCGGGAAGCGGCGATGAATCGCGACGATGAAGACGGTTACGTTCTCGTGAAACCGCTCTTCGGGGCGCTGCCCAAATTCGAGAACTCCGAGCCGTCGATGAAGCTGTTTTTCCAGGATTTGGTACGGGCCATCGATACAGGAGCCGAGGCCAGGCGGTTGGCGACGGTGAAATTTGCGCCAGCCGACACGGCCAGACCGGAAGATGAAGCCGCGGCTGAAGAAGTTGCGCGCCGGCGGAGCGCCGCCCCAACCACAGTGCCGAATGATGCGGAAGTCCTTACGGCCTTGACGGAAGGGGAACGGCGCATCGCGGAGAAAAATCCGCGCGCGGCGGAGGCTTCGTTTCAAAAAGTACTTACGAAATATCCAGATCAAGCGCGCGCCTGGTATGGAATCGGCTTGGTGGCGCTCCTGGATCACGATGCGGCCAGAGCCAAGCAGGTCTTCGGTCGGCTGACTACGGGTGAACACGCAGCGACGCAAGATCCCATGGTGCTGGCGTGGTCCCACGTTTACCTGGCGCGAATTTATGATGATGAAGGAAATCCAGAAGTAGCGAAAATGGAGTATCAGTCCGTGTTGAACGTGGAGGGCGGGCCGGAGCAGGCCAAACAAGCAGCGCAAAAAGGACTGGCTGCGGTTGGCGGAGACAAAACCACTGCGCGACCTTGAACGAAGTCCGATTTTTGCCAGGCGGGGTCGACTGAGGAACGGGAGCAGCCCTTGCACGAAAACGGAGAAGGAATAACGAGCGAGGAGAAAAAGGATGAGAATGAAATGGAGTATTTGGTTGCAAGCGGTAACCGCCGCGGGATTGTTGGCGGGCGCGAGCGGATCCGCAGCGGCAGTTTTGCTCTATGACCAGGCAGGCCAGAGCCAGCCTCCGCCGCAACAGGGCGACAAGTCGAAGACTCCAGACGTCACGCCTCTGACGCTGGATGCTCCGGCACCGGTGAATGCCGAGGAAGACGCGGCATACAAGGCCTTTCAAGCCGTGAATCAGAATGATTCCGCCAAGAAGATTGAGCTCGGCGAGGCTTTTCTCCAGAAATATCCTGAAAGCCGCTACAAGTCCCCGGTGTACGGTGCTTTGACTTATGCGTACCTGCAGGCTGGGAACACGCAGAAGATGCAGGAATATGGCGAAAAGGAAATCGCGATTGCGCCGAACGACGTTTCCACGCTTGCGCTTCTCGGGCAGACACTGCCTCGGGGCCTGCATGGTAGTCCGACTACGCCCGAAGCCGTCCAGATACTGGCCAAAGCGGAGCAGTATTCCAAGCAGGCCATCGAGATTACGCCGACTCTCCAGAAACCCGAGAACTTGACCGATGAGGCCTTCACATCTGCGAAGAATCAGACCCTGGCGATGGCCCACAGCGGGTTGGGATTGGTCTACGTGCGGCGAGGGAAAAACGCCGAAGCGATTCCGGAGCTCGAGCAGGCCGTGAAGATCGATCCGAATCCGGACCCGGTCAATTACTATTTGCTGGGAATGGCCAACAAGATTACGTCGCATTTTGACGATGCCATAGCCGCCTTCAATAAATGTTCAGCCATGGCCGGGCCTTTGCAGGGCACCTGCAAGGCACAAGGGGAAGACGCTAAGAAGCTTGGCGCGACACAACTGAGCGCGCCGAAGTGAGCCGGCTCGCCCCCACGGCGGAATTATGCAAGAGACCATCCGGATCGCGGACGGCGCGTTTGAGGAACGTCTAGGGTATAAGTTTTCGGCCAAGGAGCTTCTCGAGAGAGCGCTCACCCATAGCTCTGCAGTCCCCGAATTGCGTTCGGCAGGCGCTGAAGAGGCGGTTGCTGCCGTGCTTCCCAGGGACAATGAACGCCTGGAGTTTCTGGGGGATGCCGTCCTCGAACTGCTTGCCAGCGAATATCTCCTGGGAGCTTTTCCGGAATGGAGCGAGGGACAGCTTTCCAAGAGCCGTGCGCGTATCGTGAATGCAAGTTCGCTGGAGATGGCTGCGCGTCGCCTGCGCCTCGGTGAACACTTGCGGCTGGGACGCGGTGAAGAGAAAACCGGAGGTCGCGAGAAACAGACACTTCTGGCCGACGCGTTTGAAGCAGTGGTGGCTGCGGTTTACCTGGATGGCGGACTGGGTGCCGCCCGCGAGGTCTTGCGAAGGGTCCTGTTTGAGCAGGCGCTTGAAGAGCGCGGCGAGCGTATCGCGGAGTCCGATCGAAAATCCGCGTTGCAGGAACTCTTGCAGGGACAGGGGCGTGCACCTGCGGAATATCGCATGGCTGGAGAAAGCGGCCCAGACCACCAGAAAGTCTTTCAGATCGAAGTTTGGATAGACGGGGAGTATATGGCGACAGGCGAGGGCAGCACGAAAAAAGAGGCGGAGCAACGCGCGGCGCGTAGCGCCTTGGACCAACTCAAACGCGCGCAAGCGAAAGGCTGACGCGGAATGCCGGAAGAGACAGTAGCGGAAATCCAGGAGCAGGCGCCGGAAACAAAGCAGGAGCACCACGCCGACCAGACCACGATTTCCGAATACCTGGAGTCGCTGTTGGTAACGGTGATTCTGGCGCTCTTTGGCACAAGTTTCATTGTGCAGGCCTTCAAAATTCCGTCGGCTTCCATGGAAGGCACGCTGTTGATCGGCGACCATTTGCTGGTGAATAAGTTTATATTCGGCGGCACAGGCGCCTGGTATGAAAAAGTGCTCCCATACCGCCAACTGGAACGCGGCGACATTATCGTTTTCAAATACCCTTATGCCGATCACCAGCACTTCGTCAAACGGGTTATCGGCCTGCCTGGGGATCACTTGAAACTCGTCGACCAGGAGATGTTCATCAACGGAAAACCGCTGCCGGAACCCTATGTCGTGCATGACGCAAGTGCTCCCTACGACCCTTTGAATTACAACTTTCCTCCGCCGAGTCGGCAGTTGATTACTTCCGCGATGCAGCCGGAGTGGGCGCACGAAATGCGCAAGTATATGCATGGAGATGAAATCATCGTGCCGCCTGGAAAATACTTCGCCATGGGCGATAATCGTGATCGCAGCCTGGATAGCCGGTACTGGGGGTTTGTTGATCGTGACGCTATCATGGGGCGGCCGTTCTTGATTTACTGGTCGGTGGATGCGAAGAGCGCCGACTACAGTGGAGAAAGTACCTTCTGGTCCAGATTGGTGGGCATTTTTGAGACGATCGCACATTTGCCGTCTCGAACGCGTTGGAGCCGCATGCTCCATACCGTGCATTAGGAATTCAGTTCGGGATTTGAGGGGAGCACACTTTTTGATTCGTCCAAAGGATGGGCTCGGCTCTACCTTTTTGCGAATGAGTCTGCGAAACTTCCCAGCAGCATGAACAAGCTGCAAAAGTGGTGGAGACCTGCGTTGGCGATCGTCGGCATCGTCATCGCCTTGCAGGTCAGCGTGTCTCTGCTTGTTCGCACTAACCGCGGGCATGCCTATCTGATAGCGCATCTGGAAAGGGCGTTTGGTCGGCAGGTGGAAGTCGAGAGTTTCGACGCGCGGATTTTGCCCCGTCCGCAACTGGATGCCAACGGTGTAACCGTCGGAGAGGACCCTTCCTTCGGCTATGAATACTTTCTGCGCGCCGAAAACCTGAGCACCAATCTGCGTTTGTTGGGCCTGCTGCGGGGCCATTTTGAATTTGGGACCATGGCTCTCAATAAGCCGAGCCTCATTCTGGTCCGGAATTCGGAGGGCCGCTGGAATCTGGAGAGGTGGCTCCCGCCGGCAAAGACAATTCCAGTGCAAGACTTGGCCGTATTCGGGCCGGCCTCGCCCGTCGCCCCGGTCAACCGCCTGGAAAAAATCGAATTCGATGATGGGCGCATCAATTTCAAGACCGGCGATGACAAGTTACCCTTTGCATTTACAGGTGTTTCAGGGAGCGTCGAGCAGATTTTGCCGGGGCGTTGGCAATTGCAACTCTCGGCTCAGCCCTCGCGCAGTGGAGTTTCCCTGCAATCCGCGGGAACGATCAAAGTCCTCGGCGATGTGGCGGGAACTTCCGCGCGATTGCAGCCTGCGGGAATCACGCTGCATTGGAGCGATGCGTCACTGGCGGACGTCCTGCGGCTCTTCCGTGGACAGGATTATGGCGTGCGCGGGACGTTCGCTCTGGACGCCACAGCGAAAAGCGGTGCCGCCAAGGACGATTTGGCGGGAGACTGGGATTTCTCAATCCGCGGACGCACCGGTCAAATCCATCGCTGGGATTTGGCGGAGCGCGCCGATAATCCGCGGCTGAATCTCAGAGTCAACGGACGCTGGAACATTGGTTCGGGGAGCTTTGTCGCGGAAGAACTTGCCGTCGAGGGTCCGAAATCGAATCTTCGCGGGCAGCTCCGCGTCGTTGGCGGAAGCGCGCCCTCGATGGAATTGCGGTTGGATTCCCTCGGGATACAGGCGTCGGACCTGCTGGCCTGGTATCGCTCGTTTCATCCGGACGTTGTCGAGGGAGTGACGGCGGAGCAGTATTTCACCGGTGGCATGATTCTGCGCGGCTGGCCGCTGTCTTTGGAATCGGCGGCACTTTCGAGCAGTGGTGGGATCGTAAACGTGCCGGGGTTCGCGCAACCTGTGCGAATCGGTCTCTTCAACGGAGGCTGCGAACGGGGCGTGCTGGCGATTGGGCCTGTTCGCGTTGCGCTCGGAGGCGAACTTCGCGATGTAATGACGCCGAAACGCCGCAGGGTAGCGCTCGCGATGGAAAACGCCGCGGACCTGACTTTTACGCACGATCTAAATACGCAGGCTGGAAGCATCAGTATTGAGGGGAACTTTTTCAAGGCGGAGAATTTCCTTAAGCTGTCCGCGGCATTTGGCCGTCAGTTGAATCGTGGCTGGGAATTGACGGGACAAGCCACCGCGGTCATTAAGTGGGAGTGGAAACAGCCTTTCACCGGCAGGTGGAACGGCAGGATTGGGTTCAGCAAAGCAAATTTGAGCGTCGCGGGATTGAACCAGCCGCTGAAAATCTCCGAAAGCGCCCTGGACTGGGTCGACGGACGGCGTATCGCGCGTGTGATGCGAGTCGAAGGGTTTGGCGGTACGTGGACAGGAAACATCGAGCAACCCGCAGAGTCCGATGATGACAATGGTCCAAAGTGGATTTTTCATTTGCGCGCGGACCAGTTGAATGCGGCGGACCTGGACCGCTGGGTCGGACCACGAGCGCGGCCAAGTTGGTTGCAGCGGCTTTTGCCGCCGCTTCTGGGAGGGTCGGCGCCCAGCCCTCCGGCGAGTGAGCTCGTCCGCCGCGTGAATGCCGAAGGCGAGCTCGACATCGGGCAATTGACAATCGAAAAGTTGAAGCTGGAGCAAGTGCAAGCCAAGGGCTACCTCCACGATCTCCATCTTGATATCCGTGGGGCTCAGGCGGAATGGGCGGGCGGCAAAGTGCATGCAAAGATAAACGCGAAGTTCCTGCCGCGGCCCGTTTATGACGTTTCTGCGGAATTGGACCGCGTGAACCTCGCGCAACTGCCGGGAGCAGGCCGCATCGCGGAACGCTTGGGTGGTTTCGCGACGGGCACTCTGCGCGTGAAAACCGAAGGTGTGGGCCGTGACGAACTCCTAGGAAAACTCGCCGGCCGCGGCGATTTTCATCTGAACAAAGTGGAGTTTCGCGGATGGGACGTGAACGCAAGCGTCGCCGATGGAGAAGCGCGCGCCGGAATTTCGCGTTGGGCCGCGGGCGAAGGCTCCCTCCGTTTGCAGAACAGCAGTATTGTCCTAGAGGATTTTCGTCTCGATGGCGGGCAACAATCGACGCTCGTGAATGGAACGCTCAGCTTTGGGCGAAACGCGGACCTGGAGATCGAAACCGTCAGCGCGCGAAAAAGCAAGGACCGCAAACCCAGCGATTTTGGCACTGGACGCGTCCTGAAGATTTCAGGGCCCCTCGATGGTCCAAAAGTTTCCGTGGAGAAAGCGGGTGTACGCCAGCCTGCGGACTAAACTTCTCGATTCTTGAATGAAAATATTTTTCAGACCTGGAGGAAAGCGAGCGATGAAGCGTCACGCCCTGTGCTGTGCAATGGGATTGCTGATTTTGACGCCGCGCGCGAACGCGCAAAAATCGTTCACGCTCGAACAGGTAATGAGCGCGCCTTTTCCCTCCAGCCTGATTGCGGCAAAGAATTCCAACCGCATCGCTTGGGTTCTGGATCAAGAAGGCCGGCGCAACATCTGGGTGGCCGAAGGGCCCGCATTCTCGGCACGGCAGCTCACAAAATACAGCGAGGATGACGGCCAGGAGCTCTTGGACCTCCGTCTTTCCGCGGACTCCAACACGATTGTCTATGTGCGCGGTGAAGGCAAGAACGCAGTCGGCCAGGTGCCGAATCCCACCAGTAATCCTGCAGGAGCTGAGCAAGCGGTTTGGACCGTCGCCTGGAACGGCGGCGAGCCCAAGCGTGTGGACGCCGGCCATTCCCCACAGGTTTCTCCACGCGGAACGATCGCGTATGTCAAGGATGGACAGATCTGGCTCGCGCCTCTGGATGGAGTCGACAAGCCGCAGCAACTGGTTGTCCGCGGGCAAAATTTTGGCCCGCACTGGTCACCCGATGGAAGCGGTCTGGCTTTCGTGTCCGCGCGAACCGATCACGCCTTCATCGGCGTCTATGACGTTGCCACCAAAACGATTCAATTCATCGCGCCGTCTGTGGATTCCGACGCCAATCCCGCGTGGTCGCTCGACGGCAAGCGTATCGCTTTCGTGCGGCGGCCCGCCGAACCGCGAGACGAGCCGCAGGGTTTCTTTATTGCGCCGGATAAGCCGCACCGTTGGGCCATCTGGATCGCGGATGTCCCCTCTGGAACAGCTCACGAAATCTGGCACAGCAGCGCGACGCCGCAGGGATCGTTTCCTTACATGGCCGAAGATACCGGAGGCGGCGTCATCAACTGGGCCGCTGGCGATCGACTGGTCATCGCTTCTGAAGAAGATGGGTGGCTGCATCTCCACGCACTCTCGGCCGAAGGCGGCGCAGCGAAGCTCCTCACTCCCGGCAATTGCGAAGTGGAGCAGTGGTCCTTCACGCCCGATAAGAAAGGTATCCTGTTTAATTCAAATTGCGGCGACGTGGATCGCCGCCACATCTGGAACGTGTCGATCGACGGAGGCACCCCGGGACAATTCACTCGCGGCACTGGGATCGAGTGGGCTCCCGCTGTGCTTAGTGACGGTCGGACACTGATCTATTTCGGATCGGATGCGACTCACCCCGGTCGCCCTTTCGGTACCTCACTTGCGCCCGACCGCACGACCGGCGCCCTAGCGTCCGGAACCTGGCCCAGGGATTTTCCTTCCAACGGCCTCGTCGCGCCACAGCAAGCTCTTTTCAAATCCGACGACGGTTTGGAATTACACGGGCAGCTTTTCATGCCCGCGGGATTGAAGCCTGGCGAAAAGCGCCCAGCCGTGATTTTTCTTCACGGCGGCCCCATCCGCCAAATGCTTCTCGGCTGGCACTACATGTACTACTACTCGAACTCCTACGCCATGAACCAGTACCTCGCCAGCCGCGGATACATCGTTCTTGCGCTGAATTACCGCAGCGGCATCGGCTACGGCCGCGCGTTTCGCGAAGCCCCGGGCCGGGCAGGTCGCGGCGCAACCGAATATCAGGACGTGGTCGCCGCGGCAAAATATTTGCAGGGCCGCAACGAGGTCGACGCAAAACGCATCGGACTATGGGGCGGAAGTTACGGCGGCTATTTGACCGCCCTAGGTTTAGGGCGCAACTCCGATCTGTTCGCGGCGGGCGTGGACCTGCACGGCGTACACGACTGGCCGACTGACAACTGGGAAGGAAAGAACGTCCCTGCGGATCTGAACAAGCTGGCCCGTGATTCCTCTCCCGTGACTTCCGTCAACACCTGGAAGTCGCCGGTACTTTTTATTCATGGCGACGACGACCGCAACGTTTATTTCACGCAAACGGTGGACCTCGTCGCTCGCCTCCGCGAAAAAGGCGTCGAGATCGAGCAACTCGTTTTCCCCGATGATGTGCACGATTTTCTGCTGCACCGGCATTGGCTGGCGGCCTATCACGCGGCCAGCGACTTTTTCGATCGGCATTTCAAGATGCCGGGAAATTGAACATACGCTTTGAAACGCAATCTAGTTCCTATCGCCGGATTGTCGCTTCTCGCCGCGGCCACTCTCTGCGCCGGTGACAAGCGTGTCCATTTCCTTCCCCGATTGCAGCCCGGCCAGACCATCACCTACCTCATCCGTTTTCAGAGCGACAAAAATGTAAAAACCGAAAGCAACGTTGTCGCCCCCATGGCGCCAGACGCGGCGCAAATCGACGCGCACGGCTTGCTGCGGCTTGAGATCCTGGGCGTTCAGCAATCAAGCAGCAGTGCAGCGATTCACCTGCGCGGTCAGTTTCTGACTTTCGAACCGAATGTCCAGCCAAGGACGCCAGAAGAAAAAAGGTCCAGCGGCCAGAGCATCGAATTCACGATTTTCCCGGATGGCTCAGTCAACGAAGTGAAGGGTTTGGATTTTCTTGTTCCCGAGCAAAAGCAAGCCTGGCAGCAATGGGTTGCGCGTTTCGCTCTTGCGTGGACTCTCCCTCCCAACGGCATGAAGGTCGGCGAAAAATGGAAATCCGGCCAAGCGGAGCAGGCAGGGGCTCCCGTCGCCGGATTGAATTGGGCGCGGCAGTCCACGTACGTGCGCGATGAGCCGTGCCATGCGAGTCAGCTTTCTCCTGCGGGAGACGTTTCCGTCTCCAGTGGTCCTTCCGATACTTGTGCTGTGCTGCTCACATCGGCAACGCTGCGGCAGAATTCGTCGTCAAAAAATGCTACCCCGGAGGATTTCAAGCTTCACGAGCTGCGGACCACGGGAACGGCGAAAGGCGCCAACGAAATCATTACCTATATTTCTCTGAAGAGCGGCCTCGTCGTGCGGGCCACGGAAGAGGCCACTCAATTTATGGATGTCGTCGTGGCCCAGGCGGACGGCTCGAATCGCGTGCACTATAATGTTGATGCCAAGAGCCACTCGGAAGTGCTCCTGCTGACGGAAACTCCCCGGCATCAGCCTTGATTCGAACTTGCCGCCACGTATCGCCCCCGAAACCCGAAGCTTGCCTGCTGGCGTATAATGAAGGATTCGGCAGCGGCCGTCGAAGCTGCGGGAGACCCTTCCCATGAAATTTAAGCTGCACAGCAATTACCAGCCCCGCGGTGACCAACCCGCGGCGATTGATCAGCTCTACAGCGGTGTGGAAGCCGGAGAGAAGCATCAGGTGCTTCTCGGCGTGACCGGGTCCGGCAAGACCTTCACCATGGCCAAGTTGATCGAGCAGGCCGGCCGCCCAGCTCTGGTGCTGGCGCACAACAAGACTCTTGCCGCGCAGTTGTATCACGAGTTCAAGGCCTTCTTTCCGGAAAACGCCGTCGAATACTTCGTCAGCTATTACGATTTTTATCAGCCTGAGGCTTACGTTCCCTCCGCGGACATCTACATCGACAAGGAAGCCACCATCAACGACGAGCTGGACAAACTGCGTATGAGCGCGACGCGCTCCTTGTTCGAACGCCGCGATGTTGTGATTGTCGCTTCAGTGTCCTGCATCTATGGCCTGGGATCTCCGGAAGCCTATTACGGCATGCTCGTCATGCTCGAAAAAGGCCACCAGACTTCGCGCGAAGCTCTGCTACGCCGGTTTGTCGATATTCAGTATGACCGCAGCGAAGACTTGCGCCGTGGCAGCTTCCGCGTGCGCGGCGACATGGTCGAAATCTATCCCACTTATGAGGATCAGGCGTACCGCATCGAAATGTGGGGCGACCAGATCGATTCGCTGCGGCAAATCGATCCGCTCACCGGTGAGGTGCGCGGGGGACAGGAAGATTTGTCGCGCGTTCCGATTTATCCGAAGACGCACTACGTGATGCCGCAGGAGCAGCGCGACCGCGCCATTGTCAGCATTCAGGAAGAGCTGTGGTGGTGGAAGAAGGAGCTGGAGAAGCAGGGAAAATTTGTCGAGGCGCAGCGCGTCGTGCAGCGGACCATGTTTGACATCGAAATGATGCGCACCATCGGCTATTGCCACGGTATCGAGAACTATTCGCGCCACCTCAGCGGCCGTTTGCCGGGGGAAGCGCCGCCAACCCTCCTCGACTATGTGCCCCAGGACTACCTGATGTTCATCGACGAATCGCACCAGACTGTTGGTCAAGTGCGTGGAATGTTCAACGGTGACCGCGCGCGAAAACAGACCCTGGTGGACTACGGCTTTCGAATGCCTTCGGCCCTGGATAACCGGCCATTGACTTTCGAGGAGTTTGAAAACCGACTCAGTCAAGTCGTATACGTCTCCGCAACACCTGGTCCGTATGAGCTGACGAAATCAGGCGGCGTAGTTGTGGAACAGGTAATCCGGCCGACCGGTTTGGTGGACCCGCAAGTGGAGATTCGTCCCGTGAAGGGTCAGGTCGACGATCTTCTGGAAGAAATTCGCGTGCGTTCGGAGAAAAATGAGCGCGTGCTGGTGACCACGCTGACGAAACGCATGGCCGAGGATTTGTCCGAATATTTTTCGGAGATTGGCGTCAAGTGCCGCTACCTCCACTCCGAAGTGGAAACGCTCGATCGCATTAAAATTTTGCGCGATTTGCGCCGCGGCGAATTTGACGTGCTCATCGGCATCAATCTACTGCGCGAGGGTTTGGATTTGCCGGAAGTCTCGCTGGTGGCCATTTTGGATGCGGACAAGGAGGGATTCTTGCGCAGCACTACTTCTCTGATTCAGACAATTGGCCGGTGCGCCAGGCACATCGAAGGCAGAGCAATCTTGTACGCCGACCGCCGCACCGACTCCATGAATCAAGCCATAGATGAAACAAACCGGCGCCGTGCAAAGCAAGTCGCTTACAACAAAGAAAACAACATCACACCCATGTCCATCATCAAGTCCGTGGATATGGAGCTGGCCAGAATCGTCGAAGCAGACTATGTGACCGTTCCCGTGGACGACGCCAGCCTCGATGCCGCCACGGCGAATATCAAGAGCGAACAGCAACTCGCCGAAATGTTGCAGCAACTGGAAACGCAAATGCGCGAAGCAGCCAAGAAATTCGAATTTGAAAAAGCCGCCCAGCTCCGCGACCGTATCCGCGCGCTAAAGCAAAAAGACGTAGCGGGCCTATTTTCGGCCGAAGCCGCTTCTGTTTGATCCCTGAATCAACCAGCTCGAAAAATGCCCTGGGAATTGGTATCCAGCGTTGCCCTCAGGTTATGCTAACAATGAATGCCGAATAGCCTCGCCATCATCGGTGCGGGACGTGTGGGCCGAACGCTGGGACGCGGGCTGCGTGAAGCGGGATGGAAGATTGGATCGGTAGTTACCCGCAGCGAGGCAAGCGCGCGACGCGCCGTTCATTTCATTGGGGCAGGGAAGGCCTGGGCGGGATTGACGCGTCAGGTCCTCTTGTCGCAGGTTATCCTGATCACCACGCCTGATGACCAGATTGCAGCCGTGGGGCGAGAGCTCGCACGGATCGGTGAAGGAGAATTGCGTGGGAGAGTTGTTCTGCATACCAGCGGCGCCACGGACTCCAGTGCCCTTGAACCCTTGCGGGCGCACGGGGCGATTGTCGGATCGATGCATCCTCTGCAATCCTTCAGTGGTGTCGCTATGCCATCGCTCGAAGGAAGAGTCTTTGCGATTGAAGGCGAAACGCAGGCGGTGCGAGTCGCGCGGCGAGTCGCGCGGGAACTCGGTGGATCGCCCGTGCGCGTCGCGGGAAGCAAGAAACCCTTGTATCACGCTGCTGCGGCAATGGCCTCCGGTCATATTCTGGCCGTGGAAGAAGCAGCCACGCAGTTGCTCGTCTCGCTGGGGATGAAGCGGCGCGAAGCCGTCCGCGCATTGTTGCCGCTGACGCGCCAGGTGCTGGACAATTTTGAACGCCTGGGACCGCGGGCGGCATGGACGGGGCCGCTCGCTCGCGGAGATTTCAAGGTAGTGCGCGCGCACTTGCAGGCCCTTCGGGAATCGCCGATGGAAATTGCGCATGCGTATGAAGCGCTGAGCCGCCTGGCGGCGCGCGTCCTCGCACAAGATACTGCGGGTACCTTGGCGGAATTGGAAAAAAGTTCTGTGAAAATGATTACAAGGGCAAAGGCAACAGGGGGCAACGCGTGAAACGACTCCAGATTGGAATCGAAAGCACCAAGCTGGCAAATGGCCTGGACGTGGTAGTCGCGCCAGACACTACGGCGCCGGTGGTTACCGTGGCCCTTTACTACAAAATCGGATTCCGGCTCGAACCGCAGGGGCGCAGCGGGTTTGCGCATCTGTTCGAACACATGATGTTTCAGGGATCCGCGAATGCTCCGAAGATGCAGCACATCAAGCTCGTGAATTCCAGTGGCGGCACGCTGAACGGCTCCACGAGTTACGACGTCACGAATTATTACCAGGCTGTGCCGTCGAACGCTCTGGAGCGCGTGCTGTGGCTCGAGGCGGACCGCATGCGCGCGCTGAAAGTGGACGATGAAAACCTGAAAAATCAGCGCGACGTGGTGAAGGAGGAAGTTCGCGTCAATGTCATGAACCAGCCCTACGGCGGGTTCCCGTGGCTGGACATGCCTCCCGTGGCCTTCCGCAATTGGGCGAACGCGCATAATTTCTACGGTGATTTTGCGGATCTCGATGCTGCGGACCTTGCTGACGTGCAGGCTTTCTTCAAAACATACTACGTGCCGAATAATGCCGTGTTGCTGATGCTGGGTGATGTAAAGGCGGAAGAAGGGATCGCGCTTGCAAAGAAACATTTTGGTGACATTCCCGCGGGAGCCCCGCCGCCGTTCGCCGATTCCAGCGAGCCGGAACAAACGGAAGAACGCCGGGGCAGTGTGGAGGAGAAATTCGGAACGCTGCCCGCCATTGCCATCGGATACGGGTTGCCTAGGAGACGTACCGCCGATTGGTACGCGATGGCCCTGCTCGATCAGGCGTTGCATGGCGGGCGCGCGGGAAGAATACACCGTGAACTTGTGTTGGAGAAACAGATTGCTGTCGAAGCCGAAGGCGGAATCGATGATCTCTTCGGCTACAACGGGCCTTCGCAGATGACCACCCGCATTCTGCATAAGCCCGAGTATTCGAGCCAGGCGGCGCTGGAAGCATTTGATTCCGTGATTCGTGATGCCTGGCAAAACGGCTTAACCCTGGAAGAGCTGGAACATTTGAAGGTGAAGTGGCGCTCGGATTATTACGCCACGCTCGAAAGCGGCCGCGGCGGGTACATGCCGAAATACGGGCTGATGCATCTTCTCGCATGCTTCACTCTGTTCGACCACGATCCGCAATTGGTGAATACCATCATGGACGGATTTCTCGCCGTCACCCCCGAGGAGATTCTGGCCGTTGCCAAAAAATATCTGCGGAACGAAAAACGGGCCATCGTCTTTCGCACGCCGCTCAAGGCCAGCGCCCCCTTGGATAAAAAGGAGGCCGCGTAATGGCTGCCCGTGCCGTGGGACTGCCAACCGGTGTTCCCCCGCTCGCTCCGGAACGTCCGGTGAAGTGGCCGAAGCGGACCAGGGCGCGCCTTTCAAATGGACTTGAAGTCATTCTCGCGGAGGCGCGCTCGATTCCCAAGTTTCATGGTGAACTTTTTTTTCGCTCTGGAAACGCCGCCGTGGTGCATCGCGCTCCAGGCCTTGCCGAAATGACCGCGACGGTGGCGCGCACCGCCACAACCAAGCGCGCGAGCCGCCAGCTCGAAGAAGACTTGCGGCGCATTGGCGCAGACCTTTCTTCCAGTGCGGGCGCGGACATCAGCGCGATTGGTTTCTCTGGTCTCGCGGAATTTGCCGAGCCGCTGCTGGAATTGGTGAATGAACTGGCGCGAGAGGCGGCGTTTCCAGTGGCCGAATTCGAACGTGAGCGGCGGCAGAAGCTGGAAGAAGTAAAAATGCAGCGCACCGAGCCGGGTTTCTTGGCGAACGAGCGATTGCGCAAAGTTTTGTTTGGCGCGCATCCCTATGCCCAGGTTTCGCCGAGCGAGGCGCAGGTGGCCGCATACCAGCGCGAAGATCTGTCGGCGGTCTACCGCGAATTTTACACGCCGGAAAATGGAGCGTTGCTGCTCGTCGGTGATTTTGATGCAAATGAAATGTTGCCGGCTGCCGAAAAAGTGTTTGGCAAATGGTCCGGAAAAAGACCGGAAACTCCTGCGGCTCCCGCTCCCGCGAATCCGCGCGGCCGCCGCGTATGCCTGGTGCACGTGCCCGGGGCGGTCCAGACGCAGATCCTTGCGGGTTGCCACGCAATCACCCGCAAGCATCCGGACTGGGTGAAGCTGGGCCTCACCAACAGTTTGTATGGCGGAGCATTTAATTCCCGGTTAGTCATGAATATCCGCGAAGAAAAGGGCTATACCTACAGTCCGCGCAGCAGCTTGAATGCGCTGCGGCAGCATGGCTACTTTTCGGTTTCGGCGGCGGTGCGCAACGAAGTCGTGGCGGCATCGCTGACGGAAATATTTTATGAGATGGACAAACTGCGGTCCTTGCCGGTACCGGAGGAGGAACTGGCCGACGCGCAAAATTATTTGAGCGGAGTCTTTTCGATGGGGCTCGCGACGCAGAGTGGTTTGCTGACACAACTCTCCGTTATGGCGGTGAACGAATTGCCGGACGATTATCTCGAAACCTATCGCCAGAAAGTCCGCGCGCTTACGCCGCAAGATCTGCTGGCGACGGCGCGCAAATATCTGGACTCCGCCAACATGCAAATCATCGCCGTGGGCGACCGCGCGCAAATCGAATCGCAAGCCGCGCTCTTCGGCGAACTCGAAGTCTACGACGCGCAGGGAACGCGGCTGAGTTAGCGGAGACGTTTGTCTCTGTTATTGATTTGTAGACGTATGTGGCGCATTATATGTCCGCTATGGTTTGGCGGGCTTTCGCAATTCGCATTGCCCTGATTCTTTGCCTGCTGCTGACTCCTGGTGCCCTCGCGAAGAAGCCGCCGGCCAAGCCGGTAAACATTAACACTGCGACGTCCGAAGAGTTGCAGCAAGTTCCCGGTATCGGGCCGGCGACGGCGGAAAAGATTTTGCAAATGCGCAAATCCTACGGCGCGTTCAAGAGCGTGGACGATTTGCTGGCCATTCGCGGGCTGGGACCGAAACGCCTCGAAAAGATGCGCAGGTATTTGACCGTCGGGAAGCCTGCAGCAGCAAAGCCCGTCCCCTTGCCGGCGAAGTTCACTCCCCCAGCGGAAAAGCCACCGGACAAATCTTGAGAGAAATTCCTCACATTGGCAGGCCGACGGCTTTGCAAGAGCGAAGCGGGAAGAAAAAATCTGCTTGCATCGTTCGGAATGACGCATAGGGAAGGCGCCCGGCGAGGCCGCACTACGCTCGGGACTCGGCGGGCGAGCAAGCCCATCAAAACATCTGGTGCGTCGGCTTGGGCTGCTCGATGCCGAGGGGCACCTGGTCGGCGATGCGGATGCCGTAGCCCTCGAGGGCGACGACTTTTTTCGGGTGATTAGTAAGGACGCGAATATCCTTGAGGCCGAGGTCGATCAGGATTTGCGCGCCGATGCCACTTTCGTGCTGCACCATGCGCTGGCGGGCAGGCTCGCGATCCAGCTGACCACGCTTGTGAAAGTGAATCTGCGGGAGCACGCCAGGCTCCTCGGGCGTATCGACACTGAAACCGCGGCCCGTGTGATGCAAATAGAGAAAAACGCCGCGGTTTTCCTTGGCGATGGCGGCGAGCGAGCGCGAGACAAGTTCGCTGCAATCGCAAGCCGTTGAACCGAAAACATCTCCAGTGAGGCAGTGCGAATGAACGCGTACCAGCGCCAGTTCCGCGCCTTCCAGATCGCCGCGTACCAGAGCGATGTGCTGGTCATGGTCGACATCGCTGGCGTATGCGACCATGCGGAATTCGCCGAAGCGCGTGGGCAGAACTGCTTCGGCCACGCGGCGGACGTAGCGTTCGTGCTGCATGCGGTAGCGAATGAGGTCCGCCACCGTGAGCATCTTCAGATTGTGCTCCTTGCAAAATTCGATGAGCTGCGGCACGCGGGACATCGTGCCGTCTTCATTCATGATTTCGCAGATGACGCCGGCGGGACTGAGCCCGGCGATGCGCGCGAGATCCACGGACGCTTCCGTCTGGCCGGCGCGGACGAGCACGCCGCCATTGCGCGCGCGCAGCGGAAAAACATGGCCGGGACGCGCGAGGTCCTGCGGCTTCGTTTTTGGATCGATGGCCGCAAGGATGGTGATGGCGCGGTCGGAAGCGCTGATGCCGGTGGTGACACCGAGCCGCGCGTCGATGGCTTCGCAGAACGCCGTGCCGTGGACGGAAGTGTTGATGGGCGACATGAGGGGAAGATGAAGCTCGTCGCAGCGCTCCTCGGTGAGCGGGAGGCAGATCAGGCCGCGGCCGTACTTGGCCATGAAGTTGATGGCTTCGGGGGTGATTTTTTCGGCGGCCATGGCGAGGTCGCCTTCGTTTTCGCGGTCCTCGTCATCGACGAGGACGACCATGCGGCCTTGGCGAATTTCTTCGACGGCTTCTTCGACGGTTGCGAAATGGGAAGAGTTTTCAGTCATAAGTTGTTACTTCTACGTTTCAACCGAATGATAACACTGGCGACGGCCGGGATGCAGTGACTGGTGTTCCGTAGCCTTTGATCTTTGAGATTGAAGAGCGGCCCCTTCCCACCCCGGGTGGTTTTTGGCAAAGAGTGTGGAATCGATTGAAAACAAAAGAGCTGCGTTTTTGGTGAGCGCAAAAGAGTGCGGAAGAGAGTGAAAAGAAAGAGGATAGGTCAAATACGGTGGAAAGTCTGAAGGTCTGAACGTTGGCGCGACACGCCCTCCCCTAAGTTTTTGTAACGATATGATACGAAAGAGTTTAAGGAGTGGGAGTCGGCAAACGATATGACAGGAAAGGACTTGGGAACATCGTCGGGCAGGGGGGACATGACAGAGAAACGGGAAACGGAAAACACGGCGAGGATGTGATGCGATATACACAAAGGAGAGTAACATGAAATTAAATGATTGTCAGATTATTGGTTGGATATCATTCGAATGGAGCTGTAAGGCATTGAGATGATTGCAAGTTATGCGGTTGAGGCTGGAGTTCGTGGAATGGGATTCGGAGCGGGGCGGTGAGGAATGGACTCTGAGCGCCGCCGTGCTCCACGCTATCCCATCATCGCAGATGCTGAAGTAACCGAAATCGCAAGCGAAACAAGGCTTAGCGCCAAGACCAGCGACTTGAGCGAAGGAGGATGCTTTCTGGACATGCTGAATCCTTCTCCAGAGGGCACAGAGATTGTGGTCAGAATCTCTCGCGCAGATACCACATTTACGGCGCGCGGAAAAGTCGTATTTCTGTTCCCCAATATGGGAATGGGTGTCATGTTCACAAGCGTCCCGGCCAGCCAGCAGACTGTTCTGGAAAAATGGCTCGAAGAGTTGAGCGGCGGCGGATGATCAGCGGCGCCGAGGCTGGCCTTTTGCGCTGACGGGAATAGGAGAGAGTAGAGGAATCCACCACGCAGCAGGCAGGATTGATTGTGGCCAGATTTGGTCGTGCGTGCCTACTTGTGGAGAGGCTCCCGCCTCTCGGCGGGCAGGGGCAAGGATTGGATGTAACCGTCTGAATTGTACTGGATATGCGTGACGAGGCCGCGAGGATCCGTAATCACGTCTGGCACCGTGGCATTCCCACGGCCCTGGGGATCGGAAGTGTAGTGATATAAGAACTGTTCGCCCGCGGCCATCGCCTGGCTGATGATTTTGCCAGAGATGTCGTACTCGTTGGTGATGGAGGGAATACTGGATCCTTGCCTGACGGTCAGCATTTGGAACTTATCGTCATAGGTGTATAGCTCGGTGTATCCCTCAGAATCCGCGACCTTAGACAGGCAACCGTGAAGGTCGTAGTCATACGTGATGGCACGGCCAGTTGAATCCGAAATGCGTTGAACGCGATGCTGCGTGTCGCGCTCAAAATGCAACCACTGACCAGAAGGAGTGGTGACGGAGAGCAGTTCTCCTGAGGAATTGCGCTCCATCTCATATTTATGCCCTGCCGGATCTGTATAGCCCGCGAGGACGGTGACATTGTAGCCGAGGGCTTTGGGCCGGTAAGGAAAATAAAGTCTTGAGCGGTCCCGCTGCGTGACCGTCCAACCGTCTCTTGCGTAAACGGCTACCGAGCCATTCGCTACATAGGTGTCGCCGGTCAGGCCCGGTTGGGGCGGGACGTGCACGAAATGGAGCCTCCCCCCATTCTCATAGATCAAATCCACATACACACCCATTTGTCCGGCAAGGAAAATGTCTAGAGAATCGGAAGCACCGATACCGAAGGAACGCGAGATATTATCCTGGTTCCGATAGGACCTCGTAAACAGGAGGGGGTATTGTCCTTCCAAGCGGAAATCAGCCGTACGGTCAATGAAGAGCCCATTGGCCAAGTCCGCACGAAAGACGTGAGCACCGTGCTGCGGTAGAGCTTCGTCCGAATCGGTCATGCGCCAAAGGGAAGGCTTTCCGGGCACAGAGTAGATGGTAATCGTTGGTTCGTCCGCATTGATGAAGGAGTCCCAGGTTCCTTCGGCTCCGATGAGCGTTTCACCCATGAGGTCAACCTCAGAGCCTGACAAAACGCCACCGCTGAGCAGACTGGTGTAATCGCTGCTCATAGGCAAATCGAAATAAAGCATGGCGATATTCTTGGTCAGAATCTTCTGAAGCCGAGAATGCAACCATTCCGGATTCCAGCGCGACATAATCGCCGGAGGACGAAGGCGCGCGTAAGAAACAACCGCAAAACGTCCATCGTACCGATAGTTTTCTGCGTATGCCCAATTGAAAGATGGGATATAGACATCCCTTGAAGTGACCGCAATGAGAAGCGTAGATGGATCCGCGTCCAGTTCCGGATACAGTCGGCGGAGGTACTCCACGCAACTTTCGGAATCAACTTGTCTGCGCTTAGGGTCCACTAGTTTTTCCGTGAGGGGAACCGCAGGGAGAAGCACTACATCAATGCCAAACTTCGCGTTGTAATAGGCGGGGGCCCAATCGAGTGGCTCGCTGTCGTCGAGCCCTAAAGGAATCAAGTAGACCCTTTTGGCGGGGACCGGAGGCAAGGTGAGGCGCTGCGGCATAGGAGTGAGATCAATATATTGCGTGCCAGCCGCCGGGAGGAACGAGAGACGAGAGAATCGGAGATTCTGATGGATTGAGTTTGCAACCGCGTAGAGGTGCCCCGCGCCGTGCGAGCCTGCAAGTGCAACTGAGAATTGGACGAATTCGGAGCCTTGAGCTGTAAAGGCGACCCCGAGAGCCGTTGACCTGAGGTGAATATCCTTTCCGAGAACGGCCTCGACTGCCGGCGAAGCCTTGGCAAGTTTCAAGGCTTCGCGGTAAGCCATGGTGGAGCTCAAGCGAGCATGAAGGAAGCCTGCAACGGCGGCAACCAACAGGAATGCCGCCGCAAGCAGAACTCCTGCGATCCAGTAGAGAGTTTTTTTGTAGGAAAAGGAAGCAGTCTGCCTAATGGTCGCCGGCGGAAATGCATGATTGCATCGAAGGCAAGCGGGCGTGGAAAGGGGACTGACCGCTCCGCAGAGCGGGCACGAGCGCGTAAATTGCCTTTCGGACATAGGAGTAGTTAACTGGATTTTTCTGTTCCTCCCAATAGTACGACACGAAAGGTGTACCTGTTTGGTACACACGGGTCTGTGCCCTGATGCTTCAATGTGCGCGGGCGGATTTGGGGCGCGCGGAAGCTTTCCAGGGAGTGAGCACAGTGTAGCGCGGGACGGCAGTGACGTTTTCCTTGAAGGTAGCCAGCAATTTCCGGCGGCAGAGCCAGCTTACGGCCGCCTGGACGGAACTCTTTGAAATGCCGATGTTTTCGGCGAGCTCCTGGTAGCTGATTTGAACGGTGGCGCCGCGGCGGGCGTGCTCGGCGGCGAGCCAAAGGTAGACCAGAAAGCTGACGGGGCGACGATCGTGGCCGACAAGGTCGCGCAGGAGCACGTCGGTGATGTAATCGTCGAGCGCGGGCATCGCTATACCAGCTATTAGTATAGCATCGAATGGCTGATTGTGCAGGACGTTCGAGTGCGGCTATGCCCCGGCCCTCGACAAGGAGGTCGACCATGATTCGAGGGATCAAGTTTGTGAGCATTCCGGTGCGTGAACAGGATGCAAAGTGACAACGGACCAGCCGATGACCGAGACGCAGCGGTGGATCGAATTGATGATTCCCGGGGCAGACTCCGGACTGGCGCTGTTCACTCCGAAGGGGCACGAGAACCGCATCGGCGAGTTTCAATCTGTATCGTTCTGGTGCGAGGACGTATTCGCGACGGCGAAAGTGCTCAAATCGAAAGGCGTGCAGTTCGAGGTTGAACCGAAGAAGGAGCAGTGGGGATCAACGGCTATCTTCATAGATGCGGACGAGAACAAATTCGTACAGTCGAGCCGGTAGACGCGGTTTAGTGGCGCCAGCATTCAGAACGAACGGGAGCCGGCCGAATCGGAGATAAGAGTGGCCCGCCTCGGAAGGCGAGCCCTACAAGAGCCTGCGAGCGGGCTAGATCACATTCCAGGGTTTGCGGTACTGCTTGGTGAGCAGCTTGTTGGCCTCGGGGTCGTTGACAAACTGCTCTTCGTCGCGGTTCCAACGCAATTTGCGCCCCAGGTGGAAGGCGATGTTGGCTACATGGGGCGCGCTGGTGGAGCGGTGCGTGGTTTCAATGTCGGAGTTGGACTTCTGCCGCGAGCGCATACATTCCAGGAAGTTGAGCACGTGAGGGTAGTGTTGCGCGGAGCCTTCGCTGCGGATGGTGGCGAACGCCGTAACGCTCTCGCCTCCGACGGGTTTGCGTTCCGGCCACACGGTGTAGCCTTCGCGGTCGATAAATAATGTACCTTCGGTGCCGTAAAACTGGATGCCATAGCCGTGACCGTCTGGCCCACGCGAGTTAGCGTGGCGATTGCTCCAGGTCACGATAAATTCCTTGCCGCTTACCGGCGAGGCGGGATATTCAAAGACTACTTCGAGCGTGTCCGGAATTTCGCCGTTGTCCTGGATGACGTATTTCCCGCCGAAGGCGCTGACTTCTTTTGGCGCATCAACGTCCATCGCCCAGTGCACGACGTCCAGCAGATGCACGCCCCAGTCAGTGAGTGTGCCTCCGGAATAGTCCCAAAAAGAGCGAAACGTGCCGATGCAGCGATTGCGGTTGTAGGCGTGATAAAGAGCGGGTCCAAGCCAAAGGTCCCAGTCCAGCCAGGGGGGCGGATCGCCGTCCGGAGGATTGCCCATGCCTTCCGGCGAGCTGTTACTGTGAATCCATGTTTCGGCGAGCGTGACCTTGCCGATCTTTCCGCTGCGGACAAGCTCGACAGCCTTTTGAAAGTGTTCGCCCGAACGTTGCTGCGTGCCGACTTGCACGATACGGTTGTGTTTTGCCGCCGCCAGGACCATTTTGCGGCCCTCGGCCAGTGTGTGCGAGAGAGGCTTTTCGACGTAAACATCCTTGCCGGCTTCGCACGCCATGATCATGGGGATGGCGTGCCAATGGTCGGGGGTGGCGATGATTACCGCTTGGATGTCTTTGTTGTCGAGGACAGCACGAAAATCCTTGAAACCCTTGGCCTTGCCGTCGGTAAGTTCGAGAGCGCGGTCCAGATTGGGCTGGAACGGATCGGCGATGGCGATAGCATCGACCTGGCCGGAGCGGAGGAAGTCCCTTAGGTCGAATTGACCCATTCCGCCGGCGCCGATCAGGCCGACGCCGATCCGATCGTTGGCTCCCAAGACGGTGCGGGTGAGCGGCCCAGGGGAAGCGGCAATGCTCACGGCGGCTCCTGCGAGACCCTTGCTAAAATCCCTTCGGGTAATTTCAAAGTCGGCCATTTTCCCGTGTACCTCCTTACGCGGATTGCGAGCGGCGGCAGAGCGTTGCGCCCGGCGGCCCGGACCATTTTCGCGCAAGACCGAGCCGAGAGAGAAATGAAATTCGAGGGAACAAGGAATGCGTGCTATGGGAGCCAGTGGTGGACGAGTTGGAAGAGGGTACCGCCGAAGAGGGCGGCGCCGGGAATGGTGAGAACCCAGGCATACACGATGCGGCGCGTGATGCCCCAACGGACGGCGGAAAGCCGACGGGTAGTGCCGACGCCAACGATGGCTCCCGTGACGGTGTGCGTGGTGCTGACAGGAATGCCGAATTTTGCGGTGGCAAAAAGCGTGACGGCGCTGGCGGTTTCCGCCGCGAAGCCGCCGAACGGATTAAGCTTGGTGATGCGTTGGCCCATGGTTTTGATGATGCGCCAGCCTCCCGCCATGGTGCCGCCGGCCATGGCCAAATGGCAGCAGATGATGACCCAATAGGGGACTTCGAAGGTCTTGAGCAGACCACCTGTCACCAAAGCCGCGGTAATGATCCCCATGCCTTTTTGAGCGTCGTTGGTGCCGTGGCCCAGGCTATAGAGAGCCGCGGAAATGAGTTGCAGCCTGCGGAACCAGCGATCAACCTTGAGCGGACGCTGTCTGCGCACGATCCAACTGGTCAGGACAGTGACGAGGATCGCGACCAGCATCCCGACCAGAGGAGAAAGGAAAATGAAAAGAACGGGCTTAAGCCAGCCGCCAAAGATAATGGCTTGGAAACCGGCGTGCGCGACAGCGGCGCCACCGTAACCGGCGATCAGCGCATGCGAGGAACTAGTGGGCAGGCCGAGAACGAGAGTGATTAGATTCCAAGCGATAGCGCCGAGAAGCCCGGCAAGAATCACTTTTTCGTCGACCATTTCGAGATGAACCAAGCCCTTGGTAATGGTCTTGGCGACGGCCGTGCCGAACCAGAAGGCGGCCACAAAATTAAAGAAAGCGGCCCAAACGACGGCGCGGAACGGCGTAAGGACGCGAGTGGATACGACGGTGGCGATGGAATTGGCGGCGTCGTGCCAGCCATTGGAGAATTCAAAGGTGAGAGTAACAGTGATGACGACGAGGAGGAGAGTGAAGCTGCTCACAGGTCAGGCGCTCTTGAGGATGACGCCTTCGATGACGTTGGCGACGTCTTCGCACTTGTCGACGGCGGTTTCGATAACCTCAAAGATTTCTTTCCACTTGATGATCTGGACGGGATCCTTCTCTTCGTCGAAAAGCTGGGCGATGAGCGTGCGGCAAAGGCGGTCGCTTTCGTTTTCGTAGCGATTGATCTCGATGCAGTGCTTGAGGGCTTCTTGCGGCGTTCCCAGGGCGCGGACGGCAGCATCTACCTCGGCTGTGGCCGAGACGAGAACTTTGACGAGGTCAACGGTACCGGTGCGGACGGTGTCCACCCGGTAGAGGACAAAACGGCTGGCGGCGGCGTCGATGAGGTCAATCACGTCGTCGAGGCGGCTGCAGAGCTCGTAAATGTCTTCGCGGTCAAAGGGAGTGATGAAGGTTTGATTGAGCTTGGTGAAGAGCGCGTGAGTAATCTCGTCGCCTTCGTGTTCAATGGCTTTGACGATTTGCACCTGTTCCGGCACGCCAGTATAGTGCGAGAGCATTTTCAAAAGGGCCTCGGCCCCCACATGGATATTCGCTGCTTGTTTGGCAAAGAGGTCAAAGAAGCCCTCTTCGCGCGGCAAGAACCGCTGCAAAAGTCCCAGCATGACGTGTGACTCTCCCCTGAAGAGTCTGTGTCTTGAGGCCTACGGACGATATCAGAGGGGGAAGAGAGTAGGCAAGGGAGCGATGGAGGTTGGGCCATAGGGATAATCAAATAAAAAGGGCGGCCCGCGAGGACCGCCCTTTTAGGATTGAGGTTACGGGCGAGCTGGAGAACTTAGTACATGCCGCCCATGCCGCCTGCGCCGGGGGCTCCGGCAGCGGCAGCCTTCTTATCTTCTTCCTTGATGTCAGCGATGAGGGCTTCGGTGGTGAGCATGAGGCCCGCGATGGACGCTGCGTTCTGCAGCGCGAGGCGGGTGACCTTGGCTGGGTCGATGACACCCATCTTCACCATGTCGCCGTACTCGCCGGTCTCAGCGTTGAAGCCGAAGTTTTCTTCCTTGGAGTCGCGGATCCTGCCGATCACAACAGCGCCTTCGTGGCCGGCATTGAGAGCGATCTGCCGAGAAGGCTCCTCGAGAGCGCGCCGCACGATGCCTGCGCCAACGGCTTCGTCATCGTGGAGCTTGAGCTTCTCGACGGCCGCGATGCAACGGAGCAGGGCCGAGCCGCCGCCGGGGACGATACCTTCCTCGACAGCCGCGCGGGTGGCGTGCATAGCGTCCTCGACACGGGCTTTCTTTTCCTTCAGTTCGGTTTCCGTGGCTGCGCCGACCTTGATGACGGCGACGCCGCCGACCAGCTTGGCAAGGCGCTCCTGGAGCTTTTCCTTGTCATAGTCGCTGGTGGTGTTTTCGACCTGCGAGCGGATCTGCTTCACCCTGCCTTCGATGTCGGCAGACTTGCCGGCGCCTTCGATGATCGTGGTGTTGTCCTTGTCAATGGTGACCTTCTTGGCGCGGCCGAGGTCCTCAAGCTTGACGTTTTCGAGCTTGATGCCGAGGTCTTCGGTGATGGCTTTGCCGCCGGTGAGGGTGGCGATGTCTTCGAGCATGGCCTTGCGGCGGTCGCCAAAGCCAGGGGCCTTGACGGCGGCGCACTGCAAGGTGCCGCGGAGCTTGTTCACCACGAGAGTGGCCAGCGCTTCGCCTTCCACGTCCTCAGCGACGATCAAGAGCGGCTTGCCCATCTTGGCGGTCTGCTCGAGCAACGGGAGTAGGTCCTTCATCGAGCTGATTTTCTTTTCGTGGATGAGGATGCGGACGTCCTCCAGGACGCATTCCATGCGCTCGGGGTCGGTGATGAAGTAGGGCGAGAGGTAGCCGCGGTCAAACTGCATACCTTCGACGACTTCAAGGGTGGTCTCCATCGTCTTGGATTCCTCGACAGTGATGACGCCATCCTTGCCGACCTTCTTCATGGCTTCGGCGATGATGCCGCCGATCTGCTTGTCATTGTTGGCGGAGATGGTGCCAACCTGGGCGATCATTTCGCCCTTGACGTCCTTGTGAAGCTTCTGGATTTCGGCAACCGCGACTTCGACGGCCTTCTCAATGCCGCGCTTGAGAGCGGTGGGGCTGGCGCCGGCGGCGACAGTCTTGACGCCCTCGCGGAAGATGGCCTGGGCGAGCACGGTCGCAGTGGTCGTGCCGTCGCCGGCAACGTCGGAAGTCTTGGAAGCGACTTCGCGGACCATCTGCGCGCCCATGTTCTCGAGAGGATCGCGGAGTTCAATTTCCTTGGCCACGGTCACGCCGTCCTTGGTAATGATGGGCGCGCCGAACTTCTTTTCGATTACCGCGTTGCGGCCCTTGGGACCGAGCGTAATCTTCACTGCGTCGGCGAGGGCATTCACGCCGCGCAAAATCGCCTGGCGGGAATTCTCACCTGTTACAATCTGCTTCGCCATACTGGTCATTCCTCCTGATATTTTCTTTTGCGAACTGCGAATTCTGTTAAGAACACCGCCCCGACCGGGTCGGGGCCACTACCCGGAACAGAGTTACTTCCTGGCTGCTTTCGCCGCGCCGCTCAACTTCGCCAGAATTTCTTCTTCGCGAAGGATGAGATATTCCTCGTCTTCGATTTTGATTTCTGTACCGCTGTACTTGCCGAAGAGGACTCGGTCGCCGGGCTTGACGTCGAGAGGGATCAATTCGCCCTTCTCACGCTTGCCGGCGCCGACGGCGATGATTTCGCCTTCCATCGGCTTTTCTTTCGCGGTGTCAGGGATGATGATGCCACCCTTGACGGTTTCTTTCTCTTCAATGCGCTTCACGATGACACGGTCGTGGAGCGGGGTCAGATTCACTGCCATCTTGAAAAACCTCCATAGGTGAACTTGCGGTTTGTTTATAGTGCGGCTGCAAGGCAAAGAGATTTAGCACTCCTCGCAGCCGACTGCTAATATAGCAGAAACTTCTGTCATGTCAAGGATTTAGCGGACGATTTGGGTGATTCCCTGTGGATTTCATGGTATGCTTAAGCTGTTTATTTATAGCAAGTTAGGTGGTGCAAGGAAAATATGGCACTTGGAGATTGTTCTGCAGGTCAGCTGGGCGTAGAATCCGGCACAATGGAGTTGCATGGGGTTGCTGCTCTACATTCGGCTGATTGTGTACACCGCAGGAACGCTGCTGCAGCTCTTTTGGATGGTGGTGATCCTTGGCTACCGGCGCCAGCGGAATTTTGAGCGGGTGTTCTTCTTTCTGTGCCTGGCGCTGTTCTTTTTTTATGGCGGATCCCTTCTCGCACTGAATGCACAGATTCACTACGCGGTTCCCCCGCCGACGTTGCAAGCGTTTGCCGGAGCGCTGCTGTACCTTGGGCTATGTACGTTGCCGCCGATTCTGATTCATCTGCATTTTGAGTACGCCGCTACGCGAGGGTTGCTGAAGAAATCAGACAGGAAACGCGTGGTGTTGCTGGCCGCGTACGCGCCGATCGTTTTTTTTGGCTTGCGGGTCTATCCGTTGCTGGCGAATAACTCCGCATTGGCTTTGCTGGCGCCGGGGAGGGCCCTGGGCTTCGTGTACGGCCTATGGTTAGCGGCGGCGTTCTTGATTTGTTTTTGGTTGCAACGGCGGTTCTTGGCGGAAGCGCCGGACGCGCCTCAGCGGACGTTTCACAAACAACTCGCGAGGTTCTTTCTTGCCATCGGCGTACTAGTCGTGCTGCTGCATGCCGCACCGGGAGGCCTGAGCCTTGCCGGGGCGGAAAAATTAAGCACGGGGTTGGCGCTTCTCGCCATGATCCCTTTCGCGGTGATGATGTGGATGGTGCTGCAGTTCAATTTTCTGAATATCGGCCGGCAAAAGAACCTCGTTTATGCGGTGTCCATTACTTTCTTGGCGTTGCTTTACCTGAGCCTGGTGCGCAGGGTGGGCACGTGGCTTGAGCCGGTGCTGCCGCCCGAGGCGACTGCCGCCGTGCTGTTATTTGTTCTGGTTGTCTTCATCGAGCCCATCCAGCGGATTTTTGGAAGGAGGCTTCAGGCGACTGCTCAGCATGAGATGGACAGGGTACAACGCTTGACAAAGGAGATTCAAGAAGAAGCGCGGCAAGGCGATCTGGCCAGGCTTGAGAAGTTCATCGAGCGGCGAGTAAAAGAGCAGTTTGAGCTTCGCGAGGTGCGGTTGCAATTGAACCAGAAGGGAAGCTCGCCGTCAGATGACAATATCTCCGCGGAGCCAAGGGCCGCACTGGCCTTCGATCCGAGGGAATTCCCGCTTGTTCAAGGGAATCGGAGTCAGGGTGTCCTTCGCGTTGAACCTCATGGGGCTATTATTTCCGGCGACACGCGGGCGGCCCTGGAGTTTTTGTGCGAGCAATTGCCGGGGGCACTGGATTTGTGCCGGCTGATCGAAGAAAAGCTTCGGCTGGAAAGAGAATTGGCGGAGCGCGAACGGCTGGCGCTCGTGGGGCAGATGGCGGCGAGCATTTCGCATAACTTGAAGAACCCGCTTGGGTCGATGAAAACGATCCTGCAGGTGCAATTGGAGAATCCGGGGCTGCCGGAATCGATTCGCGGCGAAACGAAGATGGTGCTGGAGGAAATTGGGCGGTTGTCGACGAAGCTGAATCAGTTGTTGCAATTCAGCCGGCCGGCTGTGCGAGGAGGCAGCGCCATTGGCAGTTGCGACGCGCGGGCAGCCGTGAAGAGGTAGCAGGCGTCTTGTCGCACGAAGCAGAGCGGCGAGGAGTGAAGATGCAAATCAAAGTTTCCGGCGGAAGCGCGATGGTGGCAGCGAGCGCGGAATCAGTCAACGACATCGTGTCTAACCTGCTGGTGAATGCATTGGAGGCCGCGCCACGCGGAGGGCACGTCATGGTTTGTGCTTCCTCGCGCGATGGCGTTTGCACCCTCGAGGTGGAAGACGATGGGCCGGGAATTCCGGCAGCGCTGCGCGAAAAGATTCTCCAGCCCTTTTTCACGACCAAGTCGCAAGGGACAGGATTGGGTCTGGCGATTGTGGCGCGGCGCGTCGCGGAGTTTGGCGGCAAGTTGGATTGGGAGAGTCCCGCAGGGAATGGAAGCGTCACGCGGTTCCGCGTCACGCTGCCGATGCAGGAGACGAGAAAATAGGCAAGCAGGGAAAGCGAATGATGAAGACCATTTTGATCGTGGATGACGAACCTGCCGCGAGATACGGGCTGCGAAAGGCGCTGGAGGCCAAGTATCGGATCGCGGAAGCGGATTCTGCCGAAGCGGCGCGAGAAGCGCTTCCTCGCGAACAGCCGGACCTGGTGCTGCTGGATGTAGTGTTGCCCGGGCAGGATGGACTTTCGTTTCTGCGCTGGATGCGCGAGCAGGGGAGCGAAGTTCCAGTGCTGATAGTTTCGGCGCTGGACACGGCGAAAACGGCGGTCGAAGCGCTGCAGCTTGGTGCGGCGGATTACCTGGTGAAAGGATTCGAGCTGGAGGAGCTGCGCCAGCGCGTAGCGAATTTGCTGAAGCTGGTGACCCTGGAAAAAGAGAATGATGTGCTGCGGCGCCGTTTGACCACGGAAGGGCAGTTCGGGCAAATGATCGGACGCTCGGCGGAGATGCGGCGGGCTTTCGAAATGGCGGACCGTGTGGCGGCAACGGATTCGACGGTGCTGATTTTAGGCGAGAGCGGGACGGGAAAGGATTTGCTGGCGCAGGAGATTCATGCGCGTTCGCCACGGAGCGGCAAAGCGTATGTGGCGGTGAATTGCGCGGCACTGCCGGAGACACTCATCGAATCGGAATTGTTTGGTTACGAGCGGGGAGCGTTTACGGGCGCGGCGCAGCAGAAAAAAGGGAAATTCGAGCTGGCTTCGGGCGGCACGATTTTCCTGGACGAAATTGGGGACATGAATCCAGTGACCCAGGCGAAAGTCTTGCGGGTACTGGAAAATCGCACCATTGAGCGGCTTGGCGGGACGCAGTCGATCTCCGTGGACGTTCGGGTGATCAGCGCGACGCACCGCAATCTGCAGGCGGAAATTCGCGCGGGGAAATTTCGCGAAGATTTGTTCTACCGGCTCCGAGTAGTGACTATCGAGCTGCCGCCGCTGCGTGCCCACAAGGAAGATATCGCCCTTCTGGCGGGAGGTTTTTTGCAATTGCATGGAGCACGCCTGGGGCGGACGGCGCGCCTGAAGCGCGAAGCAATGACGGCCATCGAGAAATATGATTGGCCGGGCAATGTGCGCGAATTGAAAAACGCGCTGGAACGGAGCGTAGTACTTTCTCGCGGTGATGAAATTAGCGTCGAAGATTTGCCCGGCGAAGTGGTGCGCGGCGAGGCCATCTCCCACAAACACTGCGGTGAAGAGATGGACAATGGTATTGGCGAAAGGGATTTTCGGGAGGCCAAGCGGAAATTCGAGGTGGCCTACTTGACCAGACAATTAGCGCAGCATCGGTGGAATGTCTCGCGAACTGCGGCGACCATCGGGTTGCACCGGCAGAGCTTGCAGGAGAAACTTCGCGAGCTGGGCATCCGGCGGCCGGGACGCGAGCCGCTTGAAGACGAATAGAATTTGACACAGAGACCACAGAGCGCCGAGGACACAGGCAAGAGAAATGAAACAGAGAGTCAAAGGATGAGTGCCGGGGAAACTGAGACGAAAGTCGCCGGATACATTTTGGCGGGGGGTGGGAGCACGCGATTCGGGAGGGATAAGGCGCTTGTGGAAGTTGGCGGGACTCCGATGCTAGAGCGGATAACCGAACTTTTGCGGGGCGTCACAAAACAAGTGAAATTAGTGGCGACCCGGGGTAAGTACTCCGAATTCGGAGTGGGGACTATCGAAGACCGCTGGCCGGGAGAAGGGCCGCTTGGCGGAATTATCACGGCGCTTGAGGATTCGGCGAAGAATGCTGCGAATAACGAATGGAATTTGATCGTGAGTTGCGACATGCCGTTTCTGACACGCGAGTGGCTGGCCTTTGTTTGCGAACGTGCAATAAGAAGCCAAGCGCAGGTTGTGGTTCCATATTCGGCGTCGGGGCCCGAGCCGCTCTGTGCTTGCTGGCATACGGCGGCCGCAGGGAAGCTGCGTTCCGGATTCGAACGCGGCGTGCGCAAAGTGACAGAAGGAATCGCACTGCTTCGCGCGGAAGTCCTTGACGACGCTGACTGGAAACGATTTGATAGCGAGGGACGGTTGTTCTGGAACATGAATACGGCGGCGGATTACGAAGAAGCGCGGCGGGTTCTGGAGGCAGAGCGATAGTGAACGAAGAGAAGCCCGTAAATTACTTCGAGTTTCGTGACGTGTGCAAGAGCTTTGACGAGCGGCTGGTGCTCGATCACGTCAGCTTCACGGTGAAGCGCGGGGAGACGTGCGTGATCATGGGGCGCAGCGGCGTGGGCAAGTCTGTATCGCTAAAGCACATCATGGGTTTCCTGAAAGCGGATTCGGGGCGGATTCTCATTGATGGACAAGACGTCACCGATTACAAGGAAGAGGACTTCGAAGAAGTGCGGCGAAGAGTGACGATGGTTTTTCAGTCCGGCGCACTCTTCGACTCGCTCACGGTTGGTGAGAACATTGCATTTCCACTCGAAGGCCAGACGGGCCTGACCGCTCAGGATGTCGACGAGTACGTCATGAAAATTGCGCACACGGTGGAAGTCGAGAACGTCATGGAAAAATTGCCGAGCGAGCTTTCCACCGGCATGAAGCGCGCGGTGGCCATCGGGCGGGCCCTGGCGCAGAATCCCGAGGCCATTCTGTTCGACGAGCCGACGACGATGGTGGATCCGATCATGGCGGGGCACATGGGCGAATTGATTCTGCGCCTGAAGAAAGCGTTTCAAAAGACATCCATCGTTGTGACTCATGACACGCATTTGGCAAAAAAGCTCGCGGATGTAGTCGTCTTTCTTCAGGAGGGCCGGGTAACGCTTTTCGGGCCGTGGGAGGAATTTGAGAATTCGGACGATCCTTTCCTCAAGAATTTCCGCATGCAGGATGAACTGATTCCCGCGCTGGACGTGACTCTGTGAGCCAAACGGCGGACGGCTCTCCCGATCCAATCAAACAACTGCGCAAGGAGATGGGCTTCTGGGACGTCCTGCTGTTCAACATCGCCACGGTGCTGGGTCCGCGATGGGTGGCGGCAGCGGCGCACAACGGAACTTCGTCGATCAGTTTGTGGATTCTTGCGGCGCTTTTGTTTTTCGTGCCTTCGGCGCTGGTAATCAATGAATTGTCGTCACGATTTCCGGAAGAAGGCGGGCTGTACGTTTGGGCCAAGGAAGCGTTCGGAGATTTTCATGGTTTCGTGGCTGGATGGAACTACTGGATCTATACGGTCTTTTATTTTCCCGGATTGCTACTGGCCAGCGCGGCGATGAGCGCTTACATCATCGGTGAAAACGGCGCAGCGCTTTCACAGAACCGGACGTTCTTGCTTTCAGTGTCAGTCGGCATGCTCGTGGTGGCAGTCGGACTGAATATCATCGGATTGAACATCGGCAAGTGGCTGCAGAATGCGGGCGGAGTGTCCACCTATTTGCCGCTCCTAGCGCTGCTGGGCATTGCAGCGATTCACCGTGAACTTCTGGTCACAAATTGCATTTGCGTTTAGCGGGTTGGAGCTTGTTTCCGCGATGAGCCAGGAAGTGCACAACCCGCAGAAAACTCTGCCGTGGGCAGTCTACGCGTCGGGAGTGCTAATTGCCGGAATGTACATGGTGGCAACGGTCGCCGTGCTGGCATTGGTTCCGGCTGCGGAAGTATCCACAACCAGCGGGGTGTTTCATGCGATTACAGTGGGCTCTATCGCGCTAAAAATTGGCGCGTTGGGAATTATTGCAGCCGTCGTGGTGACTGTCGGCAATGCGGGCGGAGTCGGTAGCACGGTGGCCGGAATTGCGCGCGTGCCGTTCGTGGTGGGCATCGACCGCTACATGCCGGCAGCGTTCGGCAAAATCCATCCGCGGTGGAAGACGCCGTACGTTTCAATCCTGGTGCAAGCGATCGCATCGTGCGCGATTCTGCTGATTAGCCAGATCAATGAGACGACGCGCGGCGCGTATCAATTTCTTGTGGATGCGACCATCATTCTTTACTTCATTCCTTTCATCTACATGTTTGCGGCGGCGATCAAGCTGTACTCGCGGACGGATCGGCGCGCAAACAAAGATGCCGTGCTGATCCCTGGGGGCAAAGCGGGCGTATGGATCGTAGCCGGAACCGGCCTGGCAATCGTTCTGATTGGCATTCTGGTTTCGCTGGTGCCGCCGGGAGATTCGTCAGACAAGGTCGGATTCGAATTGAAACTTGTTGGTGGAACCGTGGCCGCGATTGTACTGGGATTGATGCTGTATTGGCGCGGGGCGAGGCAGAAAAGCCGCGGTGTGTCCGCAGCGGGCGACTAGAAACCTTCCTCAAGCAATCGTACGACAGTCAGTGGCGAATCTGCTGGCGCGGCGAGTTCGCGCTGCTGCAGATAGCGCTCCACGTACTTTCCTAAAATATCGCCTTCGAGATTGACAGCGTCGCCGGCCTTGCGGTCGCGGATGTTGGTGTGCTGATAGGTGTAGGGAATCACGGCGACTTCGGCGATATTGTCGTGCCAGGTTGCGACGGTGAGGCTGATGCCATCAATGGTGATCGAACCCTTCGGCACCACGTAGTGTGCGAATTCCTCTGGAACCTCCACGCCAAACCACCAGTTTTCTCCTTCGGGGTTGAGTTGCGTTACGCGGCCGATGGTGTCCACGTGGCCAAGGACAAAGTGCCCGCCAAACTCCTTACCCGCGGTAAGGGGCTGCTCCAGATTGACCCGCGCCCCCTTTTTCAGCTCGCCGCCCTTGGCGCCAAAGGAAGTCTTGCGAATCGTCTCGCCGGATAAATCTGCGGAGAACCGGCCGTTGTGGAGATCAACGATCGTCAGGCAGCACCCGTTCACGGCGATGCTGTTCGAAACGGACAGCGACGGAGCGACGGACGGCGCGTGCATGGTGACACGCCCTCCGTCATCGTTCAGGACGAGCCCTTCGATCGTGCCGGTGTGTTCGATAATGCCCGTGAACATAGTGGTGGCGATCGCTCTGGAATCCGAGTGTACCGTATTTCGCGCCCACGGTAGAAAGCACTAGACTAGGCGAATCGGATGGGCTGAGATAACGCCGAGGCTTTACGATGAAGGCATGTATGTTGCGCTCGCCGGCTGCGATTGAGACGAATCCGCTGGAATGCACCGAAGTTCCGATGCCGCAGCCGAAGAGCGGGGAAGTGCTCGTACGTGTGCGTGCTTGCGGGGTGTGCCGGACCGATTTGCATGTGATCGAAGGAGAATTGCCGCCGCGCAAATCGCCGGTGATTCCGGGCCACCAGGTTGTGGGTGTCATCGAGAAACGGGGCGAGGGTGCGCAACGATTCGCAGCCGGAGCGCGTGTTGGCGTCGCCTGGCTGTATCGAACGGACGGAACTTGCGAATATTGCCGCAGCGGCGCGGAAAATCTCTGCGACAATCCGGGGTTCACAGGCTACAGCGTGGACGGCGGCTACGCGGACTACATCGTTGCGCCTGAAGATTTTGTTTACACGATTCCCGAAAGTTTTCCCGATGAACAGGCTGCGCCGTTGCTTTGCGCGGGAATCATCGGGTTCCGGTCGCTACGGCTTTCCGGGACTAAAGCAGGAGGGCGACTGGGTTTTTACGGCTTCGGCGCTGCGGCGCATGTGGCGATTCAAGTGGCGCGACATTGGGGAATCGAAGTTTATGCTTCTACGCGAGATGCGCGCCACCAGAAACTGGCGATGGAACTGGGCGCGGTATGGGCCGGAGGAACGCTTGACGAGCCGCCAAAGAAACTCGACGCCGCAATCGTGTTTGCGCCGGCAGGTGAGATTATTCCCGCTGCGTTGAAGGCCCTCAAGAAGGGCGGCGTGCTTGTTCTAGGCGGAATTCATATGAGCCCGATCCCATCGTTCAGCTACGACCTGTTGTACCAGGAGCGCATGATTCGAAGCGTGGCGAACAATACGCGGAAAGACGGAGAAGATTTCTTGCGTGTGGCAGCCGAGATTCCGATTCGAACACGCGTCCAGATTTTTCCGCTACACGAAGCCAACCGTGCCTTGAATGCTCTCAAGAATGATGCCATCCCCGGCGCGGCCGTCCTTCGTGTCGACGAATAGTCCAGTTTATTTCTTATAAACGTCCCGCAGATAAGCTTCGATGGCGATGTCGGGCCCGAACTGGTGCGTGCGGATGTTGTGCAGCGGAGGAAGGCTGAGCTTCTGGGCCAGTGCGAAAGGAACACGATTTTCGCCGGCGATCTTCGGCGCGTAGAGGAGAAAAAGTTTGTGAACGATGCCTGCCGCGAGCGCCGCGCCATTGAGTGTTGGACCTGCTTCCAAAAGCACGTTTAGGATTTCGCGGCGGCCAAGTTCCGCCAGCACAGAAGTCAGCTCAATGCGGCCATTTTTCATTTTAGAGCGAATCACTTCAGCGCCCGCGTCTTGCAGCTTGCGCGCTTTGGCTGAATCAAGCGACGCGCATGTGAAAACGAGGAGATCGTCATCTGAGGTCTTTACAACGCGTGATTTGGGCGGCAGACGCAGTGTCGAATCCACAACCACGCGGAGAAGAGGTTTGCGGCGCGGGAGACCGCTGCGATCGCTGAGCAGAGGGTCGTCGGCGAGAATTGTGCCGATTCCCGTGAGCAGCGCATCTGAGGCATGCCGCATGCGCTGAACTTCGGCTCTCGATTCTTCTGACGTAATCCACGCGTCATTAGTGCGTTTACCCGGGCTTTTGCCAGGGTTCTTTTGGGATTGTGAAAGAGCGAGCTGCCCGTCAAGCGTCAGCGCGGATTTTAGCGTGACGAATGGTTTCTTCGTCCGAATCCAGCAGGCGAAGGCTTCATTGAGGCGGCGTGCTTCGTCTTCGCAGACGCCAGTGAAGACTTCGATGCCTGCGGCGCGGAGACGCTCGAGTCCCTGGCTGGAATTGACAGGATTGGGATCTTCCATAGCGGCGACGACGCGTTGAACGCCAGCGGCGATGATCGCTTCCGTGCACGGGCCAGTGCGGCCAGTGTGATTGCACGGTTCGAGGGTGACGTAAAGGGTCGCGCCGCGCGCCTTATCGCCGGCAGATTTCAGCGCGACAATTTCCGCGTGGTCCCGCCAGTCGTATTGATGAAAGCCTTCGCCAACAATCTGGCCTTCGCGCACGATCACGCAACCCACGACGGGATTGGGGCTGACCAGGCCAATGCCTTTCCGGGCCAGCGCCAGCGCGTGTTGCATGAAGCGAATGGAGTGTGAGTCCACGATTTAATCAAAAAGAGAGTTGGCGTAGGTTTCCGCGTCGAAGGGAACCATGTCGTTGATCTGTTCGCCCGTGCCGACGAAACGAATGGGCAGGCCCAGCTCGCGCGAAATCGCCACAACGATGCCGCCTTTGGCCGTGCCATCAAGTTTCGTGAGAATGATACCAGTGACGCCGACGGTGGTAGTGAATTCGCGCGCTTGCGCAAGACCGTTCTGCCCCGTGGTGGCGTCGAGTACCAGTAAAACATCGTGCGGCGCGCCGGGAATCACCTTCGAGGCGGTGCGTTTCATTTTTTCAAGCTCAGCCATGAGGTTTGATTTGGTGTGCAGACGTCCAGCGGTATCCACGATGACGACATCGGACGAGCGCGCCTTGGCGGCGGTGACCGCGTCGTAAACAACTGCGGCAGGGTCGGCGCCGGATTTTTGCTTGATGACCTCGATGCCGTTGCGCTGCGCCCAGATTTCCAGCTGCTCGACGGCCGCGGCGCGAAAGGTGTCCGCCGCGCAGAGCACGACGCTGCGGCCTTCCTGGCGTAGCCGGTTCGCGAGCTTTCCGATGCTGGTGGTCTTGCCCGCGCCATTCACGCCGACAATGAAAATAACGCGCGTGCCGCTGCCATTCTGCGAAGCGGAAATGCCGCTCCCGGCAGCCACATCGGGCCGGACAGGCGTGTTCAGAATGCGAATGATGTGCGACTTGATCTCGCGCTTGAGCTGCGCGGCATCGGTGAGTGCGTTGCGATCCAATTTTTCGCGCACCGCATCCAGAATCTCGCGTGTCGTCTTGACGCCCAGGTCAGCGGAGAGAAGCGCCGTCTCCAAATCTTTCAGGATCGAAGGGTCGATCTTCCGCTCGCCGAGAAAAATCGTGTCAACGGTTTCGGAGAGCGCCGCCTTGGTCTTGCTGACGGAACTCTTCAGTCGCTCAAGAAGTGTCGGCTCCGGCTCATTCTTGCCAAAAAGTGAAATCATAAGGCTGCGCGCGTAACGATCGCTGCAACCCAAAATTGTAGCAGATGCCGCCTCGCGGACTGTTATAGGCCAGGGCGAATTCGCCAGCCGCCCCAAAGACACGAAAAACAGAAAGGGCGAGAATAGTCGGGGATTATCGCTAGACGTGAACTTCAACGGCGCTGAGGCGAAGCTTGCCAGCGTTGACAGCAGACTCGAGAGCAGTCACGACGACAGCATCAAATTTTGAACCGGTCAAGGCGCGAATCTTGTCCATCGCGTAGTCCAGTTCCATCGCCGTTTGATACGGCCGGTTGGTGGTCATGGCGTCGAGAGTATCAGCCACGCCGATGATGCGCGCCATCAATGGAATCTGCTGCCCTTGCAGCCCATACGGGTAACCGCGGCCATCCATGTGTTCGTGGTGCAGCTCGATGCCCGGGAGCATTTCCTTCAACTGCGAAACGGGGCGCATGATGTTTGCCCCCTTCACGGTGTGCTGCTTCATCAAGCCAAATTCTTCCGGCGTCAGCGCCCCCGGCTTTTTCAGCACGCGGTCCTCGACGCCGATCTTTCCGACGTCATGCAGCAGCGCGGAGATGCGCAGCTTGTCCAATTCTTCGGTGCTGAGCCCGAGTTCCTGCCCGATCAGCATCGAATACTTTGCCACACGGCCGGAGTGACCGCGCGTATAGGGATCCTTTTCGTCGATGGCCGCCGCAAGCATACGGATCGAGCCGATAAACAGCTCGCGATTTTCTTCAGCGGCTTCCTTCAGCCGCTCGATGTATTCCTCGATGTCGCCGGCCATCTTGTTGAAGTTTTCAGCGAGCTCGCTGATCTCGGAAGCACCACGTACAAGAGAGCGCTGGTGGAATTCGCCCCGGCTGATGGCGCGAGTGGACGCCGCCAGACCGCGAATCGGCCCGCTGATGCCCACCGCGAAGAAATATCCGACGAGAATCGCGGCTAGAATGACGATGCTGACGAACGCGAGTGCCTGGCGGTTCAACTCCGTGACGCCAGTGTCGCTCTGCGCTTGATCGAGACGCCGCTGCGCAATGACCGTCCAATTCAATTCAGGAATCGTGCTATACGTCCCGATCATCTCGATTCGGTGCTTTTTGTTGGTTTCCGCAAAGCGCACCGTTTCGGTGTTGCGAAGCTCCTGAGGCAGCGCTTTCACTTGCGCTACCAGGGAATTGCTGCTCACATCCGCGCCAGGGACAAAATTTTTCGTGTCTTGGTGAGCTACCAGGCGGCCGTTGTGGTCCACCAGGAATACGGTGCGTTCTCGCACGCCGGCTTCCTGCAAGCGGCGCAAAATGGGATCCAGGGAAACCACTGCGGCCAGCATCCCCGTGAAATTCTCGTTCACGTCTTTCAAGGGCACTGCTACCACAAAGGCCGGCCGGTTTCCCGGCGCCACGGCCAGAGGATCGCTGCGGAACTTGACTACCTGCAGTTGCTGGGATTGCAGGCAGGTAACAAAGGCCCGGTTCAGCGCTTTCGCGACGAAGGGGTCCTGCTCGGCCCGAAAATTTCCCTGCGATGCGCTTGTGCCTTTTCCGGATTTACCCACTGCCGTCAGGTAAATGAACGTGCTGCGATTGGTCTCTACAAAGTTTTCTAGCAGGCGGGTGACTTTAGGTTCTGCCGCGGTATCTTCGACGTTATCGATGAGGCCGGTCAGAGCCAGAATCTGGCGTTCGCTCAGAAGCTGTTGCGTCAAATTGGATTCGAATTGCTGAATTTCCTGCGCCAGCGACCTGGTCAGATCCGTCTGCTGAACGCGCTCGGTATCGACCAGTTTGTCCTGGCTAAGCTGCAATACCTGGCGGTGGTAGAGGCCGATGGGCAACGCGCTGACCAGCAATAGCGCGCCTAGAACGAGCCAAAGGATACGCACGCGCCCGGAGCGCACACGTTCCCAACGGGCTTTGAAGGCCGGGTTCATCTCGACTATTCATTCTAGGAGAACCTGGCACGCTTAGGTGGCCGCGTAACGCCCCGCGTCACGCATATGCAACTGGGACTTTAGTACTAGAAGGGCGCAATAGGGAAAATCAAGGGCACTCGCTACTCCCGCTTTAGAGGCCGTTCCATGATTTCGCGAATCGCATTCTGGGGGGACTTGCCCGCGTGCAGGATGGCGTTAACCTGCTCAGTGATCGGCATCTCGATTTGATGCTCGCGGGCCAGCGCCAGCAACGGCTCGGTGGTATGTACGCCCTCGGCAACCATGCGCATATTGGCGAGGATTTCGCCCAGCGCTCGCCCCTTGCCCAGCTCGATCCCCACAAAGCGATTGCGGCTCAGAGAACCCGTGCACGTTAAAACCAAATCGCCCAGTCCCGCCAGGCCGCTGAGTGTTTCCGAACGCGCTCCCAGAGCCACAGCCAAACGCGCCATTTCCGCCAGTCCGCGGGTGATCAGCGCCGCGAGCGCATTCGAACCAAGACCAAGCCCCTGGCACGCCCCCGCCGCAATTGCCATCACATTCTTCATCGCACCGGCAAGCTCCACGCCCAGAACGTCGTCGTTGGTATAGAGGCGGAAGTTTGGACCGGCAAATTCCTCCTGCAGCTCCGTGGCAAGCGCGGCATCCCGTGAAGCCAGGACGACGGCCGTGGGTTCGCCGCGAGCCGCCTCCGCCGCGAACGACGGCCCGGAAATCACCGCGATGCGCGGCGCAAACTTTGGCGAGACGACTTGCGCGACCACTTCGCTTACCCGCAAGTGCGTCCCCGGTTCAAGCCCTTTGGTGGCGCTGACGAAAGTCGTCCCAGCGTTGGCATGAGCAATCGCGGAGCCGTAGACGGCGCGCGCATGCGCCGACGGCATTGCGCCAAGAACCAACTGCGCGCCAGAAAGCGCATCTTTCAATCGAGAATGAACGCGAACGCTCTCCGGCAGTTTCAAGCCAGGAAGGTACGCTTTATTTTCTCTATGGCTGCGGATCGATTCAGCGAGCTCGCTGTCGCGCACCCAAAGGGACATTTCGTGCGGCTTGCGGGTGCGGGAAAGCACAATCGCCAGCGCCGTTCCCCAGCTTCCCGCGCCCAAAATGGCGATCCTCGTCATTCCGCTTCTTTCTTTTTGCCAAAGGAAAATCGCGGCTCCGTGCCTTCCACCAGCCGCTGAAGGTTTCCGTCATGCTTGTAGATCACGAGCAGCGCGATGGCCAGCGTCCCCGCGTCGACGCTGATGGGTGGCGCGTGATGTGGCGCCCACAGAAAATAGATGGTCAGCGGCATCGCCGCCGCCGCCGCAACGGAACCCAGCGAAACATAACGCCAATAGGCTACGCACAGAAGGAAGAGCAGCAAAGCGGCGGCCGCTGCAAGCGGGCACAGGGCTAGAAACACACCCAGAGCCGTAGCCACGCCTTTGCCGCCCTTGAACTTCAGCCATACTGGAAAGCAATGTCCCAGCAGCACCGCGATAGCGCCGATCATCATCCATGTAGCGCTTTCTTGGGTGAACCGGCCTGCAAGCCACACGGCTGCCGCACCCTTCGCGGTGTCGAACATCAGCGTGAGAACACCTGCCAGCGGGCCCACGACGCGTGCTACGTTGGTCGCTCCGATGTTGCCGCTGCCGGCTTTGCGAACGTCCCCGCCGCCAAATAATTTTGCGAGCAGCAATCCAAAAGGAATCGAGCCCAACAGATAGGCCGCGCATGGAATCAGAATGGCAGTGATCGAAACTGCAAGCATGCTCCGTCAGGCCTCCGCCGCCGCGAACGAAAAACTTTCGACCGTAGTGTACTCTGCGCCAGAGGGTTTTAGCTTGCTTTCGATCAGGTGAAATTGACTCGCGCGCAGCGAACCAAAATCGCGCGCTGCATTTTCCCGGATCGGCGCGCGAAGGGTTTCCGGCAGCCGCGGAGGGTCGAACCGCGCGAGCGTCAGATGCGGCGAAAAAGGCCGCTGCTCCCGTGGGATGTCCAGTCTTTCCGTTGCCCCGTCGATATCGGCCGCCAGAGTTTTCAGATTTGCCGAAGCCGCAATACCCGTCCAGAAAACGCGCGGACGTTTTTCGTTTGGAAAAAAGCCGAGTCCGCGAAAATCCAGCGTGACGGATTGCGCAGAGCGCACGCTGGCAAGTGCACTGCGAATTTCGGCGAGTTTTGTTTGCGGCACTTCACCAATGAACTTCAGCGTCACGTGCAGATTTTCCGGCCGAACCCAACGGATTTGCGGCGAGACTGCGCGAAAGGATTGCAGCAAGCTTGCGAGATTTTCCCGCACCTCAGCGGGAACTTCCAGTGCGACGAATAGCTGCATGGAATGTCACGCCCTTTTGGCGATACGCGATGGCGGTTCTCCGCCGTTGTAGAGGAAATGGATGCGCACTAGGTCCAGCGCCAGTTGCGAGGCATGCCAACGAATGGCTTCGCGGTCGCCCGGGAAGACCACGCCGCGCTCTTTCACGCCGCCGGCATGTGACAGCGCGATGTGTACGGTGCCGACGGGTTTTTCCTCGCTGCCGCCGCCCGGCCCGGCGATACCGGTGATGCCCACGCCCAGCGTGCTCCCGACCTGCCGCCGAATGCCCTCCGCCAGCGCGATAGCCACCTCGCTGCTGACCGCGCCTTTCGTTTGGATGAGTTCCGCCGGCACATCCGCCCACGCCGTCTTCAGCTCGTTGCTGTAGCTCACCACGCCACCTAAGAAATACGAGGAGCTGCCCGCGATACTGGTCAGCCGCTGTGCAAGCAATCCACCGGTGCAACTTTCCGCCGCGGAGATCGTGGAATTGTTTCGCGTCAGCAGGCTTGCCACCACTTCCTCCATCGAAGAGCCGTCCTGCGAGAAGATGCGGTCGGCCAGTGCGATTTCGAAGCCCTGTGCGATTTCGTCCAGCGTTTTTTGTGCGTGCGCCGCGTCGTCGGTCCACATGCGGGGGTGAATCTGAATCTCGCCCGGCGCGGCAAGAATGGTGGTGTTCACGTCCGTGTAGCGCGTGTGAATCGGCCGGATGCGCTGCTCGACGCCCGATTCTCCCAAGCCTGCCACCCGCAATTCGCGGTGAAACATGCGGACCTTCGAGCTGCGACGCAGTAGCCGCGGCAAAACCCGTTCCTGGTACATGGGTTTCAATTCGCGCGGCGGGCCGGGAAGCAGCGCGATGAAATGTCCCGCATCTTCAATCCACAGCCCAGGCGCGGAGCCGCGCGGATTTTCGAGAACTTCCGCGCCTTCCGGCACCATCGCTTGTCGCACATTTACGGCAGGCATTTCCCGGCCGAGTTGCCGGAAGCGCCCTTCGATGTAACGGAGGATTTCATTATTGAGGTGCAGCTTGCGGCCTAGAAGGTCCGCAACGGTCTCGCGCGTCAGATCGTCTTCCGTAGGGCCCAACCCGCCCGACGCAATGATCAACTCGACGCGCTCCATCGCTTCCTTGAAAGCCGCGCTCAAAGTATCGCGATTGTCGCCGACAATCGATTTGCGCACCACCTCGATGCCGAGCTTGTTCAGCTCTTCGGTCAGGAAGAGCGAGTTGGTGTCCACGCGGTCCGGAGTCAGCAGTTCCGAACCAACCGCAATGATCTCCGCTTTCATCCGTTCAATTATCCGAGTAAAGGCAAGCCGCGAACGTCCCAATCCAGCGTGAAGAGCGCATCCGTGGTGGCAAGAATTGCGCGGCCGGACGGCTGCAGCGCCATGCCCACGATGCCGGAGCCGCTGAGCACCACCTCGGCCTGCGCTTGCGGTGTGATCCGCACAATTCCGCGGCGCCCGCCGTAAGAAGCCGCCACATAGAGATTTCCTTCGCGATCCAAAGCGATCCCCTGCGGTCTCCCGAGTCCACGGAAAAACACGCTCACTTCGCCACCCTGCGTGATGCGGTGGATACGGTCAAAGCTGGACGTCGTCGGCGCCGATACGTACAGATCGCCGCTCGGATGAAACGCCAGGTGATAGGCGGCGATCGAGGGTTCCAGCGTGGCAAATACAAAAATCTCGCGGCTCGGGCTGATTTTAAAAACCGTGCCGCTGCGGTCGCCAACGTACAAATTGCCGTTGACATCGAACGCGATGCCCGTGGCAATGCCCATGCCTTCAATCCACTGTTCGGCGCGCCCATCCGGCGTGATTCGGTGAATTGTGCCGTCGTTGCGGCAGGAGACGAAGAGGTTCCCCATGCTGTCAAGCGCCAGGCCGCTAGGATTCGTCAGCGACGTGATGAACGGCTTCACGCTGTAATTCGCTGTGATCTTGTAGAGCGAAACCGGAACTCGTTGGCCCCGCGGACCGGAAAACGTGACGTAAATATTCCCGTCCAGGTCCACCGCGGGATTCGCGACGGGATGAAGATTGTCCGCGATCTGCAAGCCGATGGACACGGGATGCGGCGGGCTTTCGTGGCCGGAAGTGGCTACGCTCACTACGCCGCCATTCGCCCCTTCCGGAACTCGCGTCACCAGCCGATTCTCGCTGGCCAGCGCAATGCTTGCTTCCACTTCGCCAAACCGCACCACCGGACGCGCCTGCACGCGCGAGACGAAGCCGCGCCCGAGAATCGTCATTTCGCCGCCGGGAATCGCGGCCGTAGGCGCAACTCTCTCAATGTGGGGAATGCCGTTCTTTTCTGCCGAGGAACCGAACCCGAATTTCATACCCAGCCAACGTGAAACGTGAGCAGACCAAAGTGTAACGCCACACGCAGCAGAATTGCAGCGTAGACGCCCGCCATCCAGTCATCCGCCATAATTCCCCAGCCGCCCGGCAGCTTTTCCAGCCGACGCACCGGCCATGGCTTCCAGATGTCAAACACTCGAAAAAGTATAAAACCGAGCAAAAGATATTTCCAATTCACCAGGCTGAGTGCAAAAAAAATCGCGAAAATGGAGAAGTCCATGTGCGCCATAAAATGTGGCAGCGCAATGGGAATCAGCGGCAGCAACAGCGCCAGATGCTGCCCCGCGACTTCATCGATGACCACAAATTGCGGATCTTCCATTCCGGCGTGTTTAGCCGCCCGCGATGCACTCCACACCCCAATGGCCGCCAGCACGATGAGCAGGACCAAGGCGCAAAACACAGGAAGCGCCAGAATAGCGTTGTGAATATCGCTGCCCGGGACGAGGAAGTGCTTGTCCGTCAGCACCGCATCGGTATCGGGACGCAAGGAGAACATTCCACCGAAGGAACTGGGCCGCAAGAAAAAAACTGCCGAGAGGTAAGCCGTCGCGACTCCTACGAGCGAGCCGAATGTCCCCGGCGCCTTGGGGATGTAGCCCACGCCCAATGCGGTAGCGATTGCGAGGGCGAGCCGCGGTTTCTTGGGAGCTGCTCCGGGCGCGGCAGTGGCGTCAGTGTTTGGGGTCATTCGGGCTGTCCAAATCGTCGTCCAAACTGAGGACGATACTGTCTCCCTTGCTTTCAGCAAGGTCGTCTTCATCGAAGACAGGTTCGGAAACTACGTATTTCTCGGCGGCCCAATTGCCCAGATCCCGATCCCTGCAGCGCTCGCTGCAAAAAGGGAAGTCCGCATGGACCGCGGAGTCCGTTTCCGCTTTGCAAATGGGACATTTGTGCTTCATCGCGTCTTTATTTTTCTCTGTGGTCTTTGTGCCCTCGGTGTTGATAAACATCGCAAAACAGGCCGCACAGATCCCGGAGGCCAACGCAACGTTATCTTTGGAAGAAGAGTATATCTCAGCCCAGAACGCGCAGGGGCGCTCCCGTTGCGATGCGATGGAGTTTTTCCGCGGCCGCAACCGGCGGCATCGGCGCGACGCTCGCGTCACTCCGCGCGCCAGGACGAGGCAGGATTTCGACGACACGCCCAATCAAGTCGTAGGCGTCCGTCTTGGCAATTTCCACGCGCGCGACGTCCCCGGCTTCCGTGACCTCCCCGCCCGGCAGCTCAATGTCCGTGAGGTACAGCTTCCCATCGATCTCCGGAGCCATGCCTTCGAGCCGCGCTTCCCATATGAGCGGATTCTCTTTCGAGGGGCCTTCGATCAGCGCCGTGAAAGCGCGATCCTTTGTTGCGCCCGGCTTGGTCCGTAAATACTTCGCGCGCAGATTCTCCCGAGAGATTTTCTTCTGAATGGCCATCAGGCGGTTGCGGCGATCGCTGATCGCTTCCGCATCCACTTTTTCGTCCAGCGCGTAGCTTCCCGCGTTGTCCACGTCGGAATACTCGAAGACTCCCATCCAATCGAGTTTCGCCGCCTTCACGAAATCGCACAGCTCCTTGAAGTCGGCTTCGGTTTCGCCGGGGAACCCCACAATAAACGAAGTGCGCAACGAAATGCCGGGAATCGTCGCCCGAATGCGCTCCAGCAATTTCAGGAACGCGTCGCCGTTCGAACCGCGCTTCATCCGCGCCAGTATGTTGCGGCTGGCGTGCTGCAGCGGCATGTCTATGTACTTCGCGAGCCGCGCATGCTCTGCAATCGTCTCCAGCAATTTCTGCGTGACGCGATTCGGATAGGCATACAAAAATCGCACCCATAGCAAACCGTCGGTCTGCGCGAGTTTTCCGAGCAATTGCGCAAGGCCGTCGCGCAAGCCGAGGTCTTCGCCGTAAGAAGTCGTGTCCTGCCCGATCAGCGTGATTTCGCGTGCGCCGGCCCTCGCTAGGTTCTCCGCTTCGCGCAGTACCGATTCGAAACGCCGGCTGCGAAACGCCCCGCGAAGCTGCGGAATAATGCAAAACGTGCAGGGATGATCGCAGCCTTCCGCGATTTTGATGTACGCCGCGTGCTTGGGTGTGGTGACGATGCGCGGTGTCAGATGGTGGTAGAGAAACGCGGGCGGCTGCGCCGGCAGCACGCGAAGATCGCCTTCTACCGCTTCCATGATGCGTTCCACTTCGCCGGTGCCCACGACGGCATCCACTTCCGGCACCTGCTCCAGAATCTGCGCGCGAAACCGTTCCACCAGGCATCCTGCCACAATCAATTTCTTCGCCGCGCCGAATTTCTTGTGCTCCGCCATTTCCAAGATGGCGTCCACGGACTCTTTTTGCGCCGCTTCGATAAAGCTGCACGTATTCACGACCAACACCTCGGCTTCATCGGCGCGCGGCGTCAGTTCATAGCCCTGACGCGCAAGAATACCCATCATCACCTCGCTGTCTACGAGGTTCTTCGGGCATCCCAGGCTGACGAATCCGACCTTGGTCATATGCAATGAATTTGCGCCTTCGCGCAATTCTCAATTATAACATGAGCTGTTGGGGCGTGTGTTTGTGGTGGCGCAGGGCCCCTGCGGCCTTTCTTGACGGGAAGTAATTTGTTTCAGCGCGCCCGCAAAGCCGCGCGAACCTGGTCCAGCAATTGTTTCAAGCGCGATGTATCGCAAGGCGCGCCGCCAAAGCGCGCATGCGCATAGAGTAGCGTGAATTCCCGGACGGGAGGCGCGAGATTCGGCGAATCCACGGCCGCCGCGAATTCCAGCGGCGTCTGCGTCTCTTCGCGCCGCAGCCCTCGCCGCGCCAGCATTCGAAGCAACTCCGCGTACAGCCGCGATGCAAGCTGCGGATCATTTCGGACCGTCTTGGATCCGCGCAATTGAAAAAACAGCCGGACGCGGCGGATCAATTCAGCAAGCAGATTGAAGCGCACCGCCACCAGAAAAAGCACCAGCGCCATCGGCGCCAAATAACCTATTACGCCCTGCTGGAGCTGCCACGACTTTATCCATTTCTTGCCCGCGCGTTGCTTGCTATCAAACCAATCGCGCGCGGATTCGCCCCAATTCCGCGAGCCGCGCTGCAAATTTTGCGCCAGCGCCATCTGATGCCCAAAATCGTAGCCGATTACCCATTCGCTCCACGTGATCGCCATCAAGTCCGCATATTTTCCCAGGCGCGTCAGGAAGCTGGTTGCGGTTTCCGGAGCCGCCGGCGTGGGATCGAATGTTTGCCAGTCCATGCCCGGGAAGTAAACCTCTACCCAGCTGTGCGCATCGCTTGCGCGGACGATGTAATCGCCGCCTAATTCGTTGTATTCGCCTGGCAAGAAGCCATTGACTTCGCGCGAAGGAACGCCGAGTGTGCGCAGCATGATGATCATTGCCGAAGCAAAGTATTCACAGTGGCCCGCGCGGGTGTCAAACAAAAAATGAGCGAGCGGATCGCGCCCCGGTTTACCGGTCAGATTCAACGTGTACGCGAAGCGGGTGCGCAAGTGATTTTCGATTGCCACGGCCATGTCAAAGGGAGTAGGGGCATTTCTTGTGATTTCTCTGGCAAGCTCCGGGATGCGCGGGTCCAGCGCGGAAGGAAGCTGAAGGTACGTGGCGCCAATATCGCCGGAATACTCCGTCGGAGCGGCGCGCAGTTTTGCGGCGTTCATCAGAGGCAAGATTGAGGAACCGGCGTAACGGATGCCCGTGTAATTGTGAAAGGGATTCAGCAGCGTATCCGTGAAATCTCGGAAAATAAAATTGCGGCGAATCGCGCCGAACGAGCCGGCGTTCTCACCATTGAAATTTCCCCTGAGCCGGGTAACTTTGCCGGGCACGAAAATGGCGTCGGTGGCCAGTGGCTCAAGGTAAACGGTATAAAGAATTCCTGTCCTGAGAATGTCGGGTTTCTCCGCAGAACCAGCGGCGTGAATCCAGCCGTCTTCACCCGTCTGCAATCTTTCCGGGTCGCGCTCCGGGGAGCTCCACCGCCTGCCATCGAAAGTCGTCAGCGCAATGCCACGCCAGCGCAGCCGGTCGTAATTAACAGGCTTGCCGGTTTGCACGCGCATGACCACGGTGGAATTCTTCTTGATCTCGCCGATCTGACCAAGCTCCACGTTTTCAGTGAACCCGGACATGAGCGAAGGGCTGAAGCTGGCCCGCCCGAGGTACCCGGCGGTGAAACGCGGAAAAAAGAAAAACAGCACGCCACCCAACACAATAGATCCAATCGCCACGCTGAGGGCGGAAAGACTCAGGGCGCGATTCAATTTTCGGTCGCGCTGGGTGCGCGCATGGAGAGCGGGCCACACCGCGCCGACAGCTCCGCGGCGCAATTCCATTCCAACGAAAGTGGAAACACCGAAAAGCATGAAGATGAAAAAGAGAATCAGGAAGGTCGTATCAACCGTAAGAACGGCCGCGGCAAGAATACCCGCGAAGGATAGCATCGCGAGAAAAAACGCGTCGCGGTCCGTGACCGCACTATAGAAACGGACGATGCTGACGAACATCAAAAAATGCACCGACGCCAGAAGCGCGGCGAAGAGCGGGGGATTGGCAGAACTCCCAACAGAAAGGCGGGAGAGAAACAAAGCATCCACGGGGAAGAACGCCAGGTAGGCGATCACGCAAAACGTTGCGGCGCGGGGAGAGAGCTCGGCGGGGCGTCCGTGCCACCACCGAAAACCCTTGTAAAGCGCAATGAGCGGAGCTGCGAAGCTGGTGATGACGTCAAGCTCCCCAGTGCTGACGAGTGTGACCGTCGATGTAAGGATGAGCAGTGACAACGAGGTGCGGAAGAAACGCTCGGCGGGCAGAGCGGCGTCACTCGGGGATGCGATGGAGGCGGCCATGGCGGACATTTTTATCGTAGCATTTGCGAGGCGCGGCGGGAACGAAGCTGGGCGAAAGAATAACGCTCAGCGCCGGGCTGAAGCCAAATCTGATGCCGCCACGGCGGCACGCGCGGCCCGCGCCACTTTGTGGGTGAGACCGGACACTGGCACGACGGAAATATCGCTTAACGGCACGAGTTCCGAGCCTTTGATCCGCGGAACTCTTTTTACCCGGATTAGAAATAGTTTGATGGTGATGGCCCGGTACGTCACCGCGTGATGAACTTCGCCCCCCGGAACGAGGTGCAAACTTCTGTTTCTCAGTTCGCGAGCGAGCCTGCCGAGATACGTGCGCAATTTCGCGCCGGGATCACCGGCCGCCGCGACTGTGGGGAAATGCCATAAGTTTGAAACCAGCAACGGAATGTAATCCGCCAATGGTTCCTTGCTTTGGTTCTCTTTCGACGGCGCCGGGAGCAACAATGTCCAACCGTTTTCATCCACGAACACGGCTGTAGCGAGAGTCACTTCCACGCTCGCGCGCTTCTTCCGTTTTTCGGGCAACGATTCCACGATACCAAGTTTACGTCCATCGCAGAATTGTCCGATGGGGCAGAGCAGGCATTGTGGCGATTTCGGATTGCACACCGTCGCGCCCAGCTCCATCATGGCTTGATTCCAATCGCCCGGCGATTTTGGAGCAAGCAAGCGATCTGCACTTTTTTGCAACTCTTGCCAGCGGCGTGACTCGCGGATGTCACCGCGAACTGCGCCAAGGCGCGCAAGGACACGCGCCACGTTGCCGTCGAGGACGGCCCGCTTTTCACCGTACGCAATGCTCAGAATCGCCGCAGCCGTGTAGTTTCCGATGCCGGGCAAGCCCAGGGCATCCTCTATCCGAGTTGGAAACTGGCCGCTGTGTTTCGCGACGATTTGTTGTGCGGCCTTTTGCAGGTTGCGCGCCCGGCTGTAATACCCGAGACCGGACCATAGACGCAACACTTCTTCTTGGGGCGCGGCGGCCAGCGCGTGAACGTCCGGAAATCGTTCGAGAAAGCGCACGTAGTGTGGAATCACGGCGGCGACGCGCGTCTGCTGCAGCATAATTTCCGAAAGCCAGATGCGATAAGGATCCGTGGTGCGCCGCCAAGGCAAATCGCGCTGAAACTGGCGAAACCAGCCCAGCAATTGTTTGCGAAATGCGGCGAGATCGCGGCCGTTTGGCATCGTGGTGACACATTCTCGCACAGCTAACTTGGACAAACATTTGTGTCTGCCAGTTTTTTGAAACTTCGTTGAACGAACTGGACAAGCAAAGCTGCTCCTGCCTACGACCCAGGCTCGTCGAGGAAGACGACGTATGACGAGCTCCAGACGGAGGCGGGGACGGAGCCGTGGGGCTGGGTGGTCACGATAATTTTGAAAAGTTCGGGCGATGTTGCGAGATCGGCCATCAGCGACTGCTGCGGGTCGGGGGGCAGGGGTTGCGCGACAGCCAGATGTTCGAGGATGGGAAAAATAATTTGGTCGGCGGGCGCCAGTAGAATTTCCACGCCGGCAGTGCGAAATTGCAGCAAGGAGTTGTTCTGGTAAAAGTGCCAGGCGAGGCTGGCGCAGATGTTTACAACTCGCTCGAAACGCTCATTCGCGACAGACGCTCCGGGCTTCAGGCTGGCGGATTCTTCTGCGGACAAGTGAGGGTCGAGAACCAGCAGGATGCGGCAATCGTCCTCCCGGGTAAATTCGCGGACCATCAGCGAACCAGAGCGCGCGGAAGCTTTCCAGTGGACGTGGCGCGCGCTGTCGGTGGGGATGTAGTCGCGCAGCGCGTAGAGATCCTGGCCGCGGCCCTTGGTCAGGCTTTCGAGCGCCCCCTCGAGTCCAGGAAGAATCTCCAGGTATTCCGCAGTCGGCTCGACGGAAGGATAGACGAGCGCCTCGGTTTTCAAATTCAATTGGCGCGCTTTCCGCAGGAAGCCAAAGGGAAAACGAGTGACGATGCGGAAAGCTTCCTGGCGATAGACCCCGCGTCGCGGAAATGTCACCGGGATAACTTGTTGCACGCGGTCATGCTTTGGGAGGTAAGGAAAATAAACCGGCGTTTCGAGAATGGCGGTGGAATGCCCCTGTTTTGACTTGGCTGCTTCGACGCGCAGCGAGAACGAAGGCAGCGTCAGCTTTTCATTTTCGAGCTCGACCATGGCGCGAACCGGCTGGCCGGCGAAAATGTGTTCGGGCAATACCAGCCGCAATTCGATGCCCGATAGGCTGATGGAAGAGAGAATGCCGGACAATAAGACGATGGCGATGAGGCTCGAGAGAATCAGAAACAGCAGATTGTTTCCGGTGTTTAACGCCGCAAGCGCAACAAGAATGATCCCGCCGAGATAGATCCAACCTTCGAGGGTGATGCGGTACTCCATCTTGTAACCAATCCAGCGGAGCGGTGTGCGCTTCGCGAGGATGGGAACAAGCGTTACGCCCACCCACGCGGCAATGGCGAGCGCGGCGAGCGCCGTTGTGCTTGCGAGCGCGCGCTGGCCGAGTTCAGCGGCAGCGCCGGAGTACAGCGCGAGAAGGAGCGCGGCCGTGAGCGCGGTGATGGAGAGAAAAAATGCGCGGACGGCGGGTCGGTCGGCCTTGGCCCAGAGTCGCGCGATCGTGGTTTGCACACTCACAGCTCAACGGTCACAAAGGAACGGGGACGGATTCCACGATATCGCGAAGAACGGAATCGGTGGTCTCCGATTTTTTTTGCAGCGAGGCGTGGCGCGAGCTGGCGACGACGCGATGGGAGAAAACGGAAACGGCCAGCTGCTTGAAATCGTCGGGGAGGCAATAGTCGCGGCCATCCAGGAAAGCGCGGGCTTGCGCGGCGCGCTGGAGCATAAGAGTGCCCCGGGGACTGACGCCGAGCGCAAGCTGCTCGCTCTTGCGCGTGCGATTGACGATCTCGAGGGCGTAATCGTGCAAACTGGCGTCCACCTTGACGTGGGCGACGGCGTCCTGCATAGCGAGAACATCGCTGACGTCCGCGATGGGATCGAGCGAATCAAGAGGATTATCGCCAACGCGCTTGCGGAGAATTTCTTTTTCCGTTTCGTGCGAGGGATAGCCCATCTTGATGCGCATCAAGAAACGGTCGAGCTGCGATTCGGGCAAAGGGTACGTGCCGTGGTGCTCGACGGGATTTTGCGTGGCGATGACGAGAAAAGGCTGCGGAAGCGGAAGCGTTTTGCCGTCGACGGTGACTTGCGCTTCGTTCATGGCCTCGAGAAGCGCGGACTGCGTGCGCGGAGTGGTGCGGTTGATTTCGTCGGCGAGGACCACGTTGGCGAAAATCGGGCCGGAGCGAAATTCAAATTCGCGTGATTCGGGATTGTAAACGCTCACGCCGAGAACGTCGCTGGGAAGAAGATCGGACGTGAACTGGATGCGCTGGAAGCTGCAATGAAAAGATTTTGCGAGCGCTTGCGCGAGCGTGGTCTTGCCGACTCCGGGAACGTCTTCGATGAGCAGGTGGCCCCGCGCGAGCAGAGTGATCAGCGCGAGCTGAATGGCATCTTCCTTGCCGTAGATGGCGCGCGCGATGGAGCGCTGGAGCTGCGAGACGACTTGAGAGGTGGCAGTCGGCATCGGTTGAAAACCCGCGTCCTTCCTGTTACAAATAGATGGCGGGACCGGCTGTCGCGGTTACTGGCAACGGGCGACTAGCTCAGTTGGTTAGAGCGCTCCCCTCACACGGGAGAGGTCAAAGGTTCGAGTCCTTTGTCGCCCACCATTCTTCCACATTCTCCCATTATCAGTCTGGATCGTGCAGTCGTCGTGTGAGTTTTGTGCTGAACTTGCTATTTAGCCTAAGTTCGTCATGAGGAGCGCTAAAAGCGGAGCAACTCCTTCAGAATCAGTTCACGCAATCGCCGAGTCTACACTACATTGGCGGTTGAAACTGAGGCGGTCGGGAAGGCTGCTGCCCAGCAGGTCGAGAAGAGATTTCTGCTCAGCGGTGGGCTCAGTCACCCGGCGCAGTCGGATCTCACGGCCGTCTGTCGTGGGCAGAACGATGTCGCCGCTGTGCAGTTTGGATAAAAGTGCCAGGGCTTGCATGGGTGTAAGCGGCTGAGTGTTCCCGACGTCGGCCGCCGCTGGCTTCGGAATCAAGGCTGGCCGACGCTGCAGCAGATGTTTTAAGGTGACCCAAAGCGCATACCCCAGAAACGCTACCAGCACGTGGGCTTTGACGCGCCGCTCCTTTTGATGAAAGAGAGGCCGAATGGAAAGTTCGCTCTTCAGTGCCCGGAACGACGCTTCGGCCTCAGTCAACTGCATATACTTCGACCATAACTCCTCGGGCGTCTCCGCCTGCAGGTTGGTGCGCAGCAGGTAGGCGCCTTCGCGCGACTCGTGCCAGCGGCGACGATCCTCTCGCATGTGCCAGGACAAGCGTACGCCTGCACCTGTTTCTCGCAGGGAGATTTCATAGAGGTCGTTCACCGCTGGATGCCGAGCTTGAATCTTCCCCAATCGTCGCTCCATTAGATTGCGATTTTTCAACCGCCCCGTGGCCATGGTCTTTTCCAGGCGCTTCAGAGCCTCTTCCATCCGGGAGCAGAAACGCTCCCGGATGGCTTTCTCTTTTTCCCGACGACCCGCCGTGCGACAGAGAATGTAAGTTTCCTCGCCCTGCGGAATGGCTACCTTCTTTACTTCCACTTCGGGCCGCACCCGCGTCCAGTCCTCTTTCACCAGTTCCGCTTCAAACCGCTTCATCTGCCGGCGGGGTGTGCCCACCAGATATTGCCCGCCGCGCTTGCGGATCGCCGCCAGGTTTTCCTCACTCACGATACCCCGATCGAATATCCAGATCCTGCGCGCCTTCCCATATTTGCGCTCCACCATGCGCAGGATGGTTTCCACCGTCGAGACGTCGGCGCGGTTGCCGTCGAACGTCTCATAGCTGAACGGAAAACCTTCGCTGTTGACGATCAGGGCGATGACCATCTGCTCGCAGTCGGGACGATGGTCGCGCGAATAGCCTCGCCGCATCATCGGATTGTCCTCTGCCGCTCCTTCCACATAGGTGCTCGTCAGATCGTAGAGCAGCACATCGAACTCCGCTCCAAATAGCGAACCGTAGCGCTCCTTCAGATGCCCCTCTAATTTCGTCTTGTGCGGCAGAATTTGGTCTAGACAGCGGTACAGGCGCGTGTCATTGATCTTGCCTTCTTCGATTCCCAGCAGATCATCCAGCGCCGTCGAGGGGTACCAGCGTTGTTCGACCGCCAGCTCGCTGCCGGGCGCACATAGCCGGTTGATCGTCAGCAGTGCAGCGATACGAGACCAGGGCACATCCGCGGGAGCCTCATCGATGGCCTCCTCGAAGAAGTGATCGAGTTCGAGCCGTTTCCAGAGCTCGAGGCCCAAATAGCAGGCGCCAAACTGCCGCGTCCTTTCCAGGCGCACCTGGTTCAGCAGAACGCGGGCTACCTGCGGATCATCCTCCGGCGGCTCGATATGCGACGGAAACAGCTTCAACTGTTCCGCCTCACCCTGTTCGTTGAAAACCTCGATGGTCTTCAACCAGCGTGCCTGTGCCGAGCCGTTCAGCTCACCCAGATAACACAGCGTCCTCTGTCGTGGTCCGTCCGGAGTTCGAACCGTTTCAACCAGCGACCAGTAGGTGTGATCTTTGCCATCCTTGATTCGATGGTTCGAACGCAAAAACATTCTGGACGGATGGTGTCACGCGGATGCTGGCTACCACAAGAGGGCCGGTCTACACTACATCGCCGTTTCAATCGCCGCCATTGCAGGCGCAGGGTTTGCTATCCTTATTCAGGTCGAAAAAATTTTGAATGGCTCGCGCGTGACGAACTTGGGCTAGAAGTCTGGAATGCACCAGGAATCGGCGCCGTCGCAATCGCCGTTGGGGAGTGATCCAGGAATGTCACCTGAGTGGCGGAGGCCACAGCTATTTTAGTTCCATCCGCATTGATTGCGTAGCCCCGGACTCCGAATTCATCCTGCGGAGGATTGACTGTGGTCAGGGGAACAGTTGTCAGGCTGTCCGAGTCGGAACTGTAGAGATAGAACCGATCAGCGGCGAATACTGCCCATTTGTGGTCCCCACTGCGGGCAAGGCTATCGACTTCGAAGATCCCGGCGGTCTGATTCTGTGCGGGCGGCCCGAGTTGCGTGAACGCGCTGGCATTGGGATCCCATTCGTACAGATATTGACCAGCCTCCAGAATGTCACTTGAGTCGATTCCCTCTTCCTGACCAATGACCAAAACCTTCCCGTTTGCCATTACAACGACATTAGGAAAAAACAGGGTAAAAAAGGAGTTTCCAACGGCTCCAAAGGGATGCTGCGCTACAGATAGAGTGTCTTCGTCAACAGTCAGGACCTCCTGTGCTGCAGTGCCGATCACAAGCGTCTTGCCGTCCGCCATCTGATAATGCCCCATGGTTGAGGGACTGGAACTCGGGCCTTGACGGAGAAATCCGCACCGGAAATGACATCCAGTTCGTTGAGACCGGGATTCGTTGCGAAAAGGAGTTGCCGAGCCTCGTCATAGAAGCCATGGACCAGCGCTCCGCCAATGGCGTGGAAGGGATCTGGAACTGGTGTACCCGATACGGTCAGCTGAAGCGATGTGTTTTCCGTGAGCGTTCCCGAGGTGCCGTTGACGCTCACTGCTTGCTGCGCAATCTCGGCCGTGCCAGAAGCGGAGAAAGTGAAAGTTGCGGAGCTACCGGGTGTGACTGACAGAGAGGTTGGTGAGGCTGTGACGCCGCTCGTTAAGCCCGTCAGAGTGACGGACACTGAGCCGGTAAAGCCACCTTGCCCTGCCACGGAGACCAGCACGGCCTGACTCACACCTCCCTGCGCCAGTGTAAGATTATTAGAAGACAGCGAAATCGAAAAACCCGGTGTCGGAGACGGAGGCGGACTCTCACTTCCGTTATCGGCAGCAACGCCCCCACAGCCTGTCATCGAAAGACATAGGAGACCAAAGCCAACTACACGGGAACGCCTCTTCCTCAGAATCATTTGGTTCTCCACTTGGGGGACGGGCGCAGACGCGGAACACAGATCCTGGATCACTGTCTTTTACTTCCGTTGCCTCATCTACCTGGCTACCTCTGTCTGCATCCTCATATCCGCTAGAGTGCAGTGAACTTCAGAGCATGCCCGCTTTCTGCTCGGAGCGGAACCTTCACTGAGCGGTCGAAATGTTCTTTTTGGAAGGCAGTTCGCGCAATCGGGTGTTTTCTGACTTTTTTTATCCGACCTAGATGACATCGACGGAAACGAGCTCGAGACTTTGGAAAGGTTAGAGAAAACTGCGCACTATGAGCTGCGGCTCCATTAGAAGAGAATTAACTTTGTATTAAAAAGTACTTGACAGTGCCAACTCAAGGAGGTAGGTTGGGGTAGCGGCGGAGAGAGTCGGGGCACAAACCACCATGTTCAAGCGGATTGCGGCGATTGCTTTCATTTTTGGATGTACGGCGGTTGGGTGGGCCATTCTGGGGTCCACTATTTTCTACAGGACGTATAACGCGGAGTCTGGATTGTCCGGGCGCGTGGCCTCGACGTGGGGAGCGCCGCAAGCGCAGGTGCCTCCGGCGATCGCAAGGGAATGGAAAGAGGAAAAGACCGTCGAGATGGAAGAGAAGGGAAAAAAGACCACGCGCAAGGAAAGTTATCTGCGTTCCGAACCGGTGAAGATTGACGGAAGCGAGGTTGCGGCGACATTGCACATCGATTACCGGCAAAAAGGGCTGCTGTGGTTCAGCACATACACGGTGGATTTCAACGGGGCGTACACGTTTCAGAATCCGACGCCGCGAGAAGAAGAATTTGTGATTCAACTGCCATTTCCTGCGCAACAGGCGGTCTACGACAACGTGCAACTGCTTCTGGACGACAAGCCACTGGCGGTGACGTTCAGCGGATCACAGGCCGTAGCGCGGACGCGCCTGGCGGCAGGCGCGAAGTCCGTGCTGCACGCGACGTATCGCTCGCAGGGTCTGGATAGCTGGCGATATTCGTTTTCACGCGCGAACGCAGAGGGTTCGACTTCGCGCGACAATGCCGACGGCAGCGGCAAGGAAATTTCGCAGGCGCACGACTTCCACCTGTTGGTGAAAACGGATTTTTCCGGTTTTGATTTCCCCGACAATTCACTCTCGCCGACGGAAAAACGGCAGACGGGGAACGGCTGGGAGCTAGAGTGGAATTATCAGAATCTGGTGTCCGGGTTCGATATCGCCTTGAAGATGCCACAGAAGTTGCAACCCGGCCCGTTAGCGGGACGAATCAGCTATTTCGCTCCTGTGTCGCTGTTCTTCTTTTTCTTTTTGGTGTTCATTTTGTCCGCGCTGCGCGGCAACGATTTGCACCCGATGAATTATTTTTTCCTGGCGTGCGCGTTCTTCGCATTCCATTTGCTGCTGGCGTACCTGGCGGATCATATTTCAATCCATGCGGCATTCCTGATTTCGTCGATTGTTTCCGTGGTGCTGGTGGTCAGCTACTTGCGGCTAGTGGTGGATTTGCGATTTGCGATGGTGGAGGCGGGACTGACGCAACTGATTTACCTGGTGTTGTTTTCGTACGCGTTTTTCTTTGAAGGGTTCACAGGATTGACGGTGACCATCGGCGCGATCCTCACGCTGTTCGTGGTGATGCAGATGACGGGACGAATTCGCTGGGAAGAGAAGTTCAACCCGTCATTGTTGCGCAAGGCCGGAACACCAGCGTAAGACGGCCAGAGGCGAGCCAGCGAGCGGAGACCTCGCTAGCTGGCCCGCGTCTGGGCCAGGTACTTGACGAGAATCAGCACGGTGGGCACATCGATGCGTACGGTCATCTTTCCGCCCACTTTGGTTTGTTCGGCGAAAAAAATAGTTTCGTTCAAGTACCGAGGATCGGACTTGTCTCCAAGGCCGATGCTGGTGAGTTGTAGGTTGCGGATCTGGCGCGCGGAAATCTTGAAATTGTGTTTCTCGTTTTCGCGAAACTCGAAAGAATCGTTACTGAGAATCAGAGCGCCAGGAAAACACGCGCCAGATGAGTGGCGGTGATCGACAGGGATTTCGATTGGCGAGGACAAATCGAGAGGCTGAGTATATCCTTCGGCCACCCAGGCGGAAAGTTGCTTGACCATATCCTCATCGGAAAACTGGCGGAATTGCTGAACGGTACCTTGGTCGTCAAAGGAGATCAGCACGTTGTGTCTGGCCCATCCGCGGTTCCATCCGCCTGCTCCCGAGTTGTTTCCAGCGATCATCCAAAGGACTCCCCACTTCGAGGTGGCCCAACGTCCCAAGAAAAGCTGCCTGTCTTTGATTCCGGTATCCGTGGCGCCCAGTTTGGTAGAGACTTCGTCCCGGGTAGTCTTGCCGGATTGGAGAAACTCCAAACTGATTTTTTCCGTGGCTCCCGAATTTCCATGTGTTCGGGTGGGAGCGCGCAGCGGTACCACGAGACATCCCTGACACAGCGCGGCGGAGCCGCAACCAAAAGCAAATGACCCACACGTCGGAAGGTATTGCGACGGACGATAACATTTTTGCGCGGCGCACAACGAATTTGAGGATTAGTAGTACAGAGAGGTGGCTGCTGCAAGCAGGGCAATCCAGATAGAGATAGCGGCCGTCCGGGGAAACGCGACTCTTGCAGGACGCTCGAATGCCCGGGATCTCAAACGCAGTTCAAGGTTCATAGCGATTCTCCCTTGTTACGCTGTATTTTCGGTTGGGATGCATGTTGCTGAGTGACCTTATTCCAGTTCCTTATGCGAGGCGCAAGCGACAACGTGCGCCTGGGCTAGGTGCAGCGCAGAATGTCGCCCTTTGTCGTGCCGTGAGGTGTGCTTGGGAGGGGTTAGGCCTGTTCGCGCGCCTGGAACAAGAGGGAACTTTGGCAAGGAGAGTTTTAGGCAACAGGGAGGTGGTGTGTCTGCCTGCGATTGAATAGGGCAATGACCGCGACGACAAGCCACAAAGCGGCGGCGTAGACGACGTACCACAGCGATTCTTGGGCGGCTGTTACGCGAGCCGGGCTGAAGATGACGAGGGAACCGGTGGAAGCGGCGTGGAGGAGTTGAGAGAGCAAGATGCTGTTCGTATTGGAGTAAATCCACGCGATCAGGACGCGCATGGCGGTCATGGCGACGGTAAAGGCTAGAAAAAACGGGAGCCAGAGAGCGCCGTGGGGCGTGGAGGTTCCCAGGTAGTCGATGACGGGAATGTGCCAGGTGCCCCAGAGCAGGCCGAGCAGGATGGCGGGGGCGAAGAAGTTGTCCTTGCCGCGCATTTTGGGGAACGCGAAACCCATCCAACCAATTTCCTCGAAGAACCCCGCGACAAAACCGAATCCCATACCGGCGAAAAAACGGTTGGGAGCAAAAACCGGCGAGACGAATGTCTTCATGAGGAAGAAAACGGTCAGAACCAAGACCGGAGGAATGAGTAACGCGGCATACCAGCGCGCGGGAACGCGAATGCGGCGCATGCGAAAAAACGGTTGGGAGCAAAAACCGGCGAGACGAATGTCTTCATGAGGAAGAAAACGGTCAGAACCAAGACCGGAGGAATGAGTAACGCGGCATACCAGCGCGCGGGAACGCGAATGCCGCGCATGCGAGAAAACAGATCGCGCAGACCGATGCTTCCGTCGATGAGCCAGGCCAGAAGGATACCGGCCGCACATGGGCCGAGAAGCATGGCGGGAAACATCATCAGGCCCGCAAATTTTGAAATAGCCTCGCCGCGCGGGAGATGCAGCGCAGCCACAGCGAAGGCGCCGAGCCAAGAAACAGCGAAAGTCAGCACAAAATATGTGATCGCGGGATGACGAACGACGAAATTTTGGTGCTCGGAGAGAGCGGGAGTCTGTGTCGACATGGTTCGACACGATACCACAGGGAATTTGCGGCCGTCTGGAAGGGGCGCGGGGAGTTAAGAGTTCCAGGTGACGCGGGACAACTGTTTCTTGCGAGATTCCCACTCCGCGCCGGAAAGGATGCGCGGAGCGACTTCGATGAGGCGCGGGGTGAGCTTGAAAACAGCGGCGGCGTTCCAGGGGCGGCCGTCGCGGGTGCGATATTCGCGGACGTTGAGCGCGTCGGCCATGCTGGTGAAGGAAATGTCCTGGACGATCATTTCAGCAACGAAGCGTAGCGTTTGCATTTCGAGCGGGTCATCTTCCAGGTGACGACAATCGGAGCCGATGCGCAAGCCAAAGGGAATCTCCTCGGAGGCGGCGGGAAGCTGTTCGGGCTCGGGGGCCGAGGAGGTCTCCACTTCGCGCTCCCATTCGAGGGCGATCAGGGTCCAGCCGGCGTCGTGCATTTTCGAGAGATACGTGGAAGTGGGGAGGATGCTGACCCGTTCACGCATACGGTCAATCTTTTTCACGGAAGCCTCCTGGATGGGCGCTGTTTAGACGCCGGGGACGCAATTTTTCGCAGTAGAATGTGGCAATCTTCATGCCGCGGGCGGAATCAGCGGAAACTACAGAATCAAAGAGACTTCCGGCGAAAAGCAGAGGCTTGGCCGGCTTGCAAACGTCCGGCGGCGGGATGAAGGTGTCGCGTTGCCGGACACTTCTGAGGACGCTGGGAAGCGCGGGGCGCGGTCAAAAAACGGGACGCCAAAAGGCGCGCAGAATGTAGAATCACAAGCAGCATTTTTGCGAGGGGACAATGCCGAAAAAACCGACGATAGATGACGCAAGGCTGATACTAGAACTTTATGACTTGAGGCGCGAAGCGGAAATGCGCAAGGCACGCCACTGGTGGGTGGCGACGTTTTGGCCGAAGAATGCGGACGACTTCGTGAAGGTGGCGTCGGCCATGGGAACCGAAGAGAACAACTGGCTGAGACAGGTGGGCGGCTATTGGGGAATCGCCGTGTCGTTTGTCCTGAATGGGGTGCTGAGTGAGAAGCTTTTCTTTCAGGTGCCGTTTTGCGGAGAGATGTACTTCATTTTTGCAAAAGTGCGGCCGTTCTTGCCGGAACTTCGCGAAAAGATGAAGAACCCCGAGCTGTTCCTGAGGATTGAGCAGGCCATCATGGGGTCGAAGGTGGCGCGGGCGCAATTTGAACAGGTGGAGGCGCGCGTGGCGGCGATGCGGCAACAGAAATGAGTTTACGGGACTGGGGGGAGAATCAATCTTGGCGGATGCGCTTTGCCATCGTGATTTTGGCGGCGGGCGCGGTGTTGTTTCCCGCCAGGGCGTTCGCGGACGGCGCTGGGACTTGCACTGCGGGAACAACAGTGCGCTTGAGCGCACCCGAAGCGAGCAAGGGGAGTTTGCTGCTGATTGCGCTGAAGAGCACAAAGTCACTGGCGGAGGTGCAAGGAGATTGGGGTGGGCGGAGTGTCCCGATGTGGCGGGCGGGCGCCGACGAGGGGCAGCGAAAAGGCTTACTGGGGGTTGACCTCGAGAAGGAGCCCGGGGAGTACGGGCTGAAGATAACGGGGGAGACGGCCAGCGGCGAGAAAGTTAGCTGTAGCGTTAAAGTGGCGGTAAGGCAGGGACGGTTTGCGACGGAGCGATTGCAGGTTGGAACGGAGTTCGTCGAACCTAACCCCGAGCAAGTCAAGCGCGCGAATGAAGAGCGTCAGAAACTGCGTGACATTTTTGACCGCGTAACACCGGAGCGGCTGTGGGACGGTCCATTTCGCGTGCCACTCGATGGCGTGACCACGGGCTCAAATTTTGGGAAGCGGAGGATTCTGAACGGCAATGCTGGGTCGCCGCATGGCGGTGCAGATTTCCCAGCTGTAACCGGAACCCCAGTCCACGCGGCGCAGCGCGGGAACGTCGCGCTGGCGGAGGAATTGTTCTTTTCGGGGAATACCGTCGTGCTAGATCACGGACTCGGAATTTACACGTTTTATGGTCACCTCTCGGAGATCGATGTAAAGGCGGGAGATGCTCTGGAGGCGGGCGCGGTGCTGGGAAAGGTCGGGGCCACTGGGCGCGTCACGGGGCCGCACTTGCACTGGGGACTGACGGTGGAACGAGCACGGGTGAATCCGCTGTTGCTCGTAAAGCTATTGGGGAACTCACCGGAAGTCCCGGCGAGGAAGAGGTCCTTCAAGCGAAGAACAAGATGAAACAATTGCGTTAGCCTGAACACTAGACTAGGGCAGGCTGGCGCTGTGAGCTACACGGACCATGACCGGCGCTGCAGATTGAGTGGGTTGGGACGCTGGCCGTCCCCTTCAGGTCCATTCCGGCAGGAGGGCAGATGAAGGCATTTTTTGCGGTGTTTCTCGGGCTCCGAGAAGGAAAGATCATCAGCCAGCGGAATTACGATTGTTTCGAGGCCTGGAAGTAGGCGCGTTGAAGGGAAGTACCACGGTACTGTTTTGGAACTCATTTTTGTGGTACCGTTCTGCCATTGTCCAGGTAGAAGTATGAAGGCAGTATGGGGCTGTGTGGGCAAGGTTCGTGCTAGCACTTCGCTTCTGCTGTTCATTCGCTTTAGCACCCTGCTGACACGACACCGTAAGCGGACACTCCTCGATAGAAACTAGTCGAAAGCGCCGCGCATTCCCGAATTAGAGTTTGAGGTCGAAGCCGAAATGTCCCTGCTTCATTTTCGTTGCAAAGAACGCCGGCGCACTTTGAGGGTAGCGTTAACAGTGCCGCTGACGGTGCATGGGAAAACGGATTCGGGTGAAAAGTTCAGCGCGCAGACTGTTTCGCAGTCGGTGAACCGACATGGAGCCCTGTTTCAACTGGAAGAGATCGTGAAGATGGGGCAGACGATCGTTTTGATGAACGACCACACCTCACAATCGATGGAGTGCCGCGTTGTCTCGATTCACCGGGCTCGGGACGGCAAGCAGTATGTCGGAGTGGAGTTTAATTCACCCGAAATGAATTTCTGGCACATGCAGTTTCCGATCCCTGGCGCAAAGCCGCTGCGCCGGATATTTCCCAACAAAGCTTCGGCATAAAACCAACTGCAACTGCTCCCGGTATTCGCTGCAACTTTTATACCGACAGACACCCTGACTACTCATTTCTCAGCGCCACCATCGGATCGAGCCGCGCGGCGCGATGGGCAGGCAGGAAACTTGCCAAGACTGCGACCGCCGACAAGCTCAGCGCCGCCAAGAGGTAGGTAAGCAGATCCGTAGGCTTCAAATCGAAGAGCATGGAAGCAGCGGCTTTTGCAGTGGCCAGGGCCAGGGCCACTCCGGTCACAAGGCCGATTACCAGCAGGAGGCCTGTTTCGCGCAATACCAGGCGAATGATGCTTTGCTGGCCAGCACCCAGGGCCATGCGAATACCGATTTCGTTGCGCCGCCGCTCAACCATGTAAGAAATCACACCGTAGAGGCCAATAGCGGAGAGCAACGCCGCAAGAACACCAAAGAATCCTGAGAGCCTGGCCATCAAGCGATCCCGCAACAATCCATCATCGATCATTTGATGAAAACTAGAGAAGGTAATGTCCGCGTCGGGATCAGCCTGGCTGGCCATGGTTTTTATCGCTGACAGGAGGCTTGCCAGCGGAGCGCGAGAGCGGATCAGAATCTGTGCATCCGTCGCCGGATTCTCATTCTGCGCTCGGGGCGTGTACACGACAGGCCAAAGCTCCTCGCGAAGGTCGATATATTTTGTGTCTTTGACCACACCGATGATCTGGTACGGAGCGGAAGTCCGGTTCATGCGGCGAACTCGAAAAGTCATCGCCAGCGGATCCTTACCGACGGCGAGTTTCTTGATGAAGCTTTCGTTGACAATGGCAACGTTGGGCGCGCCTGCACGGTCGTGCTCGTCAAAGTCGCGGCCGGCCAGAAACGGCGTTTGCAAGGTTTCAAAAAAGTCCGGGCTTACGTAATTGAACGCCGCCACAGGAGTATCGCCCTCGGGCTCGCCCGTGTCGCCCATCAAGACGTCATGAGCCATGCCGTCACCGCTGAGAGGCACGATAGCAGCAGTCGCGGCGGCATCCACGCCGAGGATGGCTCGCACACGGCGCAAAAGTTCGTCCGAAAACGCCACGCGCGCTTCGTTCGGAAGATGCCGCGCGGTGAAATCGATGTCCGCGACGAGAATGCCGTCCCGCCGGAAGCCAGGATCGAGCTTCGCCAGATTATTCAGGCTCCTGGCAAACAGGAGCGCTCCCACCAGCAGGGTGAGCGAAAGCGCAATCTGCGACACAACCAGGATGCGGCGCAAGCCGAAGCGGGAACGGCCCTGGGTCGCTCCCCTGCCACTCTCCATGAGAACAGCGCCGGGAGCGACGCCGGTGGCGCGCAGTGCCGGGGCCACGCCAAAAAGAATACATGTCAGTAGGGCCAGCGCCGTGGTGAAGCCAAGCACACGCCAGTCCATCCCCATGTCGACAAAAAGAGGATCGTGCTGTGTGCTCAGCGAAGCCACCAGCATCTGGCTGACATTCCGCGCCAGCAAAGCGCCGAATGCTGCCCCAATTATCGCCAACAGGAGACTTTCCGCCAGCAATTGACGCATCAGCCTGGCCCGGCTGGCGCCCATCGCCATGCGCATTCCCATTTCTTTCTTGCGGGCGCTGGCCCGGGCCAGAAGCAGGTTGGCGAGATTGGCAGAAGCAATGAGTAACACGAGTCCAGCCAGGGCCAGAAGCAGCCATAGCGGATCTTCAAATTGGTGCCGCAAATCGGATATGCCGGACCCGGCGGGAGAAGCTCCAAGCTTGTACTGCAAGAATTGCTTGGCATTCGAGACATTGAACTCCGCCGGCAGCGCTGCTTGGAAGATACCCGGGGAAATGGCGCGCAACTGCGCCGCCGCGCGCTCTACGCTCCAGCCAGGTTTCAGCCGGCCCATTGCCGCCAGCCACCAGCCTATGCGGCTTTTCAATTGACTGTCGTCGCCGTCGATTACCGGTTCGGCGCACAACGGGACGACCACATCGAAAGAGCGGCCCACTTCGACACCGTAAAAATCGGGCGCCGCAACGCCAATTATGGGAAAAGGATGCCGGCTAATCGTGAGTTTTCGGCCGAGCACATCGCGTTGGCCGCCGTATTCCCGTTGCCAGTACGAATAGCTAAGGATCGCCCCGGCGGATGCGCATTCGTGCTGATCGTCAGAGGGAAGGAGCAAGCTGCCCAGTGCGGGCTCGACGCCCAAGGTTTGGAAGAATTCAACGCTGACCCAGAGGCCCTGCACAATGTGAACCTCGCCCGCAGGCGAAAGGTTAAAGTGAGTGGGCCCCCAGGCAAAAATGT
>Ga0209161_10000041_pt1 | contig 80792 bp, 65 predicted proteins | sample GraSoiAngelo_155_FD_186169 | JGI IMG/M metagenome (GOLD analysis project Ga0209161, IMG submission 186169) | Grasslands soil microbial communities from the Angelo Coastal Reserve, California, USA - 14_1009_13_30cm (SPAdes) (version 2) | ecosystem: Environmental > Terrestrial > Soil > Grasslands... | reverse complement strand
CTCGGGGATGGGTTCGATGCTGTGGACGTCCACTCTGAGCTCGGATCCGGCCGCGGTCGCCATGCGTGCCCCCTAGCCTTCAGGAGTTGTCCGGTCGCATCGCGTTGTCAGAAACGAAGCCGAAACACCGGCGCGATACTGCGCCGGCGACGGAGACGCTGTCAAGACGGGCCGGAGGTAGCCCGTCGGGCCGCGTTTCCGCGGAGACGTCGTCTCTGCGCCGATACAGCGCCTCCCGGCCTGCCTCCACCGCCTTCATGAGGACGGCCCCCGCTTCCGGCTCCAGACGCCCGCGAACGACGACCATGCCGTCTTCGTCTTGATACACGTGAAGTGCACGGCGCTGGTGGCGCCGAGTGCTCTCCTGCGCCTCGGCGATGCGGTCGACCCGGCGCCAGCCCCGGACGATGCGCTCGACGTGCTCAGCGGTGCCCGCCCCGCCGACCTTGAGCAGCCGCTCTTCGGTCTCGGGTGTCGCGACCCGGGTCAGCGCTCGAACCTTTGAGTAGGACAGCTCGCCACGCGCGAGCGCCTGGGCCAGCCGCGGCAGGGAGCCGAGAGCCCGTGCCACGCGCACGCGCTCGCGGGCGGCGCCCCGGTCCAGCCCGATGCGCCAGGTCAGCCACGCGGCGCACGAGGCGAAGCCGTTGCCCCAGCCGCCGCGGGCGTCGAACTCACGGATGAGATCGAGCAGGCGCGCGGTGGCTGCGTCGAGGTGGGCGGACAGCTCGGCGATCGCGTCGCCGAGCCGCTCGAGCTCCACGAGGTGCGCGGGGGTCGGAAGAATGTTGGGAGTGCTGAGGTTCATCGGCGAGTCCTCCATGGCTCTGCGCCGACCTTACACTCCGATTTTCGGCCGTCACCAGCGCCGCCAGACGCACGATCGCGCGCCGATCCCGATTTTTTCAAGCAACGCGTGTCCGGGCGTGCCCCGGCGCCGCCACGGGCCGCTGGAGCGAGATCCGTTGGCGGCTGCTGACGCGCCGCAGGCGCCCGTGTTGACCGCTGTCAAGAGTGGAAAATCAGATACACACGGCGAGCGGTCCGATCACCCGTCAACAACGGACGCCCCGCGTCCTGCGCAGCCGCTCCCGGCACTCCTTGGTCTTCACCTCGTCCACCGCGGCGCCGTCGGGCGTCAGCACGACGCCGTACTCGGTGATCGCCAGCGCGGCCGAGACCTTGCCGTCCAGCACGTCGGCGAACACCGCGACGGGGTCGCGGTCGAGCGGGTCGCCGTAGCCCGCGCCGCCGGCGATGTACTCCCAGAGCTGATCGCCGGGGTGGAGGACGATCATCTTCTTGGACGGCAGCTCCTCGCGCGCGCCGTCCTTTCTCAGGATATACGCGTGCGCGCGGGCGCCCGGGGCGCCGCCCTCGAGGCCCCACGGCGACGACGCGAAGCGCTCGCCGCGGTGGGAGACCATCACCTCCGTCGTCGTCGCCTCGAAGACTTTCTCGAGCCCGAGGCCGCCCCGGAAGCGCCCGGCGCCGCCGGAGTCGAGCCACAGCCGCGCGCGCGGGATCCGGAGCGGGAAGTTCATCTCCACCGACTCGACCGGGATGTTCATGCAGTTCGACACGTCGGTCTCGATGACGTCGATGCCGTCCTTGTCGGGGCGCGCGCCCATACCGCCGGCGGCCAGCTCGCTCGCCACGAAGGGCTGCCCGGTGTCGGGGTCGCGGCCGCCGAACGCCATCACCAGCAGGGTGCCCGAGCTCGCCGCCGGTATCCTGCCGGGGAGCGCGCGCACCAGCGCGCCGAGGATCGTGTCGGCGATGCGCTTGATCGTCGCCGTCCGGCAGCTCACCGGCGCCGGCGCCGTTGGATTGACGATCGTGCCCTCGGGGAGGATGGCGTCCACGGCGCGGAAGCAGCCGCCGTTGTTCGGGATCGACGCGTCCGAGATCGCGCGCACCGCGTAGTACACGGCCGACATCGTCGAGGCCGGCACCGAGTTGAAGGGGCCGCGTACCTGGCGGTCGCTGCCCGTGAAGTCGAACGTCATCGCCGAGCCGCGCACCCGCAGCGTCACCGCGATCTTCACGGGCTGCCCGATGCTCACGCCGTCGTCGTCCAGCCAGTCCTCGAAGGCGTAGTCGCCGTCGGGGATGTCGGCGATCTGGGCGCGCGTGAGGCGCTCGGCCCGCGAGAGCAGCTCCTCGATGTACGTCATGACCGTCGGGGCACCGTGCGCGGCGAACAGCGCCTGCAGCCGGACCCCACCGAGCCGCCCCGCCGCCACCTGCGCCATGAGATCGCCGGTGAACACGTCGGGCAGGCGCACGTTGCGCGTGAGGAACCGGAAGAGGTTCTCGTCCAGCTCGCCCGCACGGAAGAGCTGGGTGGGCGGGATGATGACGCCCTCCTGGTAGAGCTCGGTGGCGTCCGTCGGCACGCTGCCCGGCGTGCGGCCGCCGACGTCCTGGTGGTGGCACATCGTGCACGCCAGCGCCACCGCGCGCCCGTCGGCGAAGACCGGCACCGCCAGCGTGATGTCGGGCAGATGCGTGCCGCCGTCGTACGGGTCGTTCAACAGGAAGGCGTCGCCGTCGCGCATGCGCTCGGGCGGGAACGCGCGCACGAGCCGCTGCGCCGCGAACTGCAGGGCACCGAGGTGAATGGGAATCGCGGCGGCTTGAGCGATGGTCTCGCCGTGGGTGTTGAACAGGGCGGCGGAGGCGTCGAGGCCCTCCTTCACGATCGGCGACGCCGCGCTCTTGAGGAGCGTCAGCTCCATCTCGTCGGCGATGGCGTCGAGCCGGTTGCGCAGCACCTCGAGGAGGATCGGGTCGATGGCCATCAGACCCTCCGGAGGCGCAGGTTCCCGGCGTCGTCCACGAGCGCGGTCACGCCGGGCGGGATCACGGTGGTCGTGTCGCTCTGCTCGACGATGGCCGGTCCGGCCAGGCGCGCGCCCAGCGGCAGCCGCGCGCGCTCGTAGATCGCCGTCGGCACGAAGCTCTCGAAGTACGCGCGGCGCTCGCCCAGGCGCGCCTCCGCCAGGCTCCCGTTCGATCGCGCCGCCGGCGTCAGCGCCGGCCGCGGCAGCGGGTACGTGTGCACCGCGCGGAAGTTCACGAACTCCACCGGCTGCTGCGTGCGCGCGTAGCCGTACACGCGCTCGTGCACCGCGTGAAACGCCGCGACGATCTCGGGCACGCGCTCCGGCGTGACGGGCGCCGCGATCGGCACCTCCAGCTCGTAGGCCTGCCCGACGTAGCGCATGTCGGCCGTGTAGGCCACCCGCACCTCGGGCGCCGGCACGCCTTCCTCGCGCATCCGCGCGCGTCCGGCGGCGTCGAGCTCGCCGAGGCAACGGTTGACGTCGGAGAGATCGGCGACGTCCGTGCGCGCCTGCAGCGTCCGCGCGTGGTGGTGCTCGATGGCGGCGGCGAGCAGACCGAAGGCGGCCAGGACGCCGGGCGCCTCGGGCACGAGCACCTCCGCCATCCCCATCTCCTCGGCGAGCGCCGCGCCGTGCACCGGCCCCGCGCCGCCGAGGACCACCAGCGAGAACTGCCGCGGGTCGTAGCCGCGCTTGATCGTGACGAGCCGGATCTGGTCGGCCATGCGCGCGTTGATCACGCGGTGGATTCCGGCGGCGGCGGCGACGGTGTCGACGCCGAGGCGCTGGCCGATCGCGGCCACGGCCCGCTCGGCCGCGCGCACGTCGAGGGCCATCGCGCCGCCCGCGAATCGCGCGGGGTTGAGATAGCCGAGCACCACGCTCGCGTCCGTCACGGTGGCGTCATCGCCGCCGCGGCCGTAGCACGCGGGGCCGGGCTCGGCGCCGGCGCTGCGCGGCCCGACGCGCAGCCCACCGCCGGCGTCGATCCACGCGATGCTCCCGCCGCCGGCGCCGATCGTGTTGACGTCCACCATCGGCGTGCGCACGGGGTAGGGGCCGATCGAGCCCTCGCTCGCGAGCAGCGGCTTGCCCTCCCGCGCCAGCGCCACGTCGTTGCTCGTGCCGCCCATGTCGAGCGAGACGAAATCGCGCACGCCGGAGCGCTCGGCCGCGAAGCCGGCGCCGATCACGCCGCCGGCGGGCCCGGAGAGGAACAGCGTCACCGGCTGCCGCGCGGCGAGCGCCGCCGAGACGATGCCGCCGCGCGAGCGCATGATCAGCGGCACGGCGGGCACGCCGAGCCCGCGCAGCGTGTCGGCGAGGCCCGCGAGGTAGCGCTTCACGACGGGGCCGAGGTACGCGTCGAAGGCGGTCACGCAGAGGCGCTCGTACTCGCGGAAGGTCGGATCGACGTCCGAGGAGAGCGACACGCTGATCTCGGGCGCCAGCTCCGCGATGATCTCGCGGGTGCGGCGCTCGTGGGCGGGGTTGACGAACGAGAACAGGTAGCACACCGCGATGGCCTGCACGCCCTGCGCGCGGAGCCCCAGCGCCGCCGTGCGCACGTCGGTCTCGTTCAGCGGGACGAGGACTCGGCCCTTCGCATCGAGCCGCTCGCGGATCCCGACGCGGCGCCGGCGCGGGGCGAGGAACGTCGGCACCTCCGGATCCATGGCCAGGTCGTACATGCGGGAGCGCTTCATCCGCCCCAGCTCGAGCACGTCCTCGAAGCCGTCGGTGGTGAGGACAGCGGTGACCGCGCCCTTCTGCTCGAGGATCGCGTTGGTGGCGATGGTCGTGCCGTGGATGAAGCGCTCGACGTCGCCGGGCTGGCCGCCCGCGAGCGCCAGAACTCTGGTCACGGCGGCGCCGATGCCGTCGAGCAGGTCTTTCGGCGTGCTCGGCACCTTCGTCAGCGAGAGCCGACCCGCACGGTCCAGGGCGACGATGTCGGTGAAGGTGCCGCCGATGTCGACGCCGATCTGCACCGTGGTCCTCCTTCGGGGAGGCTCAGGGTACCATACGGCCGTGCGCGACCTTCTGGAGCACCGACGACGTGCTGGATCGTTACCTCGCCCTGGCCCTGCCCTCCACGAGGTCCCCACGCGCTGACGCTGGCCGGCGAGTCACGGCTTGTAGTTGACCTTCGCGGGCTGCACCTTGCGCAACACGTCCGGGTAGACGAATTCGCGATAGTCGAGCGGTTTGGTGAGCTTGCCCTGCTGCTTGAGCTGCGCCTCGGCCAGCCGGAAGAGACTGATCGTGAAGTCGTCCAGCACCACCTCGAAGCGCAGCTTGGTCATGAGCTGCTCCACCAGCGGCGGGTCGAGATTCTTGAGGAAGTCGGACACGTCCCTGGCCGCGCGCTTGCGGTCCTTGTTGATGATGTCCGTGGCCTCCACCAGCGCGCGCATGAACGACTCGGCCGGCGCCGGGTTCTTCCGGATCCACCCGAGGTTCATGTAGATGTACACGCCTTGCTCGAGGATGCCCTCCTGATCCTTCAGCACCTTCGTGTTCTTGACGGCGGCCAGGCCGCGCGTCACCCAGGGCTCCCACACGGCGTAGGCGTCGATGTTGCCGCGCTCCAGGGCCGCCACCATCTCCGGCGCCTCCACGTTGACCACCGTGTAGTCCGCCGGGTTGAGCTTGAGCTTGTCGATCATGGCCAGCCAGAAGACCTCGCCGCCGGAGCCGCGGGCCACGCCCACCTTCTTGCCCTTGAGCTGATCCAGGTTGTCGATGTTGCGGCCGACCACCGCGATCCAGCGCACCAAGCGCGTGGCCTGCGCGACCACCACCACGTTGGGATCGAGGTTGTGGTTGCTGACGCCCGCGATCTCGGAGCCGAAGGCGGACTCGATCTGGCCGTTGACGAGGAACGAGACCATGGCCGAGCCCGACGGGCCCGTGTTGATTCGCACGTCGAGCCCGTGCTTCTTGAACAGCCCCTCCTGCTGGGCCACGTAGTAGGCGGAGAACACGGGGTCCACGCCGGTGGCGATGGTCATCTTGGTCTGCGCCCAGGCCGTTCCGCTCCATGCCAGCAGGCTCAGTACGAGCAGGCATCGTGCACCGCGAGTCAGCATGAGCGTTGCCCTCCCTGGCGACCGACTACGTCGCCGGCGAATATTTGCCCGCGAAGGCGTAGATGCTCCAGCGGAACATGCGATCCACGGCGAACCCGAGCAGCCCCAGGGTGACCAGGGACACGAAGATATCGTCCACCAGCATGAACAAGCGCCCGTCCCACAGCATCTTGCCGAGCCCTTCGTTGGCCGCGATCAGCTCGGCCGCCACGATGGTGGTGAAGGAATTCGCCATGGCCAGGCGCATCCCGGTGAGGATGTAGGGCAGGGTCGCCGGCAACGCGACGTGAACGAAGATCTGCGCCCGCGTCGCTCCCAGGGCCTGGGCGGCCCGGATCTTGTTGGGCGCGATGGCGGAGACACCTGCCGCCGTGTTCAGGATGACGATGAAGATCGTCGTGTAGATGATCAGGAAGATCTTCGAGGCTTCGCCGATGCCGAACCAGATCACCGCCACGGTGATCATCGCCACGGACGGGATGAAGCGCAGAAACTCCGTGTAAGGCTCCAGCAGCTTTCGGACGGGCCGGAACGAGCCCATCGCCAGTCCGATGGGAATACCCAGCAGGGAGCCGGCGATGAACCCGGCCATGATGCGCTGGAGGCTGGCGGAAAGGTGCTCCAGCAAGACGCCGTTGCGCACCAGCAGCACGCCTTTTCGGAACACCACCGTCGGCGGCGGGAACAGCACGGAGCTGACCACGTAGAGGGAGGCCAGCTGCCAGATCAGGAACAGGCTGACAAACCCCAGCGCGTAGCCTCCGTACACGCTCCACAGGCGTCGCAGTCTCCGTGAGTGCATTCGCTATTCCGCGCGGGCGATGGATTTGGCGACTTCGTCGCGGATCATCTCATAGACCTGCTTGTAGTATCGGAGGAACACATCGTCCGTGCGGCTGCGCGCCCCGTCGAGGGCCACCTCGACCATGCCCTTCACCTGCGAGCGGGGTCCGGCGCGCATCACGCCGATGCGTTTGCCCAGCGTGACCGCCTCGTCGATGTCGTGCGTGATGAACAGGACGGTCGTGCGCGTCGTTTGCCAGATGCTGGCCAGCTCGATCTGCATCAGCGAACGTGTCTGGGCATCCAGCGCGGCGAACGGCTCATCCATGAGCAGCATCTTCGGCTCGTTCACCAGCGCCCGGGCGATCTGGATGCGCTGCTTCATCCCCCCGGACAGCTCGGCAGGATACTTCTGCTCCTGGCCGTTGAGACCGACCAGCTCCAGGTAGCGCATAGCGCGCTCGCGCCGCTCGGTCTTGCGCACGTGCTGCATGCGCAACCCGAACTCGACGTTCTCGACCGCGGTGAGCCAACCGTAGAGCGAGTCGTCCCCCTGGAACACCACACCGCGGTCGCGACTGGCGCCCGTCACGGGCCGACCGTCCATGAGGATCTGTCCCGCCGTCGGCGCCTCGAAGCCCGCAAGCATCTTGAGCACGGTCGTCTTGCCGCACCCGCTGGGGCCGAGCAGGCAGAAGAACTCCCCGGCCTCGATCTCGACGCTGAAGTGCTCCACCGCCATGTAGTCGACGCCCTGCAGCGACCGGTAGGTCTTCTGCACGTCGTGGAACGACACCAGCGGCATTGGATCAGCTTGCTCTGTCCACGAGCACGAAGACGCAGCCCGTCTCCGAATACACGTCTTCGTCGATGGTCCCCGCGCTGGCGACACTCGCCCAGCCCGGGCCCAGACGCCGGCCGGCCTGGACGAGCTCGCCTTCGAGAATGAACAGGAACTCCGGACTCTCGTGAGTGTGGATCGGAAAACGCGCGCCCGGTTCAAAGCGGACGATTTGCATCTCCCATCCATCCGTCACCGCGACATCTTTCACGAGCACCCCGGCCGCCATCCTCGATGCCCGCCAGGGAAGGTCGTCGGTTCGCACCCATTTGAACCCGCCGGTCTCGAGAGCGCTCATCGGCTATTCCTTTCCGCGCGATAGTAGCTCACGCGAAGTGGCAGGCGACGCGGCGGCCGTCGACCTCGCGGAGCCGCGGCTCCTCCACCGCGCAGACGTCCTGGGCGAGCGGGCAGCGGGTGCGGAAGCGGCAGCCGCTCGGCACGTCGCGCGGGTTGGGCGGCTCGCCTTCCAGCGCGAAGTCGAGCGTGACACGACGGCCGCCGATGCGCGGCACGGCGGCCAGCAGCGAGCGTGTGTACGGGTGGCGCGGCTGCTCGAAGATCGCCGCCGTCTCGCCCAGCTCGACGATGGTGCCGAGGTACATCACGGCGATGCGCGCGCACATCGCTCGCACGACGGCGAGGTCGTGGGAGATGAAGACGTAGGTGAGCGCGAAGGCTTCCTGAAGATTCCGGAAGAGCTTCAGCACGCTGGCCTGGACGGACACGTCGAGCCCGGACGTCGGCTCGTCGAGGATCACCATCCGCGGCCGCAGCGTCAGGATGCGTGCGAGCGCCACCCGCCGCTGCTGGCCGCCGCTCAGCTCGTGCGGATAGAGGTCGAGGTGGGCGTCCGGGAGACCGACGGCCGAGAGAATCGCTCCCACCTCGCGCTCCCGCTCCGCGCGCGAGAGCCGCGCGTGGATCTTGAGCGGCTCGTGCAGCGAGTGGACGACCTTCCAGCGCGGGTCGAGCGACGCGCCGGGGTCCTGATAGACATACTGGAGGTCTCCGGCGACCGCGCGCCGCTCGCGCGCCGGCAGGTGTCCGATCTCGCGGCCGGCGAAACGGATGTCGCCGGCCGTCGGCGTGTAGATGCCCATCACCGTCTTACCGAGCGTCGACTTGCCGCAGCCGCTCTCGCCGACGAGGCCCAGCGTCTCGCCCGGCCACACCGCGAGCGAGACGCCGTCGACGGCGCGGATCCAGCCGGTGCGCCGGCCGAAGGCGTTGCGCACGGGAAAATGTCGGACGAGGTCGACGATCTCGAGGAGCGGGGCCGCGGTGACGCTCACCCGTCGGCCCCGATCGGCGCATCGACGGGATGGTAGCAGCGCACGCCATGCTCCGGGGCGAGCGTGCGGGGCGCCGGCCGGCCCTCGCGGCACTCCGCGGTGGCGTAGTCGCAGCGCGGATGGAAGCGGCAGCCCGAGGGTGGGGCGATGAGGCTCGGGACCTCGCCCGGGATGTCGCGAATCTCGCCGCCGGGGCTCGGCACGCTCGCGAGCAGCCGGCGCGTATACGGGTGCGCCGCCCGCGCGAAGAACGCCGTGGCAGGCGCCGCCTCCATCTCCTGGCCGGCATACATCACGACGACGCGGTCGCAGATCTCGTGCGCGGTGCCGAGGTCGTGGGTGGTGAAGAGCACGGAGACGCCGCGTTGCTTCACCAGCGCGCGCAGGAGCCGGAGGATCTGGGCCTGGATCGTCACGTCGAGGGAGGTGGTCGGCTCGTCGGCGATGATCAGATCGGGCTGCGGGAGCAGCGCCATCGCGATCATGAGCCGCTGTCGCTGCCCGCCGGAGAATTCGTGCGGCAGCCGGCGGAGCGCGCGGGTGGGCTCGGGGATCTGCACCGCGCGCAGCGTCTCGAGCACGGCTTCGCGATCGGCGCGCCAGCGCTCGCGCGGGTAGCGCCGGAACGGCGACCGCGCGCCGCCGCCGTTGTCCGCGCGCGGCGACTTCCACTTCATCAGGTCCATGATCTGCGTCTGGACGGGGAACACCGGGCTGAACGACGTGTAAGGATCTTGAGGGATGAAGGTGATCGCGCGCCCGCGCACGCGGTCGTTGACCGCGGCGGGGTCCTCTCGCAGCAGGTCCACACCCTTGAAGCGCACCTCGCCGCCGCGGATGCGCGCGGCCCCGGTGGGCAGGATCCCGAGGATGGCGCGCGCGAGGGTCGTCTTGCCGCAGCCGCTCTCGCCGACGAGACCGACGACCTCGCCGGGGCCGACGTCGAGGTTGATGCCGTCGAGCACCTGCGCCACGCCCCCGTCGGTGACGAAGTCGACGCTGAGCCCGCGCACGGACAGGAGCCCGGTCATCGCGCGGTACGGCTCCGGCGCAGCCGCGGGTCGAGGACGTCGCGCAGCCCATCGCCGAGCAGGTTGAAGCCCATGACGGTGAGGAAGATGGCGAGGCCCGGCGCCGTCGCGTACCACCACGCGTCCGGGAGGAACTCGCGCGACTCCGCGATCGTCCGGCCCCACTCGGGCGTGGGCGGCGGCGGCCCGAGCCCGAGGAAGCCCAGCGCGGCGGCGGTCAGGATCGTGAACCCCATGCCGATCGACGCGCGCACGATGATCGGGGAGGCGATGTTCGGCAGCACGTGCAGCGCGGTCAGGCGCCACGGTGAGGCCCCGAGCGCCGCCGTGCTCTCCACGAAGACCTCCTTCTGCAGCGTGCGCGTCTCCGCGTAGACGACGCGGGCGAACCACGGCCAGTACGTGGCCGACAGCGCGAGGATGACGTTGGGCAGCGACGGGCCGAGCGTCTGAGCGATCGCGATCGCGAGCACCACCTGCGGCACGGCGAGGAAGACGTCGGACACGCGCATCAACAAATCGCTGAACCAGCCGTGGTAGTAGCCGGCCACGAGGCCGATCGGCACGCCGACGAGCAGGGAGGCGCCCACCGCGATCACGCCGATGAGGATCGTGATGCGCGCGCCGAACAGGAGCCGGCTGTAGACGTCGGCGCCCATCCGGTCGGTGCCCAGCCAGTGCGCGGGGCCCGGCGCCCTGAGACGCTCGGCAGGGTGCAGCTCGAACACGTCATCGGGATGCGTGGCCAGCACCGGCGCGAGCACCGCCGACACGACCAGCAGCCCGATCAGGACCAGCCCAAGAAGCGCCGACCGATCGCGCGCGAGCCTCGTCGGAACGAACCACGCCGCGTTCAGACTTGCCTCTTTCGAGCGCCGGCTTCGCCGGCGCAATCGAGTCCTGGGGGGAGGCAGGGAGGAGCGCGCCGAAAGGCGCGCGACGACCGTCGGAAGGGGGGCAAAGCCCCCCTCCGAGGCAAAGCCCCCCTCCGAGTCATAGGGTACGCTCCCGGGGATCGACGAGGGTGTGGGCGACGTCGACGAGCAGGTTCACGACGATGAAGATCGTCCCCGCCCAGACCGTGAAGCCCATCACGGCGTTGTAGTCGGACCGGAGGATGGAGTTCACCGCGTAGGTGCCGATCCCGGGCCAGTCGAACACCGCTTCCGTCACCACCGCGCCCGCGAGCAGGATGCCGAAGAGGAGCCCGATCTGGGTCACCGTCGAGGTGAGCGCCGAGCGGAGCATGTACTTCCAGACGATGACGGAACGCGGCAGCCCCATCGCGCGCTCGTAGAGGACGAAGTTCGACTGCATCACGTCCAGCACGCCGGCCCGCGTGAAGCGCACGAGCGTGGCCAGCGCCGGGAAGGCGAGGGTCGCCGCGGGCAGCGCCAGGTGCAGCAGCGCCATGCCGAACGTCGGCCAATCGCCCGTGAGGGCAGCGTCCAGGAGGTAGAAGCCCGTGATCGTGCGGGGCGGGAACCCTTGCAGGCGGCCGTTGAGCGGCGTCCAGCCGAGCCGCATCGCGAAGAGGAGCTGCAGCATGATGCCGAGCCAGAAGCTCGCGATGGCGAGGCCGGACACGGTCACGACGCGCAGGGCGTGGTCGAGCAGCGAGTTGCGCCAGAGCGCGGAGAGGACGCCGAGCGGAATGCCGACGAGGACGGAGACGACCATGGCCACCACGGTCAGCTCGATGGTGGCGGGCAGGCGGTGCGCGAGATCCTCCGCGATCGGCCGCCGGGTGAAGATGCTGGTGCCCATGTCGCCACGCACCAGCCGCGCGACGTAATCGACGAACTGCACGGGCAGCGGCCGGTCGTACCCGAGCTCGCGTCGCAGCGCCTCGACCTGCGCCGGCGTGGCCGTCTCCCCCGCCACCAGCGCCACCGGATCCGCCGGAATGACCCGCGAGATGACGAACGTGACCACGAGCAGCCCCAGCAGCGTCGGCACGAACCACACCAACCGATACAGCGCGAGCGCCAGAAGCCTCATGACCCAACCAATTTAGGCAGAGGTTCGAGCGCCGGCTTCGCCGGCGCAATCCGTTCTGGGGGGAGGCAGGGAGGAGTGCGCCGGCAGGCGCGCGACGACCGTCGGAAGGGGGGCGAAGCCCCCCTCCGAGCTAGCGATAGTAAATCCAGCGCATCTCCTGGCCGTTGCCGATGGGGCTGAAGCGGATGCCCTCGAGGTTCTTGGCCCACGGGCCGAAGTACTTGGTGTTGTAGACCCAGACACCGGCCGCCTCGTCCACCACGATGCGCGCGGCGTCCTGATATGCCTTCTCGCGCACCTTCCGGTCGGTGGACCTCAGCGCCACGTCGAGCAGCTCGTCGACCTTCGGGTTCTTGTAGAAGCTCGACGCCTTGAACGTGCCCCACTGGCCGGAGTGGAACATCTCGCCGATCCAGTTGTTCGGATCGGCGTAGTACGTGCTGATCCAGTAGACGACGAGATCCGGCGATGTCTCCGGCTTCTTCATCCGCTCGACCATCGCCGGCCAGAGCTCGCTGGTGAGCTTGGTGTCGAGCCCCGCCTTGCGCAGGCCGTTCGCCATCACCGTGGCCGCCTGCTCGGTCTGGCTGAATCCCTGGAGATAGCCGACGGTGAGCGGGCGGTCCACCTTCACGCTCGCCTGCGCCAGCTCCTGCTTGGCGCGGTCGATGTTGTAGCTGTAGCCCTTCACGTCGCGCGGCACGCCCCACAGGTTGTTCGGGATCGGCACCGGGTTGCGCTCGACCGATCCGCCCAGGATGTCCTTGTTGAAGCCGTCGTAGTCGAACGCGTAGCTGATCGCGCGGCGCACGTGCACGTCGTTGAGCGGCGGCCGCTGGTTGTTGATCTGGAACATCATGATGCGCATCGACTCCTGCTCGACGATCTTGACGTTCGGCGCCTCCCGCAGGCGCTTCACCTGGTCGTTGGGCAGGTAGCCGCCGGTGCCCTGGTAATCCCCCTTGATCATGCCGAGCACCCGCGTGTTGTCTTCCTTGACCAGCCGGAACTCGATCTCGTCGATGTACCTGGGGCCCCACGGCAGGAAGTGGCCGGCGAACCGCTTCGCGATGAAGCCGATGGCCGGGTCGTAGCGCGTGAGCATGTAGGAGCCCGAGCCGGCGTCGTTGCTCGTCAGCCACGCCGCGCCCCAGTCGCCGTCCTTCTCGTTCTTCTTGAGGAGGGCGGAGTTCACCACGTGCACCTCGGGCACGACGGCCAGGAAGATCGCCGCGGGCTTCATGAGCGTGAACTGGACGGTGTGGCGATCGAGCGCCCTGGTCGTGCCGGGCGCGACCATCGCGCCGAGGAGCGCGGCCGCGCCCTTCTTGAGGGCGAGGATGCGCTCGATGCTGTAGCGCACGTCCTCCGCGGTGATCTCGGCGCCGTCGTGGAACCTGGCGCCGCGGCGCAGCTTGAAGGTGTACGCGAGGCCGTCGGGGGACACGGTATGGCTCTCGGCCAGCCACGGCTCGAGCTTCGGAGGGTTGTCGAGCCAGCGGTAGAGTCCGTCGTACAGGTTGAGGCGCACCGCCACGCGCCCGACGTCGAAGGCCGCGTGCGGGTCCATCGTGTCGTAGGGGCTCTCGTTCGCGAACACGAACCGCGTCTGCGCGGTGGCCGGCGCCGACGGGATCGCCGCCAGCATCACGAGGGCGAGGACGAGACTGAGCCACGAACGGCGGTCGGTCATGTGCGACCTCCAGAAATTCCGGAATTTCGCGGGCGCCAGCGAGTGGCGCGGATCATACCACGAGGGTTACAGCACGCTGCGCGGCCGGCCCACAGCGCCTTCGGCGAAACGCGAGAAGCGGAATCCGGTGATGTCGAGCGAGGGCTTGCCGTCCATGATCAGCTCGGAGACGAGGCGGCCGGCGATAGGCCCCATCGCGAAGCCGTGACCGCTGAAGCCGGTCGCGAGCACGAAGCCGCCGAGCTGGGGAACCTCGCCGAGCACCGGAATGAGATCCGGCGCGGCGTCGATGTAGCCGGCCCAGCGCCTGGCGATGCCGAGCGGCGGCAGCGAGGGCAGCACGCGCTGCAGCTCGGCCAGGCTGCGCCGCACCTTCGCGGGATTGGGCTGTGGCTCGAGCCCGCGGTCCCAGACGAGCGGCCGCCGGCGGGCCGCCGAGCCGGGCAGCGCCGCCGTCAGGCTCGCCAGCAACGGCCGGCCCACGTGGAAGCGGAACAGCGCCTTGTTCTTCCAGAAGTTCGGCAGGAAGAAGCGCAGCTGGCGCAGCGAGTCGAGGGTGACGTCGTGGTCGAGGGCGCCGCCGGCGGCGATGGTGAAGCTCCCGTCGCGACGCTGGCGGAACGCCACGCCGGGTCCCCAGACCGCGCACGCGGTCACCGCCGGCGCGGGCGTCGTTTGCGCGACCGTGCCGCGCACCCAGCGCTGCGGGAGGTCGAGGCCGAGCGTGCGCGCCAGCCGCGCGGACCAGGCGCCGGCCGCGCACACCACCGTCGGCGTGCGGATCTCCCCGTGCTCGGTGACGACGCCGCTGACGGCGCCCGCCCGCGTGCTCACGCCCTGCAGCGCGCACTCGAGGTGGAGGCTCGCGCCATGCGCGAGGGCGGCGCGCGCGAACGCGTCGGTGGTCTTCTCGGGATCGGCGTGGCCGTCCCCGGGCGTGTGCATGCCGCCGACCCAGCCGCCCGCGAGGCCGGGGACGACGGCGTCGAGCTCACGCGCGCGAAGCAGGCGTGTCTCGAGCCCGAACTCGCGCGCGACCGGCAGCCACGTCTCGAGGCGCGCCATCCGCGTGTCGTCGGCGGCGAGCGCGAGGTTGCCGCCCTGGACCCATTCGATGTCGGCGCCCAGCTCGCGCTGCAGACCGCGCCAGAGGCGGTTCGCCTCCATCACCAGCGGCATCTCGAGCGGATCGCGCCCCTGCTGGCGGACGAAGCCCCAGTTCTTTCGCGACTGCTCGCCGGGTGCGGGCCCGCGCTCCAGGACGACGACACGCGCGCCACGACGGGCGAGGAAGTACGCGGTGGCGCAGCCGACGATGCCGGCCCCCACGACGACGACGTCCGCGTCACGCTCCATGATCGGCGGCCATCGTCGGCCAAAGGCCGACACGTGTCAACGCGGCCCGGGAATGCTGCGAGGCGAGCGGTGACCTAGAGCGTGCGCAGGGCGACGGTCACCGGCAGCCGCGCGGCGCGGACGGCCGGCAGCAGGCCACCGGCGGCGCCGATGGCCAGCGCCCACGCGAGCCCCTGGACCAGGAGGTCGCGGGTCACGCGGAAGTCGAAGGCGACTTGAGAGAACGTGTTGAAGTTCAGCGTGGCGAGCGAGGCCCCATCGCAGTAGACGTAGGCGAGGCCGCCGCCGACGGCGCCGCCCACGAGGGCCAGCACGAGCGCCTCGATCATCACCGAGACCACCACGGGCGCGCCGCCGAAGCCGATCGCGCGTAGCGTCGCGATCTCCGTCTGGCGGCTGGCGATCGCGGAGTACATGCAGTTGAGCGCGCCGAACGTGGCGCCGATCGCCATGAAGGTGGCCACGCTGTAGCCGAGCACCCCGATGAGCCTGGACAGGATCGAGGCCTGCTTGGCGTAGTACTCGGGCTCGCGCAGCACGTTGATGGACAGTCGGCGATCGCGAGCGATGGCGTCCTTGAGGGCGGCGAGGCCGGCCTCCGAGGGATCGGCAAGCGCGGCCGTGACCGACTGGAAGCCCGTACGCCGGAACGCGGACATCGCGACCTCCGCGTCCGCCCAGATCTCGGACTCGTGGACATCGCCGCCGCTCTCGAACGTCCCCACCACCGTCCAGTCGCTGTCGCGGAACGCGATGCGCGAGCCGACGCTGAGGCCCGCGAACTGGTGCATCGCCTTGCGGCCCGCGATCACCTCGCGCCGGCCGCGCTCGTAGCGGCGGCCCTCGACGATGCGGACCTCGTTGCGGATGGCGAAGGCGGCCGGCTGCACGCCCCGGAACGGCACGTTGTTGGGATCGGTCTGGCCGTGACGCGGCAGCTCCACCATCACGAACAGCTCCGCCGACACGAGCGGCTGTCCGGCGCCGTCGCGCGCGACGGCGGGCAGGTTGCCGAGCACCGTGGCCTGCTCGCGGGCCACGCCGCTCGACATCTCGGCGTCCGAGCCGGCGCGCAGCATGATCACGCGGGTGGGCCGGCCCGTGCTGGCGAGCGTGTGGCGGAAGCCCTCGCCCATGGCCAGGACCGAGACGAGGACGCCGACGACGCCGGCGATGCCGACCACGACGACCAGCGACGTGCCGAGCCGGCTCGGGATGTTTCGCAGATTGATGAGCGTGACGTGGACGACCTGGTTCAGCCAGGACATCGCGTCAGCGGCCCGCGAGCGCGTCCACGATGCGCAGCCGGTGCACGCGCAGCGCGGGCGGCAGCCCGACGGCCAGCGCCAGCGCGAGCGCGACGCCGGCCGCCCACGCCCAGGTGGCGGCCTCCACGAAGAGGGGCGGGAAGCGGCCGCCGGTGGCGCCGTTGAGCGCGGGGAGCAGGCTGACGGCGGCGAGCATGCCGAGGCCGGCGCCGATGACGAACAGGAGCGCCGCCTCGCCGAGCACCAGCGCCGTCACTGCGGTGTTGGAGAAGCCGAGCGTCTTGAGGATGGCCAGCTCCGGGATCCGCTCGCGGATCGATTGCGCCATCGTGTTGCCGGTCAGGATGAGGATGGTGAAGAAAACGGCGAGCAGGATGCGCGTCACCAGCGCGCCCATGTCGCCGATCTGCTTGGCGAAGCCGAGCGCGAACTCCTTCTCCGGCGCCGTCTTCGTCTCGTCGGGGGAGTTCATGAACGTCCGGTCGATGTCCGCCGAGACGGCCTTGGCCTGGTTGACGTCCGCGATGCGGATGATGTACCAGCCGGTCTTGCCCTTCCCGAACTGGCGCGCCTCGTCGAACTGGGCCACGTTGATCAGCACGACCTCGGTGTTGGCGCGGACGGCCGGGTCCTCGGCGTCGAAGATGCCGACCAGGTCGAACTCCCAGTTGAGGCTGCCGTCGGACTTCGCGTGGATCTCCGAGGCGATCGGCAGCCGCTGGCCGACCTTCCAGCCGTAGCGGTCGGCCAGCCGCTTGCCGGCGACGGCGCCCGTACGCGTCTTGACGAACGCCTCGCGCTGCGCCGGCGTGATCTCGAACTCGGGGTACATGTCGAGGTAGCGGGCGGGATCGACCACGAAGACGGCGAAGGCGTTGCTCTCGTTCTGGTACTTGGCGCCGAACCAGTCCGCGTACGCCACGCCCACCACACCCGCCACGCGCTCGATCCGCGGCGCGTACGACATCGGCAGCGGCTCGATGATGGAGTAGCGCGCGGTGGTGAGCAGCCGCTTGGCGTCCGCGCTGTCGGCGCCCGACTCGAACGCCACCTGCACGGCCTCGAGCAGCCCGAAGAGCAGGAAGGCGACGAGCACGGAGAGCACCGTGAGCACCGTGCGCGTCTTCTTGCGGAAGAGCTGGGCCCAGAGCAGCGGCAGGTATCTCACGACGGGGCGTGGCCGTTGGTGGCCGCGAGCGTTCCCTTGTCCAGGCGCAGGCGGCGGCGCGCGTACTCGGCGGCCTTCGGGTCGTGGGTGACCATCACGATGGTCTTGCCGTGGTCGTCGTTGAGCATCTGGAGCAGCAGCAGGATCTCGTGGGCGGTGGCGCGGTCGAGGTCGCCCGTGGGCTCGTCGCAGACGAGCAGCGTCGGATCGGAGACGATCGCGCGCGCGATCGCGACGCGCTGCTCCTGGCCGCCCGACAGCTCCCTGGGCTTGTGCGCAGCACGGTCGCGCAGGCCGACCAGCGTCAGCGCGATCTCGGCGTGGCGCCGGCGCTCGGCGGCGCTGAGCCCGGTGAGCAGCAGCGGCAGCTCCACGTTCCGCTGCGCCGAGAGCACCGGCAGCAGGTTGTAGAACTGGAACACGAAGCCGACGTTGGCGGCACGCCAGCGCGAGAGGTCGCCGCTCGAGAGGCGGTCGATCCGGCGGCCGTCGACGGCGACGGTCCCCGCCGTCGGCGTGTCCAGCCCGCCGATGAGATTCAGCAGCGTGGTCTTGCCGGATCCCGAGGGCCCCATGAGCGCGACGAAGTCGCCGCGCGGGATGTCGAGATCGATGCCGTGCAGGACCTCGATCGTCTCGCCGCCGCGGCGGTACGTCTTGGTGACGCCGCGGATCTCGACGAGCACGGTCATTTCTCGACGACTCGCACCGCCGCGCCGTCCTTGAGCGACGGCGGCGGCGCCACCACCACGCGCTCGCCCGCGCGCAGGCCCTTGGTGATCTCGCGCTCGGCGCCGACGGTCTGGCCCGGAGTGACGCTGCGGCGCTCGACCTTGCCGTCCACATACACGAAGACGCTGCCGTCGCTCCGCACCGCGTCGACGGGAACGAGGACGCCCGACGCGACCGGCGCCGCGGGGGTGGTGGACGCGGCGCCGAGGAACGCGACGCGCACGCCCATGTCGGGGACGATGCGCGGATCCTTCGAGGGGATCGCGATGCGCACCTTGACGGTGGCCTTGCTGCGGTCCGCCGTCGGTATGATCGCGATCACCGAGCCCGGGATCTTCCAGTCGGGATATGCGTTGAGCGTCGCTTCCACCGGCTGTGCCGATGCCACCCGGTTGATGAACGATTCATTGACGTCGACCTGGATCTCCAGCGAATCCATGTCCACGATGGTGCCGATGCCGGTGCGCGTGAAGCCGCCGCCCGCGGAGATCGGCGAGATCATCTCGCCCGGCTGCGCAGCTTTGGCGATCACGATGCCGGTGAACGGCGCCCGGATCACGGTATTGTCGAGCTGCACCTGCGCCACCGTCACCGACTCGGTCGCCACCCGGATCTGCTCCTGGTTGGCGGTCAGCTTCGCGCGCAGCGTGTCGCGCTGGGCGCGCGCGGCGTCCATCGCCTGCTCGGCCACGAGCTTCCGGTTGAACAGCTCCTGCGAGCGCGCGTAGTCACGCTCGGCCTGCTCGAGCTGGGCGCGGATCTCGCCGTCCTGCGCGCGGGCGGCGCCGAGCTGAGCCCGCGCGAGAGCGAGCTGCGCCTTCGCCTCCGTGTCGTCGAGGCGGGCCAGCACCGCGCCCTCGCGCACGCGCATGCCTTCTTCGATCAGGACCTCGGTGACCTTGCCCGTGATCTTGGCCGAGACGGTGGCCTGCCGACGCGCGGTGACGTAGCCGCTCGCGTCGAGCACGGAGCCGGCGCCGCCGGCCGGGGTCGCCGCGCGCGCGACGACGGTGCGCACGGCCGGCGTGCTCGTCCGGGCCCAGGCGAGCCACAGGCCGGCGGCGAGGACGACGAGCGCGGCCGCCGCGAGCAGGAGTCGCCGCCGGCGGAGGCGCGGCGGCCGCCCGTCACGGTCGATGCGAAGCTCTCTCAGGAGTTCGGACGTCTCCATGGCGCGCTGTGGGGGCACGGACAACTCAATAAGTTTGCCACACGCTACAAGACGACCGTGCCAGAAGGACGCGGCCGGCCGCATATAGGTGGCCAAGATGGCGGCTCGAGCCTCCGCGAGAGACGTGACAAATCGTCGGGTTATATGCCCGAGCAGCCTGGCACAGGACGTGCTCCCAACGCGGCCGGAGGTCGGCGAAATCAATGCGCGTTCTGGTCGTCGATGATTCTCCGCCCCGCAGACGTCTGCTGACCGCCCTGCTCGGCCAGGCCGGCCACGACGTCGTCACGGCGCCCAATGGCGCGGCCGCCCTCGAGGTCCTGGCGGGCCAGGCCGTCGAGGCCGTCGTGTCGGACGTCAAGATGCCGAGGATGGATGGGTTCCAGTTGTGTCGCGCGCTCCGCTGCGACGGGCGCTGGGCGCGCCTGCCCTTCATCTTCTACAGCAGCATCTTCATCGGCAATCGGGCGCAAGAGCTGGGCATGGATCTCGGAGCCACGGCGTATCTCGACGCCAAGCACGTGCCGCCCGACCAGATCGCCAAGGAGATCGACGCGCTCGTGAATCGCGTCGTGGGGACCGAGTACCGGGAGACCCTCGCGCAGCTGCGTGATGAGCTGGAGTTCGCCCGTCGCTACCACCAGGTCGTGCTGTCATCGCTCGGTGCGGGAGGGCACGCGGGCGTGCGCGACACCATCTCGTCCAACGTGGACGCCCTCGACGATATCCTCACGCGGCTCGATGCCGAACGCCACGCGCTCGCCGACCACACCGAGGTCACGGTGCAGGCGATGGAGCTGAATCGGTTGAAGGAGCTGAGCGATCATCTCGGCGACACCGTCAACAAGGTGCTCGGGTCGATCCTCAGCGGCGCCGATCGCCCGGCGATAGCCGGGACGAATAGTGAGGCCGCCGCGAGCGTTCGCGCCGCCATCCGTCGCATCAACGAGGTCGTGCGCAAGATGAACAGGCGCGACGGACAGGGCATGGAGGGGACGACACGTGGATAAGAACACCGTCACACAGAGGATCCGCGAACGGCTCGATGCCGGCACCCTGCCTCGCGCGATCCCACCACTCACCACGGAGCCAGGACGACCCACTACGCCCACCGGGCACATCAAGGCGGATACCGGCATCGCCGTGGTCAGGTGCGCGGCCTGCGACGAGCCGGGCGCGCAAGTCGCCTATCGCTTCCCGGACGGCCGGATCCTCAGATTTCACGGCCGCTGCCACCGAATCTGGGAAGGGGAGTGCGAGCGAAGTTCCGCGTAGCGGCTGACCTGTCGCTGATCGGCCCTCAGATCCGCGGCGCGGGCGGCCTCCCGAGGACGGCCTCCAGCGCTTGTCCAAGCGCGAGCAGGTCGCGGTCGGAGCCGGCGGGCCCGTCGAACTCGACGCCGACTGGAAGACCACCGCTCGTCAGTCCCGCGCACAGCACGACACCCGGGATCCCTGCGCAGCTTCCCGGAGCGATGTTTCGAGACATCGCCACGCGGAACGGCATCTTCTTGCCGCCGATCTCGACCTCCTGGTCCTGGCCGATCGGCGTCGCCGGGACCAGCGTCGTGGGATACACGATCGCGGCGACAGCGGTCTTGCAGAAGTAGTCGCGAAACGCCTGCTGCAGAGCCGGTCGATGGACGTCGCGCGCCTGGACGTACGCCTCGTCCGGCGGCCGGAACTGTCCACCGGGGAGCGCCGAAGCGGCGAAGGGGCGCTTGACGTTTTCACCGACGCTTGCGAAGAGCTGATCCCAGGTCACACCCGTCTCGAACTCCTCCAGATACCGCTGGATCATCGGACGGGCCTCGTGCAGGATGATCGGCGAGTTTGCCGCGGTGACGAGCCTGGTGACGTCGGGAACGTCCGCCTCGACCAACACCACGCCGGCGTCGCGGAGCTTCGTGAGCGCCTCCTCGGCCACCCGCGCGACCTCCGGATCGAGGTCGGCGAAGTAATGCAAACGCGAGACGCCGAGGCGCACGCCGCGCAGGGCCACCGGCCGCAGCGGGCTCCCGTCACTGGTGACCACCGAGTCGAAGAGCGCGAGGTCGCCCACCGTGCGCGCGTGTGGTCCGATCGTGTCGAAGACGGAGGTGAGCGGCATCACCCCGCGCGGAGAATAGCGGAACGTCGTCGGACGGAACCCCGCAATCGCGCACATGGCGGCCGGAACGCGGATCGAGCCCGCGGTGTCTTCGGCGACGCCCAGCGGCGCCATGCGAGTGGCGACGGCCACCGCCGTTCCGCCGCTGCTGCCGCCGGGAATCCGTGTCGGGTCGTACGGGTTCTTCACGGCGCCGAAGCTGAGATTCGTGCTGGTCCAGCCGAACGACAGCTCGTGCAGATTCGTCTTGCCGAGCACGATGCCGCCGGCATCGCGGAGGGCGCGCACGACCGGCGCGTCGTCCTTCGGACGGAAGCTACGGAGCGCCGCGGTTCCCGACGTGGTGGGGTAATCTCGCGTGTTCACGCTGTCCTTGATCGGGATGGGCAGCCCGTGCAAGGGACCGAGGAAGGCGCCGGCGGCGCGGCGACGGTCGGCGGCCCGAGCGGCCTCCTTGACCTGGTCGGGAGCGATGGAGATGAAGGCATTGAGCTGCTTGCCCGCGTCGCACCGGGCCAGCAGGGCCGCCGCGTAGTCCTCGGCCTTCACATCCCCGCGACGCAGCATCGCGACCGCCTCCGTCGCCGAAAGCTCGAGCAGGTCGGTGCTGGCCTCCGCCGTGGATCGGTCGAGCGCTTTGCCGATCAGCGACGTCGCGACCAGGACCGTGGCACCCGTGAGGAAGTTCCGGCGGGACACGCGTGGGCTCGGCATGGCGACCTCCTTCGTGCGCGCAGCAGCTTAACACTCGCAGATCGGTCGCCGCCTTTCGCCTTGACCGCTTCTCTGCCGGCGCTGTAGCATCGGGCCCCTCTCGTGCCGAGCAGTGTCTGGCACGCGGAGTGAGAGCTTTGCCGGCCCGATCGAGCGCTCGGCGTCGCGCGCCGAGATAAAGAAGGGCCCTATGTTGTCTGTCAACGACCTGTCGCTGAACTTCGGCGGGTTGCGCGCCGTGGACGGCGTCAGCTTCACGGTCGAGACGGGCCGCATCCACGGGCTGATCGGACCCAACGGCGCCGGCAAGACCACGATCTTCAACTGCGTGACCGGCTTCTACCGGCCCGCGAGCGGCAGCATCCGCTTCCTCGATCACGACATCACGGGCCTGCGCCCCGATCAGATCGCGCGACTCGGGATCGCGCGCACGTTTCAGAGCGTGCAGCTGTTTCCGAGTCTGAGCGTCCTCGACAACGTCCTGGTGGCGAAGCACAGCCACATGCGGACGGGTCTCGTGGCCGAAGGCCTCGACCTGCCCTTCGTCCGCGCGCAGGAGCGTGCCGTCCGCGAGAAGGCCGAAGCGCTGCTGGCGTTCCTCGGGCTCACGGAGGCTCAACGGCAGCCGGCGGGAGGTCTCCCGCTCGGCTCGCAGAAGCGCCTGGAGCTGGCGCGCGCGCTGGCCCTGGAGCCGCGGCTGCTTCTTCTCGACGAGCCGGCGTCGGGACTCAACACGTCGGAGACGCAGACCCTCTCCGACGTGCTGCTTCGCGTACGCGAGCGCTTCACGCTGACCATTCTGCTCGTCGAGCACGATATGGGGTTCGTGATGAACCTCACCGACACCATCACCGTGCTGAACTTCGGTCGCAAGATCGCCGAGGGCACTCCGCGCGACGTGCAGCACGATCCGGAGGTGATCAAGGCCTATCTCGGGGAGACGGTCAATGTCGCCGGCGGTTGAGCCGCTCCTGACCCTCGACGGAATCGAGACGTTCTACGGCAGTATCCAGGCGCTCAAGGGCATCTCGTTCAAGGTGCTCGAAGGCTCCATCGTCACCCTGCTCGGCGCCAACGGAGCGGGCAAGTCCACGACCCTCAAGAGCATCTCCGGGCTCGCCCGACCCGCGCGCGGAACGGTCAGCTTCCGGGGGCGCAGGATCGAGGGCCTGCCCTCCGAGAAAATCGTGCGCCTCGGGATCTCGCACGTTCCCGAGGGCCGCGAGCTCTTCCCGGAGCTGACCGTCCTCGAGAACCTCAAGATGGGGGCGTACGCGCGGACCGACAAGCGCGCGATCCAGCGGGCGCTCGAGCGCGTGCACGCGTGCTTCCCCATCCTGGCCGAGCGGCGATCGCAGCTGGCGGGGACGCTCAGCGGCGGCGAGCAGCAGATGCTGGCGATCGGCCGCGCGCTCATGGCCGAGCCGATCCTGATGCTGCTCGACGAGCCGTCGCTGGGCCTCGCCCCCATGCTCGTCGAGGAGATCTTCGGCATCATCCGCGACATCCACGCCGGCGGCACGACGGTCCTGCTCGTCGAGCAGAACGCCAACAAGGCCCTGTCCATCGCGGACTACGGCTACGTCCTCGAGACGGGCACGATCTCCCTCGCTGGGGACAGTCAGCAGCTCCTGCGCGACGACCGCGTGCGCCGGTCGTATCTCGGGCATCGATGACCGACACGAAAGGAGAGGTGCCATGAAAGGGCTTCGCGGCGGTGCCGTACTCATCAGCGTGCTCGTCGGTCTCCTCGTCCTCTTCGCAAGCGGACCCGTCCGCGCGGAGGAAGGCGTCACCGACAAGGAAGTCGTCGTCGGCGCCGGGCTGGACCTCACCGGTGCCGTCGCGAACTGGGGAGTGAACATCAAGGCCGGCATGGAGGCCCTGTTCAACCGCGTCAACGAAGCCGGCGGGATCCACGGGCGGAAGATCCGGCTGATCGCCTACGACCACGTCTACCAGCCTCCCAAGGCGGTGACGAACGCCAAGCGTCTCGTCGAGCGTGACCACGTCTTCGTCATGATGGGCCACCTGGGGACGCCGACGACCAAGGCCATCAAGGACTACGTGGAGGAAAAGCGCGTCCCGAACATCTTCCCGGCGACGTTGGCCAGCATCTGGACCACCTCGGGCAAGTGGCACGTCGGCGACCTCGCGACCTACGCCGACCAGACGGGCCTGATCATCGACTACCTGGTGAAGGAGCGGAAGATCCGCAAGATCGCCAGCTTCTATCAGGATGACGAGTACGGGCTCGACGGCCACCTGGCGGGAAAGTCGCGGCTCAAGCATCAGTACGACCTCGCCTACGTGGCCGAGGTGGACTACAAGCGCGCCGACATCGACTTCAGCTCGCAGGCCGCGAAGCTGAAGGAGTCGGGCGCCGACGCGGTCATTCTCCAGGCGGTGTACCGTGAGCCGCCTCGGCTCGCCGAGCAGTGCGCGGCTATCGGCTACAAGCCGCTGTTCATCGGTCCCTCGCCCATCGTGCTGGCCAAGACGATCGAGCTGGGAGGCAAGCACGTGGAAGGGCTCATGGGCGTCGAGGTCTATCCGCTGCCGACGGATCCCGGCCCCTTCCTCGATCAGTACCGGGCGGACATGGCCAAGTACGCTCCCTCGCTTCCGATCGACACCACGAACCTGTACGGCTATCAGAAGGCGGCGCTGTTCGCCGAGGCCCTGCAGCGCACCGGGCGAAGCCTCACCCGCGACTCGGTGCTCAGGGCGATCGAGTCGATCAAGGACTGGGATCCGGGCTGGGGCCTGAAGTACACGTACGGCGGCGACAATCGCCGCGGCATGAGCAACGCGGGCCGGCTCGTCGTCGTGAAGGACGGTAAGTGGACGAAGGCGAGCGAGTGGACGGAGCTCAAGGAAGTCGGCCGGCGCTAGGAGCCTCGGGGCCGCACGACGCATGGTCGAGATCCTGACCAGCCAGGTCGTCAGCGGGCTCGCCACCGGCTGCGTGTATGCGCTCATCGCGCTCGGCTTCGTCCTGATCTTCAAGGCGACCGACGTGGTGAACTTCGCGCAGGGCGAGTTCGTGATGGTCAGCGGATTCATCAGCTACACGCTGTTGATCCGGTTCGGGATCCCCTACTGGCTGGTTCTGGTCTTGACCATCGTCGTGTCGGGCTTCATGGGCGTGCTGCTCGAGCGGGTGGTCGTGCGGCCCATCATGAACGCCCCGATCTTCAGCATCGTCATCGCCACCATCGGCGCCTCGATCGTGCTGCGCTCCTCCGCCGGCATCCTCTACGGGTACGACGTGCTGCCGCTGCCGACCATCTTCTCGAAGGACCCCATTCGGCTCGGCATCGTGAGCTTCACCGCCATGGACGCCGGGGTGATCGGGTTTTCGCTCGTGATCATGGCGGCCCTCTACCTCTTCTTCAAGCTGACGAAGACGGGGACGGCCATGCGGGCCACCGCCCAGAGCCAGACGGCGGCCCGCCTCATGGGCGTCAGCGTGCCGCGGATCTTCTCGCTGACGTGGGCGATCAGCGCCGGCATCGGCGGCGTGGCCGGCGTGCTGATCGCGCCCATCATCTATCTCGACCCCAACCTCGGCTTCATCGGCGTGAAGGCCTTCGCCGGCGCGATCCTGGGCGGGTTCGGCAGCATCCCGGGGGCGATCGTCGGTGGGATGCTGCTGGGGATCCTCGAGAACCTCTCCGGGTACTTCTTCAACGCCGGCATCAAGCAAGTCTCCACCTACATCCTGCTCATCCTCGTGCTCGTCGTGCGACCGAGCGGGCTGTTCGGCGCCGCGCCGGTCCGGAAGGTGTGACCGCATGCCCCGGCGCTCGCGGCTCGGCGGGGCGGCGCTGGTCGCGGTGGCGGCAATCTTGTTGGTGCTGCCGAACGTGGCGGACAACTACGTCATCTACGTCATGTCGCGTCTCTTCGTCTACGTGCTGGTGGCGCTCGGGCTCAATCTGTTGACCGGCTACACCGGCCAGGTCTCCCTCGGCCATGCGGCGTTCTTCGCCATCGGTGCGTACACGGCGGCCGTCCTCGCCGAACGGTGGCACTGGCCGTCCGTGCTCTGCCTGGTCGGGGCGGCGCTCGTCAGCGCCGCCGTCGGCTACCTCCTGGGGCTGCCGTGCTTGCGACTGAGCGGCCTCTACCTCGCCATGGCGACGCTCGGCTTCACCCTCATCGTGCAGGAGATGCTCCTGCAGCTCTCGGTGATCACGCACGGCTCGGAAGGGATGAAGGTGCAACCGGCCTCGTTCCTGGGGCTGACCTTCCATACCGATTACCGGAAGTACTACCTGCTCTTCGTGGTCACGGTCGCCATGCTGCTGTTCGCCCGGAATCTCGTGAAGGGACGGGCGGGGCGGGCGTTCCTCGCGATCCGCGACAACGAGCGCGCGGCCGCCGCCATGGGTGTGAACATCGCCCGGTACAAGACGATCGCCTTCGCCATCAGCGCGCTCTACACCGGCCTCGCCGGCGCGCTGAGCGCGTTCATCGTCGGCTTCCTCGATCCGCAGGAGTTCAGCTTCTTCCTCTCCATCCAGTTCATCACCATCATCATCCTGGGGGGGCTCGCCTCGCTGCTCGGGTCGGTGCTCGGCGCGTGCTTCCTGATCGTCCTGCCCGAGCTGCTGGCGGGGCTGGACGTCTGGCAGGCGCTCGTCTACGGGCTGATCATGGTCGTCACGATCATCTTCATGCCGTTCGGCCTCAGCGGTGCCCTCCAGCGATACGCGCATCGTTGGTTCGGGATCGGCGTCGAGCCCATGATCCCTCGCCGCCTGGGGCACTGACGGCACGCGAGACCTTGCATTACTCCGTGCCTTGACGGACGAGGAATAGAACTCTATCACAAAGTGATATATACTCCCGGGGTGATGGCGCTCCTCACTCCGCGCGCCGCCGCCCGCCGCCTCGATTACCGAACGCTCGCCGATCTGCGCTATCAGATTCGACGATTCCTGCGGGTCCGGGAAGTCGCCGCCCGAGACGCCGGTGTGGAGCCCCAGCAATACCTCGTTCTGCTGCAGATCAAGGGCCTCGAGGGGCACGAGGCGGCGACGATGAGCGTGCTCGCGGACCGTCTGCAGATCCGCCACCACGCCGCCGTTCAGCTGGTGGATCGGCTGGTGAGGCAAGGCATGGTCGAGCGGCGCCGACATGGTCGTGATCGACGTGAGGTGCTCGTGTGCCTGCGTCCGGCGGGGGAGAAGGTTCTCAAACGACTCGCCAGTTATTCGGTCGCCGAACTGACCATCGAAGGTCCGTCGCTCGTGGCGTCCCTGAACCGACTCGTCATCCAATCAACCCGACGTAGGATCCTGTCCCGGAACGGGACGAGAAAGGCTAGGCGATGACTCGATACGGGCTCACAACCCTGGTGCTCATCGCAGCAGTGCTCGTGTCCGGCTGTGCCAAGCAACCGGCGACTATGCTCACGTCCGCTCCGCCACCGACGGGAGTTTCCCCGATGAGCAATACGGCTTCGAGACAGGCGACCGCCAACCCGGGGGCTCCGGGTTCGACCGGTCAGCCGGGGTCTTCGACGTCGACGGGGGGCCGGCCGGCTCCGAGTGATTTTGTCGCCGTGCGCGACCTCGCGGACATCCACTTCGACTTCGACAAGTACACGATCCGTCCGACAGACGCGGACCTCCTCGATCAGAATGCACGTTGGCTCAAGGCCAACGAGAAGGACCTTCTCTTGATCGAGGGGCACTGTGACGAGCGGGGAACCAATGAATACAACCTGGCACTGGGTGAGCGTCGCGCGAAGGCGGCGATGAACTACCTCGTGGCCCAGGGTGTCGCCGCTCGGCGTATCACGATCATCAGTTACGGAGAGGAGCGCCCGCAGTGCACGGACCACAATGAGGCGTGCTGGGCGAAGAATCGGCGCGCGCACTTCCTCGTCAAGCAGGGCTAGGCGCTTGGGCGAACGTGCGCATCGGTGGGTTCGTCAGCCTCGCGGCGCTCAAAGCAACATTCCTGCGCTCAAAGCAACATTCCTATTGACAACCTGCGAGGAGCGCACCTAAGGTCCCCATACTGAGTCGAGCCCCCATCGTGTTGTTCGGGGGGAGGTGGTGGATGTGAGAACGCCCCGCGCAGGTCATGCTGGCGGGGCGTTTGCGTTTTTCGAGAAAGGACCCCACGTGATCGCGAGGCTCACCCCCGAGTGAGCGAACTGGCCGGCGGGTAAAGGAGTCGCACCATGCGCTCGAGACGTCTCGTGTTCGGGACGGCGGCGGCCCTGGTCATGGCGATCCTCCTCTCCGACGTCACGACGGCCGGGGCGCAGAAACGCGGCGGCACGCTCCGCGTCGCCTACGGCAACGAGATCTCGAATCTGGACTTCCACACCGCGCCCGGCTACGAGCTGGTGTGGGCGGTGCTGAACATGAACTGTGGGCTCATCAGCATGACGCCCGACGGCAAGTTCGTGCCGGACGCCGCCGAATCGTGGCAGATCTCGCCCGACGGTCTCCTCTACACGTTCAAGCTCAAGAAGAACGTGCTGTTCCACGACGGCACCAGGCTCGACGCCTCCGTGGTCAAGTTCAACGTCGATCGCATCATGGACCCCGCGACGCGGTCCAGCATGCGGACGTTCTACGAGCCGGTGCACTCGGTCGAGGTGCTCGATCCGTACACCGTGCAGATCCGACTCAAGCATCCTTACGCGTTCATGATGCACATGCTGGCCGCGTATCGCATGGGCCTCATGTTCTACTCGCCGGCGGCCACGCAGAAATACACGATCGAAGATCGAAAGGCCGGCAAGCCGGAGGCCGTCCCCGGATGCGGGCCGTTCAAGCTCGTCGAGTGGGTGAAGGGGAGCCATCTGGTGATGGACCGGTTCGACAAGTACTTCGAGCCGGGTCTGCCGTATCTCGATCGCGTCGTGATCCGCGTGATCAGGGACCCCGTCACGCAGATGGCCGCATTCAAGGCCGGTGAGATCGACTTCATCGCCGATTTGTCCGCCGATCACGTCGACACCCTCCGGGCCCAGAACCCACGCGCCCAGATCATGACCGGCAAAGAGACGACGCCGATGGTCGCGATGATGAAGGTCACCGTGCCCGCGGACGGCAAGCCCATGTCGAAGGATCGCGGGCCGCATCCGATCTTCAACGACATCCGGGTCCGCAAGGCGGTGGGGTGCTACGGGATCGATCGCAAGGAGATCGTCAAGATCGCGTTCAAGGGTCAGGCCACTCCGTGGCTCGGGATCATCCCGCCGGGTACCCAGGACACCGTTGACGTGACCCACATGTGCCCCTATGACCCCGCGAGGGCGAAAGCGCTGCTGGCGGACGCCGGCTACGGCCCGCAGAAGCCGTTGACCTTCGAGCTGATGACCAACACCGAGAAGTCCGTCTTCCACGTGATCGTCACCGTGATCAAGGAGCAGATGGCGCGCATCGGCGTGACCACGAACATCCGGCTCACCGACAAGGTGAGCTGGATGAACGTGGCCACCCAGGACGGGCCGTTCGACATGTACGTCGAGGATCTCGCGTCCCTCATGACCGTGGACCAGAACTCGTTCCTGTCGGCCAGCACGGCGGGCTGGAACAGCACGCGCCACACCGACCCCAAGGTCGACGAGTACTACGCCCGCTACGGCCGCGAGATGGACCCGGTGAAGCGCAAGGCCATCGCCAGGGAGTTCCAGGAGTTCAGCGCCGACAAGCTCTACTGGAACACGATCTCCGGCTCGCCGTTCTACCAGGTGGCGCAGCCGTGGATGAAGGACTACGTCTACCAGGCCGAGTTCAAGGTCCTCTACAAGAAGGTCTGGCTGGACAAGTAGAGGTGCTCCATGAAAGTCGCCTCGATCCTCAAGGTCAAGGGTACGACCGTCGAGACCACGCCCCCGCGCACGAGCATCGCCACGAGCGCGCGTCTGCTCCGGGACAAGCACATCGGCGCGCTGGTCGTGAGCGAGGATGGCACCGGCGTGCTCGGCATCATCACCGAGCGCGACATCGTCCATGGACTCGCGGACCGCGGGCCGTCGCTGCTGGACCTGCCGGTCTCGCTCGTGATGACGCGTGCGCCGGTCACCTGCACGCCCGACGACGACATCCAGACCGTGATGAGCCAGATGACCCGGCGGCGGCTCCGTCACCTGCCCGTGGTGGTCGGCGGGCGCTTGCAGGGCATCGTGAGCATCGGTGACGTCGTCAAGCACCGGCTGGACGAGCTCGAGACGGAGGCGAACGTCCTCCGCGACGCCTTCCTCGCCCGGCAGTAGGCGGTCCGCGACCGACGTTACCGCGCGCCGTCACCGGCTCTGCGCGGCAACCGCGCGTCGCTTGATCGCACGGGAGCGATGTGCTATCACCGGCGGACTCTCGACTCTGGAGGTCCCATGACCCGCACGCGGAACGCAATCCTCGTCGCGCTGTGGCTGCTCGGACCCGCCTTCCTCGCCTCCCCGGCGGGGGCGCAGGACGAAGTCCGGCTCGGCGCCTTCGCCCCCATCTCCGGCATCAGCGCCGACGTCGCGGCCCAGATCAAGGCGGGCATCGAGGTCGCGGTGGAGCGCACGGAGAGCGTTCCGCTCGGCGGCAAGCCCGCCAGGGTCCGTGTGATCTGGTACGACACGGAAGGCAAGGGCGACGTCGGCCTGAACGTGGTCACGCGCGCGCTCACCGTGGACAAGATCCACGCGGGCATCGGCTTTCTCTCCAGCGACGTCTTCATCCGGGTGATGGACGAGTTCCAGAAGGCGTCCACGCCTGTGGTGGCCTGCTGCGCGGCGTCGCTGAAGATCGGCGACAAGATCACACAGACGAAGGCGCAGTACGTCTTCCAGCTCAGCCCCACCGTCAACGACATCGCGCGCTCGCTCAACGCCGCCGTGGTGGCGCACGTGAAGCCCAAGAAGGTCGTGATGCTCAACGAGAACACCGACGCGGGCCGTGACTTCTCCCGCATCTCGCGCGAGTGGCTCGCCGCCAACGCCCGGGGTGTGGAGGTCGTGGCGGACGAGTTCGTCGACCGTGGCGTGACCGACCTCACCCCGCAGCTGGCCAAGGTGAAGCGCCTCGGGGCGCAGGCCATCATCGGCGAGATCTACGGCTCGAGCGGCCCCGTGCTGTTCACCCAGTGGTTCGAGCTGCGCGTGCCCGCGGTGGTCGCGCACATGGGAGCCACGGTGTCCGCGCAGACGTTCGTGGATCAGCACGCTCGGCAGATGGATGGCGCGATCGTCAACAACCGCTGGTGGCCGGCCAGGTACTCCGAGGTGTCCGAGCCGATGCTCGCCGCCTACCGGAAGAAGACGGGCACCGACGCCACCAACTTCGCGGTGCAGGGGCACGACGCGGCCCTCGTCGTCCTGGAGGCGATCCGGAAGGCCGGCAGCGTCGATCCCCAGAAGGTCGCGGCTGGACTCGAGAACGGCACGTTCGTCACCGCCTGGGGCACGCGCAAGTTCACGCCGCTCGCCGAGGGCCATCGCATGCCCATCCAGACCGTGATCGTGCAGATCCAGGGCGGCAAAAAAGTGCCGATCTATCCGGATTCGGTCGCCTCGGCCGGCGGCGGCAAGTTCGTGCCCGTGCCGCCGTACGCGTGGGAAAAGAAGTAACCCAGCCGGCGCGGCTCGCCGTCTCCGAGCTCACGAAGCGCTTCGGCGGCCTCCGCGCCGTCAGCGGCTGCTCGTTCGAGGTCGAGGCGGGCAGTGTCGTCGGCCTCATCGGGCCCAACGGCTCCGGCAAGACCACGGTCTTCGATCTCATCACGCGCCTGCTCCGGGCCGACGGCGGGCGCGTGCTCCACGACGGTGAGCGCATCGACGCCCTGTCGACGCACGAGATCGCCCGACGGGGCATCGGGCGGACGTTCCAGGCGGTGAGACTCTTCCGCGCGCTGCCCGTGCGCGAGAACCTCGCCATCGCCGCCATGGGCCGCGGCGTGCGCGACTGGGAGGGACGTGCCGACGCCTGGCTCGAGCGCCTCGGGCTCATGGGGCTCGTCGATGCGTCCGCGGGCAGTCTCTCCGTCGGCCAGCAGCGCCTGCTCGAGCTTGCGATGAACCTCGTGATCGAGCCCACCCTGCTCCTGCTCGACGAGCCGCTCGCCGGTGTACATCCGGTCGTCCGCCGCCAGATCGCCGAGACCATCCGCGAGCTCCGCGGCCGGGGCCGCACGTTCCTCATCATCGAGCACCACATGCCATTCGTCATGAGCCTCTGCGACAAGATCGTGGTCATGGATCATGGCGAGAAGATCGCCGAGGGACCGCCCGCGGCCATCCGCGCCGACGAGCGGGTCATCGCAGCGCTCCTGGGCCAGGGCCGCGCGCGCGACGACGCGTGATGCTGCGCGTGGCCGACGTCCGCTCCGGCTACGGCAAGCTCGAGATCCTCCAGTCCGTCTCGCTGGCGGTGGGCGAGGGCGAGATCGTGGGCCTCATCGGCCCCAACGGCGCGGGCAAGTCGACCCTGCTCAAGACCGCGTTCGGCTATCTGGCGCCGTTCGCGGGTGAGGTCGCCCTCGAGGGACGGCCTCTGGTCGGGCTCCGGCCCGATCAAGTCGTGCGCCTCGGCGTCGGCTACGTCGCGCAGGCGGGGGGGCTGTTCGCGGACATGACCGTGCACGAGAACCTCCTGCTCGGCGGCTACGCGCTGCGCTCGTCCCGCGAGGCGCGCGCGGCCGTGGACGAGCTCTACGCGCGCTTCCCGCTCTTCGCGGCCCGCCGGCGGCAGCCCGCGGGCAGCCTCTCCGGCGGCGAGCAGCGCATCCTCGCCGTCGCCCGCGCGCTCGCCGTGCGCCCGCGACTCCTCCTCCTCGACGAGCCCTCGGCCGCGCTCGCGCCCCGCTTCATCGCCGACGTGTACGACACCATCCGTGCGCTGAACGGCGGGGGCATCGCCATGCTCATCGTCGAGCAAAACGTGGAGGCGATTCTCGCCGTGGCTCACCGCGTGTTCGTGCTCGACCTCGGCCGGAACGCCTTCGACGGCACGCCGGCCGAGCTGCGCGCGAGCGACCGCATCCGCCGTCTGTATCTCGGCGAGGACGAAGGGTAGGGCGGTGCTCGAGTCGCTGGCCGAGTTCGCCATCCAGGGGATCGTGCTGGGCGGGCTCTACGCGCTCTTCGCCGTGGGCCTCACGCTGATCTTCGGCGTCCTCGACGTCATCAACGTTGCCCACGGCGAGTTCTTCGCCATCGGCGGCTACCTGGCGTTCGCCGCCATCGTGGTCCTCCACTGGCCCGGCGCCGCCGGCGTGGCGGGCGCGGCCGTCGGAACCTTCCTGCTCGGGCTCGGCGTCTATCCGCTCCTCCTGGCGCCGCTGAAGCGCCGTCTCGGCGCGCGCCCGCGCGGTCCGCTCTACCTGGTGCTGACGCTCGGACTGTCGACGTTTCTCCAGTCGAGCCTCCTCGCCGCCGCCGGTGGGGACTACCTGCGCGTGCCGCCGTACGCGGGCGGGGTGCTGGACCTGTCATTCACGGCCGTGAGCCATCAGCGTCTGCTCGTGCTCGTCGTGTCGATCGTGCTTCTCGGCGGGCTGTTCCTCTTCCTGCGCTTCCACCGTGAAGGGCTCGCGGTCCGCGCGGTGGCGCAGAACCCCGACGCCGCGCAGGCGATGGGGATCAATCTCCCGCGCGTGTTCGCGCTGACGCTTGCCCTGGGGGTGGGGCTGGCCGGCGCGGGCGGAGCGCTCATGGCGCCGCTGTTCAACGTCTATCCCACCGTCGGCTTCCCGCTCACCATCAAGGCGTTCGCCATCACGATCCTCGGGGGCATGGGCAACCTCGCGGGCGCGCTCGTCGCGAGCTTCCTCATCAGCCTCGCCGAGGCGTTCTCGGTGATGCTCATCCCCTCCGAGTGGCAGAACGCCATCGCCTTCGCCGTGATGATCGTCATGCTGCTCCTGCGGCCCTCGGGCCTGCTCGGCGGTGGGGGCCGGCGATGATCGCACGGGTGCGCGTGATCGCGGTGCCGGCGGCGCTGGTCGTCGCGGCGCTCCTGCCCGCGCTGATCCCCCATCCGTTCGTCCTCACGCTCGCGACGCAAGCGATGGTGTGGGCGTTGCTCGCCGCGAGCTGGGACCTGCTGAGCGGCTACACGGGCCAGGTCTCGTTCGGGCACGCCGGCTTCTTCGCCCTCGGCGCCTATGCCGCCGCCACGGCCACCAAGCACGCCGATCTCTCGCCCTGGCTCGGTCTCGTCTTCGCCGCGCTGGTCGCGGCGCTCGTCGGAGGCCTGGCAGGATTTCCGGCGTTGCGGCTGCGCGGTCACTACCTGGCGCTGGTCACCCTCGGCCTGGCGGAGATCGTGCGCCTCGTCGCCCAGAACTGGCTCGAGCTCACCGGAGGCCCGTTCGGCATCCACGACTACCGCACGTTCCCCGGGTTGCCCGCAGCGCCCCTGGCGCATCGCCAGGCGCGCTACGTGATCGTGGTCGCCATCGTCGCGGCCTCCGTCGTCGCGATGCGCGCGCTGTGCGAGCGCACGCCGGCGGGCAAGGCGTTCCGCGCGATCCGCGAGGACGAGGTCCTTGCGGAGATGCTGGGCATCCGCACCACCGTCTACAAGCTGCTCGCGTTCGTGGTGAGCTCGGCCTTCGCCGGGCTCGCGGGAGCGCTGTATGCCTACGACGTGCAGCTCGTGAGTCCGTCGGTCGCTTCGGCGGCGACGACGTCCTTCGTGATCGGCATGGCGGTCTTCGGCGGACTCGGCACCGTCTGGGGCCCCGTCCTCGGGGCCCTCCTGCTCTTCGGTCTCAGCGAGGGCTTGCGCTTCATCGGCGTGGTCTACAATCTCATCGCGGTCGGGCTCGTGATCATGATCTTCGTGGTGTTCGTCCCGCGCGGGCTCGCCGGAGGCAGGCGAACGGCATGACGTACCGGCTCGGCGTGGACGTGGGCGGGACCTTCACCGATCTCGTGCTGGTCGACGCCACCGGCGCGGCGCGAACGCGCAAGCTGCTCTCCACCACCGGCAACTACGCCGACGCCATCATCGCGGGCGCGCGGGCGCTGCTCCTCGACGCCGGGGCGCCGGCCGCCGACGTGCGCGAGATCATCCACGGTACGACCGTGGCCACCAACGCCATCCTCGAGCGCCGGGGCGCGCGCACGGGTCTCATCACGACCGAGGGCTTTCGCGATCTCCTGGAGATCGGCCGGCTCCGCCTCGCCCGGCTCTACGACCTGAATTTCGAGCGCCCGGCGCCCCTCGTGCCGCGGCGATGGCGTCGAGAGGTGCGTGAGCGGATGAACCACCGCGGCGAGGTGGTGACGCCGCTGGATCGCGAGAGCGTCGTGGAGGCCGTCGATCGTCTGCTGGCCGAGGGCGTGGAATCCATCGCCGTCTGTCTCCTCCACGCGTGGGCGAACGGCGAGCACGAGCGGGCGATCGGCGCCATCGTCCGGGAGCGCGCGCCCGGCGTGGGCGTGACGCTGTCGTCGGAGATCCTTCCCGAGATGCGCGAGTTCGAGCGCACGAGCACGGCCGTCACGAATGCGTACGTGATGCCCGTGTTGGACCGTTACCTCGGACGGCTCGAGCACGAGATTCGCGCCCTCGGGACCCGCGCCCCCGTGCTCGTGATGCAGTCCAACGGCGGGGTGATGACGGCGGAGAGCGGGCGCCGGCGTCCCGTGCACGTGATCGAGTCCGGCCCGGCCGCGGGCGTCATCGCGACGGCGGCGCTGGCGCGCCGCGTCGGCGCCCCCAACGCCATCAGCATCGACATGGGCGGCACGACGGCCAAGGCCTCGGTGATCGAGGCCGGCGCGATCACGCGGGCGGGAGAGTTCGAGATCGGCGGCGTCGTGTCGCAGGGGAGCCGGCTCAACAAGGGCTCGGGCTTCCTGCTCCGCGTGCCCGCCATCGACATCGCCGAGGTCGGCGCGGGCGGCGGCAGCATCGTGACGATCGACGACGCCGGCGCGATCCATGTGGGTCCTCGCAGCGCCGGCGCCACGCCGGGCCCGGTCTGCTACGACGCCGGCGGCACCGACGTCACCCTCACGGACGCCAACGTGTGCCTCGGCTATCTCCATCCCGAGCGCTTGCCGAGCGGGCTCAGGCTGAACCCGGAGAAGTCGCGGCGCGCCGTGGCGGACCAGGTCGCGTCGCGGCTCGGGCTCTCGCTCGAGGACGCCGCGTACGGCGTCTATCTCCTGGGGTGCGCGGGCATGGCGCGCGCCGTGCGGGCGGTGACGATCGAGCGCGGCCGCGATCCGCGCGATTTCGTCCTCGTCGCCTTCGGCGGGAACGGCCCGCTCTTCGCCGCCGAGATGGCGCGCTCGCTGGAGATCGGCACGATCGTCGTCCCTCCGGCGCCCGGCGTGTTCAGCGCCGTCGGCCTGCTCGAGGCCGAGGTGGAGCACCATCTCGTGCGCACGTTCTTGAGAACCTTGCAGGCGACCCCTCCGGCGGAGATCGCGGCGGCGGTGGCGGCGCTGGAGCGCGAGGCGGAGGGCCTGCTGCGCGACGAGGGCTACGCCGCCCGGCCCGAGATCACGCGCTCGGCGGACTGCAAGTACCAGGGGCAGTCCTTCGAGCTGACGGTGCCGCTCCCCGGGCGGCTCGACGGGTCGACGGCGCGCGAGCTGGCGGAGACCTTCGGGCGCGAGCACGAGCGGACGTACGGCCATCGGGCGGACGCCGATCCCATCCAGCTCGTCAATCTTCGCGTCACGGCGCGGATGCCGCGACAGGGTGGCGCCGCGGCGGTCCGGGCGGGCGCCGGCCGCGCCGGCGCCGGCGGTGAGCGCCTCGCGTACTTCGGGGCTGCGCACGGTGCCCTCCGCACCCCGGTGCTCGCGCGCGGCGACCTCGGCGCCGTGTGGCGGCCCGGCCCGCTGCTCGTGGACGAGTACGACGCGACCACGCTCGTTCCGCCGGGCTGCGCCGCGCGGCGTGACGAGCACGACGACATCGTCATTCGGACGGGAGGGTAGCGCCATGCCCCCGCGTGACGTCGGTGATCCCATCCTCCTCGAGCTCATCAAGAATGCGCTCGACGCCATCGTGGACGAGATGGCCATCGCGCTCGTGCGAACCGCCTACTCGAACAATTTGAAGAACGCGATGGACATGTCGTGCGCCCTGTGCGACGCGGAGGGCCGCCTCATCGCCCAGGGCCTCACGCTGCCGCTCCACCTCGGCTCCATCCCCGACGCGATGGCCCAGGTGCGCCGCAAGTTCGTCGGCCGGATCGAGCCCGGCGACGTCTTCATTCTCAACGACCCGTTCGAGGGCGGCACGCACCTGCCGGACTTCTACATCTTCAAGCCGATCTTCCTCGACGGCGGGCTGGTGGGGTGGTCGGCGAGCATCGGCCACCAGCTCGACGTCGGCGGCAAGACGCCGGGCGGCAACGGCTGCGACGCGACGGAGATCTTCCAGGAGGGGCTTCGCATCCCGCCGTTGAAGCTCTATGACGCCGGGAGGCCGGTCGACGCGATCTTCGACTTGATCGACCGCAACGTGCGGGTGCCGCGGCAGGTGCTGGGCGACGTGCGCTCGCAGGTCGCCGCGTGCCTCACGGGCGAGCGGGGCTATCTCGGCTTGATCGCGCGTTACGGGGTGGAGCGCCTGGCCGCGTGTACCACGGCGCTCCTCGATCAGGCCGAGCGCCTCGCGCGCCACGCGATCAGCGCGATGCCGGACGGGGCCTACACGTTCACGGACTGGATCGACGACGACGGCATCGACCCGGATCCGATCCCGATCACCGTGACCATCACCGTGGCCGGCGACCGCATGGTGGCGGACTTCACCGGCTCGGCGCCGCAGGTGAAGGGCGCCATCAATTCACCGCTGCCGTTCACGAAGTCCGCCGTGTACGCGTGCGTGCGCCACCTCATCGGAGGCGAGCCGCCGAACAACGAGGGCTACTTCCGTCCCATCGAGGTGATCGCGCCCGCGGGCACCGTGGTGAATCCCGTGCCGCCCGCCGCGGTGGCCGCCCGCGGACTCACCGGCTTCCGCATGGCCAACACGATGTTCGGGGCCCTCGCCCAGATCGCGCCGGATCGTGTCTTCGCCTGCGAGATGGGCGGCGACACGGGCGTGAGCTTCGGGGGCTACGACGCCGAGCGGCGGCCGTTCGTCTTCCTGGAGTTCCTGTTCGGGTCGTGGGGCGGGCGGCCGACCCGCGACGGCGTCGACGCGTGCAGCAGCGCGGTCGTCAACTTCTCCAACAATCCCATCGAGGTCATCGAGTCGGAGTACCCGATCCTCATCGAGCGTTACGGCTACGTGCCCGACTCGGGGGGGCCGGGCACGTTCCGGGGTGGCCTCGCGCTCGTGCGGCAATATCGGTTCCTGGCGCGGGAGGCGACGTTACAGCTCCGCACCGACCGCCGCTCGCACCTGCCGTACGGGCTCGCGGGCGGGCACCCGGGAACGCCGTCGGCGAACCTGCTGAACCCGGGCACCCCCGACGAGCGCGTGCTGCCGGCGAAGTGCACGATCAGCGTGCAGCACGGCGACGTGTTCCGGCACGTGCTGGGCGGCGCCGGGGGGTGGGGCGACCCGCGCGCGCGCGACCCCGAACTGGTGCGGCGCGACGTGATGGAGGAAAAGATCACGCCGGAATACGCGCTCCGCCACTACGGCGTGACGATCACCCCGCAGCCGTGAGACTCCTCTCGCGCGAAGTGGTACCGTGCACCAGCAACTCTCGGAGAAGCTGACGGCTCTCCGGCCGCACGGCGTCGACGACGTTGTCAAGCAACTCCGCGGGCTGGGAAAGCGACGATCCTCAACCCGGGGCATCATGGATCAAACGCATCGTCGTCGCTAGACTTTTTGGGGAGGGTGAAACCGGAGCTTGCAGTGATCTCCGCCGGCGCTGGCAATCAGTATGGGCACCCGACGAAGCCGGTCTTGCAGCGGCTCGGCGTGGTGAACGCCAAGATCTATCGAACAGACCACGATGGGAGTGTAGTGGTTCGAGCGGACGGTAACGCCTATAAGATCGAGACGGATAAGTAGGGCCGCCGTCAGTCAGCATGCGTCGCACACTCTTAGGAATGAAGCCCACGGCCGCTGATACTTATGGCTTGCACAGTTGCAGGTCCTGTGTGATAAGGCTGCTGCCATCCAGGCGTCCAAGGAAGGCAACCGTTCCTGACCCAGAGGGTAGGGACTGGTGTCGAATCAGCTTCGTCGAAAGCCTCCTAAGGCCGTCGTTCTGGCAGTTGGGCCTGAAATCGCTCGGCTCCGTCTTGCCGACGCTCACCGCGAGACTGCTCGTTCAGATTCCGTTTCCCGGCTCGATCCGTCCACTGGATCGTCTAGGGCTCAGCAAGTACGCCTCTGTGTTTCTCGATAACGGAGTCGACCTCGGTAGCCTGCGAAGTCTCTCCGAAGGGGACTTGCGGGAGCTGGGCCTGCCACTCGGCGCCCGAAGGGAGGGCGCAAGCCGATGAGCCTGAACATCCGCACCTGGCTGGAAGCGGGCGGCTTCGGCCAGTATGCCGATTTGTTCGAAGCCAACGAGATCGATGGCGAAGCGCTGCTCGCGCTGACCGGCGAGCACCTGAAGGAGCTCGGCATTCCGCTCAGTCGCCGGGCGAAGCTCCTCAAGGCGATCGCGGGGCTGTCCCCGGGTTCTTCTCCGAGCCCAGCCGCCGGACCCGGTAGATCGCCCGGAGTTAGAACCGCCGGCACGGCGCCCGAGGCCACGGCCACGCCGGAACGCCGGCACCTAACGGTCATGTTCGTGGACCTCGTAGGCTCGACCGCGCTTTCGAACCGGCTCGATCCGGAAGACCTGCGCAACGTGATCCGCAAATACCAGGATGCGGTCGTCGGCGCAGTGACGCGCTACGACGGCCACGTCGCCCAGTACCTGGGCGATGGCATGCTCGCGCATTTCGGCTTTCCGCTGGCGCACGAGGACGACGCGGAGCGCGGCGTGCGCGCGGCGCTTGCGACCGTTGGCGCCCTCACCGCCATGGGATCGCTGGGTGTCGAAAATCTCTCGGTGCGAATCGGCATCGCGACGGGCATCGTCGTCGCCGGCGACCTGCTCGGTGAAGGCGCCGCCCGTGAGCATGCGGTGGTGGGCGAGACCCCCAATCTTGCGGCGCGGCTTCAAGGCATCGCAGCACCTGGGGAAGTGGTCGTCAGCGCGAACACGCATCACTTGGTCGAGCACCTCTTCGAGTTCCGGGATCTCGGCCCGCAGCATCTCAAGGGCTTCGCCGCGCCGGTCTCGGCCTACGCGATCACTGGCGAACGCTCGTCGGGAAGCCGCTTCGAGGCGCGTCGCGGGGAACTGCTCGCGGCGATGGTCGGCCGAGACAACGAACTGACGCTCCTGATCGAGAACTGGCGCGGTGTGCAGTCGGGTCAAGGACGGTTGACACTCATCACGGGCGACGCCGGCATCGGCAAGTCGCGCATCATCCGTGCGCTGCAGGACGCCCTCGCGGCCGAGCGGCCTGCGCGCCTGGACTACCAGTGCTCGCCGTACCACTCGGACAGCGCGCTGTTTCCTGTCATTCAGCATCTTGCCCGCGCCGCCCGTTTCGAACCGGCGGACACGCCAGACAGACGGCTCGACCGGCTGGAGGCGCTGCTCAAGGAGTTCGGCGCCCGCAGCGTGCGTGACATGGCGCTGATCGCCGCGCTGCTCGGCATCGACGGAGTTCAGCGCTACGGGCCGCTCACGCTCACGCCACAGCAGCAGCGCCTGGGCACGTTCGAGGCGCTGACGGGCCTGCTGGGCGACGTTGCGCGCATCCGGCCGCTGCTCTGGACGATCGAGGACGTGCAGTGGATTGATCCGACGACGCTGGAACTCATCGACCTGTGTCTCGAGCGGATCGCGAACCTGCCCGTGTTGATCCTCGCGAGCGCGCGGCCGGATTTCCACGACGCCTTCGGCAGCCGGCCGAACCTGACCCGGCTGCCGCTCTTCCGCCTGGGGCGGACCCAGATTGCTGCGATGGTGAGAGGCGTGACGCGCGGCAAGGCCTTGCCCGAAGAGTTGCTGAACGAAATCGCGGCCAAATCGGACGGAGTCCCGCTGTTCATCGAGGAGCTGACCAAGACCCTGCTGGAGTCGGGTGTCCTGCACGAGACGCAGGATGCGTTTGTCGTCGATGACCCGCTGCCGAACCTCGCGATTCCCGCGTCGTTACACGACAGCCTGATGGCCCGGCTCGATCGGTTACGGCCGGTCAAGGAGGTGGCCCAGACCGCAGCCTGCATCGGCCGCGAATTCAGCCACCGTTTGCTCACGGCGATCATGCCGCCGCCGGGCAATGCGCCGGACCAAGCCCTCGCCCGCCTGGTCGAGGCGGAGCTGATCTTCAGCCGGGGAACCCCGCAGGAAGGACAATACGCTTTCAAGCACGCGCTGGTGCGCGATGCCGCGTACGAAAGCCTGCTCAAGGCCAAGCGCCAGCAGATCCACGAACGGCTGGTGAATGCCCTGGAAGCGTTGCCCGACACGCCGCCGGAGATCCTGGCGTTCCATGCGATGCAGGCGGGCCTCAACGAAAAAGCCATCGCCAGCTGGCAGAAGGCCGGTGCGCAGGCGATCGCGCGTCCCGCCTACAAGGAGGCCCTCGCCCACTTGAGCCAGGCGTTGCGCCTGGCCGAGCAGATGGGAGAGACCCGGGCGTGGCTCGAGCGCCGCCTACTGATCCTGCTGGCGCTCGGCCAGGCGTCGATTCCGTTGCGCGGATACAGTCACTCGCAGACGGTCGCCGCGTTCACGCGCGCCCAGGAGCTGGTTGGCGCGATGAGCGACGCGCCGCACCGCTTTTCCGTGTTCTATGCGGTGTGGGTCGCGCTGTATATCCGCGGGGAGCATGACAGGGCGCTCGAAGCCGCGGGCAGCATGGTGCGGGAGGCGGAACGCGACAGCAGCACCTCGCACATGATCACCGCGCTCCGGTCGCTCGCCATGTCCCAGGTGATCACGGGCGCGCCGGCGCTCGCGATCCAGTCCTTCGACCGTGCGCTGGCGCTGTCAGGTTCCCTGCGGCAGCGTTCGCGCGAAGAGCGGATTGCGCTCGCGGACCGGTTCTCCACCGAGCCAGACATTGCGACCGGGTTTCACCTGGGGCTCGCCCTTTGGTGTCTCGGCCGTATCGACGCGGCGCGAAGTGTCGTTGCCGAAGCGCTCGCCTCGGCGCGCGTCCTAGGACATGTGCACACCCTCTGCCACGCGCTCGCATATTCGTCGGTCATCGCTGCCTTCAATCGCAGCGTGGACGAGGCGCTTGCTCTGAGCGCCGAGACCATCGACTTTGCCAGCCGGCATCAGCTCGAAATGTGGAAGGGCTACGGTTCGATCATCCACGCTCACGCCTTGTCGCTGAACGGGGACGCGGAGGGATCGATTCGCGTGATGGAAGACGGATTCGCCTGGCTGGCGAGAACTCAGACCGGCCATTCGGTTCCTGTTCACTACGCGGTTCACGCCCGCGCGCTGGCTTCGCTCGGCCGCTTCGACGAAGCGGGGCGCTACGCGGCGATGGTGCGGACGGAGCTGACGTCGGGATCAGAACGGTACTACTGGCCGGAGTGCCAGCGGCTGCTCGGCGATTACCTTCGCCTGTGCCCTGGCGGCAAACCGGCCGAGGCCGAGGCGGCCTATCTCAGTGCCCTGTCGCTCGCCCGCGAGCAGCACGCGAAGACCTGGGAGTTTTACGCCGCGATCAGCCTGGCGCGGTTGTGGGCGGAGCAGGGCAAGTCCGGGCAAGCCGCCGACCTGCTCGGGACGTGCTGCGATGGACTGACCGAAGGACGGAGCCTGCCGGCCTGGAAGGAAGCCGAAACGCTGCGCGAACAGCTTCGGTCACAGGGGAGTTCGAGATGAATGCGTCACCACCGTGCAGCAGCTTCGACATCGACGATATGCAATGGCGCTGGCCGGGCAGCGCGGTCATCAAGCGGCTGCTCGATCGGCCTCAGTGGTGGATGGGCTTCCTGCGAAGATACTGGCCGATTCCCCACGTCCCGTTCACCCGGTGGGCCATGGTGACGCGCTTCGAGCACGTGCGGGAAGTGCTCGCCCAGGAACAGGTGTTTCAGGTGCCGTTCGACCGCCGGATGATGGAACTGATGGAGGGGCCGAAGTTCGTGCTGGCGATGCAGGACGGGCCCGAATACAGGCGCCAGCGTTTGCAGATCATGCAGGCGTTCAGGCTCGAGGACGTCGCTGCGACTATCGCGCCCCGCTCCGCCGAGCTGGCCGAGCAGATCGTCGCGGGGTGCAGCGGCCGGATCGATGCGATCGAAGATCTGCTGACGCGCGTCCCGACCCTGCTCTGTCGAGACTATTACGGCATCGATGTTCCAGACCCGAAGCTCTTCGCGCAATGGACGATCGCGGTGAGCACGTATGTGTTCGGGCCCCCATCGGACAAACCCGGCCCCAAGGTGGCCACAGCGCGCGCGGCGGCGAACGGCATGCGCCCGCTCATCGACCAAGCGATCCGCAATGCGAAACAGGGAGTGAACCCCTCCCCCACCATCGTCGCCCGCCTGGTCGCGATGCAGAAGCAAAGCGCCGGAGATCCCAGCGACGACATGATTCGCGCCGAACTGTTCGGCATGCTGGCCGGCTTCGTGCCTACCAATACGATCGCATCGGGCAACGTGCTCGAGATGCTGCTGCGCCGACCAGAATTCATGGCGCGCGCCCAAGAAGCGGCGCGCACCGACGACGACGAACTGCTCTGGCGGTGCCTGTTCGAGACGATGCGCTTCAAACCCATCAATCCGGGCCCGTTCCGTGAATGCGCGAAGGACTACACGATCGCCGATGGTAGTTCCAAGGCGAAACGGATCCGGGCCGGCACCCGGCTGCTGGTGAGTACGCAGTCGGCCATGTTCGACGAGCGCAGGGTCGTCGAACCGAAGAAATTCCGTCCGGATCGCCGGAACCACGAGTACATGCTATTCGGCTACGGGCTGCACTGGTGCATCGGGGCGTTTCTTGCGGGAGCGCAGATCACGCAGACCCTCAAGCCGTTGTTGAAAAAACGCGGGCTCCGCCGCGCCCCGGGTCGGGACGGCCAGATGCAGACGATCGGCCTGATGCCCGCACACCTGAGCGTCGAATTCGACCCCTAGTCGAGGAAGAAACACCATGGCCCATGCGTTCGTAACCGTCGTTGTTCCGTTCGATGACAGCCGGTCGGTGGCCGTCAATGCGCACCTGGACGCGCTGGGCAATCTTGCACGGCCGCCGCTCTCCGAGACGCTGAACGCGAGCGCGTTCGTGCACTTCATGAGCCTCACCGTCGTGCGCGATTCATCCGGCGGATCGGCGTACCTCGTGCTCGAGGCTTCCGCCGACGGCTATCCTGGCGGCGTCCTCAACCGGCTGGCGCGAGAGATCGGCCCCGAGCTGTGCCGTGTTCTCGCCTTGGCCGGCGTTCACGTCCCTGAGTCGCAACTGGGCGAGTTCCTCGTGCGACACGACCGCCAGGTCGGCCAGGGGTGGTTCGCGGTCTCGGGCGTGGTGTTCACCGGCACGCCCGGCATGACCGTAGGGCGCATTCGCCGCGAGGCGGAACTCGCCGCCCGGATACAGCAAATCCTCGACGATCTTCCTGCGCAAGGCTCCGCCCTGGCGACCCTCGAGCGCCTCCGCGCGCACCTTTTCGGCGAAGCCGTCTACAAATGGGCGTTTGTCGCCGAGCCGATGCCGCTGCTGGCGGACGCCCCGAAGGGTTGGAGCTTCGTTGGCCCCGTGGTGTGGTCGGCACTGCGCACGTTCCTCTGGCCGCTGTTCGTCCTCCCGGCGCTGGTTCTGCTGGTTCTGGTGTGGCAGGGCCTCTGGGCGGCCACCCTGGCGCTCGGCGCCGAACTCGTGCTTGCCGGAATCGCGCCGGTGATTGCCTACGCGTGGTTCCGGCACAAGGAGCGCATGGACGTCCCAGACGACAGGGACCCGTCGGCGCAAGTGGTGGGCGAGATCATGGAGCGCGAGAACAAGTGTGCGCAGAACCACCTCGCGGCCGTTTTCACGATGAAGTCCGGGTGGCTGCGGCGTCTGACGCTGCGCCTTGCCCTCTGGGTGGTCGCGCTCGCTCCGTACCGCTCCCGCCCGGGATTCCTGTCCAACATCGGCACGATCCATTTCGCGCGCTGGATCCTGCTTCCCGGGACGGACAAGCTGCTGTTCTTCTCCAACTACACCGGAAGCTGGGAGAGCTACCTGGAAGACTTCATCTTGCGGGCGCACGAAGGGCTGACCGGCATCTGGAGCAATACGCAGGGTTTCCCGAGGACGAAGAATCTGGTGCAGGATGGCGCGAAGGACGGCGACCGTTTCAAGCGCTGGGCGCGGCGACAGCAGCACCCGACCCGCTTCTGGTACGCGGCCTACCCGGCGCTGACGACCCTTCGCGTGCGCACCAATGCGGCGATCCGAGACGGATTCGCAACAGCCTCGACGGAGGCCGACGCCGCGCGCTGGCTGGTCCATTTCCGGTTTGCGCCGCCCAAGGTCTCCACGGTTGAATCCGACCACATTCCAACTCTCGTGTTCGGCGCGCTCCCCGGCCTGCACTGGGCCCGGAGCCTCGTGCTGCGGCTTTCGGACGTACCGGGCCAAACCCGGGCTTGGCTCGCAGAAATCGAGTTGGCCATTGGTTACGGAGAAAGGAAGCCCGATGGACCGACGCTCGTGCTGGGGCTGTCGGCAAGCGGCCTGCGAAAACTCGGGCTCGATGAGCAGGCGCTTTCGACCTTTCCCACGGCGTTTCAGCATGGCATGGCCGCGCCGTGGCGGGCGCGCGCACTCGGCGACGTCGGGATCAACGCTCCGGAGGGCTGGTGCTGGGGCGGCCCCGGGAAAGAGGCCGATGCAATCCTGAACCTGTACGCTCTGTCCGACGATATCCTGCAACAACAGACTGCCCAGCGGAAGGCGCAGCTCCTGAGATTCGGGATCGAGGTCATCTACGAGATCCTGCTGGACGAGATGCCGCCGAAAAACACTCCGATCGGAGAACCGTTCGGCTTCGCCGACGGCGTCTCGCAGCCGATCGTGCGCGGCGCGCGAAAATGGGTCATCGCAAGGAACCGGATTCACGTCGTCGAGCCGGGGGAGATGATCCTCGGCTACTCGGACAACCGCGGCCACATTCCGCCTTCACCATCCGCCGCCGGCGACTTCGACCTGGGGTACAACGGCACCTACCTCGTGGTGCGCCAGCTCGAACAGAACAAAACCGCATTCGATGCATTTCTCGCCGACACGTCGGCAGGCCTGGTTGGCAACCCGCGGGTCCCCCCGGGCGATGCCCGGTCGCTGGCTGCCTGGATCGGCGCGAAGATGCTCGGCCGCTGGGCGGATGGCACGTCGCTGGTCAGGCATCCGGATCAGCCAGGATCGGTGAGCAGGCCGGGCACGCTGCCCGACAACGATTTCCTGTTCGGCACCGAAGACCCGGACGGCCTGCGCTGCCCGTTCGGCGCCCACATCCGCCGCGTCAACCCGCGCGACAGTTTCGAGCCGGGATCCGAGGACCAACTGACGATCTCCAACCGGCACCGCATCTTCCGCGTCGGCCGCCGCTACTCCCCGCAGAACGGGTTGCGGCATCCGGGTCTGCTGTTCATGTGCGTGAACGCGGACATCGAGCGACAGTTCGAGTTTGTGCAGCAGACCTACATGCTCGGGTCGAGCTTTCACGGGCTCGAGAACGAGGTCGATTCGCTCGCCCGTCGCCCGGGGTTGAGCGACGTGCTGACCATCCCCACGGAGCGGGGGCCGCTGCGCCTTAAACGCATGGGCAATTTCGTCACCGTGCGGGGCGGTGCCTACTTCTTCATGCCGGGGAAAAGGACGATCCGCTTCCTCATCGGCGGGAGATAAGCGGCCGGTGCCGAGCGGCCGGGCTTGGCGCGCACTCAGCCGGGGGGCGGCGCGCATGCCAGTCGGTCGCGCGCTGATACGCGTGCGCAAGGGAAACAGAAGTCCTTCGTCTAACGGCCGCCTGATCAACTGAAACCGCGCGGCAGCCCGTGCGCATGACTGCACTGAGAATGCTGCGCGAAATGGGCACGACCTACTGGGGCAGAGGGCGGAGTCGCAATCGCGCACCTGAAGTAACGCTTCGGAACGCACGGAGGGACACTATGGCAGCTCAGGACAACGTCCACATCGCCCAAGACGGCTTCGCGGCGATGTCGTGGACGTCGCGCAGGACGCCGGTGAGGTCGCCCGCCTCGTCTCGATCGATCACACCGCCCTCGGGATCGGGCGTGTCGCGCGTGATGCCGGCGAGCTCGAGCGCGCGCGTGTTCGCGACACACGCGTGCCCGCCTCGGATCGTGATGAGGACCGGATTGAGCGGTGCGACTGCATCGAGCTCGTGCCTCGTTGGCCAGCGGCCTTCGCGCATGGCGTTGGGATCGTAGTTGCGCCCGCCGATCCATTCGCCCGGCGAGACGCCCGCGGCGCGCTCTTTGATCTTCGCAAGCAGGCCGTCGAGCGTGGGATTCAACTCCGCGGCCGTGTTGAGCTGGTCGAAGCTGTAGCGAAACTCGCCGACGAGCGTGTTGTGCGTGTGGGAATCGATGAAGCCGGGCACGATCGTCTTGCCGCGGCAATCGAGCACGTGGGTGCCGCGTCCGATGAGGCCTTCCACGTCGGCATCGGTTCCGACTCCGACGATGCGGCCGTGCTTGACCGCGACGGTCTGCGCGACCGAGTCCTTCGCATCCATGGTGAGGATGGTGGCGCCCTTGAGCACGAGATCGGCGTGCAGCGCGTTCGGCATCACGCGATATCAGGGCCTCAGCCGAAGCGCGTTCTCAACAGGGGCTCCCAGGCGGAGAGCGGTCGCGTCACCTGGCCCACGACCTTGGCCTGGTCGTCCCACTTGCGGAGGCGAAGGGCATCGGCCAGCCAGGGGTGCGCGGACCATCGCGCGACTTCCTCCGGAGTCATCGTGCCGCCCTGCAGGGTGAGCGTGTGCCTGGAGGCCGGCGTGAGGACCTCATGGTAGCCGGGCTCGGTCGCGCAGAGGTAGCGCTTGGCGTCGGCGTGCATGCGCACGAGCCAGGCGACGCGCACGGGCACGTAGGGCGCGATGAGGTCGGCGCCTATCTCGTGGTGACCCCGCGCCGTCGGACCGGCTGCGGATTCTCGCTCCGTGCTGTCGAGCACCAGCGCAGGGTCCACTGCATAGCGGCCGACGTCGTGGAGGAGAGCGGCCAGAACAAGATCGGGGTCCGCGCCCCCCGCCTCCGCCCGCTCGGCGCACTGCAGTGAGTGAGCCAACTCCGAGACCGGCTCGCCGCCGTAACGACGGGAGGCCGAGTGCGCGAGCGCATCGAGCAGGCGGTCGGTCATCGTCATAGGCCTCGCGAAGCATACGCGGGCGTCGAGGGTCGATCAAACGCGAAGGCTGGGTTCACCTCGCCGGGGCCCCGGTAACGGCGGTGTCGCGGCAGGCGCTGGTCAAGGCGCTTGACCAACTGCCGTTGTGCCGCAGCGATGGACGATGGATCCGGCGGAGTTTGGCGAGTTTCTCAACGGCGATCGAACGCGGGAGATAGTATACCTGATACAAGGTATCAGGCACGATGGCTATCCCCGAACCCGCCTACAAAATCGGCGCTTTCCTGATCGAGCACGTCCGGGCTTGGGGGTGGGCGATTGTGGGCTGGTTCAGCAGGGACGCACAGCGCAACCGGCAGATTGCTCGCCTGCTGGACTGGCTAGGTCGCATACGGCGCGAGTCGATGAAGCAACTAACCAATCGGCAGTACGACGCTCTCATACGGCAGGCCGACGACTTCGGGCGGGTCGCTATGGACTTCCACAATGGCGATCCCGGGGCCAGCCCCTCGGTTCCGATGCCGCCGTGGGCGGCGGCCCCGCCGCTAGCCGCGAGGACGAATACCGACGGGGGGCACGCGGGGTTGAGCTTCTGGATCGAGTGGCACCGAAAGCAATTGCTGAACAAAAGGCGCGACGGGTAGCGTGCGAGACAGTCCACGTTTCCGTTGTTACTTCCCATTATGTTGTGCCCGACGGGGGTTGGGCTGCCCCTGCTCGTGCCGAGTCACTGGGCACGTATCGTCGGAGCACTCTGTCTCGCCTGCGCTGTCGTCGTGTTCGTTGTCGGTTACATCCATCATCACGCGCTGGCGCGTCGCCCGCCTCAAGCCTCCGACACCTATGAGACGTTTAAGTATGATGGTGTGCTGTGGTCGGAAGTTCGTATCCCACACACGACTAATACATCGTCGAGACCCGAAAGACTCAGACATTCTCAACGTAAATATTTTCGCATCTCTTCTGACGCCCTCTCGTTACCCTCCCAGGTAGTGCTGGCGCACGTCGGGGTTGTCGAGCAGCTCGCGCCCGCTGCCCTCGAAGCGGTTGCGGCCGAGCTCCAGGACGAAGCCGCGGTGGGACACGGACAGCGCCTTCTTCGCGTTCTGCTCGACCATGAGGATGGTCGTGCCCTCGCGGTTGATGGCCAGGAGCGTGTCGAACACGATCTCGACCATGCGGGGATCGAGGCCTAGCGACGGCTCGTCGACCATTAACAATCTCGGATGCAGTAACAGCGCGATCGCCATCTCTAAGATTTGCTGCTGGCCGCCGGAAAGCGTGCCGGCCGGGTCGCGGCGCTTCGTTGCGAGCATCGGGAAGCGCGCGAGGAGCGCCTCGATGTCGCCGCGCACGCGGGCGTCGCGGCGCAGGTAAGCGCCCATCTCGAGGTTCTCCTCGACGCTCATCGCCGGGAAGTTGCAGCGCCCCTGCGGGACGTAGCCGATGCCGCGCCTGAGAACCTCCAGCGATGACCGACGCGCGATGTCCTCGCCGGCGAATCTGATCGCGCCTTCGCGGGGCTGCACCATGCCGAACACGGTGCGAAGCAGCGTCGACTTGCCGGCGCCGTTGGCGCCGATGATGCACACGATCTCGCCCGCGCGCACCGCGAGCGACACGCCGCGCAGCACCTCGACTTCCTCGTAGCCGGCGACGACCTCGCTCAGCTCGAGCAGCGCGCCGTCGCCGTCAGCGGCCAAAGTACGCCTCGATGACGCGCGCGTCCCGGCGGATGGCGTCCGGCGAGCCCTCGGCGATCTTCTGGCCGTGGTCGAGCACGACGACGCGCTGGGAGATGTCCATGACCACCTCCATGTTGTGCTCGACCAGGAGCACGGTCTTGCCCTGGCGATGGAGCGCGAGGATGTGGCTCTTCATCTGATTGATCATCGTGGGATTCACCGCGGCGGCGGGCTCGTCGAGCAGGAGCAGGTCGGGATCGGGCATGAGCGCGGCGGCGAAGGCGAGCAGCTTGCGCTGCCCGTAGGAGAGGCTGCCGGCGGCGGCGTCGGCCTTGTCCGTGAGGCCGACGAGGTCGAGCAGCCGGCGCGCGCGCTCCACGGCCTCGACCTCGAGCCGCCGCAGGCGTGGGGTGCGAATCAGACGCGCGAGCGTGTGCTCTTCCTGGTGCTGCTGGAGGAAGACGAGGAGGTTCTCGAGCGCGCTCAGGCGCGGGAAGACGCTCACCTGCTGGAACGTGCGGGCGACGCCCAGGCGCGCCACGCGATGGGGCGCGACGTGGGTCAGGTCGCGGCCACGGAAGAGCACGCGGCCGTGGTCGGCGGCGAGGTAGCCGGTGACGCAGTTGAAGAGCGTGGTCTTGCCCGAGCCGTTCGGGCCGATCAGGCTCACCAGCTCGCCGGGCTCGACGGCGAGATCGACTTGATCGACGGCGGTGACGCCGAGGAAGCGCTTGACGAGGCCGCGGACCTCCAGCAGCGCCATCAGCGCCCGGCGCGCGCGCCGGACGCCCGGCGCAGCAGGCTCTCGATCCCCTCGGGCGAGCGGACGACGACGAGGAGCAGGAGGCCGCCGTAGATCACGAGACGCCACGTCGGCGCCAGGCGCAGCACCTCGGGGAGCGCGGTGAAGAGGACGGCGCCCACCAGCACGCCTCGCAGGCTGCCCACCCCGCCCAGGAAGACGATGACCAGCAAGTTCACGGTGAGGGCGACGGTCATCTCCTCGGGGCACATGACGGAGAGGTAGTGCACGTAGAGCGCGCCGACGCCGCCGGCGAGCGCGGCGCCGATGGTGAAGGCGAGCAGGCGGTACTTGAGCGGGTCGATGCCGGCGGCGCCGGCCAGCGGCTCGTTGTCGCGCACGGCGTGAAACGCGCGTCCCAGCCGGAACGTGGTCAGGCGCCGGTAGAGGAGCACGACCGCGGCGAGGGCGGCCAGGGCGAGCCAGTAGTAGCCGGGCAGCGTCGTGACGGCCAGCGTCGGCCCGCCGGGCAGGCCGAGGACGGGCTTCGGGATGCCGGTGATGCAGAGCGGCCCGCGCGTGACCTCGACCCAGTTGTTCGCGACGATCGACGCGACGAGCGCCAGGCCGAGCGTGCCGACGGCGAAGGCGTGCTCGGTCAGCCGGAAGAGCGGCACACCGACGAGCGCGGCGACGACGGCGGCGGCCAGCACCGCGGCGAGGAGGTCGGCGAGGAACGGCCAGCGCGCGCGCGTGGCGAGGATCGCCGCCGCGTAGGCGCCGACGCCGAAGAACGCCGGATGAGCGAGCGAGAGGCTGCCGACGTGGCCGACGACGAGGTCGTAGGACAGCGCCAGCGCGGCGAAGAGCACGGTGAAGATGAGCACGTGCAGGACGTAACGCTGCTGGCGCGGCACCGCCGCCGCCACCAGCCAGGGCGCGGCCACTACCATGACGATGAAGGCCAGCGCGCTCGCCCGCCGCACCTCAGATCCCGGTCCGGCGGCCGAAGAGGCCCTGCGGCCGCCAGAGCAGCACCGCGATCATCATCAGGAAGGCGATCGCGTCCTTGTAGGCGTAGGAGACGTAGCTGCCGGCCAGCGCCTCCGTGAGGCCGATCAGGAAGCTGGCGGCGATCGCGCCGTTGACGTAGCCGAAGCCTCCCGCCACCACCGCCGCGAACGCCTTGAGCGTCAGCACGGTCCCCATGTCGGGGAAGATGTTGAAGAGCGGTGAGACGAGCGCGGCGGCGAGGGCCGCGAGGGCCGCCGAGAGCGCGAAGGTCACCATCGTCACGCGCTGGACGTCCACGCCCACCACCGCGCACGCCTCACGGTTCTGCGACATCGCGCGCATCGCGCGGCCCGTGCGGGTGCGTGCGACGAAGCGGTGGAGCCCCCAGAAGATCACGAGCGCGGCGAGCAGCACGAGGAGCCGCTGCCACGCCATGCGGAAGCCGCCCACGTCGAGGATGCGCGAGGAGAGCGCCGTCGGCACCTCCTTGGGCTGGGTGCCAAGCACGATGATGGCGAGGTTCGTCAGCACGATCGACGTCGCCAGCGTGGCGATCAGCTGCACGTGCCAGGAGCGCGGCAGGATCGCGCGGATCACGGTGCGCTGATACGCGATGCCGAAGAGCACCATGACCGCCGGCGCCAGGAGCGCGGCGACGGGGTAGGGCAGGCCGAGCTCGCTGTAGCCGAGCCAGAACGCGTAGGCGCCGAGCATGAAGAACTCGCCGTGGGCGAAGTTGATGAGGCGCGCCACGCCCAGCATGAGCGCCAGCCCCGCGGCCACCATGGCGTACATGGAGCCGAGGGTGAGCCCGTGCAGCACCTGCTCGAGAACGTCTATCAGATGGGGGCCCCGAAATGGCCCCCAGGTTCTTCAAGCGAGGGAGCTACGCCCCCTCGGACTCCCCGGCAAACGCTCGGAGCACCCCGGCGGAGCCGTGGCGCTCCTCGAAGACACGACTCGTTCAATTCAGCAGCGCCGGGCTCGTCTGGAGCTTCTCGAGGATGCGCAGCTGGCCGTCGCGCATCTCGAGCAGGATCATGTTGATCCACGCCTGGTGGTTGTCGTCGAACTTGATCGGGCCGAGCGGCGAGTCCTTGACGTCGACCTCCTTCAGCGCGGCGCGGATGGTCTGGCGATCGGCCTTGCCGTGCTTCTTCAGCGCGATCTCGATCGCGGGCACGACCGCCCACTTGAGCGTGATGGCCGCCAGGCTGCCGTGGATGCGCGGCGGCACCTTGTAGCGTTCCGTCCACTTCCTGTCCCAGTCCGGATCGAGGCCGGTGACCCAGTAGCTGGCCTCGACGACGCCGTCCCCGACCTTCGGATTGTCGCGCACCTGGTGCAGGAACTCGGCGGAGGCGAGGCTGCCGCGCGAGAAGATCCTCTGCGTCAACCCCAGCTCGCGGAACTGCCGCATGAAGGGCGCGCCGTCGCTGGCCAGAATGACGGCGAGGATCGTCTCGGGATTGGCGCGCTTCAGCCGCGTCAGCACGGGCCGGTAGTCCGGCTGACCGGGGTCGAAGAACTCGGTGGAGACGAGCGTGATGCCGGCCTTTTTGAAGGCGGCCTCGTAGGCGCCGGCGGCGCCGCGGCCGAAGTCGTTGTTCATCGCCAGCACCGACGAGGTCTTCACCCCATTGCGCGCCATGTACCGCGCGAAGGTGTAGGCCATGATCTCGTCGTCGAGGGCGACGCGGAAGGTCCACTCGTTGCCGCCCTTGCCGCTGAGCTCGCGGATCTTCGGGTGCGAGCAGGCCTCGATCACCATCGGCACGCCGATCTCCTTCACGACCGGCATGGCTCCCAGGCAAGCGCCGCTGTGGGTCTGGCCGATGATGACGTCGACCTGGTCGACGTCGGCCAGCTTGCGCACCGCGCTCACCGCCTCGCCCGGCTGCGCCTTGTTGTCGGCGAAGGAGGCCTCGATCTTGTGGCCCATGATGCCGCCCCTCGCGTTGATCTCCTCGACGGCGAGCGTGGCGCCCCAGCGGACGCCCTCGCCCGTGATCGCGGCGGGACCGCTCATCGCGGAGGCGAAGCCGATGCGGATGGGCGGGGCCTGCGCTCCGGCGGACAATGCTCCGCCGGAAAGCGCCGCGAGCAGCAGGGTGACGAGCGCCAGTGCGAGTCGCATGATCGCCTCCTCGTTATCCCGATGACGCTCATCCAACAACGGCGAGCTCCTGGCTGGACCGGGTCAGCGTCCGCGCTCCGGTCGGCGTCACCTCGACGGCGTCCTCGACCTGCACGCCGCCCCAGCCGTGCTCGTAGTAGGGCGTCTCGACGCAGAACACCATGCCGGCCTCGAGCGCGGTGTTCGTCGTCGCGTTGATCGTCGGCGGGTCGTAGGGCTCGAGCCCGATCCCGTGGCCGACGTGGTGTCGCTGGTAGTGGGCCAGGCCGCTCTCGCGCGTGACGCGGACGGCGAGGTCGAAGAGCCGGCTCACCGGCACGCCGGGCTTCATGGCGGCGATGGCGGCGCGCTCACCGGCGAGGATCGCCGCGTAGTAGCGCGCCTGTTTGTCGCCGGGCTTGCCCAGCACGGCCGTGCGCGAGATGTCCGAGCGATAGGCGCCCCAGAGGCAGCCGAGGTCGAAGCGCACGAGATCGCCGGGGCGGAGCGCCCGCTCCGAGGGATAGACGTCGGCCAGCGCCGCCCGCTCGCCGATGGTGACCACGGTGAAGAAGGGCTGGGCGCCGCGGCGCAGCACCTCCTGCTCGTACACGCGCGCGGCCTCGCGCTCGGTGACGCCGGGCTTGAGCATCGCCAGGACCGCGGCAATGCCGTCCTCGGCAACGAGCGCCGCGCGCTCCAGCGCCGCCACCTCGTCCGGCCCTTTCACCATGCGCGCCTGGCGGAACATCTGGTAGGCCGGCACCAGCGTCGTTCCCGCCAGCCGCTCCTCGACGCGCTTCCACGTGGGCGCGAACAGGTTGCCCTCGTCGAGGCCCACGCGCCGGCCGAGCACGCCGAGCTCGCCGAGGACGCCGGCCAGCGCGTCGGCGGGGCTCGGCGCGGGCGCGCGCGTCCACTCGCGGATCTTGCGGCCGATCTCGCCGGGGTCGTCGGCGTACTCGAAGAAAAACTTGCCGTAGCACGCAACGTGGTCGACCTCGATCCGGTCAGCGGCCACGCCGGTCGTGTCGATGAAGGGGACGACCAGCGCGGTCCCGCGGCGTGTGAAGACGGCGTAGAGCTCGAGGCCGCGGAAGAGCGCGTGGGAGATGGAGCGGAGGCCGCTCACGTAGTAGACGTTCTCGGTCGTGGTGGCCACCAGCGCGTCGAGGCCCTCGGCCTCCAGCACGGCGGTCAGGCGCTGCCGTCGGTGTGCGTCCATCGTCTCAGCTGAAGTTGGGGATGACCTCGCGCCCGAAGAGGTCGATCGCCTCCTGCATCTCGGGCACGGTGTTCGCCACGAAGAGCAGGCCCGAGAGCGTGGTGACGCCCGCCTGCTGGTAGACGCGAATCCGCTCGCAGATCTCCGCCGGGCTGCCGATGAGGTTGCGCTGCTCGAAGCCGCCCGTCTGCTCGCGCAGCGTGGATCGCTTCAGCGACTCCAGGTGCTTGTAGAGCTGCGAGGCGTGGAAGCGCTTCACGGCCTCCTCGTGGGTGCGGCCGATCGAGCAGGCGAACTGCGGCGCGATGTCGATCGCGGAGTCGTCGCGCCCGGCCTTGGTCGCGGCCCGGCGAACGTCCGCCACGCCCCGCGCGAGCTCCTCCGGCGAGAGCACCGCCGGCATCCAGCCCTCGCCGTACTCGCCGGCGCGGCGCCGGACCTCGGCGTGGTTGCCTCCCGCGTACATCGGCAGCGGCGCCTGCCGCGGCTTGGGAAAGCACTCCACGTCCTGGAAGCGCACGTGCTTGCCGTGGAAGGTCGCCTTGCGCTCGGTGAAGAGCAGGCGCAGCGCGCGCATGCCCTCGTCGACGATCTCGCCACGGCGTGCGTCGCGTGCGTCCGGGTGCAGGGCCTCGTACTCCTCGCGGTAGGCCCCCGTGCCCACGCCGAGGATCACGCGGCCGCCGGAGAGCTGATCGAGCGTGGCCACCTGCTTGGCGAGGACCGGCATCGTGCGCATCGGCAGGACGATGATGCCGGTGGCCAGCCGGATCCGCTCGGTGCGCGCGGCCACGTACGTGAACGTGATGAGCGGCTCGTAGAAGTTCGGCGGCTCCGGCCACTCGCGCTGCACGTAGCGCTGTGTGGTCATGTGGTCGTTGCCCCACACCGAATCGAAGCCGACGCGCTCGGCCAGAAGTGCTACCGGCAGGATATCTTGAGGTCTCGCGAACGGCACGGGGTACATCATGCCCTCGATGCAGGTCGGGATGTGGACGCCGAATCTCAGCGGCATCGCATCTCCTTCCACGCGGGCGCGAGCTCCCGACCCAGGCGCTCGAGCTGGCGCGCGAGGTCGGCCCGCTCGGGCACCACCGCGATCGCGGCATCGAGGCCGGCTTCCGCCCATCGGGCGAGAGCCGCGCGGCAGTCCGTCGGCGTTCCGGCGACGGCGAAGGTGTCCGCGAGATCGTCGGTGACCAAGTCGGTGGCCGCGCGGCCCGCCGCGAGCGCGTCGCGAAACGGCTGCGTGCGCGCCGGATCGAGCCCGGCGTCCGCGAGGATCGACTGGCCGTGGAGCACGCCGAGGTAGTGTGCGATGAGCGGGCGCACCGAGGCGCGCGCCTGAGCGCGGTCGTCGGAGACGGCGACGGGAAGATAGGCGATGACCGCGAAGTCACCGCGCGCGCGCGACGCGGTCGTCGCGCGGACGCGTCGCACGTGAGCCGGCGAGGCGAGGACGGAGCAATGCACGCCGTCCGCCACTTCTGCGGCGAGCGCGAGCGCGCGCGGCCCCTTGACGCCGAGCAGGATGGGCACCGGCGCCGGCGGCGGGGCCTCGAGCGCCACGTCGTGCGCCGCGAACACCTCGCCGGCATACGTGACGCGCTGGCCGTCGAGCAGCCGGCGCACGATCTCGACGCCCTCGCGCAGGCCGCGCAGCGGCGTCTTGAACGGGATCGACATCTGCTCCTCGATCCATTTCCGGTTGCTGCTGCCCAGGCCGAGGACGACGCGGCCCGGGGCGATCCCCGCCAGCGCCGCGGTTTCCATGGCGATGAGCGCCGGATGGCGCGTGTACGGGTTGACCACGCCGAGACCGATCACGATGCGCTCGGTCACCGCCGCCGCCGCGGCCGCGAGCGCATACGCGCCAGGATCGAAGTAGTCCTCGATGATCCAGAGGCTGCCGACCCCTGCGCGCTCGGCGGCGCGCGCCAGATCGGTGGTGCGACCGGCAAGGCCGCGTCCCCTGAGCGCGACGCCGAGGCTATCGGTCCAGCGCCAGTCCATAGGCCTCGCGGAGGACGGTGAGGAGGCGACCGAAGTCGCCGTCGGCGGCCGGCACCGGCGGCAGCCACGCGCGGCTGGCGCCCGGATCTTTCAAGCCGCCGGAGGTCAGGACGACGACGATCGTCTGCTCCGCGTCGAGCGCGCCACGCGCGGCGAGCTGTATGACGGCGGTCAGCGATGCCGCGGCCGAGGGCTCGACGTAGAGGCCTTCCTCGCGCGCGAGAGCGCGCTGAGCCTCCAGCACGCCCTCGTCGGTCAATCGCACACCGGCGCCGCCCGACTCGCGCAACGCGGCGAGTCCCTGCCACGTCCCGTAGCGTGAGGCGATGGAAAAGGCGACGGACGGCGCCGGCGCGTCGACCGGCTCCGGAGCCGGAAGGCCGCGCTCGAGCGCGTGGGCGAGGGGACCGAAGGGTTCGGCGGCGATCATGCGCGGCGCGTGCTTCACGAGGCCGAGCGCCTGCAGCTCCGTCCACCCCTTCCAGATCCCGTAGAGCCCGTCGCTGTAGGCGCTCGGCACGACGACGACGTCCGGCGCCGTCCAGCCGAGGTCCTCGGCGACTTCGTAGGCGATCGTCTTGTAGCCCTCGACGCCCCACGGATTGGAGCCGACGGGCGGCGTGACGAAGCCGCTCGTCGGATACCAGCCGAAGCGCTCGATGCCCTGGCGCATCAGCTCCCAGCGCGACTCCGACGTCGGGCAGGCGACGACGGCCGCGCCGTACGCCTGCATCAGCGTCTTCATCGTCTCGGGGACCGAGGCGAGGGTGAAGATGACGCACGGCACGCCGGCGCGCGCGGCGTAGGCCGCCGTGGACGCGCCGTGGTTGCCGGTGGACGAGATGGTGATCACCCGCGCGCCCGTCTCGACGGCGTGCGTGACGGCCGTCGCGCACAGCCGGTCCTTGTACGACCACGTCGGATTCTGGCTCTCGTCTTTCGCGTAGAGCCGCGGCAGCCCGAGCCGCCGGCCGAGGCGCTCGAGGTGGACGAGCGGCGTGGCGCCCTCACCGAGCGTGACCGGATTCGCCGCGCGCACCGGGAGCAAGTGGCGGAAGCGCCAGAGCCCGCGCGTGGCCGTGCCGAACGTGTCGGGCGTCACGCCGGCGAGCGGGGAGAGATCGTATTCCACGGTGAGGTTCACGGCGACGCCCTGAGCGCGACAGTGCGGGCAGCCCGTGAACAGGCGCGGCTCCTGGAAGCGCGTGTGGCAGCGGAGGCATTGGAGTCCGAGGACGTGAGCCTCCAGGGCCATGGCGGGGGCTAGTGTAGGAACCGCTCCCGACCCTGTCAAACCGCGATGGCCGGAATCCCTTCCGGGGACGCGGCATCTGAAGAACGATGCTTCGGCGACGAACGGGTCAAGTCAGTGGCGATCGTGGGCTAGGGGAGGCAACCTCGTGAAATACATGTTGCTGATTTACGGAGACGAGAAGGCCCTCGACGATATCGAGCGGGAGCAATGTTACGTGAAGTCTACGGAGCTCGCGCACGACTTGCATTCGGCGGGCCAGTATCTCGCTGCGGCCCCGTTGCACCCCACATCGAGCGCGATGAGCGTTCGCGTGCGTGAGAGCAAGAGGCTCGTGACCGACGGCCCATTTGCGGAGACTCGCGAGCAGCTGGGCGGGTACTTCCTGGTCGAGGCCAAGAACATCGACGAGGCGATCGACATCGCGACTCGGATTCCAATGGCACGCCTGGGCACCGTCGAAGTCCGGCCGGTCATCGAGATACCGGGTCTGCCGAAGTCGTAGCGCGGGGACCTGTCGATTTGGGGCTCCCTCGTTCGACCATTGAGGAGAGCCACCGCTCACATCCGGCCCACACCGTCCGGAGGCCAGGCTCTGAAACCGAAACCACAAGGAGCCCGCAATGCAAGTCCAGCCATACGTGTTCTTCGATGGTTGCTGTGAGGAGGCTGTCGAGTTCTACCGTGGAGCGCTCGGCGCCGAGGTCACGATGCTCATGCGTTACAAGGACAGCCCTGATCCCGCCATGGTCCAGCCGGGTGCCGAAAACAAGGTGATGCATGCGAGCTTGCGCATCGGCGACACCACGGTTCTGGCCTCCGACGGTCGAGCCGAAGGCCGGCCGAGCTTCCAAGGGTTTGCGCTGTCGTTGACGGTGCCGAACGAGGCCGAGGCCGAGCGACGCTTCGCTTCCCTCGGCAACGGCGGCCAGGTGCAGATGCCGTTGACCAAGACGTTCTTTTCACCGCGCTTCGGTATGGTCGCTGACCGCTTCGGAGTGTCGTGGATGGTCTACGTGGCCCCCTGAGGCTACCTCTCACGGACTCGATCGGCGCCGCGCGGCGTGCAGCATCGCGACCACCGTCATCGCGTCGGTGATCTCCGAGCGCTCGACCATGCGCAGCACCTCGTCGAAGGGAAACGCACGCACCTCGATGAACTCCGTGTGGTCGGGCTCGCGCGGCGCCGGGCGCAGCCCTTCGGCGAGGTACAGGTGGGCCGTCTCGTCCATCACGCTCTTGGATGTCGCGATGGACGCGAGCTTCACCAGCCGCGCCGCCGCGTAGCCGGCCTCCTCGCCGAGCTCGCGCTGCACGGCGGCCTCCTCGGATTCACCCGGCCGCATGGCGCCCGTCGGCATCTCCCACGCGAAGGCGCGCGCGACGTAGCGGTACTGCCCGACGAGGACGACGGTGCGCGTGTCGAGGAACGGCAGCACGCCGATGCACGGCGGGCACTCGACGACGCCGTAGAGCGTCGTCCGCCCATCCGGCAGCTCGGCGACGTCCTCGCGAACGCGGATCCACGGGTTCGCGTACACGGGACGTGAGGTCAGCGTGCGCCACGCGGCGCGCGCCCGGTCGTTCGGCGGGTCGGGCATGGTGACGCCTTCATGTATACTCCAGCGCATGTCGTGGCCCAAGCCCGTCGACGCGCTGTGGCGCGATCTCGAGAGCGTGCGCGCCGAGCTCCTGCGCGAGGTCGAGGGGCTCTCGCAACGCCAGGCCGAGTGGCGGCCGACGCCGCGCGACTGGTCGGTCGGCGAGGTGATCGACCACCTCACGATCGCCGAGATCGCGACCGGCAAGCTGACGACCAAGCTCACCAAAGAGGTCGCGCCCACGGGCTTCCCGGCCGACCTCGCCGAGTTCGCGGCGCTGCCCGTGTCGGTCTCCGAGGCGGCCAACGCGCCCGAGAGCGTGTGGCCGACCCACGGCAAGTCGCTGCCCGAGCTGCTCTCGACGCTGAAGGCGACGCGCGAGCGCAGCCGGCAGTCCTTCGACCGGCTCGCCGCCTGCGACCCGCGCGCGCTCCGCTTCAAGCACTTCCGTCTGGGCGAGCTGGACCTGGCGCAGTGGTGGCGGCTCGCCGCGGAGCACGACCGCGTGCACCTCGGCCAGGTGCGCGACGTCAAGCGGGCGCCGGGGTTCCCCGCCGCTTGAGCATGAAGGTGGTGCTGCGCAATCCCCGGCGCGAGGTCGAGGTCGCCGGCAACCGGCGCGTCAAGGACGTCCTGCGCGAGCTCGACATCCTGCCCGAGACCGTGCTGGTGATCCGCGGGGACGACCTCGTGACGGCCGACCAGATGCTGCGCGACGACGACGTGATCGAGCTGCGCCCGGTGATGTCGGGAGGCGTGCGATGAAGTGCCGCAAGTGCGGCGGCGCGGCCGCCCTCGAGCTGCGGCGGCACAACGCCGCCTTCTGCGCGCCGGACTTCCTGGAGTTCTTCCGCAACCAGGTGCGCGAGGCGATCCGGCGCCACAAGATGTTCACGCGGGACGAGCGCGTGCTGGTGGCCGTCTCGGGCGGCAAGGACTCGCTGGCCCTCTGGGACGTCCTGCTCGACGAGGGTTACGACGCCACCGGCCTCTATCTCGACCTCGGCATCTTCGACTACTCGGTGGAGTCGAAGGCGAAGTGCGAGGCGTTCGCCGCGCGGCGCGGCGCGCCGCTGATCATCACGCGCGTGGCCGACGAGGTCGGCGGGCCCGTGCCGGTGATCAAGCAGGTGACGCGGCGGCCGCCGTGCTCGGGCTGCGGACTCTCCAAGCGCTACCTCATGAACCGTGCGGCCCTCGAGCACGGCATGGCGGTGGTGGCCACCGGCCACAACCTCGACGACGAGGCCGCGACGCTGTTCGGCTCGGTGATGCACTGGCAGACGGACGCGCTGCCGCGCCAGTCGCCGGCGCTGGCCTCCACGCACCCCAAGCTGGTCCGGCGCGTGAAGCCGCTCTACCGCCTGTCCGAGCGCGAGGCGGCGGCCTACGCGTTCCTGCGCCGCATCGACTACATCGTCGAGGAGTGCCCGTTCGCCAAGGGCGCCACCTCCATCGCGCACAAGGAGATCCTCAACCGCATGGAGGAGGCGTCGCCCGGGGCCAAGCACAACTTCCTGTTCGGCTTTCTCGAGAAGGCGCGCCCCGCGTTCGAGCGGGCCGAGGCGGTGCAGCTGAACGAGTGCGCGCGCTGCGGCCAGGTCACGACGGGGACGGTGTGCGCGTTCTGCAAGCTCGCCGACCAGGTCAAGCGCGCGGCCGCCGACGTGCCGCCCGCCCCCGACCAATAGCGCTTCCGCTCCGCGCCTGCCTCGAGCTGACGGCCGCCATGGCGATCGTCGGCAGCTCCATCGTCGTCGGCAAGGTCGCGGTCGCCCGGCTGCCCGTGTTCTTGCTGTCCGGCCTCCGCTTCGCGGTGGCAGCGGCGATCCTCGGGGTCCTCGTCCTGCTCGTCGAGCGGCCGCTGCCCCGCCTGGCGCGGCGCGACGTCGCGGTGCTGGCGCTGCAATCGTTCGCGGGCATCTTCGCGTTCAACGTGCTCCTGCTCGAAGGCCTGAGGTTCACGAGCGCGGCCGAGGGCGGCATCGTGACGAGCACGACGCCGGCGGTGGCGGCGGCGCTCGCCGTCGTCGCGCTCGGCGAGCGCTGGAGCCGTCCGCGCACGCTCGGCGTCGCCCTCGCCGTCGCGGGGATCCTGGCGCTCAACACGGCCGGCGGGCTCGGGGCGCGCGGTCCGTGGCCGCTCCTCGGCAACCTGCTCGTCTTCGGCGCGGTCGTCGGCGAGGCGGTCTTCGTGGTGTGCAGCCGCGTCGCCTCGCAGCGCCTGCCCCCGCTCGTGGTGGCGACGGCCATCAGCGCGCTCGGCTTCGCGATGTTCCTGCCCGCCGCGCTGCTGGAGATGCGCGCGTTCCCGCTGAGCCGGCTGGCGCTCGCGGACTGGGCGCTGGTCGGCTACTACGGCGTGGTGGTGACGGTGGTGGCGTTCCTGCTCTGGGCCCGCGGCGTGGCGCGCGTGCCGGCCAGCGCGGCCTCGGTCTTCACGGGGGTGCTGCCGGTGAGCGCGCTGGCGCTCTCGCACCTGGCGCTCGGTGAGACGATCACGCCGCCGCACGTGGGTGCGGCGGCGCTGGTGATCCTCGGAATCGTGGTGCTCGCGCGAGCCGGCTAGCGGTCGCGGGTGTTGCGACGTTGCTCGCGCTGCGCTTCCCGCTGGGCCTCTCTGAGGTCCCTGATCGTGTCTCTGAAGCTGTCGAACGACTTCAGGAGCTGCGGATTGCTCGCGATGCTCGCCGCGCCACCGCCCACGGCGGTCGTGCTCGAGCCGGAGCCTGCGCTGCTGGTGCCCTTCCCCTTGTCGGAGTCGCCCGACTGATCGCTCTGCGCGGTCTTGCCCCCCTTGCCGGAAGAACTGTCGGCGAGGGCGACGGTCGTCGCCGGCCTTGGCGCGATGCCCACGTCCTTCGCCGCGCGCTCCATCTCACCCTGGCTCACGGCGGCCGTGGTCGCGCTCTGCGCTCCGCGCGGCGGCGCCGACCGGAACTCGGCGCCCATGCGCTGCGCGGCGTCGCTCGGGATCGGTTGTGGCGTCGGCACCGGATTGGCGCCGGTGATCGTGACCTGCTGGAGCGCGTTGAGGATCGTCGCGGGCCCGGCGGCGCGGCCGGCGTCCAGACGCGTCACGTCGATCACGCCCTTGAGCACGGTGATGACGGACCGCTGCGCGTCGAACACCTCGGCGACGATGACGGTGCCACGGATGCCGGCCACCGCGTTGGGCGTGCGCACCTCCACGAGGTCACCCGGCCGCATGCGCTCGCGCGCGACGGCGACGGCCACGCGGCCGCCGCCGACGTCCACCGTGGCCACGCCGGGCACCTCGGTGATCGTCACCGCGGAGAACTCGCGGATCGTGACGACGGCCTTGCCGCCGAGCAGGACGCGCGCGAACGAGTCCTTGCCGGTCGTGATGCGGTCACGGACGAAGACGGCGTCGCGGAATTTCAGGGGAGTCAGCTCCGAGGACGAGGCCCGAACCACCGTGACCTTGCCTTTGAGCGTGGTGACGACGCCGGCGCGCTCCTGAGCCGACGCGAGTGAGGCGATGGCCAACGTCGCGATCGCCGACGCCAGCACTACACGGGTGCTGCGGTGACCGAGACGCATGACAGTGCCCCCAATGATTCCGAGGGCATCACCGTGCGCGTCGGCCCCCCGGCGGGGACTCATAGAGCAAGGGAGGTGCCACAGATGTAGAAGTAATTCCACCCCCGATGTTTATTGCGAGCTTAGGCCGCATTCCGTGCCAGCATGGAAACGCCACGTCGTTCGTCGACTGGTTAGAAGCTAGCCGCGTGTTGCCAGCCTGACGGGACACAGTGTCGCCTCCCCAACGCCTCGAACACGGCTAGCATGGCCTCGTGAGCCGCGCCCGGGCCGCCGTGGTCGCCGTCGTCGCATCCTTCGCGGTCTATGCGGTGCCGCTCGTGGGGCCGCACGCGGTGTGGCTCCTCGGCGAGGCGCTGATCAAGACGATTCGGCGGGAGGGCCTGGACCCCGCCTGGCTGGCCACGGACCTCGCGGCAGCGGCGGCGCTGCAGCTGGCGGCAGGACTGGTCGCTTACTGGGTGGCGCGCCGGCCGCGCTCGGCGCGTCCCGTCTTCGCGCTCCTCGTCGTGGTCCCCACGCTCGTCGCGCTGACGGAGTGGCTCTACCTCGTCGCGATCCCGACGCGCTTCCTCATCGAGCCCGAGACGGCGGTCGAGCAGATGGCGTGGCCGATCGAGTGCCGGATCCCGGATCGCGTGCTCTTCAACGGCGGCGTGCCGGGCGCGGTGTGGGCGATGGATTCCGGCGGCGAGCGCGCGCGCCTGATCGGCTGCACGGTCGAGCCGCTGCCGCCGATCGCCAACGCTGCGGCGGCGACGCCGGTCTCCCGGGCGACGTCGGGACGCTTGCTGCTCACGCGCACGGCGCGGGACGGCACGCAGGAATGGTCGTGGGCCGACCCGGGGCAGCCCGCCGTCGCGCTGGCGGTGCCGGCCGCGCGCTCGCCGGCCTCGCCCGCGCCGCGGCTCTCGCGCGACGGCGAGAGGGTCGTGTGGGTGGTGAGCGACGGCCCCGGCGTGCCGCCGCCCCAGGCCCTGCTGGTGCGCGCGCTGGTGGGCACGGACGAGCGCCGCGTGTCCCTCGCCGCGCTGCCGCCCGGCTCGATCGTGCCGGTCGAATTCGACGCGCGCGCCGGCGAGGTGACGGTCGCGCTGAACGAGCGCACGTTCGCGACGCTCGGCCTGGACGGCCGCGTGCGCTGGGGCCCGCTGCGCCCGCGCGACGTCGAGCCGCTGTCGATGACGTTCCGTCGCGTCGGCGGCAACGGCTGGATCGCCTGGGACGGGTATCGCGACGACGCGCCCTACCGCGTCGCGTGGGGGCTGCCGGCGGGACGCGGCGTGTACCGCGTGCCCAAGGGACGCAGCATCGTGGGCGTGGACGTCGACGCGGCCGGTACCCTCATCGCGCTCAGCGTGTCCGGCACCCTCTCGATCGGCGGCGTGCGCGACGCGGTGGTCGTGCTGCGCGCCGCCGACGGCGGGGAGGTCTTCCGGCGGTTCCTGCCGCGCTACACGCGCACGGCCGTCACCTTCCTCGACGGGGGCCGGTTCGCGTACACGGACTGGGTCGGCGACCGGGCGGAGGTGCGCGTGCTGCGGATCGCCACGCGCTGAGTCGGATCGCGGGCCAGGGATCAGACGGAGGCGACGGCCGCCTGGACGGCGGCGTCGAGCTCATCGGGACGGACGGGCTTGAACAGGCAGCGCTGCACGCGCAGCGCGGACAGGCGCGCGCGCTCCTCCTCGCGGAGCCCCCAGCCCGTGATGAACACGACGGGCACCTTCACGTCCACGGCGCGGATCCGCTCGGCCACTTCCCAGCCGTTCATACCGGCCATGCCGATGTTGGTCAGCACGACGTCGTAGCGACCCGGGATGTAGATCTTCAGCGCGGCGGCCCCGCTCGCCGCCGCGCTCACCTCGTGACCGGCCGCCTGCAGCAGCTCGGCCAGCGCCGACAGAACTTGAGGTTCGTCGTCCACGAGGAGGACGCGCCCGGAGCGCCGGGGGGCCGTCGTCGAGGGCGTGGACGGCGGCTCGGGCGCCTCGCTGGCGCAGGGCACCACGAGCGTGAACGTCGTGCCGCGGCTCGGCTCGCTCTCCACGCGGATGTCGCCGCCGTGGCGGCGGATGATCGAGTAGGCCATGGACAGGCCGAGCCCCGAGCCCGACTCGCCCTTGGTCGAGAAGAACGGCTCGAACACGCGGCGCCGCACGTGCTCCGGCATGCCGATGCCGGTGTCGGTCACGACGACCACCACCGCGTCGGCAGCGTCCTTGGTCGCGATGCTCAGCGTCCCACCGTCGGGCATGGCGTCCATCGCGTTGAGCACGAGGTTCGTCATGACCTCGGTGAGCGCCGCCGAGCGGCCGTGGATGTGCTGCTTCGCGCGCAGGTCGAGGCGCAAGTCCATCGGACGCCTGTCGTGGGCGATCTTCTCCTCCCAGCGCGGCCGCGTGATGGCGACGGCGTCCTGCACGATCTGGTTGACGTCCACCGGCATGAAGCGCTCGTCGGGCCGCAGCCGCGCGAACTGCTGGATGCGGCGCACCGTCTCCGACCCGTCGAGGGCCGCCGACTCCACCACGGCGAGCGAGCGCTGCAGCAGGGCGGGGTCCGTGGGGTTCGCCTTCATGAGCTGCGCGTAGCCGAGGATCGCCTGCAGCAGGTTGTTGAAGTCGTGCGCGATCCCGCCGGCGAGCTGGCCGAGCGCCGTCAGCTTCTCCGACTGCTGGAGCTGGTTCTCGACCTCGCGCTGAGCCGTGATGTCGCGCGCGATCGCGATGAGGCCGTCGAGGCCACCCTGGCGGTTGCGCAGGCCCGACAGGGTCACGGCCAGGGCGGCGGGGGTCTCGCGGTCGGCCGTCAGCGTCGTCTCGAAGACCTCCATGGCGGCGCCGCGCGCGAGCCGCTCGCGCGCTGTGCGGTACTCGCGCTCGGGCAGCAGCTCGGTGATGCGCCGTCCGGTGACCTCGGCGGCGGCGCGGCCGAACACCCGCTCGGCGGCCGGGTTCCAGCCGTCGATGCGGTCGCCGGCGTCCACGGAGATGATGGCATCGCCGGCGGAGGCGATGAGCTGCTCGAGCGAGCGCTTGGTGTCGGCGATCTCGCCGTAGAGGTGCGAGTTGCGGAGCGCAATGGCCAGGTACTCCGAGAGCATCTCGAGCAGCTCGCGCTCGCACGGATCCACCGGGCGTCCGGAGGCGCGGTTGTCGGCGACGAGGTAGCCGAGCGGCCCCTCCGCGTCGCGGATGGGGCACACGACGAGGCAGCCGGCGTCGTCGGGACGCGCGGCCGGCTCGCTGGGCGTCAGGTTGACGCTATCGTAGCCGAGCGCCGCGCGGAGCTGCGCCGACACCGCGGCCATCACGTCGTCCACGGCCAGATTGCCGACGATCGCGCGGGAGATCTCGCGCACGATCGAGAGCTGGGTGACGCGCAGCGACTGCTCGGTGGTCTCGCGCCGCGCCACTTCCTCCAGCTCGCGCGTCTTGGCCGAGAGGCGCCGCATCTCCTCGACGAGGGTGGCCACCTCGCCGCGCGCGCCGAGGTCGGCCTGGCGCCGCACGAGCGCGCGCCGCACGACGTCCTCCAGGTCCTGCCGCGAGAACGGCTTGATCAGGTACTCGAAGGCGCCGTGGGTGAGGGCGAGCTTGACCGTCTCCAGCGACGCGTAGGCGGTGATCATCACGACCTCGATGGTCGGATCGGCCCGCTTCACGCGGCGGAGGACCTCGAGGCCGTCCATCTCCGGCATCTTGATGTCGAGGATCACGACGTCGGGCCGGATCTGGGACAGAATCTCCAGGGCCGCGCGTCCGCTGTCGGCGGTGGTGATCTGGTAGGCGGGCTTGAGCAGCATGCGCAGGGACTCGCGCGGCCCCAGCTCGTCGTCGACGACGAGGATACGCGCGGCGCCCGCGGGGGCGGCGCTGACCCTCATGCGATCGCCGGCGGCAGCGAGACGACGAAGGACAGCTCGTGCCGCGTCTGCCGCACCCCGAGCCGGCCGCCGAGCGCCTCTACCAGGCGCTGGCTCACGGCGGGCCCGACGTCGATGAGGCTCTCCTGCACCATCTGCACGGGGTCGAAGAGCCGCTCCAGCTTCTCGGCCGACACGGCGGCGGTGCGGGAGCCGACGAGGATCCGCACGTCGTGGCCGCCGTCGGGCTCGGCGTGCCGTCCGACGGAGAGAGAGATCTTCGCGAGGTCGTTCGGCGAGTTGTGGGTCAGGTAGCGGATCAGGTACGAGAGCGCCTTGCGCAATTGCGTGGCATCCACCTTCACGGGGAAGGGCTCGGAGGTCGGCGCCACATCGAGCTGCAGATGCTTGCCCAGGCCGCCTTCGGCGAGGTCGATCGCCTCGACGAGCTGCGTCACGGCCTCGTACGCATCCACGATGGCAAAGTTTAACTCACCCTCGGTGACGAGCCCGGCCAATTTTTCGAAGACCTCCACCAGCCGGCGGACGTCGCGGCGGACCACCGAGGAGAAGTGGCGGCGGAAATCCGGATCGTCGTAGCGCTCACCGATCAGCTCGATGAAGGTGTTGATGGAGACCAGCGGGTTCTTGATCTCGTCGGCGATGCGCGCCACCACGCGGGTGAGGAGCTGGAACTGGTCCGCCTCGCGCTTCTGGGCCGCCAGCTCCTTCTGGGCGGTGAGGTCCTCGAAGACGAGCACGGCCCCGAGGGGCGCGCTCTCCTCGTCGCGGATCACGTAGGTGGTCACCTCGATCCACAGGCGCCGCAGTGCCAGCTGGATTTCCGTCCGTGGCATCGCCCGCCCCGACGACAGCGTGTCGAACAGGAGGTCGCCCAGCGGCGAGGGGAGCACGCGCAGGTCCTGGTGGACGACGGCGTGCGCGGAGAGGCCGAGGATCTCCTCGGCGCGCCGGTTCATCATGCCCACCCGCTGGTCGCGGCCGATCGTGACCACGCCGCTCGACATGTGCGAGAGGATCCGCTCGGTGAACTCCTTCTCCCGCTCGAGCTGCTGGTGCAGCGCGATGTCGCGGATGACGGTCGCGAGCTGGGTGACGAGGTCGAAGAGCGTCTCGATCTCCGCCCGCGAGTAGCCGGTGCCGAACACGGGCTGGCCCAGCACGAGAATGGCGACGAGGTCACCGTGCGCCAGCAGCGGCGTGGCCACCACGCCCTGCAGGAGCTTCAGCTCGCGCACGAGCTCGGGGTCGGTGACGTCGTGGAGCGCGATCGGGCGGCCCTGGGCAGCCAGCCAGCGCGGCAGGCCTTCGGCGGCGGGCAGCCGCACCGACTGCACGATCTGCGGGGCGAGGCCTCGGTGGGCGGCGATGCGGAACTCGCGGCCGTCCACCTCGGGCAGGAGCACGGCAACGCGCGTCGGCCGCACGACGTCGCCGATGGCCTCGAGGAACGTGTCGAGCACCCGGCGCAGGTCGAAGCCGGCCGCGAAGACGCGGCTGAAGGCCTTGAGCACGCGGGCGAGGGCGGCGTTGTCCCAGGACGTCTCGTCGGAGACGACGGCGCGCGCGGGCGCGAAGGGGATGGACGGCGCGCGCAGCATCTTGATCTCGCGGACGAGCCGCTGCTTGTCCAGGGCGTGCCGCAGGACGGCATCCAGCTCTCGCGTGGTGAACCCGTCGGGCACCATGAAGTCCGCCGTCGCCTCTTCCTCGCCGGCGGCGCCGACGGCCACCACCAGGGCGGCGGGCGCGACGTCGCGGGCGCCGCTCACGAAGGTGCTGAGGGCGCCGGCGGGGCCGGCGCTGTCGCGCAGGACGAGGTCGATCTCGACCAGGCGCAGCGTCTTGATGGCCTCGTTGTCCGAGGGCGCCTCGAAGATCGTGAAGCCGCCGAGCCCCCGCAGCAGCCGCGTGCGGAGCGCGTCGTCCGGCGTCACGACCAGGACGGTGTTCACACGATCACCGAGGCCGCGACGGGCGCGAGCGGAAACTCCACGGAGAAGATGGCGCCGCCACCAGGACGGTTGGCCGCCCGCAACCGCGCGCCGTGCGCCTGCGCGACGCCCGCCGAGATGGCGAGGCCGAGGCCCGAGCCACGCTGCTTGGTGGTGAAGAACGGCTCGAAGATCTTCTCGAGCAGCTCGGGCGCGATGCCGGGCCCGGTGTCGGCGACGGTCACCGTGACGTGCTCCCCGTCGCGCGTCACCCCGACGCTGAGCGCGCCCCCGGGAGCGGTGGCCTCGTGGGCGTTCATGAGCAGGTTGAGGAAGAGCTGCTCGAGGTTCTGGTGATCGCCGAGCACCCGGTACGGCGCGTCACCGAGACTGGCGCCGATCGTCACGCCCTTCTCGTCGAAGGTCGCCTGCATGAATTCCAGGGCCTCGGCGAGCGGCGCCCGCACGTCCACGACGTGCTCCGGACGCCGGCCGGGGTGCGCCAGCGTGCGCAGCCGGTCGACGACCCGCTCCATCCTGTGGATCTCGCGCCCGACGATGCGTCCGAACTCGCCGACGAATTGCGGCTCGCTCGAGCGTCGTGGCAGGAGCTGCGTGAACGTCTTGATCGCCACCAGCGGATTCTTGATCTCATGGGCGATGCCCGACGCCAGGACCTCGAAGTAGGCCAACCGCTCCGCGCGTCGCCGCTCGACCTCCAGCTCCTTCAGCGGCGTGAGGTCGCTGAACACCGCGACGGCGCCCAGCACGATCCCGTCCGGATCGCGAAGGGCCGAGGTCGTGCACATCACCGGCCGCGCGCGGTCGGCGCCGGGCAGCTCGATCTCCGGCAGCGTGCGCGCCACGCCGTCGGCCGCGCTGGCCAGCAGCGGCTCACTCAGGCAGGACGCCAGCCGCGCCGCCGTCTGGCCCTTGATCTCGTCAGCGGCCAGCCCGGTAAGCCGCTCGGCCGCCCGGTTGAACATCGCGATGCGCCCGGCGGAGTTGATCGCGACCACGCCGCTCTCGATCGTGGCCACGATGTTCTCGATGTACTCGTTGGCCAGCACGACCTGCGCGTACAGCCGCGCGTTCTTGATGGCGATGCCTGCCTGGTTCGCCAGCGTCATCAGAAGGTCGAGATCCTGCGAGTAGAAGGGATCCCCGGAAAGCTTCGATCCCACCGCGATGAACGCGATCAGGCCATCGTCCGAGATGACGGGCAGCAGCAGCGCCCAGTTGGTGGCCGCGAGATCGTCATTCAGCATCCGATCCGCGTCGGTCACGATCTGCCGCGCCACTTCATCGGCGACCAGGGGCTCCTGCACCCGCGCCAGCGCCGCGATCGCCGACGCCGGCGCTGCCTCGGGCGCCTGGAAGTCGCTCGCCTCGTTCCGCCGCTGGGCCATCGCCCGCCGGAATCCGTCCTCGTCCTGGAGATAGATGACAACGCCCTCGACTCCCGTCGCCTCGACCACCGTCTTGCTGATGAACGGCAGCAGGCGCTTGAGGTCCAGCACGCGGGTCAGCATCTTGCTCGCCTCGCGCACTGTACGTTGGTAATTCGCGCGCGTGCGATAGACGTAGCGATCGAGGAGGCGCCGCGCGATGTCGCGCGTGGGGGGGACGATAATGATGACCAGACCGATTGTGACAAGAGCGAACGCGAGTTCGGCAAACGATAAGTGTCCAAACAGTCGAGGTCCAAAGAATAGAAGAAGTACGACACAAGGTATCGAAGAAACGATCGTCGCGATGGCCAGCGTGAGGCCGCTATGAAGCACAAGACGGAGATCCGTAATTCTGTGGCGAATCAAAGCGTGCCCGATTATTAAAACAAATGACAACGCGAAATAGGGACCGATCGCGCCGTACAATGAACGGCCTGTAATCCACGGCATGAGTACGTTGGTTATTATCCCGGCAATTCCTGGGATGATCATTCCAGCAGCCAAATACTGCAATTCGGCACGCGAGCGTCCGCGCGCAACTCGCCATTTGGATATGAACACTCCAATGGCCATCGCCCATGTCGTTACGATGAACAATGCGAAAGGTGAATAAAGTGGTCCTGGCTTACGCGACAAGGTATTTCCGATTTGAGATGGCTCAAAGACGATCAAATTAGTGGTGAGCGAAAGGAGACTCCAGAGAAGCCCGAAAGCGATCCATACGACTAGAACCCGTCGCGCTCGAATTCCTGCGAGAGGCGGGTATGCATGTATGAACGCGAGGAACATAACGGGAATCAAACTTCCAGCCGCAAAGCTAATCGGGACCGAAAGAGTGATTTGGGTGCCAGCGTGTGCCGCGGCTACACCTGTGGCCCAAAGCGCTGCGATAAGCGTGAAAGTGGTAAACCGGCGGTTGAGTTGTCGATCAGGCGAAGCCTTCCATACGAGAACGGCAAAGACAACGAGTAGGATCGGGATCACGAACGACCCGATGTGCGCCATTTCGTCCTATCTCGGTTGGCGCCGCGATTCCGTGTTAAGTGCGAGCGGCTCAGTCGCCTCTTCAGCGCGATCCGCGACTCCGAATTCAACTCTCGCAACTGTTCCTGATAGGGGCGCACGGGCGATCAACATAAGCCGAGCGCGATGGAAGTCGGCAATTTCCCGACAGATCGATAATCCGAGCCCCGTTCCGAACGGCTTGGTAGTGAAGAACGGTTGAAAGATCTTGGCCCTAATCGCTGGATCTACACCGGTTCCTTCATCGACGAAGTCGACTATGACCGCTTGGCCGCTATCTTTCGGGTAACAGCGAATTATGAGGGTCCCCCCGCTCGGCATCGATTCGATTCCGTTCTTAAGGAGATTGACGAAGAGCTGAATTAGCTGACTCGGATCACCGTTGATCTTAGGAACGTCCTGGGACGACTCGAGATTCACACGAACGCGGCCCTCCTCGGCCGCTGGCGCATGAATACTTACGATGTCCGCGAGAAGTGGTGATAACGCGACAGTACTGAGTTGGCCGTCTTCGCTCGGTGCCATCAATCGCAACCGGTCGGCAAGGCGGACAATTCGACCGACTTCGTGAGGTAATAACCTAACGGCGGTTTCTCTATATTCCGGATCATCGAATCTGTCGGGAAGCATGGATACAAAGTTCGATATAGCCGCAAGGGGGCTTCGGATTTCGTGAGCAATGCCGGCGTAGAAGCGCGCCATCATCGCTAGATGTTCAACACGGCGTTGGTTGCGCTCGAGGGCTTTAACTGTCGAGAGATCCGTGGCGACAGCGAGGGCACCTGTAATTTGACCCCTATCATCATGCAGGAGGGCGGTTGAGAGGACGACTGGTACCGGCCCCCGAGCATCTTGATCGATGCTCAATTCAATTTCGCGCGGTTGCCAAGAACCCGTTATCGCCATAGCGAGCGCCCAACCGATTTCTGAGGGAAGCCGGTGGAGCAGTTCGCCCAGCGCGCCCCGATCGAGAGCAAACAAACCTCGGGCCGCAGGGTTAAAGCTGGTAATCCGCCCCGCAACGTCAACTGCTACTACGGCGGACTGGAGCGACTCAAGAAGACGGTCTGAATATTCGAGCATCTGAATGCTCTGTCTGTACAGGAGAGAGTTTTCCAGAGAGATCGATGCGAGATCGGCAAGTGAGTCTATGAAATCAAGGTCCTGTTTGAAGTAAGCGTCGCCACTGCGCCGCGGGCCGAGTAAGACCACTCCTAGGAGAGCTCTTCTACGGGCGAGCACGATAACGACTTCGATACCTGCATTCCTCAACGAATCATAGGCCGCAGCTTGAGGCCCTTTCTCAGCATCTGGGCGTACGACGATCACCGCAGGTCTCGGGCCATCGACCAGTGTTATAGCGACACTGAAAAGCTTTGCGATCCCTTCCGTATCACTGAATAGCTCTTCCAGAGGGCCGTCCTCTAGAGGGCGTGCAGCCATAGAAAACGCTTCAGGCACGAAAGCGTCGTGGAGGATATCTCTCAGTTCTCTCCCGAGTTCGCTAGGTTGCATTAGATGGCTAAGCCGATGCGTGGCTTCGCGAAGCGCGGAGGAATGTTCGATACGGCCGCGATACAAATATGGGTCCAGCCAGCGACTAATCAATCGTTGGGCCGGTGTCGAAAGAATCGTCAGAACGACGACCCCGAGTATGATGAGAAAAGGCGGAACTTCGAGAAGGTGGTGCCAGTCCGGGACAAATGTTTGAAGGAAGAGGACGCTGCTTCCAGTAATGGCGGCGATGATCAAGGCCTGGGCAAGCCCCCGATGAACAACGAGCCGGAGGTCCATTAGACGATGCCGAATGATCGCGTGGCCAACGACCGCGACGAGTACGAGACCAAAATAAGGTCCAATCCAGCTATGCGTAGAGCGGCCGGTCACGAGCGGTAGAAAAAGGTTCGTCGCAATGCCGCCCGCGCCCGACGCAATGATTGCGGCGCCGAGATGCTGAAGTTGCGCTCTAGCAAGACCGCGGGAAGCTTTCCATTTTCGGAAGAGCAAAATAACGGCAATTATCCAAACAGTGAGAAAGTAAAAGAAGAACAGTGGATAGAAGGAACCTGACTGCCGCTGTAGTCCATGCGGCGTGATTATGTTGTCACGCACGACGAAGGGGGTTGCTAAGGAGACGATCGCAAGAGAAACTCCGATATAGCGCAACGCCATCCGGATTTCGCGCCTCGGCCAGTTACTTCTTGTCGGATAGACGTGCGTGAGCTCGAGGAACGCGAGCGGAATTAGCCCGGCGCTGGCAAAGGTGAATCGGCCCCACGCATTTAGATGCGACCCGCCCTGCAACCCTGCGACCCCGAGGACCCAGCATGCGACAAAGACTGTGAATGCGGTGAACGATTGATTAATTCGGCTTTGCGGTCGTGCACGCCATACGAATAAAGCCAGCGCAATGAGAATTGCAAAAAGGGCTAGAAGAAGAGCTTGAGCCACGCTTCTAGTCGGGCGTACTCAGGACCATCGCGACATGTGAGCCGCCAAGACTATGGGCATGTATTAAAACGTTTCGAACTCGGGCGCGACGAGCGTGGTTTGGAACATAGTCCAGATCGCATTGTGGGTCCGGTACGCGATAGTTGACCGTCGGAGGTATTACCTGAGTACGCAGACTCAAACATGCTGCGACAACTTGCATCGCACTACTAGCCGCTAAGGCCTGACCACACATCGACTTTAGCGACGACACCGGTACATTCCATGCGTGGCTCCCGAAAGCGCGCTTAATACCGGCGGTCTCCGCGGCATCATAGTCAGGCATTGAATTCCCGTGCGCAGAGATGAAATCAATATCTCTCGGCTCAAGACCCGATTTGCGGATTGCGAGCGTGAGTGCTCGCGCGACCGTCTCACCGGTCTCGTCTACCTTCCTCAGATGCGCGCCCTCGCTAGCACTCGCGAATCCAAGTATCCGAGCGTGTATCGGGACTCCACGTGCCCGCGCTGCGTCTGCGTCTTCTACGATGAGGGCCGCAGCCCCCTCGGCAAGAACGAGGCCTGCGCGAAGCCGATCGAACGGACGGCTCGCTTCCTCAGGAGGTCCCAGCCAACGCGAAAGCACTCCCACCGATTTGAAAACAGAGAGGATGAATTCCGAAAGCGGAGCCTCAGTCGCTCCCGCTATGACGACATCGGCATCGCCGCCAGTGACTTGATTCGCTCCCCAGGCCACTGCATCAAGGCCTGCGGCGCACGCAGTGGAAAAAGTTGTCGTTTGTCCGCGCGCAGCCGCATCAATTGCGACATGACTGGTGGCTGCGTGCGCAGAGTACTCGTTTGACGCCCAGGGTGAGATCGTCTCGCCCTTCAGAAACGAAACAAAGTTCGATTGTGCGACATCAATCTGGCCGCTAAGTGATGTACCGATGGCGACCTTAATTCGCTCCGGTCGAATGTCGGCGCGGTCCAGACTGCTGTCGTCCCGCGCCATCTTCGCGGCTGCAACGGCGAACTGACTGAAACGACCGGCCATCTTGCCGGCAGCGCCGGGCATCCAGTCGCGGACGTTGAAGTCGGCGACCTCGCCCACGATCTGACATTCGCGCGGAAGCTTAGTTGCGTCGAAGAGGGTCGGAGTGCTGATACCCGAGCGCCCGGCGAGTGCCCCGTCCCAGAAGCGTTCAACGCCGACCCCGATGGGGGACACGATACCCAGGCCCGTGATCACTGCCTGTCGCTTCATCGGTGGCCTCACCTACGCGATTAGAAATTCGCCAGCAAAATGCCTGCGATACGTTAGCATGGGGCCTTCTGAACTACCAAGTTCCCCGCACGAGGCTGTTAGAATAGAGCAGCGGGATCGACCATGTCTACGCCTCTGATTGGCCGCCGCGGTTTTCTGACACTCCCCCTTGCGCTTCTGCTGGCTCCGCTAGCCCGGGTGGGTGCTGAGCCGGTCATCCGCCGGGAGCAGTATGCGGCCGACGTCGGGGTCCTGTACGACATGTTGACCTTCCACCTCGACGGCACGATCGAGGAGTCGATTGACCGCACAGCTGGGCAGTATCACGTCGTCATCGCGGGGGACGGCGCCTCGATCTCCAACCGGCTGGAGTCCTGGGGGCTGTTGCGCGACGGCCGCTGGGCTCCCGTCCGCAGCCGCTCGTGGTTCAAGGTACGGGGTCGGCTGTCGCGAACTGAGGTCGACTACGACCACGCGCGCCGCGCCATCGCGTATCGAGCACGCGGCGAGACCTTCTTTCTGCGCCGACTGCGAGTGGTCGAGGACGTCGTGGCCATCCCGACGGGGACGCATGTGGACGACGCCGTCAGCGCGACCCTCAACTATGCCGACGGACTGTGGTCGCCGCGCGATGGCGCTCTCCGCACTTTCGTGGTTCGCCGCCGCCAGGCTCCGGACGAGGGGCCTGACGAGGTCGCGACCGGCTACCGTGCCGAGCTGGCGCCGCTCGAGGCGAAGCTCGCCCCAGATCCAGAGAACGGCAAGTCGAGCGCTCTCTTCGATTTGAGCCCATTCTCGTCATGGATGCGGCCCTCCCGCCCTGCCCGCATCGTCTTCGGTATAAATCGCCGGCCTGAGTTGATCACGACCTCGATGATTCTCGGTTCCTCGGTGACGATCCGTCTCGGCGCCGCCTGATGCGCGGCGACTGATGCACGATCTCGTCACCCTCGGCGAGGTGCTCCTTCGCCTCGCCATTCCCTCGCCGGCGCGCTTTGAAACGGCGCGCGCGCTCGATGTGCAGATTGGTGGTGCCGAAGCCAACGTGGCCGCCGCGTGTGCTCGGCTCGGTCTACGGACCGCTTGGATCTCGGCGCTCCCGGACAATCCCTGGGGCGAGCGCGTGCGCCGAGAACTCGTCGGCCACGGGATCGACTGCGCCTACGTGCGGATGCTGCCGGGCACGCGCCTCGGCCTCTACTTCCTCGAGTATGGCGTGGCGCCCCGTCCGGTACATGTCCTTTATGACCGCCGTGACTCCGCGTTCTCCCGTCTTACACCTGAGGCCGTGGACTGGGCGCCCATTCAGCGTGCGCGGCTCGTGCACGTCAGTGGAATCACGCCTGCGCTCGGCGTCCACGCCCGCACGCTCGTCGAGCGGATCTTCGACCAAGTCGCCGTTGTGTCGTTTGACATCAACTACCGCTCGGCTCTTTGGACGCCAGCTGAGGCGCGAGTGTTCGCCGAGTCCGTGCTGCCGCGGGCTCGGTACGTCTTCCTTGGCCGCACGGAGGCGCAGACTGTCTTCGGACTGGACGGCGGTGCGGAGGACGTTCTGGACGCGCTTGCGCGACGCGCGCCCAAGGCGACTATCGCCCTACTGCAAGGCGGGGACGGCTCTACGGTGCTCGATGGAGGCCGGGTGTGGCGTCCGACCGTCCGTCACCCCGTTCAAGTGGTGGATCCGATCGGGGCAGGCGACGCCTATGTCGCCGGCTACCTCTGGGCAACGCTTGGTGGACGGGCTCCGCAGGAAGCCGTGAACGTCGCCGCGACGGTTGCTGCGCTGAAGTGCTCGACCTGGGGCGATGTCGCCCTGATCAGCCCACGCGATGTCGAGGACGCCCTTGTAGGCGGGCCAGACGTTCGGCGTTAAAAGCGAGTGGGGGGTGCAACTTCAGCGTTCTGAATGCGCTGGGAACTCAATACTGAACAACGCTCCTTTTCGATCCTTTCGATTGATCCCTCGCATCGTTGCATTGTGAGAATCGGCAATACGCCGAGATAGCCAAAGACCCAAGCCAGAGCTTCCATGTTTTGTGCTCATGAAGGGATGGAAGAGGCGATCTTCGATTTCTACGGCGATGCCTGACCCCTCGTCCAAAATATCTACGACAATGGTATGCACGCCGAGAGAATCTCTGCGCGAAATAGTGATACGGATTTCGCCGCCTGCGATCATTTCCTCTGACGCGTTGATGAGTACATTAAGAAACAACTGCTTTAAGTCATCGAGTCGACCGTTAATAATGGTGCTGTCGGCCTCTATCGATTTCACCACGGTGATGCCGACCTGCTCAAACTTCGCGCTCAGGAGGGACAACACTTCGTCAAGCGGAATCTGTACATCGAGTGGAAGAAGATCGTAGGTCTGCGCGGGGCCGCGGCCTCGGAGGCGATCAATGAGTTTATCGATCCGAGCGATCTCCGTCATCATGACACGACCAAACTGGCTTCGAAACTCCTCATCTTCATATCGCTCGGGAAGCAGCTCAGCAAACGTTCTTATTGCAACTAAAGGATTCTTGATTTCGTGCGCGATGCCGGCCGTAAGGGCACCGCTCTCAGCCACCCTCTCCGTTCGACGGCGTTGCTCTTCAAGCAGTGCGACGCGTTGGTAAAGTTCCGCATTCTTGATGGCAACGGCCACGTTGCCGGCGAGAGTGGAGAGCAGGTCGATGTCCTGAGCATAATAGGCATCGCCTGACAACTTTGGTCCAAGCACAAGAATCGCAAGCAGTTGTGATTCATGAATCACGGGGCACGCGCACTCGGCGCGCATCGTATTTAAGGCGGCGATCGCATCTCTCGTGTCGCGCTCATGTTCGGCCTCGCGGAAGAGGACGCTACCTCTCTTGGAAAGCACCGTTACAACCGGATCCTCTGGGTGGATCACTACCGGCCGTTCATCGCCACTATCTTCATCATCCCGCAGCATGATGTGGAATGTTCCTCGGTCCTCGTCACGAAGATAGGCTATTAGAAACTCTGGCCTGATTGAGCTTCGTATGATGGCAAAGAGAGTTTTTAACAGCTGCTGCGGATCCAATGTACTGGCCAGCGCAAGACTGCTTTGGCGAATTGTGGCGCCGTAGTCATAAGGCTCTCGATAGCAATACCGATCGAAAACCCGGCGAAGTACCCTTGTGAGTGGGCCAAACATCAGTGCGAAGGCAAATGCTACGGTCAATTGAACAGCGAGCGGTAGTTCCGGTATGTACGTCGACGGCTGCGCTATGAGTAAGAGCGTTGCTGCAAAGAGGACTCCTGAAACTATAACGGCGGCGGCATAGGAGATTGTTTGGCCAACAATAAGCCTGACATCCATCAATCTCTGGCGAATGATTGCGTGCGCCGTAACACCGAGGAAGACGAGAGAGAAAATCGGTCCGTAGCGGCCCCACGAGGAGACACCGGAAATCACCGGAATGATCAGGTTGGTCGTAGCGATCCCAACCGCGGGAACAAGGAGTGCGAGCGCCAAGTAACGAAGCTGGAGCCGCTGTCGGCCGGACGCATACTGCAGCTTCGTCCTGAGTAGTAAGAAGGTGGCAAGAATTCCGACGCCTACATAGCCGGCATAGATCCGATGCGCGGGCCCGTAAACTGCGGTGAGTCCATCGGGCTCGTATGTCGAGCTCGCCACTATTAACGGGGAAAGCGAAAGAAGGCTCAGCGCGATCCCAACAGACGCAAAAATCCAGTACCAACGGCTATCCGGTAAAGGGGACGCAGGAAAGACGAAGACAAATGTCAGAAGCGCCAGCACAAGAACCGCAGCTGACGCGAAAGCAACTCGCACGACTAGAAGACTGCTTAATTCTGGCGCGTGGGCCAGACCTATGGCGCTGGTCCACACAGCGAGAGATATTCCAAGTATCGCAAAGGCAAGATTGACCAGCCGGTGCCGCGTGTGCGCGTATACGTACAGCGCGATACCGACTTGAACGGTCGCCAGCACAACACTAAAGACGAGCCGTTCGAGGCCAGCCGGTGTCAATTTATGTGGCGCGAAGCCCCGATCACGAGTGCAGAATGCGATCCTGGTACGTGGCCACCAAGACTATGCGAATGAACCAATGCGTGGTTTACGCGAACACAGCGCGGCCTATTTGGAACATAGTCGAGGTCGCACTTCGGATCAGGCGTCGTAAGGTTAATGGTGGGAGGTACGATGTTCTGGTAGCTCGCCAAAGTCGCGGCAACGACCTGCAGAACTCCACCAGCGGAAAATGGTTGCCCAATCATTGATTTGATCGAACTCACTGTAAGGCTATATGCGTGTTCGCCAAAGGTCTTTCGATGTGCCGCGGCTTCAGCTTCGTCATCGAACTTCGTCGAATTACCATGCGCACAGATGTAGTCTATGTCACGAGGCTGCAGCTGCGATCGTCCCACAGCAGCGATAATCGCTTGTTGAAGCGCGACGGCGTAACGGTCGTGCGGGTCGCGGATGACCGACTCCTCGGCGGAACTTGCATAACCAAGAATCTCACCAAAGACTTCTGCCCCCCTCGATAGCGCATGCTCAAAGTCTTCGAGAACAAGAACCCCCGCAGCCTCGCTTAGAACGAGGCCTGCACGTTGACGATCGTATGGACGTGATGCCTCTGCCGCGGGCCCGCTCCACGTGGATAGAAAGCCACTGGCGGAGAAAAGCCCGAACGTGAATTGTGACAACGGAGCCTCTGCGGCGCCAACGATGGCGGACTCGGCGGCGCCGCTTCTAATCTGATCTGTCCCCCAGGCGATCGCGTCGATACCAGTGCAACAAGCCGATGAAATCGTCATCAGCGGTCCCGCAACCTGTAGTTCCCCCTGGACGTAAGAACTGGCGGAATGAGCCGCAACCTCCAAGCTTGGCCCGGTACCGAGTGACTGCCACCCTAATTCCCGAAACTTCGCGAATGCTGCTTCTCCGATATCCGCATTGCCCTGCACCGAAGATCCGATGCAGACACCAACCGGACCACCATTGCGAGAAAGCTTTGCGTGATCGACGGCCAGCCTGGCTGCCGCCACGGCAAACGCGCTGAATCTTGCGATTGGCGGTCTTCGTCCTTGCCGGATAAAGTCTCGAACGTGAAAGTTATGGACTTCCCCAGCGACCTGAGAAGGTAGGTTTGATGCGTCGAAAGACGTGATGCGACGTATTCCGCTCTTCCCCGCCAACAGTGCCGACCAAAAGTCGTT
>Ga0209161_10000038_pt1 | contig 83480 bp, 71 predicted proteins | sample GraSoiAngelo_155_FD_186169 | JGI IMG/M metagenome (GOLD analysis project Ga0209161, IMG submission 186169) | Grasslands soil microbial communities from the Angelo Coastal Reserve, California, USA - 14_1009_13_30cm (SPAdes) (version 2) | ecosystem: Environmental > Terrestrial > Soil > Grasslands... | reverse complement strand
AAACATCTGCAGCGCGCCCAGCACTCCCGTCAAGACAACGAACCAGGTCACTGGCCGGAGTAACGGGAGCGTGACGCGCCAGAAGCCGCGCCACGCTCCCGCTCCATCCACGCGTGCCGCGTCAAGATAGGCCGGAGGTATCGCCTGTAGTCCGGCGAGGAACACGACCATCTGACCACCCATGTGCGCCCAGACCGATATGAGCATCAGCGCCGGGAGCGCGGTGCGGGGGTTGTTCAACCAATCCACTCTCCCCAGGCCGAACGATCCCCAGCGGTAGATCGCCTGCCAGACCAGCGCGATCACAACGGCCGACGCGACATACGGAAGCACAAAAGCCGTGCTGAGGAGTCGTCCGCCCCAGTGCTGCCGGTACCTGAACACGGCGAGCGCCGCTAGCAGCGCAAGGGCCACGGAAACGGGGACGTATAACGCGTACAGCGCGGTATTCCGAAGCGCATTCCACGTCACCGAATCGCGCGCCAGCGCGGGAAGATTTGCGGTAGTCGCGAGATAGATCGCATACAGCGCGGGGCCGATCGTGAAAACCGTGAGATGCAGCACCGCGGGCCCGAGGAACGCCCACGCAATCGCGGTCTCGCGCCGGAGCCGCGGTGACGTACGCTCCCCCCAACGCAGCAGCAAGATCGCCAGCGGCCCCAGCAGCGCGCATGGCAACAACAGGATCAACCATCTCGGCGCTTCGAGCTCGGCCGGCACGGACCGCAGCTCGACCCACCGACCCGAGCCGATCAGCACGGCCACGACCGCGCGCCGCTCGCCATCCACGCGCACGCGCCGCGGCGGGGAATCCGCAGGCTCCCCCGCCACGATCTCGCCGTCGCGCACGATCGCAGCGAGGTCGCTGATCGCGACGCGTACCCGCGGTGGCGGGAGCCGCGTCGCCGCCTCTTGCAGCAGCCGGCGCGTGTCGATGAGCCAACGATCGGTGTTCTGCCGCGCCGCCGCCCGCACATCGAGATACGTGGCGAGCGCCAGGAACAGCGCGGCGCCCGCGTAGCCTCCCCGCACCCCCGGCCGGAGCGACCGCTCGCGGAACGCGGTCGCGGCGGCGGCACCGATGGCAAGAATCGCCGCCGGAAAGGCAAATCCGATTCCGCCTGGAAGCGGGCCATGAGGCATTGGGTGTGGCCGCACGGCGACCGCGCCGACGACCTCCTGTCCCTCGCGGTCTTTGAGTGGAACGAGTGCCTGACCTGTGCGCCACAGCGCCGCGGCAGCGAGCCGGGACAAGTCATCCGGCGAAAGCGGCGGGGCCGTCGCATCGACCAGCGGTGCCGTGCCGAAGTAGACCTCCACGTCTGACGTCCACCCCGGCAGCGTTTGTAGCGCGCGGGCCTGTGTCAACAGCGATGGCAGGTCGTAGCTGCGAGCGGCGGGCGAAAGCGGAGCGAGCTGCGGTGGCAGAGGCGGAGGTGCCGGCCGGATGGAAGCCCGGCCCCGCCCGCGAACGACCCGCCGCAGTGGAGGTGGCGGTGGGGCCGGCTGTGGGGGCGGCGTGACTGCGGCGACGTACGCCGCTGTGGTTCCGGCGATGCGGAAGGCGAACCCCCGCTCGTAATGACGCTGGGCGGCGAATACGACGGCGAGCGTGAAAGTCGCCGCGATCGTCGCGGCGACCGTGACTGCCGCCGCCCAGCCGCGCGAGCTCACGCGAGCGGCACGCCCGCGGCGTCGAACAGATACAAACGCCGGCGATCCACCTTCACGCCCACGCGTGTTCCGACGCGCACGTCGGCGAATCCGGGCAGTCGTGCGACGAGCGGTTGGCCGCCGACATTGAGGTGGACGAGTGTCTCGCTGCCCAATGGTTCGACGACCAGGACATCCGCGTTTCCGGCGCCTTTGTCGACTGCGCACAAACCGACGTACTCGGGGCGGATGCCGACCCGCAGCTCTCCCTCGTAAGTGCTCAGCTCGACGGGAATCGTGAGACTGCCAGCCTCGATCACCCTCGCGTCCCCGGTCCCGCTGCCCCTCCCCTGTAATACGTTCATCCCCGGCGTGCCGACGAACCGTGCCACGTGGACGTCTGCGGGACGCTGGTAGATCTCCTCCGGCGTGCCCACCTGCCGCACCCGACCTTCGTGCAGGACGGCGATGCGCTGGCCCATCGTCATCGCTTCGGTCTGATCGTGCGTCACATAGATCATCGTGGCGCCGAGGGCGCGGTGCAGCACCAGCAGCTCACCGCGCAGCTCGATGCGCAACTTGGCGTCCAGTCGGGACAGGGGCTCGTCAAAGAGAAAGGCCTGTGGGCCGCGTACGATCGCGCGGCCGAGCGCCGCGCGTTGCCGCTCCCCTTCCGACAGCTGTGCGGGCAAACGGTCGAGGACATTCTCCAAGCCCAAACGCGCCGCTGCGTCGGTGACGCGACCGGCGATCTGCGCCTCGCCCACGCCCCGCAGTTCGAGCGGGAAGGCGATGTTTTCGCGAACGCTGAGATGAGGGTAGAGCGCCGGCGTTTGAAACACCATCGCGACGTCGCGAGCGGCGGGCGAGTCGTGGGTCACCACGCGCTCACCGATCACGACGTCACCGGCGCTCGGCTCCTCCAACCCGGCGATGCACCGGAGCACCGTGGTCTTGCCGGAGCCCGACTGACCGAGCAGCACGAGCAGCTCGCCATCCCGCACGTCGAGATCCAGCTCGTGCAACACCTGCTTGCCGCCGTCGAACACCTTGCTCAGCCGGCGGAGGGTGACCGACGCCATCGATTTATGCCGTCAGGCCGATAGGAAGGCCCGCGCGAGCGCGTACACCACGGCCCACACCACGAAGCCTGTCACGATCACGCCGGGAATTTTTTCGATTGGCTTCGTGGTGGCGCCCGTGGTCGCGATCAGCGAGTTGACTTCGAGCAGTCCAGCCACGACGATGACGCTCGCCCAATACGCCGCGTGATTGCCCCCTCCCGGCAGCGTGAAGTGCGACGCCGCGCCCATGAAGAACAGCATGGGAATCGAGAAGACCACGTTGGTCCGTGAGGCGAGGAATGCCCGCCGCGCCGCCACCGGGGCCGCCGCATTCGCCTGGCCACCCGACGCGGCCGCCTTCGCCGAGGCGATCACGATCTGCTGCTTGGGCCAGATGACGAGGACGACGTTGAAGAACATCAGCGTACCGAAGAGTGCGCCGGTCAGGATCGTGATCGCCCATGGGGTGGACCACGCCGCGGCGCCGAGCGGCGATTCGCCGAACCGCTTGCCGAGGATCGCGAGGCCGGTGAGGAACGTCAGGATCGCGCCGCCGCGAAACCAGCGCAGCGCGCGCGGCAAGAGTTTTTGGGTCGCGGTGCTTTTGGCCGCCGGATCCGCCTCCGACATGAATGGCCCCTGCACGAAATTGAAGTAATACAGCAGGCCGATCCACGTAATGCCGCCCAGATAATGGAGCCAGCGCAGCAGGAACTCCGCCACGAGCGCCTCCGGAAAGAGGGAGAGGACACGTCCGCGGAGCCAAAATATGGAGGGAACCGTGCCGCGCAATGCGGGGTTTGAGAACCACACTTCTCAGGAACGACATGCGATGGCACAGGTGACACAACAAAAACCGGCGGCCGGCGCGGAAACCCGACACGTCCTTCCGCAGCTTCCGTACGACTTCGCCGCGCTGGAGCCGCACATCGACGCGCAGACCATGCAGATCCACCACGGCAAGCATCATCAGGCCTACGTGACGAACCTCAACAACGCCCTGAGCAAACACCCCGAGCTCTTCACCAAGAGCCTCGAGGAGCTGCTGCGCGGCCTCAACGCGGTTCCCGACGACATCCGGACCGTGGTCCGCAACAACGGCGGCGGCCATCACAACCATTCACTGTTCTGGACGATCATGGCCCCAGCCGGTAAGGGCGGCGGCGGAGAGCCCAGTGGCGCGCTGGGCGACGCGATCGCGCGGACGTTCGGCGACTTCACGAAGTTCAAGGAGCAACTGTCGAGCGCTGCAACGTCCCAATTCGGAAGCGGCTGGGCTTGGCTAACGGTTTCAAACGGAAAACTCGACGTCACCGGTCGGCCGAATCAGGACAGTCCTCTCATGGACGACAAGATCCCCATTCTCGGCCTCGATGTCTGGGAGCACGCGTACTACCTGAAGTACCAGAACCGCCGGCCCGAGTACGTGACGGCCTGGTGGAATGTCGTGAACTGGCAGGAAGTCGGACGCCGCTACCAAGCGGCGTTATAGACGCTCGCGCGACGCCGGCGCCGGCGGTGGGGTGGGTGGCGGGGGCGGCGCGAAGATTTGATTCACCACACCGAGCAGGACCTCGAGGTCGACTGGTTTGGACAGCACCTCTTCGACCTCGAGGTGCGCCCCGGACCACTCGCGGGTCGCCGCGGAAAGAATCACCACTGGAATGTTTTCCAGCCTGGGAGTGCGGCGCTGGACCGCGAGAAACTGCTTCCCGTCCATGACCGGCATCTTGTAGTCCAGCAGAATCAAGTCCGGCGGATCCATCTTTTCGAGCATATGCAGGGCGTGCTGGCCATCGCGGGCGGTATGCACGACGAAGCCCTCCGCCGTCAGGAAATCCCGAATGGTCATGCGGGTATCCGCGTCGTCGTCGATCAGCATGATGGCATGCATGATCGAAGGCTAAACTGGGACACTAGATTGGCATCAGAATCTTTGGATGTAATTCTTGAGACTGAGACGCCCGTCACATCAGAAATGGGCATTCGCCAGCGGTAGGCTGCCCATCGATTTCACTCGTCGAGCGGCGCGGCTGAAATCTCCGCGTTGCCTGCTTCGTCGTATGCCACGGTCACGCGCCACGGCCGGCAGCACACCTGACAGTCTTCGACGTAGTCCTGAAACGCGCCTCCGCCCGCGTCGATGCCGATTTCGTTCGGCTCACCGCAATAGGGGCACGTGACCAACCCGTCGGTATCGGCGGTGCCGTCGCCGAGGGGGAACTCCTGGTCGAGATCGTCGTCCGCGAAATCGACCATCAGTCTCCCCAGCCCATGCGCTGGCGCAGGGTCGTCACATGCGCGGTGTGATGGCGCCCGTGCCACGCGTAGAGCGCGAGCATCGTGTCGAGTGATGGCGTGCCCCATTCCGGGTGCTTGACCGTGCGCGCAAAATCAGCGGCCCGCATCCCGCGGAGCAGCGTGACCCACCGCTGGTGCAGCGCGGTGAGCAGGTCGAGGGACATCGCGATCGGCGCGCCTGTCTCCGGCGTCTTCGCCCAGTCCTTCTCCTCGTAGGTCTTGATGGCCGGCGCGTCTTCCGTCAGCCCCCACTTGAAGCGCATGTACGCGTTCATGTGGCTGTCGGGCAGGTGGTGCGCGACCTGGCGCACCGTCCATCCGCCGCTGCGATACGGCGTGTCGAGCTGCGCATCGTTCAAGCCCGCCACCGCGCGGCGGAAGTTCGCCGGCGCCGCGGCGATCTGCTCGATGCAGGCATGCCGCTCGGCGTTGGACAACGCGGCAACCGGAGTGAACTTGCCGATCGGATAGCGCTCGTCGCTCACTGGTCGACTCGCCACGGGGTCGTCAGCTCCGTCGTGCCCCACTTGATGCGCAACGTGCCGCGCAGGTTCGCGTACCCGGTGGTCGGGTCCGGCGAATCCGGCACGAGATAGATCGACAGCGAGGGCTCCGGTTCCGCCATCGTCCGGCTGGCGAGGGCGACACGTCCGATGTCTTTCGCGGCATCGTGGTCGGTCCCCCACTGCCCCGTCCCGCGATTCACGATCAGGGTGTAGCCGGTGCGCGTGTAGAGAATGAAGAGCGTGTAATCGCCGCGCGGCAGCTTCACGTCGCCAAGGGTGATGTCGAGGTCGCTGTGGAGCGTGGTGGCCATGTTCGCACCGAAGCGCCACACGCTGTCGAGCGGGATCAAGCCGCCTTCGACTTTGCGGCCGCGGGCGTGCGGCTGCCCGTACGAAATGGCGATGCGCGATGGACCGGAGAGGCTGGCGTCTTCCTCGAACCAGCGGTTGCCGATGTGGCGCGCGTTGAGGTGGACTTCGACCGAGGCCTGGCTACTGGCGGCGATACGGAGGGGCACGGCGGGTTGCTGCGCCTGCGCCAGGATGACGGCCGGAATCAGCAAACCAACAATCATTGCGGCTCCGAAGCGGTGGGCTCGGAAAGATGGAAGCCGCGGGAGTGGAGCGGAAGGGATTCGAACCCTCGACCCCCTGGTTGCAAACCAGGTGCTCTCCCAACTGAGCTACCGCCCCCGCAACGAAAATAGAGACGCGAGGGGTGGGCGGGTAGGTAACCGGGGAGTTTGCGCTCGCGTGTGGCGTCCATGCGACATTCCAACACGCGACTGGAACGAACACCGACTGGAACGATTCCGCCGCTCCGGCATACCGGACAGAGAGAACGCATCGCATCACAGGGCGCGGTGCCCGTTGCAGCCCCGCCGAACAGTAGGAGGAGGTTGCATGCTGTTTCCGGACCTGGTCCCGCGCGCGCTCGTCACCCTGACGAAGCGCGGCGTCACGGTGATCGGAGAACGCGAGGCTCGGCTGCTGGAGGCTGTGGACCGGGTGCGGTCGATAAAGGATGCCGCATCAGAGGCGGGCATCAGCTACCGGACCGCCTGGAGTGTGATTCAGCAGATGGAACAGGCGCTCGGCCGGCCGATGGTTGTCTCGCGCGCGGGCGGGTCAGGCGGCGGCGCCACGACACTCACCGACGAATGCCGGCAGCTCCTCGGATTGTATCAGGACCTGCGACGCCGTCTCGAAGAAAGCGTGACGCGCCTTCGGCAGAGCCCTGAGCCGGCCGCTCAGGCCGGCGACTAACGGATCAGCGCCAGCGCGTATCCGCCCGGCAGCACCCGGAGCTGGAAGCTCGGCGTCGCGACGCCCTGAATCGTTCCGGTGTACTGCGTCAGGTCGCCAATGTTCGCGACGCCGATCGTCAGGATCGTGGCGCCGTTCGTCAGCTGCCCGGTGAGCGCAAATCGCGTTGCAGTGCCGCCGAGCGGCTGTTGGAACAGCCGGAGGCCGGCGCCCGCCGTCGCGCTCGTCAACGGTGCCGGGCCGGTGATCGTGAACGCGATCGCGGAGTCCAACCCTGAGTTCGCCGACGTCAGCCGCACCTTGAGCTGGCCCGGCCCGGAAGGACCGGTCGAATCTCCGCAGCTCAGCCCGGCGACCAACAGCGTGGCGAGCAGCGCGTGGCCGAGAAGCCCTCTCCGTTTCATCGCGGGCCTCCTTTCCGCTGCAGCGCCTGGAGCGCAGCGGCGCTCATCGGGGCGCCCGTTGCCTTGACCCACGCCAGGAAGTCGCCGAGGTCGAAGCTGCCATTGTTATTGCCGATGTAATCGAGATAGCGGACCTGGTCCGCGTTGAGCGGCGCCGTAGGGCCGAGCAGTTGGGCGACGACGTCGCTCGTCGCGAGCGTCGGCGCAGTGACCGAGAGCGTGAACGCGCGACTCGTCGTGTCGCAGGACGTCACCCGAGCCGTGTAACCGAAGTTGCCCGTTTGGCGGGGATAGCCCGAGACCACGCCAGCCGTGCTCAGTGTCAGGCCCTGGGGCAACACACCGCCGACCAAGCTCCACACCGCGACACCTCCGCCGCCGCTGATCTGCAAGGTGTCGGCATACGTCGCCCCCATGATCCCATTGGGCCGCGTCCCGCCCGACGTGATGGCGGCGCCGGTCCCGAAATTGGCGCTGAGCGTATATGGCCGCTGCATCGGGACCGTGATGACCGAGTCGGTTGTCGTTGAATCACCGGTCCAGCCGCAAAACCGATTGCCCGACGGAATCGGCGTGAGCTTCACGAGACGGTTCTCGGGAATGAAGTCACCGGCCAGGTTGACGGCGGTATCGGAGGTGATCGATCCGGTCCCGCTAGAGGTAGCGACGAGCTTGAAATCGCGCCGCACAGTCGCCGTGTATGTGTTGCCCGCAAGACTACCCGTGACCGGGTGGTTGATAGCACCACCATCAGACCAGCTCACGAAGTGCCAGCGCGTCCGGCCGTTCGGCGCGACCTGCCCATCGGTGAAACCAACCGTATGACTCGACCTATCATCGAGCAGATCGCGGAACACATTGAAGGTCGATCCATCGAATTGAATGACGGCACCCGTATCGCTGGCACGAGCCACGGTGAGGGAGCCAAACCGCAGCCGAAACGCCATCGTGTGGTCGGTGACGAGCTGCCGGATCGAGTCGACCGCCACACCCGCAAACGATCCATCGAAGTTCTTGAGCGCGGCCGGATTGGTGCGATATACCAACGCTGTATTGCCGGTCGTGCCTGGATAGGGATCGCCTTCATCACCACGATTCGAGCAGCCGAGAGACATCGAGGTTTGGGGACAGGAATTCGATGACGATGAAAGCGCATCGAGGTTGCCGAAGGCGTCCGCCTGGACAAGCTCGAGCCCGTGTATGGGGCCCGTATTCACGGCGTTGCCGGGCGTCGCCAGTTTCGCCGAATCGACGTGCCAGATGAGCAATCCGCCAGGACAGCCCGGTGGGGCGCCGGCGCGCTGGCAGTGATAACGAATGACCGCGCTATCGGACTGCTGTCGTTGCCGGTTTTCCAGCAGGAAATACTCGCCGCGGGGGTTCGCCCCCTGCACCGCGACGTAAAAGGCGGTGTCGGACAAGGGCGCGGCGTCGAAGGTATACGTGCCCGTCGTCGTCAGCGGGGCGATGGTGATCCAGCCAAGCTCGTTGAGGGACCAGGCCTCCATGCGAGACGGGCTCAGGGCCGAGGTGAAATTGCCCGAGCTCATCAGCCCCCACTCGCCGATCCCTTCGCTCGCGTTGTCGGTGTCGTACAGATCCGGCAGCCCGAATCCGTGCCCCGTTTCGTGCGCGACGGTGCCGATCGGCATGATCTCCGAGGCGGTGCAGGAGCTCGCGCCGCCGACGGCGGGCTGCAGGATATAGTCGCTGATCTTGACCTTCTGTCCGGCGTGACCGGGCCAGGCATCTTGCGTCGTGTCGGTCGGCAGCCTAAAGCGGTGCGACCATAGGTGATTCTGCGGCGAATTCCGCGGCCCGCATTCCCCGCCCGGCGCTTGGTGCATGAATAGCACTAGAGGCACAAAGCCGGTCGTAGGATCGACGTAGGCCGAGAAGTCGACTGTTGGATCGATCTTTCGGATCGCTTCCGTCAAGGCGGATTGCATGCGAACTTGCGCGGCGCCACTCCATATCCCATTGCAATTCGTCGACCCGTACGGATTCTGGGTCTGGCACTGGGCACTCGTGCCGCCAGCGTAATAGGCTTCGTTGCTGTCGAGCGTCACGTATGGGAAAGCCTGGCCCTGAATATCGAACAATCCGTTCGACAGCTCCTGATAGAAGGAGCGGTAGGTGTATGGCCGGCCCGCGGCTGCGCCGGTCGGCGTGGCTCCGAACAACACGTCGTTGTAGTCCGCCGGGGTGAATGTCGGCGGCGGCGAGTCTTTAAACCGAATGAGAATGGCAGGGACATTCAGAATACCGGTGACCGCCGTCGCCAACGCCTGACCGGTCTGGCTCAATTTGATCCCACCTCCCGCGGCCGTGGCTGATGCATTCAATTCACCAAAACGGCCGGCGGCGCGCAGGCGCGCACGGTTCGCGCGCACAGCGCGCGCGTACGTACGCCAGACACCGTCTTTACGAAAATCGAATCCGGGGATTTCCCAGCGTGGGTGGCGCCGATCCTGCGCGGTTGAGACGGTTGGAAATAGTGCGCACAGCAGGGCTGTCACGCCCAGGTAGCGGACGACGTATGGCACCACTAAGAACCTCCGGAAGGAACGGCCTGGTCGGGCCCACCACGAAACTCGCAATCTAGGCTACCACGCCGAAGCGACGAAAGGCTGTGCCAAGTCTCACATTGAGCCTTGCCATTTCTGGACGGCAGGGCTAAGCTGTAGCACCGCCTACCTATAGAGAACCGAGGCTTCGTGCGCACAGAGACCCTGCAGCATATCGCGCTGTTCGACAAGTGTAAGAACTTCACCCGGGCGCGCGAGGTCCAGGCTGCGGGGCTGTATCCCTATTTCAAACCTATCTCCCGCTCGGAAGACACCGTCGTCGTTATCGAAGGCCAAGAGCGGATCATGATGGGGTCGAACAATTACCTCGGCCTGACCCATCATTCGGAAGTCCTGGCGGCCGCGCGGGCGGCCCTCGAGCGTTATGGCTCGGGGTGCACCGGCAGCCGCTTCCTCAACGGCACCCTCGATCTGCACGAGCAGCTCGAAACCGAGCTGGCGGAGTTCTTCAATAAGGAGTCGTGCCTCGTCTTCTCGACGGGGTACCAGGCCAACCTGGGCGTGATTTCGGGCCTGGTGGGCCGCAGCGACGTCGTCTTCCTGGACAAGCTGGACCACGCGTCGATCGTCGATGGCGCCAAGATGTCGCACGGCGAGACCATGCGCTTCAACCACGGCGACCTGGCCGGCCTCGAGCGCAAGCTGCAGAAGCTGCCCGAGGGCACCGGGACGATGGTCATCGTCGACGGCGTGTATTCCATGGAAGGCGACATCGCCGACGTGCCTGGCCTGCTGCGCGTCTGCCAGAAATACGGCGCCGCGCTCGCGATCGACGATGCACACTCGGTCGGGGTGCTCGGCCCCAACGGCGACGGCACCGCGGCGCATTTCGACCTCGTGGAAGAGGTCGACGTGATCGTCGGCACCTTCTCGAAGTCGCTGGCCTCGATCGGCGGGTTCGCGGCGGGATCGGAAAACGTCATCCACTATCTCCGCCATCACTCGCGACCCTTGATCTTCACCGCCGCGCTGCCGCCCGCCAACACCGCCGGCGTGCTCGCCGCGTTGCACGTGCTGCAGCGCGAGCCGGAGCGGCGCGAGCAGCTGTGGCGCAACACGCGACGCCTGCAGGAGGGCATGCGGGCCCTCGGCTTCGACATCGGCCCCACGGAGACCCCGATTATCCCCGTGTTGATCGGGCCGCTCGAGAAGACGTTCCTCTTCTGGCGGAAGCTGTTCGACGCCGGGGTGTTCACGAACCCGGTCGTCCCGCCCGCGGTGCCGCCGTCGCAGTGCCGCCTGCGCACCAGCCTGATGGCGACGCACACGGCCGATCAGATCGACCTCGCCCTCGAGGTCTTCGGCCGCCTCGGAAAAGAGTTGGGGGTCATCTGACCGCAGTGGAGATCGTGCCCGTCACCAACGGGCGCGGTCTCGATCGTTTCATCGCCTTCCCCTACGACCACTACCGCGACGATCCGCTGTGGGTCCCGCAGCTGCGCCGCGACATTTACACGCTGTTATCCCCGTCTAAAAACCCCTTCTTCCAGCACGCCGAAGCGCAATACTGGATCGCCCGCCAGTCGGACGGTCGGATGGTCGGACGGATTGGGGCAATCAAGAATGACATGCACAATCGCGAGCATCAGGATCGTGTTGGATTCTATGGCTTCTTCGAATCAATCAACGATCAAACCGTAGCGAACGCACTCTGGGATACCGCCGCGGGGTGGCTCAAACAGCGGAGCTTCGACACCATGCGGGGCCCGATGAGCCCGTCGGTCAATGACGAATGCGGCCTGCTGATCGCGAACAACGGGACGCCGCCGTCGCTCATGATGCCGTACAACTTTTCCTACTATCAACAGCTGCACGAACGCTACGGCTTTACCAAAGCCAAGGACCTACTGGCCTACGATGGAGGCGGCGCGGAATCCGCCCCGGAGCGCTTCCTGCGCCTCGGCAGGCGCGCCCTGGAGCGCTCCGGGGTCAAGCTGCGCACACTCGACATGAAGCGCTTCGACGCCGAAGTCGAGCTGATCAAAAAGCTCTACAACAGCGCCTGGGAGAAGAACTGGGGCTTCGTCCCCCTGACCGAGGCGGAGATTGATCACCTCGCGAAACAGCTGAAGCCGATCGTCGTGCCCGATCTCGTGATCTTCGCCGAGCGCGGCAGCGAGGTCGTGGGCTTCGCCGTGAGCCTGCCGGACTTCAATCTGGCGCTGCTGCACAACCGCTCCGGCCGGATGTTCCCCGGCATCCTCAAGGTGCTGTGGCACGCGCGCAAGATCCATCGCGCGCGCGTCCTGCTGCTTGGCGTGATTCCGGAATTCCGCGGGCGCGGGATCGACGCCACGCTGTACCACCGCGTGTGGGAAAACTCCGTCAAGCACGGCATGCCGAGCGGGGAGGCGGGATGGATTCTCGAAGACAACGCCTTGATGAACAAAGCCGCCACCCAGCTGGGCTTCCGCGTCTCCAAGACCTACCGCGTCTACGATAAGCCGCTGTGAACGTGTTTGTGACCGGAGGCACCGGCTTCGTCGGTGCTCACCTGGTCAAGGCGCTGTGCGCGCGCGGTGACCGGGTCACCGCTCTGGTGCGCCGGCCGGCGCTCGCCCAACGGCTGGGCTGGGATCCCGACGTGCGGTTGGTACAGGGTGACCTCGACAATGAGGCCGCGTTGCGCGAAGGGTGCGCCGGCGCTGACGTCGTCTACCACGTCGCCGGTAAAATCGCGGCGCGCAGTCCTGCGGATTTCATGGCCACGAATCGCGACGGTACGGCGAACGTGCTCGAGGCTGCGCGCGACGGCGGAGCACGTCGGCTGCTGTTCGTCTCCTCGCTCGCCGTGGCGGGCCCCACGACGCCCGGCCACCCGATCGACGAGAGCCGCCCGCCCGCTCCGGTCACCGCGTACGGACAGTCCAAGCTCGCCGCTGAAGTCCTCGTTCACGGCATGGGGACCTCCGTGCCCTGGACCATCGTGCGGCCGCCCGTGGTGTACGGCGAATGGGATCGCGGCACCCTCAAGATCTTCCAGCTCGCCCGGCACGGCATCGTCCCGGTATTCGGTGACGGATCACAGGAATTGTCGGTCATTCATGCCGAGGACCTGGCCCGGGCGTTGATCGCGGCCGCCACTTCACCGGCCGCGGCAGGACGCGTTTATTTCGCCGCGCATTCTCAAGTGACGACCAGCCGGATGCTCGTCGTCGCGGCCGCCCGGGCGCTCGGCCGGTCTGCGCCGCGCATCGTGCCGGTACCGCCGCTGATAGCGCGCGGTGTGCTCTGGACCGTCGGCACTCTTGCAAATCTGGCGGGGCGCGCCACCTTGCTGTCGGCCGATAAGAGCAACGAGTACCTCGCCCGGGCCTGGACGTGCCGGAGCGACGCATTGACCCGCGACACGGCGTGGCGGGCGCAGATTGACCTCGAAACCGGGCTCCGCCGGGCCGCGAATTGGTATCGGGAGGTGGGATGGCTCTGAAGCCGTTGTGGCGCGAGTACACTGCGATCGATATCGCAACGGGCGCGTATATCGCGGTCGCCACCGGTGCCGTCCTCAACGCCTTCCGCAGTGAAGGCATCCCCGGATGGCCGTGGCTGCTCAGTGCCCACGCCTTGATCCTCGCGCTGGTGCTCCTGGCGCCGCGCGCACGCAATTCGGGAACCATCGGCCGGTTTTTGGGCGACTGGTACCCGATGCTCCTGCTCCCGGCCCTCTATGGCGAGATCGGGGTCCTCACCCTCAGCGCCGGATTCCAAAACGATCTCATGATCCAGCGGCTGGAAACCTGGGTCTTTGGATCGCAGATCTCGTATCGCTGGATTCGAGAGTCGCCCAACCAGTTCGTGTCGTGGGTGCTGCACGCGTGCTATCTGGCGTACTACCCGATCCTCTACGCATCGCCATTCGGGCTGTGGATGGTGGGACGACGTGACGCCTCCCGTCACACGATCTTTGCCGTGATGGCGACCTTCTATCTCTGTTACGTCGTGTTTCTCTTCTTCCCGGTCGCGGGGCCACGCTACGCGTTCGATGGCGCCCACAATCTCGCCACCGACGTTTGGCCGGCACGGTTTGCCGCGTGGCTGCTGGACCGTGGGGACTCGTGGGGCGCGGCCTTCCCGTCCTCGCACGTGGCCGCATCCGTCGTCGCGACCGGGATGGCGTTGCGGTATTGGCGCCGGCTCGGGTTGCTGCTGTTGCCGTTCACGACGGGGTTGATCCTGGCCGTGGTATACGGACAGTTCCATTACGCCGTGGACGCGTTGGCGGGGTTGATCCTCGCGGCCGTGATGCTCGGCGTCATGCAGACAGCGGAGGCGACCGCGCCTGAGCGCCTGGCGGTCGCCAGCTACGGGGTGGAGCCAGGCAGCAGCGCCTAGTGCCCCATATGCATGTGGGACATCTCCAACGGCATCCCGACCACCGGCTTGCCCACCGGCCCCATGAAGTGCCGCAGGTCCTTCTGGTACAGTGAGTCGCTCGGATCGGTGGCCGGCCACGTCGCGTTGCGATCGGGCATGAACAGGCCGCCCACGACCCCCATCCCGCCGTCCCGAATCGCGTGACCGGTCGGATTCTCGTAGATCACGCGAACGCGATAGCGGTGTGACGGCGTGATCGGCATGCCGAGTCCCTTCAGACTGTAGAGTTTGCCGACCGGCACCGCGCTGGGTTCTCCCGGCCGCGCTGGACCCGGTTCCCCATGCCAGAGTAGCCGGCCAGTCGTCACATCCCAGAACTCGATCGTGCGACCGTAGGCATGCATGTGGCCGCCAATGACGATCAGTTTCCCTTCGACCGCGGGACTTCCCTCATAGGAGCGTTCGCTGCGACCGGGCGGCAGGTCAAACGATTTGTCGCCAACCGGAAACGCGACGTCGAGCTGCCATGGTAGAACTGAGAAGAACGGCCAGGGCCGACGATCGGGTATGTAGCTGAGGACGAGGCGCACCCGCACGCCACGATGTCCGACATTCGTCGGATTGTGCACCATCGCATTCGCGAGAATGCGTTGGCCCGCGTGGACGCGCGCACCGAACAGCAACCAGGGAAACCGGATCTCGCCCGTCTCCATACCGGAGGCGAGAATCCGCCGCGCGATCGGCAGGAACAGCTCGCGCTCGTTCGGATCCATGACGTTCATGTGATGGAGCAGGCTCGCCGGCAGCTGGTGGCCGTCCGCGTCGACGAGCTCGGCGTGCAGAGCGTAAATCGATCCAGTCACCGGGAACTCGCCGACGGACGCCGGCTCATCCACGACAGTCCCCGCGGGCAGATCCACGGGCGGCAGCTCGAGGACTAATTGACCCCGTTTCGGGCCTGGTGAAATGGTGGCGCGCTCGAGCGCGCTCCAATCGCCAGATGCGGCCGGATAATGGTTAGGGATCGCGCCGGCCGCGGAGCCGGCAACGATCACACGCAGTGCGGCCAGGACCACGAGCAACCGTGGGGGCATCGGGCGTCTCCTACCGAACCAAGTGTTCCGTTACAGCAGCGAGTCTGGAAAAGGGGACGCCGTCGAGAGCAACGCCGGATGGGACGGCGACGTCGAGGCGTTCCAATATCGTCGGCATCAGATCTACCGTGCGAAGAGCCGTTTCGGGAAGAGCCACGCTGGCAGCGATCGGGACCTCCATGTGCTCCACAATGAGACTGCCATGACCGGCCCGATGCTCCGGGATTTCCCAGGGGCCCCGGAAATCGGCTCCTGGCGCGGCCGCCAGCGCCAGATCGCCGGCACGGGGGCTCCGAAACAGCTGGAGTAGCTGGCGGGGTGCGTCGGGCACGTCCGTTTCCCTCGTTCGTGACAGGAGGTCTCGATCATCGAGCTCTAGGGGCCCACCGAGGCCGAGGGGATCTCCACTCTCGGGCTCGTAGCGAACCAATCCCGCTGATTCCATTAACCGTGCGCGGGCGTTTTGGGTTCGAACGACGATCCCACCCGCCGAATCGGCCCGGCACGCCGCGAGCCGCACCGCCGGCAAGGCGAGGAGACGCTCGAGGATCGTCTCGGGAATCTCGGATTCGGTGAGGGCGCGCTCCCGCCCGGACCGGGGGTCGAAATAGAGCTGCACGCTCGCGTTCCCGGAGACCATCGTGGCGACGCGGGCACCCCGGCGCCACACCTGCACCGGATGACGCAGTGTCGGCACGCCATCGCGCTCCAGGAGTACGGCGGGGTCGGTGTGCTCCCGCATGACTGTCATCCCGTGATCGGAAACGACAAAGAAAGCGGGCAGCTCCCTGCCCTGTTTCCGGACGCGAGCTACGAAGGCGCCGATGGCGCGGTCCACGAGCCGGTAGCTCTCGAGCACGGCTGGGTGCAGCGGATCCTTGAGATGGGAGATGCCATCGACGCCTGGAAACACGACAAAGAGGAAACGCCACGGCTCGTCCGCGGCGTCGAGCCAGGCCCGCGCGACCGCGCGATCGAGCGCCGGGTACGTTCCGGCGTAGTGGGCAACCGATCCCAACACGACACGACGCAGGGCACACCGATGGGCGCCGGCTTGCAGTCCCCGCGTCAGCGGTGTGCAGATCGCGATACTCTCAGGGACGAGATCGAAAATCGAAGGGGTCGCGACGATGTCGGTGTTCAACCAGCCACCCTGCACGCCGCAATAGCTGCGCGCTGCCCGCCATTGCTCGCGCCACCCGCCCCCCTCCCCCGCCCGGCGGCGATCGAGCCAACGAATTCCGGGAATGTCGACACTCCCGGGATAGCGACCGAAAAGGAATGGGATGTAGGCGACGCCGGTGGTGGACGGAAAGACCGTCGTCCCCGTCCGCAGTCCGCCCGTCTCGATCACCCAGCGTGCGAGGTTGGGCAGGTCGCCACGGTGGAGCAGATCCCGCAGCACATCGACGCGTGCGCCGTCGATCAGCACCATGACCGCGCGATTCGCTGGGGACGTTGTGGCCATTTATCGATCCCGAGTAGGAGCGGCTGCTGCCGACCGCTCCCAGCAGAGGCCGAGCGGCTTGCAGAGGGCAACGGTCGCAATTATCCCGGCCGCGAGCAGGACTACGGCCACGGCAGGCCAAATCGGATAGTGCGGTCGAGGCACCCAAAGCGCCCGCTGAAACGCCGCGGCATCGCGCCAACGCCGCTCCGGCACGGGATTCAGCGCGCGCAGCAGCGCGCGTCGCAGCCGCGGCGGCACGCCAGACCAATCGACTCGAGCTGGATCTGTCCCGGCTGGCGCGGTCCATGGTCGCCCGCTGACGGATTCATACAGCACCGTGGCCACCGCAAACAGATCCGTCGCCAGTGGATCAGTCGATGGCGCACTCGCGCCCTCGAGGATCAGCCGCCCCTCCTCCAGAATGATGGTGCCCGATGTGATCGATCCGTGTGAGGTGCCGCGCGCGTGGGCGGTCTCGATGGTCGACAACAGCGTCCGGCAAATCTGGGTAGCCTCCCGGACCGAGAGTGGTCCCGAACGGAGTCGAGCGGCCAGCGTCTGGCGGACGGGGCCAGAGGGGGGAGCGGGGGGCGGGGGGGGCGCGCTCATCTGTTCGCGAATCTAAAACAAGAAAGCGGCCCCGGCATCCACTGCGCCGGGGCCGCTTCTTCTCGCCACCAACGGACTACTGGACCTTGATCGCGAGCTTCATGCCGAGTGTCAGGTGGGGAGTGCAATAGCCTTTGTACGTCCCCTTGGGCGCGTTGGCGAACGACACCTCATACGTCTCGTTCGGCTGTGTCAGGAACGGGCCCGACAGATTGTCCACCGTGTTCTTCATGCCGGCGTTGAGCGCGGCCGCGCCGCCCGCCGGAACCGAATCGGACCAGAACGTGATGTTGTGGGGCCCACCCGCGACGTTGGTGAATCGCACGGTGGCGCCCGAAGGAATCGTAATCGAGCTCGGCTCGAAGGCGGCCTTGGTGCTGCCGTTGCCGGTCATCTTGACCTCAATGACGGGACCGCTCGGGGCGGCGGCTGCAGCAGCAGCGGGCGGCGCGGGGGGCGCAGCCTGCGGCTGGTTTTGGGTCTGGTCGCCCTTCTTACCGCAGGCGAGCGCGCCGATGGCCACGACGGCCGTGAGCAAAGCGAAGCGCATTGCGGGACTCCTCCGGGACATGAAGTGAGGGAACGGCAGCGTGTCGTTGCAAGTGTCGTTTGTGAACTGTTTCACAATAGCGGTCAATATAGACGGGGTCCCCCAAAAGGGGAGTCCTCCAAAGCGCGAGGTCCGTAAAGGCATTGCGTTTCCTCACGTAACTTCAATATTGGGGCGCCTTTTTCCTGCCGAAAAATCTTCGAGGAGTCACCGTGCACAGAACGATCGCCATTCTCGCGTGCCTGGCCGCATTGGGCGCCCCCCTCCCCGCCCGCGCCCGCGCGCAGAGCTGGCAGCCTGAATTTGGAATTCAGAGCGGGTACAGTCGGATCAAGGCAGCCGGTACGAAAGCGTCGGATCAAATCGATGTCTTCGGCATCCCTGGGTTCAGTCTGCCCGGGCTGCTTCCCGCCGGCGCCTCACTCTTCGCCGTCATCCCCTGGAAGCAGCAGATCGCATTTGAAACCTCATTGAGCGCGTTGCAAGGCAACGCGGTGAGCCTCCTTGGCGATGCATCGCTCTTCCAGCTCGGCGTGCGCGGAGATTACGCACTCACGCCAAAGGTGTACGCAGCCGCCGGAGGCGCACTCAACTGGTTGGAAACGAATGGCCAGCACGAGACACAGCTCGGTGTCTCCGCCGCGCTCGGCTACCGATTCGGGTTCACTCGCGGCCTGCGCGCCCGGGTCGAGGCGAACGTGCTCTTCTTCGGAAAGGCGAAACTGCTGTCGCCGGCGAATGTGTACTCGCTGGAGTTCGGCGTCTCGAAGCAGGTCGGGATGCGGAGTCGCACGACTGGACCGGCGCCCGCGTCGAACCGAGTCTGGCAATCCATGTTCGGCGTCCAGGGGGGCTACACCCGTTCCCACGCCGTCGGAGGCGGCTCGGACCTGACCGCAGTCTCCATTCCCGGCCGCGGCGGTGCGATCAGCGTTCTCGGAACGCCCGCCGGGCCCCCCGTCCTGTTCGCGATCCTTCCGATCGCCCGAAAAATTGCGATCGAGCCTGGACTAGACATTACGCGGCTGCAGACATCTGGGACGACGATTTTCGGCGGGAATGTCTCTGCCCGCGTGAACTACGCGGTGTCCGGTGGTTGGTATGCGGGCGCGGGTGGCAATCTCGTGTATCTGAAGACAAGCGGGACGAGCGCCGAAACGGCAAAGGGAGTCAACGTCGCCTGGGGTTACCACTTCCCGCTGCTGAGCGGGCTCGGCGGCCGGTTCGAGATCGCGTACACAATGATGGCGCACAACACCAAGCTCGGACTCCCAGCGACGAACACGCTCGCGCTCCAATTCGGCGCCATGATGCCGTTGCGATAGGCGAGATCCTGTTCCCATGACGGCCCCGCGCCTGTCCGCGCGGGGCCGTTGCGTTTTTACCCCGGGCGGACGACACTAACGCTCATGCCGGATTCGCCGCTGCCGCAGCTGCCGCCGCAGGAGCTCGCCGAGCGGCTCGATCGCGGGGAGCCGCTCCAGGTGCTCGACGTTCGCGCCCCCGACAAGGTCGAGGGCGGGCATATCGCGTTGGGGCCCGAGCTCGATTTTCACGCGCAGCCGAACTCGAAGCTGTTTGCGATGCCGGACGTCGCTGCGCTTCGGCTCGATGCGGCGCGACCGATCGCGGTCATCTGCGGTCACGGTAACTCCAGTAAGAAGGCGACGGCGTTTCTGCGCGAGCGCGGCTACGAGGCGTACTCCGTCATCGGCGGAATGGCCGCCTGGGAGACCGTCTACGTGGCCCGCAGACTGTCCCCCACCCCCTCCTTCTCTCACGTCGTCCAGCTCGATCGGGTCGGCAAGGGTGCGCTCAGTTACATCCTGGTGAGCGACGGTGATGCGGTCATCATTGATCCCGGCCGTCATGTCGAGCGGTACCACGCCGTGCTGACCGAGCTCGGCGCGACACCGGCGGCGGTGGTCGATACGCACATTCACGCGGACTATCTGAGCGGCGCGCGCGCCGCAGCGGCGCGTTGGCGGGTCCCGTACTTCCTGCACCCTGACGATGCGGTCTCACCCTACGATCAAACGCCGGGCCGGCTGACCTATGACCCGCTGCGGGACGGGGACACGATCGCCTTCGGACGGGCCACGCTGCGCGCCGCGCACGTGCCGGGTCACACACTCGGCAGCATCGCGCTGCTCGCGGACGACGGCCTCGCGCTCACAGGCGATTTCCTGTTCGTCCAGTCGATCGGCCGGCCCGATCTCGCGGGGCAGTCCGAATCCTGGGCTAAACTGCTCTGGCACAGCCTGGAGCGTGCGCGGGAAACGTGGCCTGGGGATTATCTCGTCCTCCCCGCTCACTACGCTAGCGAGGGCGAGCGACGGGCCGACCGTGCCGTCGCCGCGCGCTTCGATGTGATCGCCGCCACAAATGCCGCTGCCGTGATACAGGACGAACGGGTCTTTCTCAAATGGATCGCGGACCGCGCGACGCCCTTTCCGGAAGCATACCGCACCATAAAGGAAGCCAACCTGGGGTTAGTGGACCCTTCGGATTCGGATGCGGAAATACTGGAATCCGGAGCGAATCAGTGCGCCATAGGCTAGCCTAGGACCAGCGTGTGCAAGCTTCGGCGGGATGCCCGTCTCTCATGCGTCCCTTACCGGAGTTCATCATGCAGTGCTCGCGCGTGCTGGGAGCCGTCGCCCTTCTGGGCACCCTCTCGACTTCGCTCTTCGCCCAAGGCTGGATCGATCCGGTTCGGCCTGTGCCGCAGGATCTCAGTGGGCGAGTCGAGCGTCTCCGCGGCGCCGTCCAGGTCAGCATCAGCGGGCGCGTAGCCCGCGTCACCGTGGAAGAGTGGTTCCGGAACAACGGTCCCGCATTGGAAGAGGGGATGTACCACTTCCCACTCCCGGGTGAGGCCGTCTTCTCGAGCTACTCGCTCTGGCAAGGGGATCAAGAATTGCGCGGCGAGGCAATGGACGCCGCGCAGGCCCGCTCGATCTACGAAGCCATCGTGCGCCAGAAGCGGGACCCCGCGCTGATCGAGCTCGCTGGTCAGGGGCTCATTCGCGCGCGGGTGTTCCCTATCGCCCCTGGCGAGACGCGCAAGATCACGCTGAAGTACACGCAGCTTCTCGACCGCGCGGGGGACGCGTGGCGGTTCCGCTACCTCGGCGATCGCAATCGTGGAAGTGCGCCGCGCAGCTTTCGCATGGAGGTCGACAGTGCCGCGCGTTTCGGCGATCCCTATTCGCCGACCCACCAGGTTCAGGTCACACGCCGCGACAATCGTCTCGAGGTGACGCTCGCGGATGGAGCCGCCGGGGGAGACTTCGAGCTGCTGCTGCCGCTCGCACGCGGCCTGGTCGGCTTGTCGCTGCTGCCGCACCATCCCGTCGGTGAAGACGGATACTTCATGCTCCTGCTCGCGCCGGGGGCAGCGGCAGACGCCGCCGCGCTGCGTCGCGATCTCGTCGCGGTCATCGACGTGTCGGGCTCGATGTCGGGTGAAAAGATCCAGCAGGCCAAATCCGCGCTCATTCAGCTGCTCGCGTCGATGCGCGAAGGCGACCGATTCCGGTTGGTTGCGTTCTCGGGCGGCGTCCGCCGCTACGCGCAAGGCTGGACCAACATGACCAGCGACGCGCGCCGCGATGCGGAAAGCTGGATTCGGAGTCTGGACGCGGAAGGTGGGACCAACATCGCCGGCGCGCTGGCGGAGGCGTTCGCCGAATCGCCGGCGGAGCAGTCGCTCGGTGTCGTCGTCTTCCTGACCGACGGACAGCCGACTACCGGCGAAACCGACCCCGAGCGTATCGCGGACCGCGCCGAGCAGGGGCGCGGGAGGTTCCGCGTGTTTTCATTCGGGATCGGCGACGACGTGAACACGTTCCTGCTCGACCGGCTCACGGAACGCGCCCGCGGCACCACCGAGTACATCCGCCCCGGTGAGAACATCGAGCGGGCCGTAGGGGCGCTGGCGGCGAAGGTCGCGAGCCCCGTGCTGACCGACGTCACCATCACGGCAGGCTCTGGCGTCGAGCTCTACGATCTTCAGCCTGGCAACCTGCCCGACCTGTTCGCCGGCGATGAGATGGTAGTGCTCGGCAGGTATCGGGGAGCAGGGAGCGGTGAGCAGTCGCTGACGGTAAGCGGGCGGCGGAACGGCCGCCAAGAGGAGTTCCGCACGATCTTCGGCGATCGTGAGAACGCCGACGCTCGCTACATCGAACAGCTTTGGGCTGCGCGCAAGGTCGGCGCGCTCTCCCGTGAAATCCGCCTGCATGGACAGACGCCGGAGGTCATGAATGCGCTGAAGCAGCTCGCGCTGCGATACGGCATCTTGACCGAGTACACGTCGTATCTCGTCCAGGAACCCACGATCGCGCTGCGCCAGCGCGCCGAGGATCGCGTCATGCAGGCCCCTGCGGCAGCGCCGGCCGATCAAGCCGGTGCGGCGTCGGTCGGACGGGCCGCGCGGGAGAAGTCGATGGCTGACGCAGTGTACCTGGAAAGTGTCACCGTGACCGGGACGATGAATATGACGGAGCTGGATGAAATGCGCCGCGCGCGCTCGGGTATCAACCCGACGCAGCGCATCGGCGGACGGCTGTTCATCATGCGCGCCGGCACGTGGACCGACCTCGGTCACGGCGACTCGCTGCGGGTCGTGAGCATCGCTCCCTACAGCGACGCATACTTCGCATTGCTCAAGGCCCTCCCCGACTTGCGGGAGGCCGCCGCGCTCGAACCGGCCGTGTTGGTGGCCGGGCGGCACGCCAGCATCAAGATTGGAGCGGGTGGCAAGACAGCGTTCAATCCGGGTGAATTGGAGCGGCTGGTGCGTGAATTCCGGGGCTGAGAGGCCAGGTGCCCGAAGACCTCGCCGAAGTATATCGCAACACCTATCCCGCGCTCGTGCGCTTCCTGTACCGCAAGGTATGGGACGCCGAGCGCGCGGAGGATCTCGCCCAGGAGGCGTTTACGCGGGCACTGGTTCATCGACCGGAGAACACACGCGGATGGCTCTTTGTGGTAGCGGCAAACATGGCGCGTGACGAGGCCCGCCGGGCCGCGCGAGAGAAACGGCATCTCACGCTGCTCAAGAGCGAGCCGGAAGCCGTGCACAGCGCACCGGAAGACGAGATCGACGCCGACACCCAGCGCACGCGCGTTCGCGCAGCGCTCGAACAGCTCACTCCGCGCGATCGTGAGGCGCTGCTCTTGTGGGACGCCGGAATGTCGTATGACGAAATCGCGGCGCAGACGGGACTGGCTCGCGGCGCGATTGGAACCACGCTGGCGCGGGCGCGCCGGAGATTAGTCGAGGCCTATGATGCCGGACAGGAAGGAGGACAGGATGTCGCACGTGGATGAGGGAACGCTGCACGCGTACCTCGATGGCGAGCTGCCCTCCGGTGATCGGGCGGCGCTCGAAGCGCATGTCGCGCAATGCGCGACGTGTCGCGCGGCACTCACCGACGAGCGCGCCTTGCGCGATCGGGCGAGTGCGGTGCTAGGCCGGGCGCGGCCGCGGGAGCGTCCCGCGCCACCGTTTGAGCAGATTCGCCGCACACCCGCACGCCACCGCTGGCACGTCCGCATGCCGTTCGCCTGGGCCGCGTCCATCGCGCTTGCCCTCGGGATCGGTTACCTGTTGCGAAGCCCCAATCAAAGTGTCGTCGCCTCGGACCAGCAAGGGCCGACCGCCGAGCCGACCGTCGTCGCCACGAATCGCACGACCGGCGCGCCGCGGCAGGAGCAAAAGGCGGCCGCTCCCGTGCAGGCACGCGGGACACGTCGCACGACTCCCGCCCCCGCCGATGAGATCGACCGCGTCCGCGAATCGCGGGCACCAGCGTCGGACGTCGTGGCGTCCGCCGAAGCGAGAAACTCGGCGTCCTCCCCTACTCCCGCTGCTCGTCGGGTGAGCGACTCCGTCGGACTGGTCCAGTTGAACGACTCGCTGCTGCGCGAGCGATTGAAAACCGCGCACCTAGAGACCGTTGTTGTCACGGGCGCTGCTGTTCCCGCGGCTGCAAAATCCGAGCGCGGAGCTACCACGGGGTGGGGGGGTATCAGTCGCGACGTCGCGCGGTCGCTGCTTGGCCAGCAGCCGGTGGGACTTCCAGGGTTGCCTATCCGCGCGATCCGCCGCGGCCTAGGGAACGGCGCGGTCGTGGTCGAGCAGGCGCTCGATTCCTCCTCCGTCATTCAGATAATCCAGCGCCCGGCGGGATCGGAACTCCGAGATTCGTTGAGTTCCGGGTTTGGGGCGAGAGCCTACCGCGAGCGTGCTGATCATCTGCTCGCGCGCTTCATTGGACGACTGCGCGTGGAAATTACCGGTCCCATTTCCGTAGACTCGCTGAACCGGCTACTCGAGCAGGTGCAACCGCTTCCCTAACGGGCACTCCGGCGCCAGGCGATCAGCTCGGCGACGACACTCACGGCGATTTCCTCGGGGGTCACCGCCCCGATCGCCAGTCCGACGGGCACACGCACGCGGCGCAGGCTCTTTGCGGGCACGCCCGCGCTGGTCAGACCCTTCGTCACCACGATTTTCTTGCGGCGGCTTCCCAGCAGGCCGACATATCCGGCCGCGGAGGGCGCCACGCGCTCCAGGATGAGCGCGTCATTGCGATGCCCGCGGGTCGCGATCACCACGGCGTCTGCACTCGTGAGCGGGTAGCGGGTGAGCGCGGCATCCACGTCCCCCGCGAGGACCGCGACTCCGTCGGGGAAACGGGACGCGTCCGCATAGTCCGCGCGGTCGTCGATCACCGTGATGCGAAATCCTGCCGCTGCTGCGGCGCGCGCGATCGCCGCGCCGACGTGCCCTGCCCCGAAGACGAATACGCGTGGTGCCAGCGTCAGGCGCTCCTCCATAAAGCGACCGTCGCGCGTGAGTGTCGCCGGGGCGGCGGTGGAACGGTGCGCAAGCAGAGGCTCGAACGTCTTCACCGGTCCCGTGCTCCACTCGGTCGCGGTACGGACCAAACCTGAGTCGGCGGCGGCGGCGGTCTCGAGGACACGTACGTACGCCTCGTCCGCGACGAGCGGCTCCACGAAGATGTCGACGGTGCCGCCGCAGGAGAGGCCGAGATCGCCGGCGAGGTCGGCGTTCAGATGATGCGTCAGGAGGGCGGGCCGGCGGTGCGCCTGGGCGTCGAGCGCGGCGCCGATGACTTCCGCCTCCACGCACCCGCCGCCGACGGAGCCGAGGAGCCGGCCTTCGGGCCCAACGAGCATCTTGGTGCCGGCCGGAACGGGGGTCGAGCCGCGGGCGCGCGCGACCGTCGCGAGCGCCCCTCGCGTGCCGGCCGTCGCTAAATCAGCCGCGACGCGCCAAATGTTCATCCGACAAACATACGCGCGCCGCGGCTGACTCTCACCGTCTTCCCCGATGCTTACGGTGTCACAACGATTTGACCCGACATCCCGCTGCCGAAAGCGGTCGAGTGGTTCGTACAGCGATAGCGAAACGTGGTCGCGGTGGTCACGGTGGGGAAAGTCCGCGTGTGTGTGCCAGTCATCTGGTTAGCTGCGTTTCCTTGGCCGTCTTCAAACGTGATGTTGTGATTGTTCGCACCGGTCCAAGTCCACGTGACGGTGCCACCGCTCAACAGCGGCCCGTTCGACGGGGTGAATGAGTTGTCTGCCACGGACACCGAAAGCGTCGGAGCGGGTGGCGGCGGTGGAGGCGGCGGAGGGGCTGGAGGTGGTGGTGGAGGAGGCGGGGGATTGGTCCCCGTGCTACTGCCACAGGCTGCTGCTAACGCGATCGCCGCAATCGCCAGCAAACGACTCAATGACATAACAGGCCTCCACGCGGTGAGGAAAACAACGTAAGAAGACTATTTGATGTAATTACTTCTGTATCTGAAAGCTAGTGCTGCTCACGTTGCAACGCGTCGGCGGCGAGACGGGGGGAGATGATCGGATAGCGGCCAGCGAACCAGCCCCACGAGAGGAAGAAGAGTCCCGCGAAAAACAGCGTCACCCCCGCTTCGGTCAGGCCGATGGCGGGACCCTTGCCGCCATTGATCGAGGGCACGACCTCGAGATAGCGCTCGAGCCAGATCCCGAAGAGACTCACGAGCGCGAAGCCCACCATTGTCGGCGAAAACTTCTTCGGTTTCACGCCGAGCAACCCGATAAACGGGATCAGGAAGACGCAGAAGAACACTGTGATCCCGACCGGTCGCCACGCCCCCGTCAGACGGTAAAAGATGAAATACGTCTCCTCGGGCAGATTGCCGTACCAGATGACGAGGAACTGCGACCACATCAGGTATGCCCAGAACACGGTGAAGCCGAAACAGAGCTTGCCGAGGTCGTGCTGCTGGCGCTCAGTATAGATACTGGCGAGGCCCATGGCGCGGCGCAGCGTGATGGCGAGCACGGCCAGCATCATGAGCGCGGCCAGGAAGCTGCCCATGAAGTAGAACGCGCCGAACAGGTTGCTCACCCACTTCTGTGCCAGCGACATGATCAAATCGAACGCGAGCAGGCTGTGCCCGAAGGCATAGGCGAGCACCAAGATCGCGGCGTCGCGCGCGATGACGCCTGAGTCGGTGAGACGCGCGACGACTTCGCCGCTCTCCAGCTCACGCGCGTCGGGCGCGGTGTCGTGACGCACGAAACGCCAGGACAACCAGGACAAGATGACCAGGATCGCGCCGTTGCGGAGAAAAAACCACTTGCTGGTGAGCCACCAGGCGACGTCGGGTCGCGGCTCGTGAATCCAGGTAAAGATGTATTGGCGGCCGATGACGAGTCCGATGAAGAGGACCACCGCGACCGTGGTGAAGGCGGCGGCAGCTTCCGCAAACCGAATGACGACGCCGCCCCAGTGGCCCTTGGCGAGCTTCAGCACCGCGGCGAACACGACCATGCCCTGCGCGAGTCCAACCCAGAACATGAAATTCGCGTGGTAGGCCCACCACGTCCGCTCGGGATGCCCGCTGATGAGTCCCCCGACGAGCACAATACCGCCGAGAATCGCCGCGATGGCGCCAAACAGCGCGAAGCGCGCGATCGGAGCCTGGCGCGCCTTCTGAACGAGATCGGATCTGCTGGCGACCGCGACGCTCACCGGTTACCCCGGGCGTTGAGCTGCAAGTTGCGCACGTAGTTCACCAGATCCCAGCGATCGTTGCCGTGGATCTTGTCGCCATAGCGCGGCATGAGGCCGCGGCCCATGCGCTGCGCTTCGACGATCATGCCGTAGATGGCGCCGTCAGTCATTTTGGGACGCGTCGGGTCGACGAGCGACGGCACGCCCGGGAACGGACCGCCGCCGGCCAGCGACACGGGACCATTGCCCTCGCCGCGCTCGCCATGGCACACCTGACAGTAGGTCTGAAAGACCCACTGCCCACGATTGAGCGACTCGGCGGTCCGCGTCCGTGGGTTCGCGAGCCGATCGGCGATCTCGCGCGTCAGCGGGAGCTCGGCGCCGGCGACCGGAACCGCGCCCTCGACCGGCGGGATGGGCCGGGCGTACGGCTTGATGTTGCGCTGGTGCCGCATCGTCGCGAACCAGCCGACCTTGTGGACGACGGTGTCGGGGTCGCACGCGCTGAGCAGCGCGAGCGCCGCGACGAGCAGCGCGCGCCTAGCCACGGCGCACCTCCTCCGCGCCGGCATCGCGCAACAGCTTCTCGACCGGTGACGCCTTATCGGACACCGTGGGCACGAAGATCCCGAAGCGGTCGTTGGTGAACCGCTCATCGTACTGGACCGTCCCCAGACGGCGCGCGGCAAACGCCGCATTGAAGAGGATACCGAGGATGGTGGACAGCGCGCCGAACAGGATCGTCATCTCGAACATGATGACGACGTACGGCGGCACCGAGCCGACCGGCTTGCCGCCGACCACGATGGGCCAGTCGTATGACATCCAGAGCGTCAGCCAGGCGCCGATGGCGCAGCCGGCGATCCCGCCGATGAGCGTGAACATCCGCACTGGACTCACGGCCTGACCCAGGGCGTCCTCGATCTCGTGACGTGGGACGGGCGAATAGACGGTGAAGTCGGTATGCCCGGCGGCGCGCAGCTTCTTGATGGCGTCGACCGTCGTGTCGAGATACGAGAAGACACCCAGCACGCCGGGGGTGGGCGGCGGGTGAATGATGTCTTGCAGCGGCTTGGGGAGCGGCAGGCGCAGGTGCGTCGTCATGTGTGCTGAACTCCCGCACGCGCTTTCTGCCGCATCGGCGCCGCGAGCACTTCCTTCACTTCCGAGATCGCCACAGCCGGGAAGTTCTTCACAAACAGCAGGAACCACATGAAGAACCAGCCGAAACTGCCGGCCATGATGCCCCAGTCCGCCCAAGTCGGGTTATAAACGGCGTTCGTCCAGGTCGTGTAGGGCTCGCCCGCGAGCGACACCACGATGATCACGTACCGTTCGAACCACATGCCGATGTTGACGAAGATCGAAATCACGAACAATGCGGTGATGTTCGTGCGCACTCTCTTGGACCACAGCAGCCAGGGCAGCAAGCCGTTGCAGATGTTCATCGTCCAGCTCGCCCACCAGTACGGCCCGAAAGCACGATACCAGAACGCCGCGCGCTCGGCCGGATTGCCGCTGAACCAGGCGACGAAATTCTCGGTCAGGTACGAGAAGCTGACGATCGAGCCGGTCAGCAGGCACAACTTGGCGAGGTTCTCGAAGTGATGGACCGTGATGACTTCTTCCAACTGAAAGAGCTTGCGGATCGGCGTGAGCAGGGTGATCACCATGCCGCACCCCGAGTAAATCGCGCCGGCCACGAAATAGGGCGCGAACAGCGTCGCGTGCCAGCCCGGGACGATCGCCATCGCAAAGTCCCAGGACACCACGCTGTGTACCGACAGCACGAGCGGCGTCGCGAGCGCGGCGAGATACAGATAGCCGCGCGTGTAGTGGCGCCACTGCTCGTTCGCACCGGTCCAGCCGAGCGCCGTGATCGCGTACAGCTTCTTGCGCCACCCCGTCGCCAGGTCGCGCACCGCGGCGATGTCGGGGATCAGACCCATGATCAGAAACACGGTCGAGACGGTGAAGTACGTCCCGATTGCAAACTCGTCCCAGATGAGCGGCGACTTGAAGTTGGGCCAGAGTCCGCGCTCGTTGGGATACGGAATCAGCCAGTAGAAGTACCACTGCCGCCCGATGTGAATCAGCGGGAACAGTCCCGCCGTCATCACCGCGAACACCGTCATCGCTTCGGCCGTGCGATACACGGCCGTGCGCCAGCCCGAACGGAACAGGAACAGGATCGCCGAGATCAGCGTCCCCGAGTGCGCGATACCGACCCAGAAGACGAAACAGGTGATGAAAACGGCCCAGTACACCGGGTGCGAGTACCCGGCGAGCCCGAGTCCGTAGCGGATGAGGAACAGCAGCGTGATGATGCCGAGCGCGAGCAGCCCGACTGCCGCGCCCAGCAGCAGGAAATAGCCACGCGTCGGGTTGCCGAGCGTCCGCGCGATGGTGCGCGTGACGTAATCGTAGGTCAGCCGCGACGGCGGGGGGGGCGCTTGCGTCGTCTCAGCCATGACTCGGCGTCTCGTGCGCGACGACGCGCGCGAGATAGGTGATCGCGGGTTTGGTGTTCAGGCCGGCGAGCACATGATAGCCGCGCGGATTGCCGGCGAGCTCGAAAACGCGGGAGTTCCGGTCGTTGAGGTCGCCGAACACGATCGCTTCGGACGGACAGGTCTGCGCGCATGCCGTGACGATGTCGCCGTCGCGCACGTTCCGATTCTCGAGGCGAGCCTGGTTTTGCGCACCGCGGATGCGCTGCACGCAGAACGTGCATTTTTCCATGACGCCCTTTTCCCGCACCGTGACGTCGGGGTTCAGGAGCATCGAGAGCGGCTCGGGGAAAGCCTCGTACTGCCCGCCGCGCTCGGCGTAGTTGTACCAGTTGAAGTAGCGGACCTTGTAGGGGCAGTTGTTGGAGCAATAGCGCGTGCCGACGCAGCGGTTGTAGACCTGGCCGTTGAGGCCGTCGGGCGTGTGATAGGCGGCGTACACGGGGCAGACCGGCTCGCACGGCGCGTTGCCGCACTGCTGGCACAACATCGGTTCGTTCACCGCACCCTGCGGGTTGCCGTGCTCGTCGGTGCGCCAGTACCGCTCCAGCCGCATCCACGACAATTCGCGGCCGCGTTGCATCAGCTCCTCGCCCACGGTCGCGATGTTGTTTTCGGCGTAGCACGCGGTCACGCAGGCGCCGCAGCCCGTGCACTTCGACAGATCGATCGCGAGACCCCAGCGGGGATGCTCGCCGCGGTAATTCCCGAGCGCCGCCTTGTCGTGCTGGCGCTCGCCCCACCACTCGACGGCTTCCTTGGCGTAGTCGGGCGTCTCCTCGAAGTGGAACGGATGATCGCCCGGATGCAACGCCTTGGCCCGCGCGAGCGGGAGGACTTCAGTCGTGCCGAGACCCAGCTCGCGGGGCCCGCCCTCGGTCGTGACGATCTTGCGATGCTCGCCGGTCTTGGTGGCGCTCGCGCGCACGCCGAAGTTGCGGCCGCCGTAATCGTTCGCCTGCGCGCCGAGCAGCTCGAACGCGTTGGCCGAGCGGTCCTTGGCGTACCGGCCGTAGGCGGTATGGCCCTGCCCCGTCGGCACCGCGAGCACGTCGGGACGGACCGAGCGCGTGATCCAGGCGGGGAATTTCTGCGCCCCGAACGAGGACTTGAGCAGGATGAAATCACCGGTCGCGAGACCCCATTTCGCCGCCGTGTCAGGATGTACCTCGACCCAGCTGTGCCACGCGATCTTCGACACCGGATCCGGAAGCTCCTGGAGCCACGGCTTGTTGGCGCCGCGGCCATCGTGGAGAATCGGATGCGGGAAGACGATGACGTCTTGATCCTGGCCGCCGGCGGCGGCAGGGGCGGCGAAGCTGATTCTCGAAAGGCTCGGCGCGAGCCGCACCGCGCGGGTCGGAGCCTCGGTGTAGATCCCGCCCTTCGCCAGCGAGTCCATCCAGTACTGATCGAAGTTGGCGGCGTGCTTTACGCGCCACTTCGCCTGGAGATAGTCGTGGAACGTCCCGGTCTTCCCGGAAAGCTTGAGAATCACGTCACCCGTCGGGCGCGTGTCGAACACCGGCTGCACGACCGGCTGCTGGAGCGCGGTGACGCCGGCGCGCGGCCGGCTGTCGCCCCATTGCTCGAGCGGGTGATGGTCCGGCAGGATCAGATCACAGGCGGCGGTCGTCTCGTCCATGTAGGACGCGAAACTGACCTTGTAGCCGACCTTGCCAAGCGCCTGCTGGAAGGCTCCCGGGACGGAGTGCGCCGGATTCGTGCCGTGCACGAACAACAGCGCCACCTTCCCGCCCGCCATGTCCGACATCAGCGCCGTGAGGTCGCCGAAGGTGTGCGTTGAACCGATCGCGAGATCCGCGCCGAACTTCACGAGCGTTCCCACGGCGCCGGCGGCGTAGTTCAGGATGTTGACCGCCGCCGCGATCTCCGCGCCGTTTGCGCCCTGCGTCGCCATGCCGCCGGCGACCGCGAGGCCGCCACCCGAGCCCGCGAATTCTCTCGCGAGACGAACGATCACGTCCTCATCGATGCCGATCGTCGCCGCGACAGCTCGTGGCGCATAGCCCGCGAGCAAGGAGCTGAGCCGGCTGGCGTCGGTGGGCAGCCGTGCCAGGTGCCGCGCCACGATGACCTGGGCGAGCGCCAGGGCCAGCAGTCCCTCGGTCCCCGGCCGCGCGGCGATCCATTCATCGGCATTCATGCCGGTCAGCGACAGGCGTGGGCCGACGTACACGAACTTGGACATCGAAGCGGGCCGGCCGGCATCGAACGCGTGCGCGCGCGCGAAGCCGTTCTGGAATTCGACGGGGGAGAGCCAGGTATCGAGGAAATCCGCGCCGAAGGAGAGGATGTACTTCGCATTCGCGAAGTCGTACGACGGCACACTCGCCGTGCCGAACGCCATGCGGTTGCCCGCGCGGAGCGCTTCGAAGCCGAACGGCTCGTAGCTCATGCGCCGGCCGCCGACCTGCTTCATCCACTCGTCCACCAGATCACCGAACGACGACTGCTCGACGCCGCTCAGGAACACGATGCCTTTGCCCTGCGCCTCGCGGACCTTCGCCGCGAGTCGCTGGATGGCGCCGTCCCAATCGATGTCTTCGAAACCGCCGCGGGCGTTGCGGACCATGGGATGCGCGACGCGATCCGGATTGTAGAGACCCTGCAGCGCCGCCTGCCCGCGCGCGCACAACCGGCCGCGATTGATCGGCGAATCGGGATTCCCCTCCAGCTTCACCGCGCGGCCTTCACGCACGCGGACGCGAACGCCGCAGCCCGCCGCGCACTCGCGACACGTCGTGGCGTAGTAGGTCGCGGTGCCCGGAATCTGATCCTCGGGCTGGATGAGGTAGGGGATCAGGCGTTCGGTCGGCTCGGGCCCGATCCCGCACGCAGACGCCGCGGCGGCCCCGGCCCCGGCCACGCCGAGCACCTTCAGAAAGCGGCGACGATCGACGGGGAGAGAGTCGCTCATGTTAGTAATGGCACACGCTGCAATCGCGTGTCACGTTGTTTTTGATGTGGCAGCGCACGCACCAGCCCATGCGCAATGTCGAGACCTGAGACACTTGCGCCATGTTTTGGACGTCGCCGTGGCAGGTCACACAGGCCTGCGTGCCGAGCGCTTTGATGTGCCGCATGTGCGGGAAGCGCACGAAGCCCGGCAGGGCGTGAATCCGAATCCATTCCGGCGGTTTTCGCTCGCGCCAGGCATCCCGCACCTTCTTGATCTCCGCCTGATGGGACGGCGGGCCTCCGCCGATCAACTGATGGCAGCCAATGCACGTCTGGAGCGACGGGATCCCCGGCTCGCTCGAGACGGACGCCGAATAATGACAGTACATGCAGGGGATCTGGTCCTGCCCGGCATGAACGTCGTGACGGAAGAAGATCGGTTGGCGCGGCCCCCTGAGCTTACTGGTGTCGCTGCCGCTGAGGACTGGTGCTTGGTAACGCGAGGAAGCCGGTTGAGCCTGTTGGCCGTTCGCGACCACAGGCGGGAGGGCGAGGATAAACACCACGACCGCAGCTGAACGCAGATGACCTCTTGTGGCCTGGGCGGCTTTGCTCACTCCGAAGGCTCACGAAAATAACAATTGCTACTCCGGACGCGCCAGTAGTTGGTATTTCAATCTGACCACGTCGACGAAGGCCTGCACCGCGTCCAGATCGACGAAATCCATCCAGCAATGGCGCACGCCGTCGAACAGCGTCCCGTCGCGCACGGCCTGCTTGATGACGCGCGGCAATCCGTTGGTCGCGCTGATTTCCTGCTCCTCGGGCGCCGACAAGACAAATGTCCCGCTGACCCCGGACTGCATTGGATGCAGGTAGCCCAGCTTGCGGCCTCCGACCTCGTACATCCATACCCATTTCCACGTCGTGCCCAGGTAGACGACTTGCTCGGTGACGTGGCGCAGGCTGCGCAGCTGCTCGCGCGCCGTCTTGAACCGTTGGGCGGCGCGGGGCGCCAGATCGCGCGCCGGCTGGTCGGGCTTGGGACGCTGGCGCGGGCTCAGATACAGGTGGCTGGCCCAGTAATCAGTGGTCGGCTTGTTCATGGCGCCCCAAAAAGTACAGGCGTGGTCAAGAGGCGGAAACGACCCGGATCGAGCAGCCGGCCGCACGACTGTTGCGGAACCGCCATACGCCCGCCCCTGCCCATCGTGAGCTTGATGACGTCACCGTTCCTGCCGAACCAGCGGGCGGACGGCTCGAGGTCGGACGGATAGACGAACAGGGGCAATGCTGCGGCCGCAAGCGCGGCCTGGGACCCGATGCCCGACTCGGGCATGGTGCCGGCCCAAAGCTTGGCGCCGTACTCGGCGGCCAGCCGGTAAATCCGGCAGACCTCGCTCAGGCCACCGACACGGTGGACCTTGATGTTCCAGACTTTCGGGCCGTTGAGCGCCATGACTTGGCGAGCCGCCCGGGCGTCGCGCAGCGTCTCGTCGAGACAGATCGGGGTGCGCAGCGTCTCGCCGAGTCGCGCGAGCCCGACCAGCTCGTCGGGGTGAAGCGGTTGCTCGATGTAGAGCAGACCCGCATCGTCGAGCGCGCGCAGCGCCGCCTCGTCGCGCGGCCATTCGTAGGCGCCGTTCGCGTCTACCGTGAGCGGCAGATCGCTTCCCTCGAGCCCGTGCCGCGCCGCGCGGACCGCGGCCGTGTCCCAGCCGGGGGCCACCTTGATTTTGATCCGCGCGTATCCGTGCCGCACCGCGTCATATACGGCGCGCGTGAGCTCAGCGGCATCGCGGTCAGGAGGAATGCCCAATGCCACGCCGCAGGCGACGCTGGCTGCGGGTGCGACGCCGAGACGTTCGGCGAGGAGCGTCGCGAGGCCAACCCCACGCGCGTTCGCCTCGAGATCCCACGCGGCCGTCTCGATACCCGCGCGCGCGAACCAGTTCCCGCGCACGCCGTCGCGCAGCGCGGCGTCGATCGCCTCGGGTCCCTCGAACTCGCGCCCGACCACCCGCGGCATCAAGACGCGCTCGATCATGTCGTGCGCGCTGACCAGCGTTTCTTCCGAGTAGAAGGGGAATTGGAACGGCGGTGCCTCGCCGTAGCCGACGTGCCCGGCGGCGGCGTGCAGCACCACGACGAGAGATCGGCGTTCGGTCATCGTGCCGCCCGAGATGACGAACGGCTCGAGCAGCGGCTGTGTCAGCTCGAACAGCTCAGCGCGCGTTATATGCATCGGGTAAGAGATCGAGAAAATGTAGCTCGCCGCCTCGCCGCTCCAGTTTTCCTTCTGCCTCGCGCTCCAGGACGACCGCGATCAAGCCGTCTCGAGGATCAAACAACAACGCGTGCAGCGCGCGCTGGGTGCGCGAGCCAGCAGTAGCCGGATACTCCTCGAGCGGCAGTTGGAAGAACGTATGCAGCTGGACCGACGAGCAGCCCCGGACCGCGTATTCGACGATCATGCGGCCGCTGTGGATGTTACCGGTGCCACTGAGAGACGGTCGGAGGGTCGGACGGTCGGACGGCCGGTCTAAAACGCGCAGATTTCGCTCGCTCAGCTCTGCTCCTCCGTAGGCGACTCCCTTCTGGGCATCGAAGAGTCGATTGAAGACCACAAGCGCATCGGCCGAGCCGGCGGCTGCCATCATGTCGCGCTGAAAATCTTCGTCGAAGCGCGCGTGCATCAGCTTCATCGCAAGGCGCACATCGGCGTGTGCGCGAATCCGCTGCGGGACTTCGCGCAGCCAACGCAGGATCTGTTGCTTCTCATTGGCCAGGGCATCGCCGGCGAGCGTCGGTGAAAAGTCCTTCTCGAGCAACAGTGGAGACTCGCCCCAGACCTTGGCCAGTGCGCGGGTCGTGAAAGCGTATTCCGCGTCGCGAAACGGCTCGGCGAGTCGCGGCAGATGATACTTGACGGATGGAATCGTGAGCAATCGTCCCGCGCGCGTGAGATCGCGCCCCGCGCGCACGAGCGCGAGGTAGTCGTCGAACGAGCGGTCCCAGCCCCTGCCCTTCCATGTTACGGTCCACCCGGCCCCGCGCCGCTCGACTGTCATTTTCGACTCGTGGATCGCCCACGCCGCCATCGACTGATCGCCCGCGGCGTCCTGGGCGATCACCGTCTTCAGCACCGCGAACGCCAGCCCGGCCTCGGCATCCGTCTCGAGCTGACCCGCGTTGAGTGATAGTTGGCCGGATCCCTTCCCGATGGGATGCGGCAGCGGCTGGCCCAGATAGCGCGCCGAGAGATCAATCCGATAGTTGTCGCGCACATGCGCGGGAAAGTCGCGCGGCAGCGCGCGCTTGAACTGCTCGAAGTCCTTAGTGAGCGAAGCGCGAAAGCCGGAATTGCTCATTCGGCGCTTCCCCCGTGAGCACGAGCCGCGCCACGAGCTCGCCGACCGCCGGGCCGTGCTTGAAGCCATGCCCCGATCCGCCGCCGACGAGCCAGGCGTTCGCGGCCTCCGGATGGTGGTCGATGATGAAGTGCTCGTCGGGCGACTCTTCGTACTGGCACACGCGTGACTCGAGCAGGGGCGCGCCCTTGAGACCCGGGAAGCGATAGGCGATGTAATCGCTGGCGATTTGAAGGGCTTCGGGACTCGGGACTCGGGATTGGGTAGTCGGATCGATGACGGGTCCTCTGGTATCGTCGGCCACTTTGAAGCCGCGCCACTCGTTCCCCGGGATGCCGTACATGAACCGCGTGCCGTGATCCGCCCAGACGGGCAGCGCCTCCTCAGTGAAGCGGCGGTCGCCTGCGGGCGTCCCAAAGAAGAAGACCTCCTGGCGGGTTGGCTTCACGCGCTCACCAATCACATCGGGGAACAACGACGCCAGCCACGGCCCGCACGCAAACACAAATCGATCAGCCGTCAGCGTACTGCCATCCGACAGCGTCACGGAAGAAAGTTCGCCGGCGCGTGGTTGCACCGGCGCCTGCACGGCGAGTTGTCGATACGCGCCGCCCTCAGCGACGAATCCCTCGAGCACCGCGGCGCACGCGCGGCGCGCCGTGAGATAACCGCCGTCCCGTTCGAGAATCGCCCAGCGCACCTGCTCGCAATTGATCTGCGGGTACCGCCGCGCCACCGCGGCGCCTTGCAGCTCCTCGAAGGCGATGCGCGCGTCGCGCAGAATCGGCAGAGCGGCTTTCTCGTACTGATCATCACGTTCGACGAGCCAGAGCACGCCGATACCATGGTAGAGTTGCCGGTGCCATCGTTGCTGGTGCTCTTTCCAAAGCGTGAGGGCCCGCGCCGCCATGTGCGTGTAGACCGCGCGGGGCCCGTAGGTCGCGCGAATCACACGGGTCTCGCCGCCTGAGCTCGCGCGCGAATTCCCGGGTCCCCAGGCGTCGAGGAGCGTGACGCGGGCGCCCCGACGGCGCAAAAAGAAGGCGGTCCAACCGCCGAACGCCCCTGCGCCGACAACGACGACGTGAGGCTGCTTGGCTTTCGGCATCAAGCCTCCGAGCGCCAGAGCGGCGCTGGTTTTGAGGAACGCGCGGCGCGCTACCGTATGCGCGCCTCGCGCACCGCACGCCGGACGGCGTCACGTTCGGCGGCCGGCAATGCCGGACCCCAGGGATCGTCGCAGGCGTCTTCGGGAATCACGCCGTCGGCGGCGAGGGCCCAGAGCATGCGGCGAATGTAGCCTTCCATTGGATTTGTGAACGTCGCCTGCGCAAAAGCATCCAGCTGCGCGGAAAGGCGCATGAAGACGCGATCGTCTCCCCTTGCACGCGCGCTCAGGAGGGATGTCTGAAGGTCGGTCAGGGCCGCACCCATGCCGATCAACGCTGCGCGCGCGCCCATCATCAGGGAATAGCCGAGGAAGCAGTCCTCGCCTGTGATCAGGAGCTTGTCAGGGTGATCCCGCATGACTGCCGCGATACGCTGAAACGTCATCACCGAATCGAGCGTCGCGACTTTGATACCGATCACCGTCGGTAGCGAGAGGATCGCGTGCAATGCCTCACCGTCATAGTCCACACCGCCAGCCGCCTCGTACAGATAGAACGCGATCACCGGCAGCTCGCGCCCTAGCTCCTCGTGGTAAGCGATCGTCTGCTCGCGCCGCGGAAACGCGAGCAGCGCGTTGGCGCCGCCGCGTTTGGCGTCGCGTGCCATCTCGACCGAATTCGCGCCGGCCACGATGATTTTGTGCGGCAATGCGGTACGCCAGGTATCCAGCACGAGGCGGCGCTGCTGGCTTGTGAGGTGCGGCCCGCGACCGGTGTGCGCCCAGACGGCGACGCCTGCAACGCGCTGATCCGCCATCCAATGCGTGTAATCGGATTGCGCCTGCTCGTCGATCGTGGTACCGCGGAATGGGACCGGAACTGCCGGAATCAGGCCCCACTCCAAACGCTGGCGGACGGCCGGACGGTCTGACAGTCGGCTTCCTTAGGCCGCGGCGATGGTCGTCACGTTGCCGGATTCAATCGCGCGGCGCTGATCGGCCGAGAGCTCGAGCAAATCGAGCTTCGCGACGCTTGTTTCCGGCAGTCGCAGCGGCTGTCCCGTGCCGAACACGAAGCGTTCGACACCGATCGTCTCGAGCAGCGTCGCGAGGTGATCCTCGGGGGGACCCCAAAGCCAACAGATGTCCCACCAGATGCGGCGCGCCTCCTCCGGCGTCGAGCCGAAATGCACTTCCTCGATGAAGGCCCGATCGGCGTGAGTCACGATGAGCTGCACGTCGGCGTCGGAGCGGATCAGGGCGCGCACCGCGGCCGCCGGGAGCTCGGCGACGCGGTCGTTGGGATGGCGTTGGCGGCCGTCTTCAAGTCGCACCGCGAGCATCAGCGGCACGCGTGCCGTGCCGCAGGCGGCCGCGAGCACGCGCATATCGGCCCCCGCGGGCTCGAGCCCGAGATACAACGGATCACAGCGCACCGCCGGCGCGCCGGCGTTGGCGGCGTCCGCAAGCACCTGTTCCCACTGCGCCAATCCCGGATGGACCATGGGCACCGGCAGGAAGCGTGTCTGGGCGCGCGCCGTCTCATACAGCCACGCGTTGCCTTCCGTCGGATCACGCCAGAACAGACCGGGCAGATGCGTGATCCACGCGACATCGATCTCGGTGCGATCGAGGGCGCGCACGAGCGCCTCCGGCGACGTGCCGGGGACCTTGCGCCAGGGGTACGCGCCCAGGAACGCGTTGCAGTCGATCCGCATCAGTCTGAGGGAAACGCGCCTGGTGGAAAGATCCGCGCCGCATTCTTCCAGCGAATGGCGGCGATCTCATCCTTGGCGAGCAGGCTCTCGAGGTACCGGAGCTTTGCCCATCCCGTGTCCATCGTGATGTCGCTCCCCCACAGCAGCCGGCTCACACCGACGCTCTCGACGCATGCTTCCAGCATGCCGCCGTCCACACCGCTGCCCGAGAGATCGACGTAGACGTTTGAGACGTCACGGACCGCGCGCAACGAATGCAGCCAGTCGCCACCGCCGCCGATGTGAGCGAGGATGAAGGCGACGTCGGAGTGACGGCGCGCCAACGTGCAGAGCTCGACCGCGTCGGACGCTTCCTGTCCCGGCCAGTCGCGGCGGCGGTGCTGCCAAATGTGCTGGAGGACGGGAACGCGCCGCTCCAGCGCCAGGGCGGCGATCGGATCGAGCAGCGAGTCGTCCGCGCGGCGGCTCGCCGCCAGCTTGATACCGATCATCCCCGCATCGAGACACCGCACGATCTCGGCGCGGGCGTGGGCGGTGTAGTTCGGATTGACGCACACGTAGCCGCGGATCGTTTCAGGATGCGCGCGCTGCAGCGCCAAAAGTGCGTCGTTGCCGGCGGTGACGTCGCGGGGCGACGGGAAGTAGGTGGGCGATGTGAGGCCGTAACTCCCCAGAATCGAGGCCACATGGACAGTTATCCCGATCCTCCGACCGGCGGTCAGTCGGCTTTCGTTGCGCTCGCGCCAGTCGGCGCGGGGCGTCCGTTCGTGGTAAAAGTGCGCGTGGACGTCGATCAGCATTGCCCAAAACTAGGCTCCGAGGCTGGCGCGGGCGAGGCGTTCTCCTATTTTGTGGGCGTCCTCAGGGGGGGAACCATGGAGACGATGGCGAGCCGCGCGCGTGGCGTCCTGTTTGAGCCTCGCGCGACGTTCAAAGAAGTCGAAGCCGAGTTCACGAAACCCGGTGCGATCTGGGGCAAATACATCCTGCCGCTTGCGGCGATCGGGCCGATTGCCGGCGCGATCGGCCGCCTGGTCTTCGGTCAGCGCATCGCGTTGACCACGCTGACCAGCTCCGTCACGATATCCGACGCGGTCACCTGGGCAATCATATCGTATGTGCTGTCGCTGGCCGCGGTCTTCGTGTTGACCCAGGTGATCAGCCTGCTGGCCCCCGGGTTCGGCGGTCAGAAAAACGACGTGCAGGCGCTGAAGGTCGCGGCATACGCGAGCACCCCCGTCTGGCTCGCCGGCGCGTTCACGATTTACGCGCGGCTCGTCATGGTCTCCGTGATCGTGTCGGCTTATGCTCTCTACCTGCTCTACGTCGGGTTGCCGATCCTCATGAAAGTCCCGCAAGATCGGGCGATGGGGTACACGGCCGTCGTCATCATCGCGGCGATCGTGATTTTCCTGCTCGTCAGCACCTACACGCTCTTCTAGATCCCGCGCAGCGATTCGTGGAGCATGTCGAGGGTACGGTCCACCGTACCCTCGTCGTGCGCCAGGGAGACGAAATTGTAGGCGGTTCGCTTGAACAGGACACCGTGCTGCGCGGCCCGCTGTGCCGCTGCGCGCGACAACTCTTCAGTCGCAAAGTGCAGGAAACACATCTCCGCAATTCCGGCGACCCCCGTGACGACGCTCGCATGCGAGCGCTGGACTTCGTGGAGGCCGTGGAGTAGTCGCGTCCCGACGCGATGGAGATGGTCGCAGACGCCGTCGCGCGCGAACACGGTGAGCGTCGCCCGCGCCGCCGCAAGCGCCACCGCTTCAGTCGCCAGAGTCGATGAGATCCAGGTTCGACTCGCGCCGGCCATCAGGTCCGCCCGGCCTCCCACCACCGCGAGCGGGAATCCATTCGCCAGCCCCTTGCCCAATACGACGAGGTCCGGCGCGGGCTTGAGGTCGTAGCGCGCGACGGCGCCACCGATCGCGAGGCGGAAGGCCGTCTTGATTTCATCGAAGATGAGGATGGCACCGGCCCGCTCGGTCTCCGCGCGCAACAGCTGGAGCCACTCGCGGCTGGGCTCGGAGACGATGACCGGCTCGACGACGACGGCGGCGAGGCGCGGTGCGCGCGCCCGAATCATCTCGCGGCTGCCCGCCACGTCGTTGAACGGCAGCTCGCCGAACAGCCCGCGCACCGCCGCCGGAACGCCCTCCGTGACACCCTGACACCAATCGAGCCAGCCGTGATAGCCGCAGCCGAGGACCTCGTCACGACCGGTCGCGACCCGCGCCAGCCGCACCGCCGCAGCGACGGCCTCGGCGCCCGTCTTGAGGAAGCGAACCTGCTCGAGCCAGGGAATCTGCTCCCCCAGCGCTTCGGCGAGCTCTTCTTCGGCAACCGGGGGCAGCGGGCCGACCACTCCGGCGGCGATCGCGGCCTCCGCGGCACGATTGACTTCGGGATGCCCGTATCCGAGCGCCACGGCGCCAAGGGCCATGACGTAGTCGACGTACTCGCGGCCGTCCTCATCCCACACACGGCAGCCCGACGCCCGCGCCATGCGCGCCGGCGTCCCGAACAGCGCCTCGGGCCGCTTGCTACCGGTCGACGTGAAGCCCGGAACGCGCCAGTCGTTCACCGTATTTGGTCACCTCGATAGCCATCGCGCGCAGCAGTTTGACCTCGCGAGCGTCCAGCGGTGCGCGATGCGCGATCTCGCGCATCGTCCGCATCACGCCGCCCTGGTTCCTGGTCTTGAAGAACTCGATCGCCTGCAACGCGCGAGCCACGTCCACGAACAGCCGCTCAAGCTCGGCGACATCAGCGGGCTCGGCCGTGCGACGGGGAGTTTTGAATGGACGCGACTCGGCGCCGCGCACAAGCGCAAGCTCGTACAGCATGATGATGACGGCGTGGGCGAGGTTCAGCGAGGCGTACGCGGGATCGCTCGGGATCGTCACGACGCGATGACACCGATCGAGGTCCTCGTTGGAGAGCCCCTTGTCCTCGCGGCCGAACAACAACGCGACCGGTCCACCTTCAGCCAGACTCATCACTTCGATGGCCGCATCTCTGGGCCGCTGCAGGTTGCGCTTGGCGGTCCGGCCGCGCGCCGTAAACCCGACGACGTGCACGCAGTCCGCGAGTGCATCTGCGAGACTGGCGTACGTCCGGACGCGCGCTAGGACATCCTGCGTCTGATGCGCGATCCCCTCGATGCGGTAGGCCTCGTATTCGCGCGGCTTCACGAGTCGCAGATCCCGCACGCCGAAGTTCTTCATTCCACGGACGACGTGGGCGATGTTGACGAGATCCTGAGGTTCGTGCAGAACGATCACGATCATCCGACCAGCTCCACAACGCCAAACCGGCCGGGATCCTGGCGATCGCCCCGGAGCCACACCCACCCACCGCCGCCGCTCCACACGAGCTGTCCCACGCGCCGCAGGCGGCCGGGCAACATTTCATTGACGATGAGATCGAAGCGCACTCGACCACCCGCATGCGGATACGCACCAGGTGGCCATGGAATGGCGACCGTCACGCAATAGCCGCTGTCGGTGCGCCGCCACGCTCCTCGCACTTGCGCCGGATTCGTCGCGCTGTGGTCGCGCGTGTCAGACGTCGAGCTCGCCCGCACCGTGTGACCATCCTCATTCGGTACGATGAGGTAGCCGACTGGCACCACACCATCCTGCCCTGAGGAACCGGGAGCCGGAGCGATATAGACCTGCAGGCCATCTGAATGAATGTCGTCTGTTTCGTTGTCGAGCTTGAGCGGTGCTGCAGCCGCGGGGCGCAATACAACGTCGGGCTTGGTGACCTCGACGGCGAGATACAACGCCGACTCGTCCCAGGCGGCATGAGCAACTGCAGAAAGATCTTCGGGACCAGGATAGGCGTCCTCGCTCCGGCGATATTGATCCTCAAGCCCCAGCTCGAGCGGCTCCGACAGATCGAATCCATCGAGCGAGCCGTCGAGGCGCGGCGGGCTGCTGACCCGAAACGCCGGAGCAGCAACGGGTGTCGGCGCATCGATCTCGAGCAGCGGCGAGAAAGGAGGCGTTGCCTCCCGCTGACCGCGCAGCGTGATGGAGGCGTCTCCCTCCCGTTCGATGACCCACTCCGCCGTGCCGATGCGGTGGCGTTCCACGCCCGATGTCGTCTCGACTTCGACCGTATCACCGCGTGTCCGCACGGTTCGAATGACGGGCGCGTCCTTGTACGTTTCGATCACCGTGACAATACGCGCGTTGCGTCCGCGCACCCGCCCCACGTAGAACGGCGCCCGGTCGTGCCGTTCCGGCAGCCCGGGTCCCTCAACCTGCAAGAGGTCACCCTCGAATAACAGATGTGCCGTGAACTGCCCCTGCTGCTGCGCATGGGAGAGCACTACGGCGCCGGGCACGTCGGGAATGAAGCGCTGCGAGCGCGTCACGAACTCGTCCGGCAGCTCGGCATCGACCCAGCGGCCTTTTGTATCCACGCCTCCTCGACCCGCAACGTGCCATGGCAACTCGAGCACGGTCTCCTCTCTCGCTCCGAGCAGCGTCACGTCGACGATGTATTGCGGGCCGGCCGTAACGATGCGCCGCACCGCATCGAAACGTCCACACACCCAGGCCCAATCGCCGCCAGCATCGAAGCTCTCGCAGCTCGCGTTGCCCGGCGCCTGAGATTCGCCATTCAATCGCGGAGCATTGTGCGCCAGCGTCGAGCGATACCAGAAGAGATCGTGCGCGACGTACGACCCCGTACCGGGATCGGGAAGCCAATAGACGCCGTCCGCGTGCAGTGTGAGTTGCAGCCGATCGGGATGGCCATGTCCGCCACCATACGGTCCGCATTCGAGACTCACATAGCGGCCATCGCGGCGCAGCACCGCCAGGCCTTGGCCTTCGAGCAGAACGCTCTGCGGACTCCAGGACTCCTCGACCGCTGGAAGTTCGGGCACCATCTCAAGGAGTGACCACCAGGACAGCCTCGAGCGGGAAACGGGAACGGCCTCCCCAGGCACGGGCGCGTCGTGAAGATATGATTCCAACAACTGCAGCATCGGCGGTTCAGCCTGCGTGTACAGGACAGATAACCAGGGGAGCAAGTCGGCAGGCTGCTCGAGCCGCGCCAAACCAATCTCCCACAATTCGAGGTACGCCGGTTGGGCGAGCGAGACGCCGAATCGTGAGTCCTTCCGCGCCGGGTAGGTGTAATCCGGAAGCGCCGTGAGCGTCGGGGCCCGCAGCGCGGCGTGCAAACGCTCGGCGAGCCGCTGATCTGCGGTGAAATCGACGCCCGCCAGACGCGCCCAGCCGGCTCCGGTGAGCATACCTCGCAGGGCAAAGAGGTGGTAGTTCTCACCCTCATACCACATCCCGTCCCGCCCACAGCCACGCAGCAGGTGCGCGATGAGGCCAGTCTCGCCTTCAATGACGCGCTGGGCCAACTCTTCGTCCTCGAACCATACCGCGACCGCCGCAAGCGCCGCATTGTTCCACGTCTGGCGGTTCGAAAACCCTTCGTCGTACTCACCGATCAGCGTCGCGGCTTCCTCGGCGACCTGATTCACGCCCCGCGCGGTGGCTTCGTCGAGCTGGTCGGCAGCGCGCAGCAACGTCGCCGCGGCGACATAATTGCACGTCCAGAGCGATTCGATGTAGGTCGAGTAAAACAACCGGCTCGGACCGAGGACGTTGTCGCGATTAGGATAGCGCCAATAGCGCTGGGCGTAGGCGTTGAGGATGTCGCGCGCGCGCGCCGCCGCCGCGCGATCGTCCACTCCACCGTCCCCGAAGCCCGCAAGCGCGGCGAGATGCGCCGCGCGCTCGGCAAGCCACAGATGCTGATAGCGCACCCAGCTCCAATCGTGGCGCTCGCCCCGCCAGGTCTTGCCGCAGTGCGGGCATCGATGCTCGGTCGGACTCCATGGATCGAAGGTCAGCGCGGTGCCATCGTCGGGGCAAAAGCCCCCGTCGGTGGTCAACACGGCCTTGTGGTCAGGGATCACGGGTGTTCGCGCGAGCAGCGGACGCGCTCGTTCTCGCAGGTGCGCGAGGAGCGCCTGCAAGTCGGCGGAGCCACGCACGGCATCGCGGCGGGCGGCGAGCTCTTCCGCCGTCACCACGTCCGCACCCCTTCCGCAGACCAGGCGAGGGGCAAGACTCTTGCCGTTGCGGCTACGGCCCGTGCATCGCCACGCATCACGAAGAACATGCAGCCGCCTGCGCCGGCGCCGGCCGCCTTCCCGCCGAGCGCTCCAGCTTTGGCGGCGGCGGCCTCGAGCTGTGCCATTTCCGTCGTGCGCATGCCGGGATCAAGCGCCTGCTGATGGTTCCAGTTTTGGGTGAGCAGCGCGGCGACCCGCGCGAGATCGGCGGCGCGTAATGCTTCGGCCATCGCGTTTCCCGTCTCTTTCAAGCCGTGTAACGCACCGGTGACTTTCCCATCGCCGCGCTCGTACGCACCCATAACGCGTGAGATGGTGTCGCCGGACACACGACTCTTGTTGGTGTAGCAGATCAGCATCTGCCGTTCCAGCGCCGTCGCGAATGCAGGCTCCAGCGTGATCGGTTCGACGCCCACGTCCGGGTCGCGAAAGCTCAGGCGGTGAAAACCTCCCAATGCGGCCGCATACTGGTCCTGCTTGCCGCCGGGGAGCCGTGCCTCGATGGTTTCGACCTGCCAGGCCTGATCGGCGACATCTTGAGGCCGCGAGCTCATGGCGTCCTGGCGCGCGCGCAGCAACGCCCCGACCAATGCCACGCCGAGGGCGCCCGAGCTGCCGAGTCCCGATCCGGGCGGCGCATCGCAGCGCGTGGTGAGGGTGAAGCCGCCGAGCACCGGAAACATGCGCAGCGCGGCCGTTAACAACGGAAGCTTGCCGCCGGGGACCAGCCCGCCGGCATTCGCGCACTCGAGCGTTTCACCCAACTCTTCCGAGACCAGCCGCAGGAGCTTGTTCCCGAGCTCCAGTTTTACATGCGCGCGGAGTGCGATCGCGCCGTTCACCACGACGCCGCCCTCGCGCGCCGAAAACGGCGGCACATCGGTCCACCCTCCAGCGAAGTCGAGGCGCAGCGGCGCGCTCGCGTTGAATTCGGTGGGGAGATCGCGCCGTGTCATTGCTGCACGTGCCACATGACCACACTCGGCAGCTCGCCCCGCATGTCCATCCGTACCCCTCGCACGCGCTGGTTCATCGCTTGGACACCGCGAGCGTGGTACAGCCACACGACGGGCAGTCGCTCCGCGAATACGCGCTGGGCCAAGGCCGGATCCGCCGGCACCGGGATGCCGGTGAGCTCCCCGAGCGGCTGAAGGAAGCCGAGGCCCGGATCTCCGGGAATCCCCATGACCGCGGCGGAGAAATCGTGACGCCGGCCGTACACGCGATCCAGAAAAGTCGAGAGCTCGAGCTGGCGGATCGTCACATGAAATCCCACCGCCGCGAGTCGCGCCTGAAGCATCTGCTCAAGCGGCGCCTCGCCGCTGCCGACCGAGAGCAGCTCGAAGCTCGGTGGCGTGGCCAGTTGTGCGACGAGGCGGCGCGCCGAGTCGGGGGCGAGCGGGATGTGGGGCGGCGCGACGTAGCCGGGGAGACTGGCAGGGACCGGCCCCTCAGCGGGCGCGGCGAGGCCAAAGAGATACCCGTCCACGATCTCCCGCCGGTCGATGGCGAGCGCCGCCGCGAGCCTGGCGCGCGGATCGTCGAACGGCGGGCGGCGAGTGTTGAACACGAGCCCATACGGGAAGATCAGCGGATACTCGCGAATCGCGAGCGCAGGATGCCGGCGCACAAAGGCGACGTGCTGGGGACTGATGCCGGCGAAATCGAGCTCCCCCGCAACGAGTGCCGAGAGCTTGACCATCGGCTCATCGACGACGACGACGATGAGCCTGTCCACTTGCGGCGGGCCGCCCAGCGCAGGCGGAAAGTCGGTGTTTCTCGCAAACACCCACCTCCGATGCGATTCGTGCGCGACGAACCGGAACGGACCGTTCCCGACCGGACGAAAATTCCAGGATGCCTGCCGCAGGCGCGCATGCGGGACACTGTCCAGGAGATGCGCCGGCAAGATTGCGAGGTCGGTAAATACGTCGGGCAAATCGTCCGGTGCGCGCGGGGCCGCTTCGCGGGCAAAGTGGAGCGCCACCGTCGAATCGTCGGGCGCGGCGATCGACGCGAGGGTTTGCAGGTCGGTGAGGCGCGGATACCCGGTTGCGGGATCGCGCGCCGCCTGCAGCGTCCAGACGACGTCGCGCGCCGTCGTCGGCTGGCCGTCATGCCAGCGCACGTCAGTCCGCAGCCGGAACGTCAGGGTTTGGCCGCCATCGGTCCAGCGCCAGCTCCGCGCCAGATACGGTCGCGGCACGAGCAGCGAGTCGTAGCGCGCCAGCGTGGTCAGCAAGACGTAGCGCTGCACTTGGCGGGCGAGGGGATGGTTGGTGAGCAAGGGATTGATGCTCGCCAGATCGGCGCCGGACGCGAACAACACTGTGGCGCCGCGACGCGTGGCCTCGTCCCCGCACGCGCTCGTCAGGAGCAGCGCGGCGGCGAGCAGCACGGGAACAGGAACTCGCGACACGCCCGCATTCTAGCGGGGCGCGAGAGGCGGCGCGAGATTCCCGCCGATGCTCGCCAGGCTGGGGCACCGTCTGCTCGCCGGTTTCGCCGTGGTGCTCGGCGTCGTGACGCTCACCTTCCTGCTGCTGCACGCCGCACCGGGTGATCCTGTCGACATACTGCTGGGCCCAACGGCAACGGCCGAGCAGCTTGCCGCACAACGCCGCGCCCTCGGGCTCGACGAGCCGCTGCCACGGCAGTTCGCGCGCTGGGTGGGACGTTCTGCGCGGGGCGATTGGGGCACCAGCATCGCCACGGGCCAGCCCGTGGCCGTCATGTTGGGAAACGCCTGGCCTGCCACAGCGCGTCTCGTCGTGCTTTCGCTCATCCTGAGCTATCTGATCGGCCTCGCGGTGGGCGCGCTGCAGGCGGCCCGCAGCGGCTCACGACTCGATACGCTGCTCTCGGTTGCATCCGTCACGCTGTTTGGGATTCCCGGCTACTGGTTGGGGCTGATGTTGGTGCTCGTTTTCACCTACTGGGCGCGGCTGCTTCCCGCATTCGGCATCGCGGGGCTCGATTCCGACTACCTGCAGGGAACCAGTTTGCTGGTCGATCGCCTGCGCCACCTCGCCTTGCCGCTCGTGACGCTGACCCTCATCGGGATCGGTGGCGCCGCGCGGTTCGTGCGCGGCGCCATGCTCGAAACGCTGAGCCAGCCGTTCATCACGACCGCGTGGGCCAAGGGACTCACGGCGCGACGCGTCGTCGGCCGGCACGCGCTCCGGAACGCGCTGACGCCGGTCGTGATACTGCTGGGACTGTCACTGCCGGCGCTCTTTTCGGGCGCCGTGTTCGTCGAGACGGTGTTCGCGTGGCCCGGCGTCGGCCGCGTCCTCGTCGAGGCAGTGAAGGCCCGCGACTATCCCGTCGTCATGGCCGCGACAGCGGTCAGCGCGGCGCTCGTGGTCGCGGGCAACGTGCTCGCGGATGTGCTGGCCGCCTGGCTCGACCCGCGGGTTCGCAGCGGGGAGGCCGCGCAATGACCCGCCCCTGGCTCCTGCGGGATCGGCGCGGCGCATTCGGGTTCCTCATCCTCAGCGTCTTCGTCGCCTGCGCGATCGCGGCTCCGCTTGTCACGAACGGCGAGCCGACAGTACAGCGCGACATTGTGGCGACGCGGTTTGTCCCTCCGCTGTCTCGCGACGTCAACGGCGTCTTTCATCCCATCGGGACCGATCGTTTCGGCCGCGACGTCTGGACGCGTCTCGTCTATGGTGCGCGCGTGTCGATGGGCGTCGGCGTCCTGGCAGTGCTGGTCGCGGTGATCCTCGGTGTGGTGGTGGGTGCGCTCGCGGGTTACTGGCGCGGCCCGCTGTCCGTGACACTGCTGGCCCTGACCGACTTCGCGTTAGCCCTGCCGCGCGTCGTGCTGCTGTTGCTGCTCGCGGCGCTGTGGCAACCGAGTACGCTGCTGGTCGTCGCGGTGCTCGGACTCACCGGCTGGATGGGCATCGCGCGCCTCGTGCACGGCGAGGTGCGGTCGCTCGCGGCTCGGCCGTTTGTCGAAGGAGCGGTCGCCGTGGGCGCGCGCCGGCTGCGCATTCTCGCCCGCCACATCCTGCCCAACGCGCTCACACCCGTGATCGTCGCCGCCGCTCTGGGCGTCGGCAACGCGATCGTGCTCGAGGCGGGACTTTCGTACCTGGGCCTCGGAGTGCAGGCGCCCACACCGTCGTGGGGCAACATGATCACATCGGGCAGCGACACGCTCGTGAACGCGCCCTGGGTGGCCATCGCGCCGGGCGTCGCGCTGGTCCTGGTGGTCGTGGCGTGCACACTGCTGGGTGACGCGCTGCGGGATGTGCTGGATCCAAACGTGAGGAGCTAAATCAGACTCCGCAGCGTCGCCTCGTCGATTTCATGCCCGCCATCGAACTGTATTCGCTCGTAGTCGACCTTGTGCTGCTTGAGACGCGACTCCGTAGTCGCGACGATCTTCGGCGTGAAGAACTGATCCTTCGTTCCAAAGACGAGCGTCAGGCTCAGGCCGCGCAGGCGTACGCTCACGCGCGCGTCCCCGAGATCGAGATCGGGCGGCACTTCCCCGCCCCAGACCAGCAGCCGGTCGATGCGCGCCGCGCCGAACGCCGCCCACCGGCACACGGTCGCCGTGCCTTGCGAGAAACCCAGCGCCGTGACGCGCGCGTTCCCGGGCACGACGTGCGTGTGGAGCGTGTCGAGATACCGAACGTAGTCGTCGATCTCGTGGAGCCGGTCCTCTCGTGTCATCCAGCTCGCCCCCACGCGTCGCTCGGTCGGATTCTCAGTCAAGTAAAAACGGGACAAACCCTCGGGCGCGACGATGCAGCGGTGCTCGGATTCGAGGGCGCGAAAGCGCTCGAGAAAGCGGGACGCAAGCTGACCGTAGCCGTGACAGACGAACCAGACGTCGGCCGCGCCCTCGGGTGATCCCAGGGTGTAGTAGCGCGCAGTGCGGGGTGTCGCGAGAACATGCTCCTGCATCACGTCACCAGAATCGAAACGATCTCATGCGGCTCGGCGACGAAGCGCACGATGTTGCCGCGCTGCTCGAGCACGAGGGCGACGGCTTCCCGTTCGTCCGCGCGCACGCGATGCGCCGTCTTCACACCATTCGCGAAGCGCCAGGCCCCGGCCACCTTCCGACCGGTCGCATTGTAGCACCGCAGCACCGTCGGCGAGCCGATTTGCGCCGGCTTCAGGGCCGTGTAGACCAGGCCGGAGCCCTCGAGCGCGATGCTGACAGGGGTGATAGTCAACGGCGCGGCGGCGTCGCGCAGCCAGAGACCGTGCAGGGGCAGGAACGCATCCTCCCAGAGCTGCGGCAGCACATCGCCACGCTCGATGTCGCCGGCGCTCACCGGCACGATCGCGAGATCGATCCGGCTCGAGCCGATACATTGCGCGTCGGGAATGGCGGTCGGCCAGCCGGCGTGACCGGGTCGCGTCGGCAGGTCACCACGTGAGAGATCCCCGATCGCCCGGAGCAGCGTAACCAGGAGATCCCCCCTTGCCGTGCATTCGTATTCGAAGGACGCGGGAGCGAGCACGGCGAGTCCGCGCGCACCGTGCGACACGGCGACGAAGCGGTGCGCCGGAGCGGTGCGAACGGGGGTCTCGCGCAGGTTTTGCCCGCCCGGGGGGGCGGAGAGAGCGGGGGGGGCATTCACGGCCGGACGTTCAACCGCGCTGAACGGCGCACCGGCCGTCGCCGGCGCGCCTCCCAGTCCGGTCACGAAGCGCGCGCGCAGGCGGTGATAGCGGGTGCGATTGTCGATGTCGAGCGTGGCACGAACGATCGAACTGTCCGCGTACAGCTGCACGATCAAGCGCGCATCGACGCCGCGTACAACCTCCCAGCGCGCTTCGAGCGCGGCGACCAATGGACCTGCGACAAGCCGCCGCACAGCGATGGGGCCGCGGCTAGGCTTGATGCGATCGCGCAGCGGCGGGCAGTAACTGTACGCGTCGCCCGCATCGCCGCCGTCCTCCAGACGTAACAGGTCTCCATAGCGCTCGTTGCGCCGGCGGTCGAGCAACGTCAGGCCGCCATGCGGCTCGAGTGAGACCGCGACAAACCGGTTTTCCAGCGTGCGGCCGCGGACGCGCACTTCCTCGCCGCGCGAGAGCGGCACCGGTGGGCCAGACGTCAGCGCGGCGATACCGAGCCCCGGCACCGACGGTGCGCGAAACGCGATGCGGACCTGATCCACTTCATCCTGATCGGGATAATGGCGCGACGCCTCGCGGCGCTCCTGTGCCGGCCGCTGCGCGAGTACCTGAACGGGAATCGCTCGGCCTTCACGATCGTAGAGACTGAACGAGCGATAGCCCGCGCCCTCTCGCGCCCGACGGCGACCCTCGCTCGGCGGGCCGACGAGCACGTCGCGACGAAACACGGTGATGTCGGCGACGGTCACGCCGCCGCGCGCGCGCGCCGCCGGATTCCACAGCACCAACGCCGGCGCAGTGCCGTCGGTCCGCTCGCGCTGCACGTCTGGATCGTAGCCCGCGAGATCCATCAGCGCGCCACGTGTCAACTCCGTGGCGTAGGCCGCGACCTCCGTGAGGCGATGCTCGGCCGCCGCGGCGACTGAGTCGGCGGTACACCCCGCGATCGTGTCGTGGAACTGTGTGCGAATGAGCGTTCGCCAGGCCGCCTCAAGGATCGCGCGGCGATCTCGACCGCCCGAGAGCCGGGCCAGGGCCGCCAGCGGCTCCGCGATGCGCTCCAACCACAGCTCGATCTGCCCGTGCCGGCGTTTGAGCGGCGCGCGCGTGCCGTGCACCCCTTGCAGAACCCACGTGTAGCCGTACGACCAGCGCAGCTCGCCCTCGATGGGGCTCGCCGGGGTGCTCTCGGCGGCCTGAAAGAACTCGTCGAGTCGAGAGATGCGGAACGCGCTCGCGGGCTCGAGGTCGGCGAGCAGATCACGAAGACGGGGGAGCGCGGGATGAGGTGCGTGGTGATCGGCGCCCACGAACACCGGAATGTGTTTGCCGGCCGCGCGCTCGACGAGGGTCGCCCGTACCTGCGTCCACAGATCCGGCAACCGCGCCCCGGCGCCCGGTAGCGCGGCGCCGATCTCGTATCCCTCCGGCGGCAGGTGCCAGAGCAGAATCTCGCGGTCGTCTCCGCCAGGGCCTCGCCACCGAAAGAAGTCGCGCTCCTGTCCCGGCCGGCCACCGAGGCCCCGCCACAGGACGCCGTACTTCAAACCGAATTCCCGCGCCAGCGTGGGCAGCACGGCGGGATGGCCGAAGGCATCGGGGGAATACAGTATGTCCAATCGGCTACCGAGACGCTCCGCATCGGCGGCGCCCAGCAGAAGGTTGCGGATGAGTGACTCTCCGGAAGGAATCAGCTCGTCGGCCAGGACGTACCAGGGCCCCACTTGGAATCGTCCCGTCTTCACGAGCGCCCTGACGTCGCTCTCACGCTCGGGGCGCGCGCGGAGATAGTCCTCGACCATCACGGTCTGGCCGTCGAGCAGAAACGTCCGGAAGCTCTCGTCTGCTTGCAGCCGGTCGATGAGCTCATCGAGCATCGGGATCAGACGGGCGTGAAAGGCGGCGCGCGGGACGTACCACTCCCGGTCCCAATGCGTGTGCGGAATGAGATGAAAGATGAAGGTGGTCGTCACGGCATCAGCTGTGACAACTCCGCGAGACTGGAGAGGTGCACGTGAGCGACTCGGCGTCCGCGCGCGAGCAGTGCGCGGACATCGCCGCGCGCCTGCGCGTGATGCAGCTGGCCGAAGGTCCAACCCATCTCCGGGATCTCGATGTCCTCGCGGATGTCTGTGGTAATCACCAGGAAGAGGCCGCTGTTGGGTCCGCCTTTGTGCAGCTGGCCGGTGGAGTGCAGGTAACGGGGGCCGAAGCCGAGCGTCGTTGCACAGCCGAGTGTCCGCCCCCAGGCGGCGCGCAGTGTCTGAAACTGGCCAAAGACGTCGGGTGTGGGCGGGACGTAGGCGAGGATGGCGAGATAGTCGTGGGGACGATACGCGTTTCGGAGTTGCACCGGCGTAAGGGCTGGTAGCGGCGCAGCAGGCTGCGCCCCTCCTCCCGATTGGCCCGTCAGCTCGGCGCGCGCCAGCCGCTTCGCCTCCTCGACGTCGGGCTGATCGAACGCGTTGACGCCCAGGCGTTCACACAGCGCCGCGGTCGCGTACTCCCACCGCTGGAACCCGACGCCGAGGTCGAGAGGATCGGCGGAGAACGTGTCCGGACCGGCGGTTTGCGAATCCGCGGGAGCGCCACCGGCGGTGGGATCCTGCACGATCGGAATCACGCCGCGACCGTTTTTGCCGGAGCTTTCGGCGATGAGCTGCTCGATCCACGAGGCGAGCGCCGCGATCGGCGGCGGAGGGCTCACGCGCAGCTTGTCACGGCCAGCCAGGGCGCGATCGGCGATCGCTGTGCCTATGGCTTGGGCCGCCGGAATATCCACGCGGCGCGTTCGCTCGAGTAGTGTACGGCCGTCAAGTCCGCTCAACGCCGCCGGCACCATTCCGATCGCCGTGAGCGCAGAATAGCGGCCGCCCACGTCCGGTGGATGGGGGATGACCGCACGGAACTTCTGCCGGCGCGCGATCTCGGCGAGCGGACTGCCGGTTTCGGTTATGGCGATGAACTGGTCGGGCCGCGCGCGCGCCGCGAAATAGTGACAGAAGGCGAGCGTCTCGATCGTGTTGCCGGACTTGCTGGAGATGACGAAGAGCGTCCGCGCCAGGTCCGGACCCTGTGCCGCGGCGCGCACGGCCTCGGGATTGGTGCTGTCCAAAACCCGCAGGCTCCTGACCCCGAACGTCTCCGCGAGCACATCGGCAACGAGACTCGAACCACCCATGCCACAGACGAGGGTGCGGGAGAGCCCGTCGGCTCGGACGGCCGCCGCCAGCGCGGTGTGGTCATCCCACTGCGCAAGCGATTCCTCGGGTGCACGCATCCAGCCGAGCGGATTCATTGGCGGCCAAACATAATGCGCATAAGTTAGGCCCGGAGAGTCCTCCCGATGTTGCCGCTGAGCCGCCGCGCTCGCGTCCTGGTCAGCGTCGCCGGTGTGTCGCTGCTGGCGATGGTGCTCCTCTACGCGTTTCCCGCGCATGCGCGGCGCACCGTTGTCCTCATCAGCGATCTTTCCTGGACGTGGGCCGCCGCCTTCGCGGCGTACGCCTGCTTTGCATCCTCCCACGGGGTCACGACATCGGAGCAACGCAACGCATGGCGCTGGATCGGCGCCGGCGGCGCGTCGTTCCTCGCCGGCCAGCTGGTCTGGAACTATTACGATCTCAGTCGCGGCGCGCCGCCGTATCCCTCACTGGCCGACGTGGGATTCCTCGGGTTGTACGCGTGCCTGATCGCCGGTCTCATCACCGTGGTGCGCGGCCAACCCACGCGCCGCACCGACCCCGAGCTCGTCCTCGATACCGTGCTCGTGACGTTCACGGTCGGCGCCCTTGCGTACGAGTATCTGCTCGAGCCGTTGCTGACCGCCGGCGCGCCGGTCTCCGCCGCCGCGCTCGTGACGAGCATCGCTTGGTCGATCGGTGCCATCGCGGTGTTGTGGATGATTCTGATGCAGATGCTGCGCCGCCCGCTGTTCCCCGCGGCCATGGCGGCGCTCGTGCTACCGGCCGTGATCGCATTCGTGATCGGCAACCAGGTCTACGCGGTCGTCGCGCTGCGGGGCACGTACCAAGCCGGCGGACCGCTCGACCTCACCTGGGACGCCGGGTTGCTGCTAATCGCGGCCGCCGCCGCCGTCGCACCTGATTACGCGCAGCATCTCCAGCGCGGGCGGTCCACGACCACCGAGTCGAGCACCGCGGCACGCTTCATTGCGCTGGTCATCGGCCTGGCCGCCATGACCGGAATGGCGATCGACGCGGTGATGCGCCCGGTGCCGGAGCCGGACGAGGCCATCATTATCGGCATCGGGATGGCGATCATCGCCGCCCGCGTGCTCTACTCCCTCGGCGCGAGCCGGCGCTACGCGCAGATCCTCGAGGATGAAGTGGCCAACCAGACGCGCTCGCTCATGAGCTCGCTGGGAGCGACGGCATCGGCCGAGCGCAATTTGCGTCTGCTGATGGAGGCCGTTCCGGAGGCCATCACGGTGGTGGACCGTGACGGTCACGTCCTCGACGAGAACGCGGCCGGTCGGACGCTCGTACACGCGTTCCCCGGCGAGCCGGATGCCAGCGGGAAGCGAGCGGGCTTCGGGTGGCTGGAAGGGCCCGCCTCCCGTATCGCGCGGGAGAACCTGGCGGCGGCGTTTGACGGCGAGCTGCGGCGCTTCGAGGTGCCGTTCCAGCGGCCCGACGGCAGTGAGGGGACCAGCCAGGTGCTGCTCGCACCGGTGCGCGAGGCGGGACGCATCCCGAAGGTGCTCGCGCTCATCCGCGACATCACGGACCAGCGGCGGGCCCAGACCCAGCTGCAGCAGGCCGAGAAACTCACCGCCCTGGGCCAGCTCGTGAGCGGGGTGGCGCACGAGATCAACAATCCCGCCGCCATCATCTCGGGGTTCGCACAGACGCTGCTGCTCGATCAGCTCACGCCCGAGCAGCGCGAAACCGTGCAGATGATGTACGATGAGGCGACACGCATCGGCCGGATCACCTCCAACCTGCTCGCATTCGCCCGCGCGGGCAGCAAGGAGCGCACGCTGGTCGAGCTCAACGAAATCGTGCGCCGGACCTACGCGCTCCGCTCGTATCATCTGACCACGCTGAACATCACGGTGAACCTCGAGCTCGAAGACGCGAACCCGAAAGCGTGGGCGAATGGATCGGAAGTGCAGCAGATGCTGCTGAATCTGCTCGTCAACGCCGAGCAGGCGTTGACGACCATCCCAGGCCGGCGGGCGATCACGATCCGCACCGCGATCGCCGGTGACGAGGGCGTTTTGCTGGAGGTCGTCGACTCCGGCCCTGGCATCCCACACGACATTCAGGAAAAAATCTTCGATCCGTTCTTTACGACGAAGCCGGAGGGCACGGGGACGGGGCTCGGGCTCTCGATCTGCTACGGCATCGTCCACGACCACGGCGGTCGCATCTCGGTTCACTCAGTCCCGGGACAAGGCGCGACGTTCATCATCGCCTTGCCGCGCGACGCGCGCACACGCCAGCGCACGACACCCGCGCCGATGCCCATGCCCGCCGAAGCGCGCGAGCCGGACGGGAAGCTCTCCGTGCTGCTGATCGACGACGAGGAGGGGTTGCGCCGGGCGGTCGTGAATTTTCTGAAGCGCCGCGGCATGCACATCGTGGCGGTGGAAGATGGCGGCGATGCGCTGCGCGTACTGCGGCGCGAGCGCTTCGACGTGATCGTCTCGGACGTTCGGACGCCCGGAATGAGCGGCGGCGAGTTTCTGGCGCGCCTCCGCCGCGAGTACCCAGCCATGGTGAACCGGCTGATCTTCACGACCGGCGATACCTTCGCCGCGGATGCGTCCACCTTGCTGCGTGACGTCGGTGTGCCGTCGCTGGTCAAGCCTTACGATTTTTCCAAACTGGAAACCGTCCTGCGCGAGGTCGCCGAGTCGGCTAGAACCTCGATTTGAGCCGAAGTTCCAACCCGTCCCGTCCGATCCCGCCTGCCGTGGGTGCCAGCGTGAATCGCAGCGGTTCCGCATCGACGGCGAGTGCGTCGAGCACCCGTTCGTCGACCGACAGCTCGTAGTCACCCGGCTTGACGCCCATCAGATAAAACCCGCCATCGTTGAACGTGACCAGCGTGCGCTGGATCCCCCGCTGGCGGTCGGTGAGAATGAGCGTGACACCGCCGACTCCCCCGGAACTGCGCACGACACGCCCCTCGATGACACCCGCCTCGACGACCGGGATGTCGAGACTCCGGAACCGGTTTGGACCCGGCACGATGCTGGTTCGCGCGAAGAGCGGCACCAACAGGGGCGACTCGAGCGAGAGCGAGTCGAGGCTCACCATGACGGGCTCGAACGGCACGAGGTCCCAAATGTGATACGCGCCGGCAGAGTCGGTCCGCGCGGACAGCGACCCGACGAGCACACGGGCGTTCACGATCGCCGGCTCGCCGGGGTCGCGGATGCCGTTGGCGTTAACGTCGAGGTACACGCGGCCCGACAGTCCCGAGCGCTCCAGCGAAGGACCAGGCGCGACGCCCAGACGGTCGGTGCGGCGGTCCCAGAGCACGGATCCCTGCACGAACTGCGTCGCGTTCACCGGCTGGCCCGGCGGCGCCGATACCGCGGTGACACTCCGCAGGGCCGAGAAGTACGATGTGATGGTGACGGTGTACGTAGGCCCGGCGTCCCCGCGCATCCAATGCGCGCCGACTTCGAGCCGCACACCGCGCGCGACGGGATGCGCCGCGAACGCCGACCAGGACACCAGGCCAGCCCGGCGTTCCACTTCGGTGTTGGTGCGCAGCAGCGTCTGACCGAGAAAGGCCCCCCAACGTGGCCGCGGCATCATGAAGGTTGATAGCCCCGCGAAATCGCGGTCACCGATGCCCGGGCCACGTTCGGTACGCGCGTACGGGAGGATCCGCGCTTCGTCCGTTTGCAGCGACGCGCCGAGGCGCGTCCGCGTCACCACTCCGGCGTCGCTTTGGATCCGCTCGAGCCGGCCGTCGAAGAAGAAGAAGCCGTGGCTCGTGGCGGGCCGCCAGAAACCGGTGACCGTCATCTGGTTGTGGAGGCCCGCCACGGCGAGGACGGAAGCCGAGTCGTGCGCGAAATGCACGTACTCCCCTTCGAACCGCAGATCGACGGAGGGCTCGTACCGGAGCGCCCCACGCGCGAAGCCGGCACCGACGAGCTCGGTTTGGGTCGACCAGGCGTTGGTCGGGTTGCCCACGATCGCGACGTAGGGGTGGGTGCGATCGGGCAGTGAGTCGCGCCAGAATTGATCGAGACCGCCCTGCACCGTCCAGCGCCGGTTCGCCCCATACCGGAGATCGAGATTCGCCGTGGCGTTGCAGATGAACGACGGCTGCGGGCAGCGGCCACCGGAGAGGCCGTATTCGAACTGCCGCGCGGGGAGCAGCTCGTTCAATACGCGGTAGGTCCGATTGAACTCGCGGATCTCACCGAACGGGCCGTATGCCACAAAGTCGACGGGATTCTCGCCGTACCGCACCGGCAGATCGATCGCGAAGCCCCCGCTCGCGCTGGCCGAATCGAACGCGACGAGCTCACCGCCGCGGTATGCCTCCACGGACCAGCCCGGCTCGAGACTCCCGGCGTAGCGAAGCGAGCCGACGAGCGACGAGCGGACGAACGGCGCGTTGGTGATCGCGAAACCTTCGAGCGGACGCGAGCGCGGGCCCGACGACGGCGCGTCACCGAGATGCAGCTGCTTGACCCAGCGATTCTCGCGCCACACGCCGGTCCAGGACGCGTCAATGTGCACGCGACCGAGCTCCGCCGGTCCCACGCTTTGGCCGAGCATTTCGAGCGAGCCGCCGAGGACGTCGGCGCCGACGCCGAATCCGTACGTCGATCCCGCGAACGGGTCGCTCGAGGGTGAAAACAGCGAGTAGTCGATCACGACCCCATCCCAGGACGGCCGTTGCAGGCCCAGCGTGACGTCGGGTCGCATCCCGTCCGGACGCCGCAAGTAGGCTTCGCGGGCGGCTTCGCGGCGCAGGCGACGTGCGATCGGGAGCGTACTCGGATCGACGACGGTCGCCGTCAGGTCCGACCAATCCACGACGAACATCACCCCGAGCAGATCGCCCAATCGCTCGCTCCCCACATACAGCTCGGGCGCCTCGAATCGAATGAATTCGCGCTCGATGCGCACGCGACGATCGCCGTATTCCATCGAGTCGCTGCGTGGATCGATCACGATACGGCGGTTTCCAGGGTCGACGGTCGCTTCCAGCCGTCCATCCGGCGTCAGCCGATGACGGATCTCGGCGAGCTGAAAAAACTGGGACAGCGGCAACAGGACCTCGGACCGGACGCGATATGCCTGGACGGTCGTGCCCGTAATCCGGCCGATCCGGAGATCGATGACGACCGGTTCCGGTGCAGTATCTCGAGAAGCCTGTTGGGGGTGGGGGGGGGGCAACACGTGCAGCGCCGCCACCAGCAGGAGGGGCGCCTGCACGAGAAACATGGGTTATTGGTAGACGAGCGAGACGATGACGTTGCCCTGGTAGATCCCGGGCTTGGCCGCAAGAGCCGGCGTCACGGTGCCGCCGACCCAGACGTACATGGTCGGATTCGCCGGAGGGCCCAGCCGACCGACCACCCCAGTCGCCGGATTGAATACCGCGCCTCCAACCGGGTTGTTGGTGGCGCGTCGCCAGATTGCCGATGCGGCCGTGAACGCAATCGGCATCGTGGAGCCCGGGAGAGCCTGGATGTTGGTGAGCTGCGTGGGCAGCGTAAAGCTGACGATGACGAACGCGTTGCTACTACCGCTGACTTGCCACTCGCCGGCATTCAGCGCCGTGGGCAGGATCGTCGTGGGAACGCCCTTGATGACCGTGCCGAAATTCAGGTCGCGCAGCGTGGAGATCGTCATGCCGACGGTGACGACGGTGGCGTCGACCGATACCGACGAAGCGGCCTGCGCCGCCGCGCGACCGGACAGCCCGACGCACACCGCCACGAGCAGCGCCTTTCTCACGGAACGACCAGCCTCACCGAGTCGCGAACGGCGGGGGTCTTCAGCACCACTGTCGGATCGAGATCCTCGCGCTCCGCGACGACTTCATAGCGCAGCCAGTATCGCCCGCGCGGCAATCCGGGCTGCGGAATCGCGCTCGCGAGACGCGGCTGCATCGCGAAGTACACACCAATGGGGGACGCAAACGTCGAGACGACCGAATCACCGACCCGCTGCGCGTGGACGGCACCCGTCGAATCCACCAGCGTTTCGCGAATCATCCCAATGAAGGCCGCGTTGCCGCGGCGCTCGAGCTTGCTCCGGGTGATGAGCGAATCGCCGACGATCTGTGCAGTCACCTGAGACAGCGTCACGCCCGTGCTGACAGGACCCTTACGGTAGTTCACCCCAATAATCGTGCGGACCTCGAGGGTGAGGCCGACCTGAATCGCTGTGGTATCGGCGACGCCGGTGATGGGCACGCGGCCCGCCTGCGCTGCGATCACGAGGCGGAGCCAGTATTCCCCGTCCGGTAGACCGGCTGGCGGGCGTGCCAAGAGGCGCACCGTCTGGCGCTCGCGCGGTCCGACCGTCAACCGGCGCGGGAACGCCTGAACCCACCCGAGGGCCGAAGCGGTCGAATCGCGCATCAAGGTGTCGAGCATGATCCGGCCGGTCGAATCGGTGGTGGGATAGCCGAAAATCGTCGAGATCGCCACTTCAACGGGTTCGGTGCCGGGATTGTACAGCAGCACGGACCCGCTGCGCACGCGGTGATCGATGAAGACCGCGTGTGGCGCGACCATGACGCCCTGCGCCGCCAGCGAGGCGGTGCCGAGGGCCAGCGTGACGGCGACAGCGAGCGTGCGCATCAGAGCACCGTGACCGTGAGGATGAGTGTGGCCGTGTACGCGCCGGCGCGCTGGTTCGTCGTCGGATTCGCGGTGCCACCGACAAAGACGGACGCACGGCCATTATTCGGGAGCGTCGCCGTGAACGGCTGCTTCGGATCGAATCCCACCTGGCTCCCAATCGCTTGTGTCGCCGAAAAACCCGCGTCACCCGCTCCAAAGCGGATCGGCATCAGCGCGCCGCCCGGGCCGGTCATCGCGACCGGCAGAACAAATGTGAGCAACACGAGACCCTTGGATCCTCTGATATCGATCTGCCCGCTGTTGGCGGGATCGGTGCGCAACACGACGCGTGGCACGCCCGGCAGAACGGCACCGAACGTCACGCCGCGGATGCCCGTCACCGTGAGCGGTTTGCCCTGCGCGCGAAGCGGCACGGCCACCAGCAGCACGGCGATCACGACCCACCATTTCCGTTTCATGGCTTGCACGCGTCTCCTCGCGACAGCGCCGGCAGAGGAATTTGCATCCCCTGCCGGCGCGCCATCAGCCCGACGCCAAAGACCCTAGCTTAGTAGACCACCGTCATGGTGATCGAACCCGTGTAGACCCCTGCCACCTGGTTCGTGGCGGGCTGCACCTGCGCACCCACCCACACCCACAGCGCGCCAGAAGCGTTCAGGCTCGGGCTCGCGCCCGCCGATGGAAGAAAGCCAATCCCACCGGTCCCCGTGCTGTTTTGAGCATGCACACCAGCGTAGCTCACGATCGGCATGGTGTTACTGCCGGACCCGAGCGTGGCGGGGAGTGTGAACGAGAGGGTTACCGGAGTGCTTGCCTGGCCAGTGATGTCAAAGCGGCCGGCGTTCGTGAGGTCCGTCGCTACGACCGTCTTGTTCACGCCCGGGAACACGTTCCCGAAGTTCAACGGCTGCGCGCCAACCACGTTGATCGGCGTCTGGACGCTCGCCGTCGCCGTGATGCTGGCGTTGTTCGTCTGGGCCTGGAGAGCCGTGCCCGTCAGAGCGAGAACGGCAACCAGGGACAGCTTGGTGATGCTGCGCATCGTCGTGCTCCTATATGGTGTCGAGCTGTTTGACAGTTCGGAGTGCCATTCGGCGCTCCGTCTTCTGGAGGCCTCTATTAGCAAGGCGTATGCCAACCGCCGTTTTCCTATGCACTGTCAATATTCATGACACGTAGGCGCGAAAAAGCGCAAGCGAAGATAGGACTTTGAGTTAGCCGAGGCAATAGGAACGGGGTGTCAAAATTATCGACGGATTCCGGCACAGAAAACAACCGCCTGTAACTGCGTAACTGACTATGAATTAATCTCTTAGATCGTTACAATCGATCGGCACGCCGCCTGCCTTACTGGGAAGCCGGAATCCAACGGCACTCACTCAGGGGAGCAGGCAATGCGGTTCGCGGTCGGAGCGGTCTTGGTGGTTGGCACGCTGATGCTGATGGGGCGAAATGCAGAAGCCCAAGCTCGTGGCACCCTGCAAGCATCCGCGACCGTGGTCGACACCCGCCAAGGCTTCGAGGCGATTTCGGCTGTCCACCAGGTGGTTACCAGCTCCAGAGTTGAGAGCCAGCATGCTGTCGCGACACTGGCGCAGATTTCGACGGAGCGCCCTGCCTCCAAGCCCAGCACGATGATCGTTACGGTCGACTTTTCGCGGAACTAGCTACAGGCCGAGCCGCTGGCGCAGCGCCGGCGGCATCAGCGGCATGGCGTACTTCACCGGGACAGACAGCGCGAAACCCGGTCCCTGCTTCAATCCGGCACGATGCACCGAGATTACTTCCCCATCCGCGTTAAAAACCGGGCTCCCCGAGGATCCGCCGGTCGTCATCCCGTCGAATTGGATGAGGTCCGCGGTCACGCGCGACAGGATTCCCGCGGTCATCGATGTGCGGACGATCGACGTACGATCGCGCGCAAAACCTGATCCCGCTGGATAGCCAATGAGTGCCGCAGGCTCCCCCTGCCGCGCCTTGGTGCCGCCCCAGTCGATGGCGGTCAAGTACGAGCCCTGATAACCGCGAATTCTGATGAGCGCGACATCGCGCTCCCGCGACGTGGCGACCACGTCGGCAAACCGGCCGACCGACTGATCCGCCATTGTGACCCACAGGGTATCCGGCTGGGCGTGTACCGAATCCGCCACGACGTGCCAGTTGGTGAGCATGTAGCCATCGGGGCTGATGACGAAGCCGGTGCCGTCGTAGCGGTCCCCGGCGAATGAAACCGTGATGAGCCCCACGGCTCCTTGATTCTGTTGGGCCATGCCGGCGAAGTCGGTTCCGCGGATCGCTCGCAGCTTGGCATCGAGGTTCGCGGTCTGCGCCTCTGCGGTGCCGACCGCACGGCGCAGACTGTCAATCAGCTCCGCCGATGGCGCGCGCCGCTCGGCGTCGGCCAGCTGGTCCCGCAGCCGCTGGAGATCCCGCTGTGCCTCCTCCCGGCGCGCCTCGCCGACGGCGAGTTGCTGGCCCAGCGCCTGCTGCGCACGGTCCAAAGCCGCTTGGAGCTGCGCCGTCCGCGATTCGGCCGCGACCAGCTTGACGCGCAGCGTCTCGACTTCCGCGGCGGGAGCCGCCGCGGCGCGCGCGGCACTCAGCTCACGCCGCAACCGGTCGCTCTCGGCACGCGACGAACCCTCCGCCGTCCGCAGCGCTTCCTCCGTATGCTCCACCTGGCTGGAGAGCAACCAGTACACGCCATAGACGCCGCCGCCGAGTACGAGCACGAGGACCAACACCAGTCCGGTGAGCCAGCGAATCTTCCGCCGCGCGTCGTTCCCGACCTCCTGGCGAATCGCCTTCATGAACGCCGTCGTGCGCTTCGCTTTGGCGAGTGCGTCTCCGATCATTCGCGTGACGGTCTTTTTACCGAGGCCAGCACCCGCCGGCGGGCGTGGATACGCCTTGTGCGGCGCAGTACCCATCCCCTCCACCAAGAGCACCGGCCCGCCCTGCCCGAGCATGATCTTGTCGCCGAGGCGGACTGGGAGCGGCTTGGTGACGCGCTCACCATTCAGGTATGTCCCGTTCCTGCTGTCGGCATCGCGGATGACGAGACCGCCGCTCGTGCCAACGGTCAGCTCGGCGTGCACACGCGAGACGATCGTGTCGTTTGCCGCGACCGGCTGGACTTCGCACTCGCGCCCGCGCCCGAGTCGAATGCGGGTGCCACGCGCTTCGTAACGCGTGCCCGTCGCGGTCGCGAGCAACGAGACGCCGTACGCACGCTGCTCCGCACCTTGCGGAGCGGTCGGCAAGCCCGGATGCTCGGGGAGCGTGGCCTCGAGCGCAGCCGCAACGGTCGCGATGCGGTATTGCGGCCCTGATTCACCGAGACGGATCGTGTCCCCTTGCTTCACCGAGCTGGTCGGCCAGACCCGATGGCCGTTCAGGTACGTCCCGTTGCGGCTGCCGAGATCGGCGAGCAGCCAGGCCCCGTCCTCGAAGCGGAGCTCAGCGTGCCGGGCTGAAACCACTCTTGCCGCGTCGCTCCCCGCCGCGACCAGCACCGCTGACCCGGGCTCGCGGCCAAGGCGCAGCGTTTCGCCGTGAGATTCCGCGACCATCTGTCCGTGCAGATCCGTCAACTTGAGATGCGGCACGAAGCGAAACTACGGTTGCCCTGGACGCCCCGCGAGGTCGTCGCGCATCGTGTAGCATGGACAACCTCGCTCATGCCCTCGTCGGCGCCGCGCTCGGTCGCGCGGTCGCCGATCGCCACGTCGCGCGAGCGGGTCTGATCGGTGCAGTTGCCGCCAACATGCCGGATTGGGCCGAAACGTTTACGGGGTACTGGGGATGGTCCCGCGCCGATTTTCTCGTTCATCATCGCGGCATCACGCATTCGCTCGTGGGTGCGCTGGTACAAATCCCTGCGCTGATCTTGATCATCGGACTCGCCGCGCGGATAGGGATTCGCCGGCGTGGCTCCGGCGCCGTCCCACCTTGGCGCTGGCTTGCGCTCTGCGTGGCGGTCACGTTTGTCAGCCACTTATTCATGGACTGGCAAGGGTCGTACGGTTGGCGGCCGTTTCTCCCCTGGAGCGGCAAATGGTATTACCTCGATTGGGTCGCCATCGTCGATCCGTTCTTTTGGCTGTTGCCGTTGGTTGCGCTGGCCTGGGGTAGCGAGCGCCACTGGATACCGCTCAGCGGAGTCCTGGTGATTGGCGGCTTCATCAGCGTCTTGCTCGTCTGGCGCCACGAGGTCGTCGCATCCTGGGTATTCACGCTTGCGGGAGCCATCGGTGTGGTCGCCATCATCGGATGGGTTCGCTACTGGTTCGGCCCAGTTGCGCGACAGCGCGTGGCCGCCCTCACGCTGGCGCTCCTGGTCGTGTACACCGGGGCGCAGGCGGTAGTAGCGGGAAGTCGCAAACGGGGGATCCAACAGGCCGCCGCGCTCCGCTTCGGCACCGGCGCGTCATGGGCGGCGCTCACCAATGTCGGTCAACCGTTTACGTGGGAAGCGATCTATGCCAGCGCCGACACCGTCGCGAGTGACGACTGGCGGATCGCACGGCATCTGCGCCAACCGGCCGTGGTCCACGCCGTCACCGAGACGCCGGACGGACGGGCTATCGCGCAGTTCGCCCGCTTTCTCGCGGCCGAAGTGGACACGACCGACGCCACGATCTACCTCCGCGATGCGCGTTACGCGCGCGGGGGACGCAGCGGGTGGACGGTGATGAGTATCAGGATGAAGTGAGCTTGCGACCGGAGCCTCGCCGGTCCCGCGACTGTCGACGCGGCTGCAACGAACGACGCTCCACGCGGCTGCGGCGTTCCGTACGCCCCCGCCGTTCCACGACGACCTGGACCTGGCGGGTGCGGCGCTCGGTGATGCGTCGATCCAATCCGGAGCGCCGATCGGGCCGCACACGGCGCTCTAGCTGATGACGGATGGGGCGGTGCTCGCTGTCCATCCACGGGAATTTGCGGCATCGCGGAGGTTCGTGCCAGCCGAACTCACCCACTACATTTCTCGCGCGTGACCACACCAGACCGGCGGTCGACGCCCCCCAGTGTGACGGCCGTCACCAGCACTTCCGCGCAGACTCCGCCCGCGGGTCTGCTCGACGACGCACTGCGCGCACTCGAGCCGACGTTCCGGCTCGACAACCTCGTGGCGCTGTCGTCGGATCGCGCGTTGTATCACGGCTGGGACCGATTGCTGAAGCGGTCCGTCTCGATCCGCGTGCACCTCGCCGCGGAAGCGCCGGGCCGCGCGTGGTTCATGCGCGAGACCGAAACGCTGGCGCAGCTCGACCATCCGGCGATCCGGCATGTATATGCCGCCGGCGAGATCGCGTCGTTCGCTTATCGCACCGCGAACTGGATCGAAGGCGAGAGTCTTGCCGACGCGCTGCGCCGCGGGCCGCGCCCGATTCCACAGTGTATGTCGCTGATTCGAGACCTCCTGGCCGCCCTCGAGCACGCGCACGCGCGCGGCATCATCATGCGGCGCATCGTCCCCTCGACGCTGATGATCAATACCGGCGGCCAGGGCGTCATCACCGACCTCCGCTATTCCAACTGGTGCCTGCCCTACCTGTCCCCGATGGAGGCCGACGATGCGGGCGCGGCGTACATGGCGCCCGAAGTCCGCGCCGGCGAGCCGGGGGAGCCCGCCAGCGACGTGTACACGGTCACGGCCAACATCTACGCCGCGCTCACCGGCAACGCGCCCCAGCTCGATCCGTCCCAGATCGTGCCCCCCCGCCAGCTGCGCCAGGCGATCCCCGCGGCGGTCGAGCGCGTCATCGTGCGCGCGTTGTCGCGCGTCCCCAAGGACCGGTATTACACGGCGACGGAAATGCTCGAGGATTTCGTGAGTGATGCCGGCACATTTCAGGTGCTCGCGGCGGCACCGGCCGTCACCGAATCGGGCTTCGAGCGGCGGCTGCGGCGGGCACTCGGCGACGATTACGAGCTGTTGGAAGAAATCGGCTCGGGAGGATTTGGCCGCGTCTATCGCGCCCGCGATCTGGCGCTCGAGCGTGACGTGGCGATCAAAGTCCTGCATCCGGCGCTCACCGCGGATCCCGGCGTCGTGGAGCGCTTCCGGCGCGAAGCGCAGCTCGCGGCCCGGCTGCGGCATCCGAACATCGTCGCCATCCTCGACATTATGGGACGCGCGGGACTGACCTGGTACACCATGGAGTACGTCCCCGGCTCGAACCTTGCGCAGGTGATCCAGCGCCACGGGACCTTTTCCCTGGACCAAACCGAGCGACTGCTCAACGAGGCACTCTCGGCGCTCGAGCACGCCCACAGCGTGGGCCTGATTCACCGCGATCTGAAGCCGGAGAACATGCTGATCGAGCCGGACGGCCGGCTGCGCATCACCGATTTCGGACTCGCCCTGGCGCTGCGCGGTGGGGCGCGGTTCGGGGGTGCGACGTCGCGCAGCGGGACGCCGCAGTTCGCCGCGCCGGAGCAGCTCCTGGGCGAGCGCGTCGACCAGCGAGCGGACCTGTACTCGCTGTCCGCCGTCGCCTACTTCGCATTGTTAGGCAGGCCGCCGTTCAGCGGGAAGACGCCCGAGCAGATTCTTGCGAAGCAGACGACCGATGACGTGCCACCACTCGCCGCCGAGCGACGCGACGTGCCGCGGGAGGTCGAAGATGTGCTGCGGCGCGCCCTGCGCAGTGAACCTGCCGAGCGGTTCCACTCGGCGAGCGCGTTTCACGCGGCCGTGAGAGGCGCGTTTGGAGGATTCTTGCGGCGCCTGGCCGCGTTGTTCCGACCGGAGAGCTAAGTACCGGAGGATCTCATGCGTCTGTGCTACAGCCTGTTCCTCGTGTCACTGACTGCTTGCGGCTCGAGTACCTCCTACGCCAGCAATCCCCCGCCCCCGCCTCCGCCCGCGCCCCCCCCTGCGCCGGGAACTGTCTTCGACACGATTGTCGATTTCCGATTCACCCCCGACACGGTCGCCATCACATCGGGCATCCCGGTGCGCTGGACCAATAACGGGTCGCAGGCGCATTCCGTGACGTCCGACAGCACCGGATTATTCAACAGCGGCACGCTTTCCAGCGGCGCGGTGTATGATCGGACGTTCTCAGCGACGGGGACATACAAGTATCACTGCTCGATCCACCCCGTGATGCACGGGGTGGTCATCGTCCACTAGCGCTAGCGCCAGCGGAAAATCTTCAGGGCGATCACGAAGCTCACGGCACCCCACGCCACCACAATGGCGATCGGGGTACCGAGGGTCATGACGCTCGCGCCGTCGATCATGACGGCGCGCAGCGAGTCGTTGAGCGCGGTGAGCGGCAGCGCCTTCACGAACGGAATCATCGCGTTCGGGAAGCGCGAGTAGGAGAAGAACGTCCCCGACAGAATCCACATCGGCAGCATCACGAGGTTCATCAACCCCGATACGCCCTCGATCGTCCGGGCGCGGCTCGCTACGAGGAGGCCCAGGCCGGCGAAGGCGAACGAGCCGAGCAGCGTTATGCCCCCGAGCGAGGCGAAGGATCCTCGCACCGCGACGCCGAACAGCAGCCAGCCGAACCCCACCAGCGCCACGACTTCCACGATCAGAAAGACGAGCCGCGAGAGAATGAAGCTCAGCAGGTAGTGGCTGCGGCGCATTGGTGTCGCCATGTAGCGCTTCAGCAGCTTACGCTGGCGCGCCTGGACGACTGAAAACCCGACGCCCCAGATCCCGCTGCCGAGCAGGTTCATGCCGAGCAGGCCGGGAATGAGAAAATCGATGTAGCGCGACCCGGGCGCCACCGCGCGGTCGTCCCGCACGGCCACCAGGTCTCTGCGGCCCCGCGCCCGCTGGAGCACATCGTCGACCTCGAGGCGCGCAAGACCGCTCTCGGTGCGGGTCGAGTCGTAGCGATAGACGACGGGGTCGCCCGGAACGACCACCAGCGCGACACGACCGCTCTTGAGGCGCAGCCGCGCGGTGGCCGTATCGAGCACCGTGGCGATGAGGCGGGGCGAGGAATCGAGCGTCGCGGCCAGGGCGCTGTCGCCGCTCCCCGCCACCACCCCGACCTGCAACTTCCCGGGACCGGTGTTGCGGAAGGCGAGGCCGAGCGCGAACGCGAGCACGATCGGAAAGCCGAAGACCCAGAACACCGCCTCGGGCTCGCGGTAAAACTCGCGCATCCGCGACAGCGCGAGCTGGTACATCGGACGCTCACGTATCACGGAGCTGCCGTCCGGTGAGCGCAACGAAGACGTCGTCGAGCGAGGCGTGATGCGTCGTGAGCAGCGACAGCTCCACGCCGCGGTCTTGAAGCAGCGCGAGCAAGGCGGGGAGGGCGCGGTGCAGCTCTACGACCGTGAGCGAGACTCCGTCGGGACCCGTCCGCACCGCGGACACACCCCCCATTTGTCGCAAGACCTCGACCAGATCGGCCGCAATCCCGCCCTCCGTCAGCGCGAAGTCCACCACGTGGTCCGCGCCCAGCGACGCAATCAGCTCCTTGGGAGTTCCCTGGGCGATGATCTTGCCGTGATCCATGATCGCGACGCGGTCGCAGAGGCGCTCGGCTTCCTCCATGTAGTGCGTCGTGAGCAACACCGTCCCACCGTCCGCGCGGAATCGGCGGATGATTTCCCACAGCTGCCGGCGCGACTGCGGATCCAGGCCGGTCGTCGGCTCATCGAGGAACAACAGCTCCGGTTTGCTGACGAGCGCGCATGCAACCGCGAGACGCTGTTTCTGCCCGCCCGAGAGCGTCACGACGCGCGCCTTGCGCTTTTCCTCGAGCCCGACGAGCGCGAGCACTTCGTCGACCGTATGCGACTGCCGGTAGAACGACCGGAACAGCGCCAGCACCTCGCCGACTTGCAGCTTGTCGGCGAGCTGGGTTTCCTGGAGCTGAATGCCGAGGCGCTCGCGCAGCGCCCGTCCGGCGGCGCCATCGCGCCACGGCGTGCCGAGGATCTCGACCTCGCCCGAGTCGGGGACCGTCAGCCCCTCGAGGATTTCGATGGTAGTGGTCTTGCCGGCGCCGTTGGGTCCAAGCAATCCAAAGCACTCGCCCGCCTGGACGACGAGATCGAGACCCGCAACGGCGACGACGTCCCCGAACCGCTTGGTGAGTGTGCGACAGTTGATCGCTACGATTGTTTCTTCTCTGCGTCTTCTTCGTCTTTTTCGGGAGTCGCTTCGTGCGCCGTCTTGAGCGCCTGATCGAGCTGAATCGTCATGCTGTTCACGCCATCCGCCAGCGCGCGCACCTTCATGTTCATCCCCGTCCCCGCCCGGTTCGCGACGATCGCCAGCTGGCCGGCCACGTCAGGCAGCGTGCCCAAATTCGCCGTAAGCGCACGCTGGCGCATGTGCGACAGCTCCCGGGCGATCGTTCCGCAGATGTTGTTGATGATCTTCGGCTTCGCGGCGCGATTGGCTTCGAGCTCGGCGACCAGCTTCTTCACGTGATCCACCGTCCGCACGTACCCCTGCAGCTCCTCGATGCGGCGGATCTGATTCGCCGACTGCTTCTGCACCACGCCTAGTCTCTCGGGGCGAGGATGTCGGTCCGGGCGTGACCGTCCACCACGGAAAGCGGCGTCACCCCCAGCAGCACGCCAAGCGTCGGCGCGATGTCGACCGTGTTCATGCGCCCCGCAAACGACCCACGGCGCACACGCCGACCCCAGAAGATGATCGGCACGTGCGCGTCGTCCTCCGACGGCTGGCCGTGCATGGCGATCGGCAGGTTGGGAATGTCCCACACCGACCCGGGCTGCAACGTCACGGTGAGGACGACGCCGGCGTCAGGAGCGAGATGGTGAATCCAACGCCGCGCCACCGGATCGGACGCCGTGTCGGCGCGCGACAAGTCGGCGGGTTTGATCACCCGCGCGACGCCCGGGATCCGAACGATGCGCGCCGTCAGGGCGTCGAGCACGCTGTCGGTCTTGATTCCCAACGCGGCCAGGCGGCCGTTGTCGCGCAAGAACAGCATGCCGGTCTCGAATTCCAGCCACTCGCGCGTAGCAGGTCCGCCCCCCGCGCTCGCCAGGCGGTCGAGGTCCCGATTGACCGCGGTGATCATCGTGTCGAACCCGACGCGATACGCGGCTCCGCCGATTCTCGCCCGGGTCCGTTCCGGGTATGAGGTCACGCCGTGATCGGCGGTCAGCACGACCACGATATTGTCGCGCCCCACACGATCGGTGAGCCGCTTCAGGAACCATGCGAGATAGTGGTCGAGGCGCAACACCTGATCATGGATCTCGCGCGAGTCCGGGCCGTACGCGTGACCGACGGCATCAGTCGTGGACAAGCTGACCGCCAGCACATCGGTACCCCCGCCTCTGCGGCCGAGCCGCAACGCCTCGAAGCCCTCGAGCGCGAACAGCAGCGTGAGCGAATCCATCGCAGGGACGCCGGCGATCGCCGCGGCGGCGCGAATGCTGTCGGCGGGCAGCCGGTGCGGGAACACGACGTCCGTCCCACCGTTTTCCCAAACCTCATTGTCCGGTTCTTTGTAGGCGCTGTCCGGCAGCAGCAGCGTCCACGACGTGCTGGCTGCCTTGAACGGCAACCGCCGGGCGTTGAACGCCTGCACCCACGAGGGCAGCGAGTCGGCGTAGTAGCGGCTCGTGGTGAACAGACCCGATTGGTACCAGAACACCTGCTGTCTCGCCTGGCCGAGGGGAAGAATCGCGCCCCGATCCTTGCGGCTGACCGAAAGCGCGCGGGCCGCCGGATCGGACGCTTTCAGCCAATCGAACAGCGTCGTGCCGCGGAACCGCCGGGGCGAGGCGCCCGGACCGGTGGTGCCGAGCAGTGGCGCCAACGAATCCTGCACGCCCTCCGAATTGCGGATGATGCTGGTGTGCGCGGGCCACATGCCGGAGAGGATCGTCGCATGCCCCGGCGCCGTTTCGGTGACGGCGTGATCCTGATATCCATCGGTGAGGAACGCGCCTTCGTTGGCGAGCTGCGCCAGGCCACCGGTGAGCTGGTTCTTCCAGCGCGTGAAGTAGTCGGGCCGCAGCTGGTCAACGGTGATCACGACGATCAGCTTCGGCCGCGCCGGCGCCGGCGGGTGTACGAGCAGACTCGCCAGGAGCGTCAGATAAACGGCGAAAGTCATTGCCCCAAACTAGCGATGGTCAAGCCATTGCCGCCACCGGGTCATGGGGCCGCTCCCGGAACGCGAGCACTCCGGCGATGGCCACCACGCAGGCGGCCAGCAGGAATGGCACGCCATGCCCCAGGGTCGCGAAGGCAAGCGTGGCGCCGACCGGGCCCACGATGCTCATGATGCCACGAAACGTCTGTTGCGCGCCCATGACCAGTCCGAGCTCGTGGCGATCGGTTCGCTGGCTCACCAGCGACGTGGACGCCGGAAACAGCAGCGCGGTCCCCATCGGCACGAGAATAAGGAAGAGAACGAATAATGGCATGGCGCGCGCCGGTGTGAGCAGGCTCGCCGGCAGCGGCATCAACGCGAGACCGAGGAGCAGCGAGATCGTGCCGATCTGCATCGTGCGGATTTCCCCGAAGCGCGCGTTGAACCAGCCGACGATCGTGGCGCGCATGATGACGCCCACCACCCCGAAGATCGGGAAGAAGTAGCCGATGGTTCGGGCGCTGATCGCGAATGTGTCTTTCAAATACAACGCGAGCACGCCGATCACGACGTTCAATGCGAGCATCCCGACCACGTAGATCCAGATCACGCGATGCGCCGGCGTGGCAGGCTGGCGCACGATCTCCAAGAGCGCCTGCCGCACCGATCGGCCCTCGGGCACCACGAAGTGTCCGCTGGGACCGCGCGCTTGCGCCGCTCGCGATTCTGGCAGCCATTTCCACGCGAAGAACACGTTGACCAGGACCATGACCGCCGCGACGAGGCCGGGCGCCTGACGGCCGAAGTTATACGCCGCCGAGCCGATGAATGGGCCGATCACGACGCCCGCGCTGGTCGCCGCCGAGAGCCAGCCCAGTGCTTTCGCGCGTTCTCGCGGTTCCATCGTATCGGCCACGTACGCCTGCGCAACGCCTGTGGTGCCGCCTCCGAGGCCCTGCACGATGCGCGACGCGAACAGCATCCACAGGCTTGTGGCAAAACCAAAGATGACGTAGGCGAACGCTGAGGCGCCGAGGCCGATGAGCATTGCCGGCCGCCGGCCGTAGCGGTCGGAGAATTTTCCCCACACCGGCGACGAGATGAGCTGCGCGACCGCAAACGATGCGATCAGGGGTCCGACGAGCCACTCCGGCGCCTTGAGATCGAGCGCATAAAACGGCATCAGCGGCGCGACGAGCATCAAACCCATCATGTCTACGAAGCACACCGCCATCAGCACCCAGAGCCGCTTCATCGTCTCGCTCCCACACCCAACACCAGCGCGCTCACGAGCATGAGCACGACGCCAAACGCCGCGGCTACGCCAGTCTCGGCAATCCGCAAGCTCGACAGGATTTCGATGGACACGGGGCGCGTCTCGTAGGTGTACAGGACGATGGAAGCGACGATGTCGCCGAGCGCCGCGACGAAGGCGAGGCTGGCACCAGCGGCGAGGCCGGGTCTGAGCTGCGGCAGCGTCACGCGCGTGAGGGTGCGCCAGCGGCCGGCCCCGAGACTCGCGGCCGCTTCCTCGAGCGACGGATCAAGCTGCCGATACGCCGCGAGAATCCCGCGCCCCGTGAGCGGCAGCGCCCGCACGAGATAGGCGAGGGGGAGAATCGCCGCGGTGCCGACCAGCACAAAGCGCAACTGCAGCGGCGCGTGCACGCCGAACGTGATCGCGAGCGCGATCGCGAAGACCGTTCCCGGGAGCGCCCACGGCAGCGCCAGCAATCCTTCGATCAGGCGTCGCAACCACACGCGCTGTCGCACCACGAGCCAGCCGGCCGCGAGAGCGAGGACGACGGCCACGACGGTGCTGGCGGCGGCCATCCACAGCGAGTTCAGCATGGGCCGCAGCCGCTCCGCTTCCGAAAAGAGACGGCGGTAGTTATCGAAATTGACGACCGGCGGGAGAATTTCCGTCGTCCAGGCGCCGTAGGGCACGAGTGAGACGAGGGCCAGCGTGAGATGCGGGAGGAGGAGCAGCACCGCGAGGCCCCACCCCAGAGTCGCCGCGAGCCAGCGCACGCTGGCCCGCCGGATCGGCCGCGGCCGGGGCGCGATCCCCTTCCCCAGCGCGACCAGGATGTCGTCACCTTCGGTGCGACGCAGGATCAAGAGTCCCGCCACCGCGACGATGGCGAGCGCTACGGTCTCGACCATCGCGAGCGGCAGGTCGCCGTTCAGCTTCGTCGCGACGATCTGCGTCGTCATCACGCGAAATCCGCCGCCGAAGATGTAGGGCGCGCTGAATGACCCCAATGCCGTCATGAACGTCAGCATCGCGGCACCGACGAGTGAGGGGCGCAGCAACGGCACGATGACGCGCCACAACGTCGCGCGCCGATCGGCGCCGAGTGCCTGCGCCGCCTCCAGCATGGAGACGTCGAGCTTGGCCAGGCCGGCGCGCGTGAAGAGATAGAAGTAGACGTACATCGAGTAGGCGTGCACGAGCAGAATCGCGGCCGCGCCCTGCAGCCGCCACGGCGCGTTTTCGAGATGCAGCGCCGCCTGGATGGCGCGCGCGATGAAACCGGACTCCCCGTACAGAAACAGAAACGCGATCACGCCGACGAGCGGCGGCAGCACGACCGGCAGCGCGATCAACGAGCCCAGCGTCTTGCGACCCGGGAAATCGAACCACTCGAAGAGAAAGGCGAGCGGGATCCCGATCGCGGCGGCTAGCACTACACTCACCAGGGAAATCCAGACGCTCGCCCACAACGCCGCCCACTCACCGGGCCGCATGACGAAGGCGCCCAGCGCCGCCGTATCGGCAGCGGCGGCGCCAACGACGAGAATCGGGTAGATCACCACCCATGCGAGAATCAGCGTGAGCCCCGCGGCCGCCAGCTCCGACCGGCGCGGGCGGATCACAGGGCGATCACGCGCGTGGCTTCGACGTACACGCGCTGCCCCACGCGCGCGGCGTCGGGCTCGGCGAGCACCTCGAAGTGCTGGTGGTCATCGCTTTCAATCAGAAAGAAGGCGGCCGCGCCGACATAGCGCCGCTCGCGCACGACGCCCGGCAGGCCGGCCTCGGAGAATCGCAAACGCTCGGGCCGAGCGACGAGAATACCCTTGCCGTTGCCTCCGAGCGCGCGGGCTGCGTTGCCCCGAAACACATTGGCACGACCCACGAAGGTCGCCACGAAGAGATTGGCCGGGTGCTCATACAGCACGTCCGGCGCCCCGACCTGCTCCAGCCGTCCCTGATTGAGCACGGCAATGCGGTCGCCCAGATCGAAAGCTTCTTCTTGCTCATGCGTCACGAAGACGGTGGTGATCCCGACCCGCTTGATGACCTCACGCAGCTCGTGGCGCGTGCGCTCGCGCAGTGCGGGGTCGAGGTTGGACAGTGGCTCGTCCAGCATCAAGACGCGGGGCTCGGGTGCCAGGGCGCGTGCCACGGACACCCGCTGCTGCTGGCCGCCGGAGAGCTCGTGCACCTTGCGCCGCGCAAAGCCGGCGAGATCGACGAGCCCCAACGCCGCCGTGATCCTAGCGTCGCGGTCGGGTGACTTCGGCAATCCGAAGCCGACGTTGTCGCCGACGTCGAGATGCGGAAAGAGCGCGTAGTGCTGGAACACCATGCCGAAACGGCGCCGCGCTGGGGGCACGGCGGTCACGTCCTCGTTCGCCACGGCGATCCGGCCGGCGTCCGCCGTCTCGAACCCCGCCAGCAGGCGCAGCATCGTCGTTTTGCCACTGCCCGAAGGGCCGAGCAACGCCAGGATCTCGCCGCGCGCGATGTCGAGCGTGATGGGGCCGACGGTGACATCGTGGCTCCAGCGCTTCTCGATCGCTTGAATCTCGAGGAAGGGCGCGGTCAACGGCCCCCCCCCCCGGTGCCGCGCACGTGTTGGTCCCACCAGCGCATCCACTCGGGGCCGTGCGCGGCGAGGGAATTCCAATCGACGTCGGCGACGACCATGCGGCGGTGAACGTCGCGCACCCAGTCCGGCAACGAATCGGCGGGGAGATCCTGCCGGGCGGGCATGCGAAACACCTCACGCGCTGCCGCGAGCTGCATTTCCACGCTGCCCACGAAGTCGACGTAGGCCCGCGCCGCATCGAGGTGTTTGGCGCCTCGCACGACGGCGATGCCATCCTCGATCGCCACCGTGCCGCTCTTTGGAAAGACGTAGCCGATCGGCATGCCGCGGCGACGGCTGATCAACACGTCCGGCAAATCCCAGATCGTGATCAGGCCTTCCTGCCGGGCGATCTTCTCGCTGATGAGGGCGGGGTTTTGCTCGTAGACCTTCGTTTGGCCGTCGAGTCGCCTGAGCCAGGCAAATCCCGCGGCGGTGTCGCCGGTCTGTTTGAGTCCGCGCGCGACGATGAGGCCGAACACCGCGCGCATCGTGCCGCTCGCGAGCGGGTCGCGGATGATCAGCTTGCCTTTCCACTTGGGATCGAGGAGATCATCCCAATCCTGCGGCGCCTCCGCCGCCGGCACAATCTTCTCGGCATAGAGAAAGACGGCCGGCGTCTCGTACGCCGCGAAGTAGCAATCGCCGGCACCCCGGCCGCGGGGCGCGATCGCATCGGCCCACACCGGTCGCCGGCAGTCGAGCAAGGACTCGGCTGCGGCCTGCGCCAGAATCAGCGACGGGCCGCCAAACCAGACGTCGGCCTGAGGGTTGGCGCGCTCGGAGCGCAGGCGGTCGTACACGTCCTGCGAGCCCATGTCGAGCCAGCGCACGTCGATGTCGGGGTGGAGCGCCTCGAAGCGCTTCTCGAACAGCGTGAGCAAATCACGTCCATGCGGTGAGTAGACAACGAGCGGTGTACGGTGATCCCGCGAGCACGCGGCGACTAGTAAGGCCATGATCGCCGCAATCCATCTCACGGGACATTCTTCCTTTTCAGCCCGAGGAGATTGATGAACAGGCGATACGCACCGGGTACCCCAGCGGGCAGCTGTCGGAAGAAACTCAACCCTGTGTAGACATACATCCCGCGTTGGAGCGGCGCGATCAGGAGCCCACCCTTCAACTCCGCTGGTGGATTCGGCGGTCCGGGATCATGCGTTTCGAGCACCGGGACGTACGTCGTGTCCCAGGTGTGGGCGAAATACAGCCCCCGCTCCTGAACCCAGCCCCGCCAATCCTCGGGACCGATGGGGTTGGGATAGTGAAAGACGGGATGCGCGGGATCGAGCGCGGTGACCGCCGCGTTTTCGTCCGTCACGCGATCGTGCGGGCGCGCGATGGTGAGGGGATAGGGTGCAAAGCCGCCATCGACGAACGGATACTGCTGATACTGGACGATGACGAGCCCGCCGTTGCGCGCGTAGTCGAGCAACCGGCCGTTGTTGGCGACGAGCGCCGGGTCGGTTTCGTACGCGCGGCTGCCGATGACGATGGCATCGAACTGCGACAGATCGCCGCGCGCCAAGGAATCGGGGCCAATGAGCTCGATCGGCACGCCGACGGCGAGCAGCGCTTCGGGCACACGGTCGGCGGCGCCGCGCACATAGCCGACGTGCGAGAGCGCCGGAAGCGCGAGACGCGCAGCCCGGATCTGCGCGACCGACGGCTTCGTCAGCGCGCGCGGCCGGATGTGCGGATAATCAATGATCTCGAGCCATCCTGAGCCGCTCCCCCCGGCACGCACATCGTAGGTCCCTGGCTTGAGGCTGTCCGCCGCCGGTGGAGACACGTTGAAGACGACAGTTTTCGTTTCGTCTTCGCGCGTGAACGCGAGACTTTGGGGCGAGATGGTCGGCCAGCCGGTCGGCGTCGTGACGGTCGTTCGAGCGGTCGCGGCACCGCGCGCGCGATTCGTGACCGTGATCAGGAAGTGCCGCGGGGCCAGCGCGCCCCCGTCGATCGGCCACAGCAGCTCGTCAGGCGCAATGGCGACTTCCACGTCCCGCGTCACGAAAATCGGCCGGCGGATCTCCCCGATCGCCTGATCGCGATAGCGATACACGACTTCGCGCATCAGCGTGACCGGCTCGCCACCGATCGTCAGCCGCACCCGGGCCGTCACCGGCGGCGGCTCGAACGGCAGGCCGCGTACGTCGGGCGGCGCGGCCGACCAGTCGTACAGCCCACCGCGATTCGTCAGCGGGCGGCGCAGGAAATACGGCTGCGCTCGCTCGGGATTCGTCGCGACGGTCAGGACGTAGCGGCGCGTCACCAGAGCGCCCGGTGCGACCGCCGGCGCTCCCAGCTCCAGCCGTTCGATCCCCCAGCCACTCGGCGCCGCGACGGCGATACTATCGACGCGCACGGCGCTGTCGCCGGCATTCCAGACCGCGACCTCGACCTGCAGTCGTTCGCTTGGAACGACGATGCCATCATCGGCCGTGCCGTCGATCGTGACACCGTCGGCCATCGCGATGGCTCGGTCGAGCAATCCACGCTGCACCGAATCCGGGGACGCGGAGCCGAGCAGTCGCGACGCGCGGAGCAAGTACGGCAGTGCGGCCGAGGGGCGCCAGGGATTCAGCGCTGCACGCGCGGAGTCGATGAGCGCGGCATATCCGCTGACGTGAATCGTCGTGTCGACCCCGGTGAACATCGAGGTCTCGCCGCCGTTGCTTCCCGCTCCGCTCGGCGTCTTGGTCGCGAGTAGCGCTACTCCGGAGGTCGCGGGACCGGCCCGCTGGAGCTGGCCCATGTCCTGCGAGCGGTGACGGCTGCGGCTCGCCATCGCAATCTGGAAATACGACTGGCCGATGATCGGATCGAGAATGCCGACCGGCAGCGTCAGCGTCGTCGCCGAGGGATCACCGCGCGTCGAACGGTAGAACTTCTGGGGACCGCCCACCGAATCGCGGAGCAGATCGAATGCCTGGCGCGCGAGAATCGCCGAGACCTGGTGGTGACCGTGGCCATCGGCGGGCGTCCCTGAAAACACCGCGATGATGATCTGCGGCCGGAACCGGCGGATCACGTCGAGGACGTCCTTGAGAATCGAGTCGCGCGGCCAGAACCGGAACGTTTCGTCGACGGTCTTGGAGTACCCGAAGTCGTAAGCGCGCGTGAAGAACTGGCGGGCGCCGTCGAGCTCCCGGGCCGACAGCAGCTCTTCCGTACGAACGACCCCGAGCTCGGGGCCGAGCTCGGGGCCGATGAGGTTCTGGCCGCCTTCGCCGCGCGTCAGCGAGAGATACGCGGCTTGCGCGCCCAGGCCTCGCGACAGGAGCACGAGCAGCTGCGTGTCCTCGTCGTCGGGGTGCGCGCCGATCATGAGGACACGCTTGTTGCTGCCGAGCTGTCGCAACGTGGTGGCCAACGCGGCGACGCCGCCGGTCCCGGCCGGGGACATCTGTCCCGGAGACACACCGACGGCGCCGAAGCTCAGCAGGAGCCCGACGACACAGGCTTTCACTATTGGGAAAGGTACACGGCGCCACCCTTCATAACGAACTTCACCCGTTGCAGTTCCGTGATATCGCGCGTGGGATCGCCCGCAACGGCGATAATGTCAGCATACAGTCCGGGCGCGATCGCACCGACGTTTTGCTCCTGGCCCAGCAGCGCGGCCGCCACCGAAGTTCCTGACTGAATCGCCTGCATCGGCGTCATGCCGTACTGCACGTAGTACTCGAATTCCTTCGCCTGATTGATCTCGGTCCACGGAAACCCGCCGACATCGGTGCCCAGCGCGATCTTCACGCCTTTCTTCAGAGCCCGACCGAACGCCTTCCGCTCGAGATTCACGAGCGCCACCCACACGCCGCCGCGCGCCACCACATGCGCCCCGACCGTGACGGTCGGCACCCAGTACACGTTGGTGCGCACCATCACATCGATCAGCGAGTCGGTGAGGCCGTCGCCGTGCTCGATGGAATTCACGCCGGCGCGCAGCGCCGCCGCGATGCCGTCCGAGCCGATCGCGTGTGCCGCGACCATGTGCCCCATGCGGTGCGTCTCGTCCACGATCGCCTTGGCTTCGGCATCGGTGAAGTTGACCCAGCTGTGGAGCACGCTGTCCGGGGTGAAGTAGTAGCGGCGGTCGCTGTAGTACTTGATCCAGTCCGCACCGTGCTGGAGCTGCTGGCGCACCGCGAGCCGCGCGTTGTCGACGCCGTCGACCGGCTGGACGCCGTGCGGCAGCTCGAGCTCCCAATTGTCGGTCGTGATTGGATACATCCCGGTCGGCGCCATCGCACGCGTCGACGCAAACACCCGCGGCCCGGGGATCTCACCGCGGTCGATCGCGTGCTTCACGTCGACATCGGCGTACATCGCCCCCTCGGTCTCGAGGTCGCGGATGGCGGTGAAGCCGTGCTCGAGCGACAGCCGCGCGTTGCGAGCCGCGAGGATCGCGCGATACGACGTCGATTCCTTGAGCAGCTGATCTTCATACTCCTGCGAGGTGACATCACCCTGGAGCAGCAGGTGCGTGTGGGCGTCGATCAGTCCGGGGAGCACGGTCATCTGGCCGAGGTCGATGACGCGGGCGTTGGGCGCCTGCGCCTGGATCTGCGCCAGCGGGCCGACGGCCCGAATCCTTTCGCCTTCGATGAGAATTCCTACATTGGGTTGCGCGATGGCCGATCGGCCATCGATCAGGCGACCTGCTTTGATCAGGATCTGCTGGGCGGGGGCAGCGGGGGCAGTGGGGGCAGTCTGGGCGTGGACCGCGGGAAGCACGATCAGACCCGTACACAGCAGCGCTAAACCGCGCATCGGAACGAGCTCCAGGACGAGGGCGCGGCAAATCTAGCATCCGAGCCACGGAGGCGTACATGGCCGTCCTCGTGACCTGTGAGTGTGGTAACTCGTACGATCTGAAGGACGAATTCGCGGGCAAGCTCGTCAAATGCCCGAAATGCGGCCGCCCCGCCCGGGCCCCCAGCGTCGCCACTGCGGTGACGCAGCTCGATCCGGCGTTCGACCGCGACATTTTCCTGCTGCGGCAGCAGATGCTCAAGATCTCCGCGAAGTACGACGTCGGCGACGAGCAGGGGAACAAGATCATCTTCGTCGAACGGCCGGCGCACGCACTCCGGAATATCGGCGCTGCCCTCGTCACCCTCGCCGGGCTGTTCTTCGGCATGCCCGCGTGGATCGGGCTCATCGATGCCATGCCGCCCAGCGCGCTCAAAACGATTCTCGGTATCGTCGGCGTGCTCGCGATTCTCTTCGGCTCGATCGCGCTGGGCATCGCGCTGTCGGTCAAACGGCACGTGACGTTCTATCGCGATCAGTCCAAGCGCGAGAAGCTGCTCGACATCCTGCAGGACAAGAAATTCCAGCCGATCACGATGACCTACACGGTCCGCGACGCGCGGGGGAGGAAGCTCGCCACGCTGGGCAAGAACTGGCTGTTCAACGCGGTCCGCAAGCGCTGGTACGTGTGGGGACCGGACGGACGCGTGCTGTTTCTCGCGAAGGAAGATTCGATCATCCTGTCGCTGCTGCGACGCTTCCTCGGGCCGTTGTTCGGTGTGCTGCGCACCAACTTTATCTTCCTGCCGGCCGGTACGGACGACGTGATCGGGGAATTCAAACGGAAGTTCACGATCCTCGACCGCTATGTGCTCGACATGACGGCCGACCCGCAGCGCCTGATGGATCGGCGCCTCGCCATCGCGCTCGGCGTGATGCTCGATACGGGAGAGCGCCGGTGACACCCGAAGTCCCGGGCAGCGGCAGCCCCGACCACGAAGAGCCGATCCTCATCACGCCCGAGATGCTGGCGCCCGCGCGGACGGTGAAACCAGCCGCGCGGCGCGATGGCCGGATCGACTTCGAGCGCGGCATGCGGCGGCTGCCGCTCTTCATTGCCACGCTCATCATCGCGAATGTGGCGGTGTTTGCCTGGGAAGTCGCGTCGGGCGCGCTTGGCGACCGGAAGGCGCTGATCGAATCGGGGCTCCACGCCGCCAATCAGATCAATCCCCTCGAAGCGGGCGCCCTCGTGCGCGCGCGTGTGCTCGCCGGGGAGTGGTGGCGCGTGTTCACCTCCATGTTCCTCCATGGCGGGCCGGATCATCTGATCGGCAACATGGTCGCGCTCTATATCGTCGGCATGGCGTGCGAGCATGCCTTCGGTGCGGCCCGCACGGCGCTCGTCTACTTCGGCAGCGGCGTGACGGGCGCGGCGTTCAGCCTGGCGACCGGTCCGGGTCCGTCGGTCGGCGCATCGGGCGCGATTTTCGGCGTCCTGGCCGCGGTGGCGGTGATGCTGTACCGGAACCAGGACCGTTTCTACATGCGCGACAAGCGCATCGGCCTCGTGCTTGCCGCATGGGCCGCCTGGCAGCTGTTCACGGGATTCCTGTCGCCCTACATCGACAACTTCGCTCACCTCGGCGGCATGATCGGGGGCGCGATCGCGGCCTTGCTGCTGACGCCGACACTGACGAAGCGGGAGACGTTGGTTCGGATGTCATAGGGCAGTACAGGGGGGTAACGGGCGGCAGAAGGCGGTACCCGCCGCCGCTTGTTACCGCCCGGTCCCGCCCATTACCGCCTGTGACCGCTATCGAGATGCCAACGGCTTCCCATCCGCGTCCAGGAATCTGACCTCCCCGAAATTCAGCTCGCGGATCCCGGCTTCAATCTTCGACCGATCGCCCACGATCACCCAAACCAGATGGTCGGGGCGGATCGCGTCCTGCGCTGCGGTCGTCGCGTCGGGAATCGTGAGCGCGCGCACGCGCTGCGCGTAGGTCTCGTAGTAGTGATCGTCCAGCCCGTACGTCACGAGCTGCTCGAGCGAGCCCTGCACCGCGTCCATCGTCTCCCAGTTGCCGGGCAGCGTCAGCGTGAGATTCGCCTGCGCCTTGGCCAGCTCGTCGGCCTCGACCGGACGCGGGCCCAGAATGCCGCGCAGCTCGCGATCGACTTCGATCATCGATTCCTTCGTCTTGTCGGTCTGCACCGGCGCGTACGCAATGAACGGGCGTTGGCCGCGCGCATCCCAGACCAAGGTGAACGCGCCGTAGGACCAGTGTTTCGCTTCGCGCAGATTCATGTTGACGCGCGACGTGAATTGCCCGCCCAGGAGTGACGTCATCGCTTCGATCGCGTACTCGTGCGGATTGGCCTTCGGCGGCGCGAGATCGGCGGCGAAAATGATCGACTGCTCGGCCCCGGGGCGATCGAGAATGTACACGAGGGGTCGGGTTTGATCCGCCACGGTGCCGACGTTCTTCTGCGGCACGTCACCGCCCGGCCAGCGGCTGAACAGCCGCGCGAGGCGCGGCTGAATCTCGGCAAGCGCAATGTCGCCCACCACGACGAGCGTCGCGTGATTCGGCTTGAACCAGGTGCGATGGAAGCGCACCAGATCGTCGCGCCTCATGCGCGTCACCGACTCCTCGGTGCCGGAGCCGGTCAGCGGGTTGCCGTAGGCGTGGTTCGCGCCGTAGAGCAGCTGCGGGAAGACGCGCAATGCCATCTGCACCGGCTGCACCTTCTCCCGCTGAATGCGCGCGAGGCGCTGCCGCTGCTGCCGCTGAAAATCGGCCTGCGGGAACGACGGATTGAGGATCACGTCGGCAAAGATGTCGAGCGCCGGATCGAGATTGTCCTTGAGCGTCGATAACGACACGCTGGAGACGTCGAGCTGCGAGCCGGTGCTGAGGACGGCGCCGAGCTGCGACAGCGTATCGCTGATCTGCAGCGCCGTGCGCTTGGTGGTCCCTTCGTCCAGCATGTCGAGCGTGAGACTCGCCGTCCCCGGCGCCGCAAACTGATCGGCGGCGTACCCGGCGTCGATCAGGAGCGTCATGTTCACCTGCGGAATGGAATGACGCTCGGCGAGCACGATCTTGAGCCCGTTGGGGAGCGTCGCGCGGGCGATCGCCGGGAAGCGCGCCTCGGGCGGTGTGCCGGCGGCGGGAAGCTTCGACCGATCCGCGCCACTCGCCGCGACGTCATAGGTCGGATAGGGGTGGACCTCGACGACGAAGTCGCCGTCGTTGAGCCAACGGGCGGCGGCTGACCTCAGGTCGGCAGCGGACGCGGTCGCAATGCGCTGGCGCGTCACCTGATAATGATCGGCATTGCCGGCGTAGACTTCGTTGATCGCCAGCACGTCCGACTTGCCGCCAAATCCGCCGATCCGCTCGATGCCCCGGATGAAGTTGGCACGCGATTGCGTCTTGACGCGCCGCAGCTCACCGGGCGTCGGGCCGGTCCGAATGAACCTGCCCAGCTCCTCATCGATCGCGCGCTCGACGCGGGCGAGATCGCCGCCCGGCTTGGCCGTGGCGCGGATCACCAGTTGTCCGCCGATCTCGCGCAGGTCCACGTACGCGACGACGTCGGTCGCGATCTGCTCGTCGTAGACGAGGCGCTTGTACAACCGCGAGGTCTTCCCGGCCGCGAGCACGTCGGTCACGAGGTCGAGGTAGTCGCCGTCCGCCGATCCGAACTGCGGGATATTCCATTGTTTGTAGATCCGCGCCTGCGGCACGCGATCCTGCATGA
>Ga0209161_10000037_pt1 | contig 83536 bp, 77 predicted proteins | sample GraSoiAngelo_155_FD_186169 | JGI IMG/M metagenome (GOLD analysis project Ga0209161, IMG submission 186169) | Grasslands soil microbial communities from the Angelo Coastal Reserve, California, USA - 14_1009_13_30cm (SPAdes) (version 2) | ecosystem: Environmental > Terrestrial > Soil > Grasslands... | reverse complement strand
TGCCCTGCGCTAATCTGGACTCGAACCGCGCCCAGTTCAGGTCATTGGTCTCACGCAACTCGGACCGGTACGTCGCGTCCACCTGGTTGAACCACTCCACGAGCTCGTTGGTGAGGTCGTCTCCGAACCTCTCGTAGAATTTGCGAGACAGTTTGGCAGTCACCGGCATCGCGAGCCCGTGTAGGATCCGGTGACATGATCAGCATACGCTCGGCACAGGGGAGAATCAATCCACTGCACCCCGCATCATTCGATCGCTAATCCCCGGCGACGAGGGTGGTGGGAACGAACGCCGCCTCGTGGATGACCGCGGGTTTACGCTTGGAGAGCACCAGCCACCACTCCCGTGCCGACGTAAACACCAGCATCGCCACGACGGCTATGAAGAACAGCGCGATCGCGGCATCGAGGCGGTCGTTGAGGATCAAGCGCGCCGCATTGGCATCGGTTGACTGGGCGAGCGACGCCGCGTGCGCGAGGAAGCCGAGCTTCGGATCAGTGGAGAAGACCTTCTGATAACCCGCCGTCATCGTCACCGTGATCAGCCAGGCGAGGGGGCCGAGCGTCACCCAGGCGTAGCGTTGGCGGCCCATCTTGATCAGGATCGTCGTCGCCACACAGAGCGCCACGGCCGCGAGCAATTGGTTCGAGATACCGAATAGGGGCCACAGCGAGTTAATCCCGCCCAATGGGTCCACGACGCCTTGATAGAGGAAAAAGCCCCATCCGGCGCACACCAGGCCGCTCGCGAGCACGACGCTCGGCAGCCACGACGTTTGGCCAAACTTGGGCCACACATGACCGACGATCTCCTGAAGCATGAAGCGCCCCACGCGCGTGCCGGTGTCAATGGTGGTGAGGATGAACAGCGCCTCGAACATGATGGCAAAGTGATACCAGAGCGCGGACAGCGTCTTGCCGCCGATGGCGCTGGTCAGTCCGGAGAAGATGTGCGCGATGCCCACCGCCAGTGACGGCGCGCCGCCCGTCCGTGCGATCAGCGTCTGCTCGCCCATCTGCGCCGCCAGCGCCTGCATGTACTGCGGCGTGACGACGAAGCCCGCCTGGTTCAGCACATCCGATGCCCCGGCCAGCGCGGCGGGTGTGGTGTTCATCGCGAAATACACGCCGGGATCGAGTGTGCAGGCCGCGATCATCGCCATGACGCCGACGAACGACTCCATCACCATGCCGCCGTAGCCGATCAGCCGAGCGTCGGTCTCGCGCGTGATCATCTTCGGCGTCGTTCCCGACGCGACGAGCGAGTGGAAGCCGGAAATAGCGCCGCACGCGATCGTGATGAACGCGAATGGGAAGAGCTTCCCGGCAAAGACCGGCCCTTCGCCCGCTGTGGCGAACGGCGTAAGCGCCGGCATCCGCAAGGGCGGCAGGATGATGAGGATCGCCACGCCGAGCACCAGGACGGTCGTGATCTTCAGGAACGTCGAGAGATAGTCACGCGGGCAGAGCAGCATCCAGACGGGCAGCACCGACGCGATGAAGCCGTACGCGATCATCATGCCGGTGAGAGACGTGCCGCTGTGCGTGAACGCCGCGGCCAGACCGGGGTGGCTCGCGACGCTGCCGCCGCCGACCAGCGCGAGCAGCAACAGCAGCGCGCCGATGATGGATGCTTCGCCGACTTTGCCGGGCCGCCACCGTTTCATCCACCAACCCATGAGCAGCGCGATCGGAATCGTGCAGGCGATCGTGAACAGCCCCCACGGCGATGCGCGCAGGGCATTGACGACGATGAGCGCCAGGACGGCGAGCAGGATGATCATGATCGCGAGGACCGCGATCATCGCCGTCACGCCGGTGACGTTACTGACCTCCTCCTTGGCCATTTGGCCGAGCGACTTGCCATCGCGGCGCAGCGAGCAGAAGAGAATCGTGAAGTCCTGGACCGCGCCGCCGAGCACCACGCCGATGACGAGCCACAAGGTCCCTGGGAGGAAGCCGAACTGCGCCGCAAGCACGGGTCCAACGAGTGGTCCGGCCCCGGCAATCGCGGCGAAGTGGTGACCGAACAGCACCCAGCGGTTGGTCGGGACAAAATCGTGGCCATTGTTGAATCGCTCGGCGGGGGTGGCGCGGCTCGGATCGAGCCCGAAGACCTTGGTAGCGAGGAATTTCGAGTAGAAGCGGTAGCCGACGACGTAGGTGCAGACGGCGGCGGTCAGAAGCCAGGCGGCACTGATCGTCTCGCCGCGAGCCAGTGCCAGGACGCCGAATGCCGCGGCGCCGAGCAGGGAGACCAGCGCCCAGCCAACAATCGCGAGCGGTCGCACGCGGCCTAAGTTGCGACGCCGCTTGCCGATGTTCAAGTTCGAACATAGGTTCGAACCCCTTGAGCCCCTCCAGTTCCTATCCCTGGTCGTCGAGCGGAGGGGGCCGGTCAGCAGGCCCCGCCTCCGCCGTCCAGGAGCGCCCCCAGCCCCAACGCATGGCCGAATCCCTCCGGGGACGCGTCGCTATCGTGACCGGTGGCGCCACGGGACTCGGCCGCGCAGTCGCGCTCGAGTTCGCGCAAGGCGGCTGCGCGGTCGCGTTCAATTACGTCGAGCTCCCCGGCCGCGACGTCGGGGCACAGGCGTTGCTCACCGAAACGGCAATCAAAGCGACAGGCGTGCCGTGTTATTCGAGCGTCTGCGATGTCCGCAAGATGACTTCCGTCGAACAGTTCGTCGCGGAAGTGCGGAATAAGCTCGGCGGCGTCCATTATCTCGTCAACAATGCAGGCGTCACGCACGACGGCGCCCTGTGGCGACTCACTCCCGAAGCGTGGCAGGAAGTCATGGACACGAACGTCGGCGGCGCGTTCAACTGCATCCATGCGGTTGCATCCCATCTGCGCGCCCAACGTTTCGGGAAGATCGTCAACGTCGCGAGCCATCAGGCGTTCCGGCCGGGATTCGGCATCGCGAATTACGCCGCGAGCAAAGCGGCGTTGATCGGGCTCACCAAGGCCGCGGCCGTCGATCTCGGCTCGGCCGGCATCAACGTGAACGCGGTCGCGCCGGGATTCGTCAAGACCGAGCTGCTGACGCAGCTGCCGCGCGAAGTGCTCGAGCGCGCGGAGCATGAATCCGTGCTCGGCCGGGTCGCCGAGCCGGAAGATGTCTCGCGCGTCATTCTCTTTTTGTGCAGCGACGCGGCACGACACATCACCGGACAGGTGATTGTGGTGGACGGCGGCCTGACGCTCGCTTAGATTGCGGCGCGTGATTAACCCATTACAGCACAAGTACTTCGTGCGTCGGGCGTCGGGCGTCGTCGCCCTGGTCGCCGTGCTCGGTTGTGGTGGTAAGAAATCCAACCAGGCGCCGACGCCCGAACCGACCGCGCCACTACCTACGGCGGGGCTTGCTGGCCAGCGTGTTGCGCTGACTCCGCTCGCGCTCGTGGCCGCCGAAGACACGCTCCACCTGGATGCGCTGGTCGGGGATCGACGCACCACACTCGACAAGTGCGACAGTATCATTGGCACACTGCTCGCCGCGCGGGCGCCGGAAGTCACCTGGGTGGGGCCCGCCGAGCTGCGCCACATCGCGCGTCGCGCGATCCCGATCGCGGCGGATCCCGATCAGATGGGCACGCCGTTCCTGCGGGCCGGCAACGTTGTCCAGGTGCCCGATCCACTGCGTTATCAGCTGCGCACGCTCATGGGGCTCGTGGGCGGCCGGTATGCTCTCGTTCCGGCGGGACTGGTGTTCCGCCTGCCGACCGCCGGGCCGGCCGGACGACCGGCGGGCGTGACCGCGGAGCTGTCTATGGTCATGATCGATTCGCGCGTGGGGAGAGTGGGCTGGCGCACGATCGCGCGCGGTGAGGGGCCGGACGCCTGGACGGCGCTGACGCGTGCGATGAAGAGTCTCACGCCAGGCCTGCCGTGACGGTACGCGAAGCCACCCTGATTCCTGGCGACGGCATCGGTCCCGAGATCACGGCGGCCACGCTGCAAGTCATCGACGCGCTGCGAGTCAAATTCGATTGGGACGAAGAATACGGCGGGATGGCGGCCGTCGAAAAAGCCGGCACGCCGCTCCCCAACGCGACCCTCGACTCGATCCGCCGCACCCGGCTCTGCCTGAAGGGGCCGCTGACGACGCCCGTCGGCGGTGGCTATCGCTCCGTCAACGTCGCGATGCGGCAGGAATTCGACTTGTACGCCAACGTGCGTCCCACGAAGACGATCGTCCCGGGCGGCCGCTACGAGCACGTCGATCTCGTCATCATCCGGGAGAATACCGAAGGGCTGTACGTGGGGCTCGACCACACGTTCAAGATCGGCGGCGACCGGCGTGCGATGGCGCAGGCGATGTCGATCGTCACGCGCGAAGGCAGCGAACGCATCGCCAGGTACGCGTTCGAGTACGCGAAGCTGCACGGCCGCAAGAAGGTGACGATCGTGCACAAGGCCAACATCCTGAAGGCGACGTCGGGACTGTTTCTCGAGGTCTCGAAGCGAGTCGCGGAGCAATACGCGGGGGCCATCGCGTGTGACGACAAGATCGTCGACAACACCGCGATGCAGCTCGTGATCCGGCCGGAGCAGTTCGACGTCATCGTGACGACGAACCTGTTCGGCGACATTCTATCCGACGAAGCCGCGGGGCTGATCGGTGGACTGGGCCTCGCGCCCGGCGCCAACATCGGCACCCATGCGGCCATCTTCGAGCCGGTCCATGGCTCGGCACCGGATATCGCGGGGAAGGGGATTGCGAATCCGTCGGCGCAGATGCTCGCCGCCGCGATGATGCTGGATCATGTGGGAGAGCTCGAGGCAGCCAAGCGCCTACGCTGCGCGCTCGAAGCGACGATTGTGAAGGACAGGATCCGAACACCTGACTTGGGGGGACGTGCTCCTACGGCCGAGTTCGCCCGCGCCGTGGTCAAGCGGGTTAGGACCTAGTCATCCGTGCGCGAAATGCGGCACGGACACGCCCGGCATCGCGATCGGTGGGCTATGCGCCAACTGCACGCGGCTGCTCGAGCGGCGGGCGAGCAAGATCGCGCGCCTGGTCGCCATCGGAACGACCGCGCCGCTGGCGGTGTACGTGGCTCTCTCACTGCCTGTGGAGCGGACGGCCCGGCTGGTGGGCGCGGCGAGTGTGCTCCTGTGGTACGTGTTGACGTTTCTCATAGCAAAACGCGTAACGCTGGAGTGGATCAAATGAATAAGACCGTGCGTCGTGCGTCGTGCGTGGTGCGTGCGGCGTGGTGCGTGGCGATTCTGCTCGGTTCGCCGCTCGCGGCGCAGACGTCCCTTTCCATCTATAGCGATGGTCGAATCGTCGTGCGACGCACACTGCCCCAAGCGTTGCAGCAAGGTCGCAACACCGTCACGGTGAAGCTCGACGGCCTGGATCCCGCGACGCTCTTCTCACCAGACACAGCCGTTTCCGTCGTTGCCGCAACCACGCGCGCGGCCAGCACTGTCGACGACGCGCTCGCCCGGGCGATTGGGCAAACGCTGTCGTTCGTGCGCGCCAAAGGTGACACGGCGCGCGCGACGGTCCTGAGCGTGAACCCTCCGCAGTATCGGTTGCCCGACGGTCGGCTGCTGCTCGGCTCCCCCGGTGAGCCGCTGTTTTCGTCGGAGCTCGTCCGCACCGGCGAGGAGGCGACGGTGACGCTCGAGGCGAGCCGGGCGCGCCAGCGCACGGAAGTGGCGTACCTGGCCCAGGGCGCGACTTGGGAGGCGACCTACCAGGTACTGCTGGGCCGTGGGCGTGGCTGGGTGGCCGGGGTCGCCACGGTGACGTCGCAAATCCGGGTGGACTCTGCCGAGGTGCAGCTCGTGGCCGGCGCCGTGCGCGCCGCACGCCCGCCCCGCGCAGAAAAAGGCGTCTTCGCAATGCCCGCACCAATGGCTGCTCGGGCCCTGTCAGAGGAAGCGCAGGAGGAGGCCGTCGGTGAGAGGCACGTCTACACCCTGCCGGGCCGGCTGACACTCGAGCGAGGTGTGGCGGTCGCGACGGCGCTCTTCCCGCGCACGGGAGCGGCGTTCACGCGCGAGTTCATCGCGCGCGGCGCGTTTCCCTTGCAGGGCTTCTACGGCCCCGGTCCTACCGGCCCGACCACGGTGCCGGTCCAGGTGTGGTACACGCTGAAGCGACCGGCGCGATCGCCCTTCGGTGACCGGCCGCTCCCCGGCGGGTCGGTGCAAGTCTACGAGAGCGATTCGGCCGGCCGCCCCCAGCTGCTCGGCGAAGCGACGATCGCCCACACCCCGGCGGGTTCGGACGTTCGACTCTACTCGGGCGATGCGTTCGATGTGACGAGCGAGTGGCTGCAGACCGACTGGCGCACCGAGCCACTCCAGCGTCAACCCATCACGGGCGCCGCCGGGCCGCAGAAGGTGACGGCGTCGTACCGGGTCACGCTCCGGAACGCGAAGGCGGAAGCGGTGACGGTGGACGTGATCGAGCGCCATCAGGGGGAGTGGAAGGTGACCGAGAGCAGCATGCCTGCGGAGCGCCTGTCAGCCGGCGAGGTGCGATTCCGCGTTCCGCTGCCGGCTGGTGGGAGCGTCCAACTGACCTACACGATCGAAGCCAAGTCGTGACCGTCCAGATCGCCCACATCGGGGACCTCCACTTCGGCGGCCTCGCCGACGTGCCCGTCGTCGAGGCACTCGAGCGGATGCTGCCCGATCTCCGCCCCGACGCGATCGTGATCGGCGGCGATCTCTCGCAGCGCGCGCGCCACGGCGAGCTTCAGCGCGGTCGCGCCTTCGCCAATCTGTGCCGTGAGACCGCTCCCGTCCTCGTCATTCCCGGCAACCACGACGTGCAGTGGTGGCACCGGCCGCTCATCCCGTTCGGTAAGGACGCCCTGTACGCAAAATACCGATCCTATTTCGGGGCCGATCTCACGCCGACACTCACCATTCCCGGTGGCGCCGTCATCGCCACGGCGCTGACCGCGCATGGCGTCGCCTGGGGCTCGCTCACCGCTCGGCTGCGCGATGTCGCCGTCAAGGGGCACCTTCCCAAACGCGAAATGCAGCGCGTGCAGGCGATCTTCGCCCAAGCGGAGCCTGGGCTGCCGCGGGTCCTCGTGATTCATCACAATCTGCTGCGCGGACAAATTTCCGGGCGCATGGGACTCGCGCGCTGGCGCCAGGCGCAGCGCCGCGTCGTCGAAGCGGGCACCGACGTGGTCCTCTGCGGGCACGACCATGAGGAAGGTGCCGAGCTGCTCGATGGCCGTGTCACGGTGTCGACCGCCGGCACGCTGTCGACGCGCGCGCGCGGCGGGCGACCAGTGTCATTCAACTTCGTCACCATCGATCCAACAGCTGTGCAAGTCACGTTTTTCAGGTGGGACTCGGCGAAGCGACGATTCCAACCTTCAGATACGGCGGCGTTTGCCCGGCGCGCGTCTTCGAAAGCGCCTAGTCTCGAGCCCCAAGCCGCGCAGTAGAGTGTCGCTTGCTGCTTCGCCGTCTCCGCAACTTTTCTAGGAGCTGGTGACTGATGGCTTCAAAGTTCCAGGGCGTCGATTTCTACGGCGTAGACGGACTACTCACCGAAGAAGAACGAGCAATCCGCGACACGGTGCGCGAATGGGTGGATGACAACGTCATTCCCGTGATCGGCGAAGCCTACGTGGCGGGCAAGTTCCCCAAACAGCTGGTCCCCGGCATGGCGGAGCTCGGCCTCTTCGGCGCGAACCTGCCTGAAGAGTACGGCTGCGCCGGACTGAACAATGTCGCGTACGGCCTGATCATGCAGGAGCTCGAGCGCGGCGACTCGGGGGTACGCTCGTTCGCGTCGGTGCAGGGCGCCCTCGTCATGTATCCGATCTACACGTTTGGCTCCGAAGAGCACAGAAAGAAATGGCTGCCGCAGATGGCGAGCGGCAAAGTGATCGGCTGCTTCGGCCTGACCGAGCCGGACTACGGATCCAATCCGGCCGGCATGATCACGGTAGCCAAGGACACGAAGGACGGCTGGGTCTTGAACGGCGCCAAGATGTGGATCACGAATGGCTCGACGGCGCAGGTCGCGGTCGTGTGGGCCAAGACCGGCGCACTCGACGAACCCGACTCCATTCGTGGCTTCATCGTCCCGACCGACACCAAGGGATTTTCCGCCAAGGATCAGCAGGGCAAACTCTCCCTGCGTGCCAGCGATACCAGCGAGCTGGTGCTGCAGGACGTGCGCGTGCCGAAGGATGCGCTCCTGCCGAAGTCGGGCGGGCTCAAGTCGCCGCTGATGTGTCTGACCGCGGCGCGCTACGGCATCGCCTGGGGCGCCGTCGGCGCCGCGATGGCGTGCTACGACGAAGCGGTGAGCTACGCCAAGCAGCGGGTGATGTTCGACAAGCCGATCGGTGGCTTTCAACTGCAACAGGCACGGCTCGCGGATATGCTGACCGAGATCACAAAGGCGCAGCTGCTGTGCGTCCAGCTGGGCCGGCTGAAGGACGAGGGCAAGTCCACACCCCAGCAGGTCTCCCTCGCCAAGCGTAACAATGTGAACATGGCGACCGACATCGCGCGGGAGACGCGCCGCCTGCTGGGCGCGAACGGCATCCTCGCCGAGTATCAGGCGATGCGGCACCTGGCCAATCTCGAATCGGTCTACACGTACGAGGGCACGCACGACGTCCATACCCTGATTTTAGGCCAGGAGATTACGGGCCTGAGCGCCTTCAACTAGAAACCGTCGCTGGTTGCAGCCCGTTATGTCAGCCATGCCTCTCGTGCTGCTGTTGTTATTGGCCCAAACCCAGGGTCCGCTCCCAAGCCCCATCCTCGCGGATATCCACGATCTCACGCCGCGCGAGCACCACGTCAGTGTCTTCGTCTTGACCGCGCCGCAAGACGTGCAGATCGCGGCCGTGGGCGCCGAGCCCTGGCCTGACCGGCTGCGGCAGCGCGATGACGAGCGCTGGCAAGACGACGAACAGACCACCTGGCCGGCGGCCGCCTGGATCCTCGACGCGCGCACGCGAGCCGTCGTCTGGGACCTGCGGTCCGCCGACACGCGCCGTGAATCGAACGGCCTGCGCCGCTTCTCGGGCGGTGTGCACCTGCCGGCGGGCACGTACGAGGCCCATTACGCGTCCTATCCCGCTTCCTCTGTTTCCTTCAATGGCGATTTAAAACTCAACCTGAACGACATCATTCGACTCGGCCGCCGCGCGAAGTACGGCGGCCCCTACGTCGAGACCGGCTTGTACAAGCAGTTCGGGTTGAAGATCACGGGACCGGGCCGCGTCGCGTCTCAAGAAGACATCGCCGCCGCGCGCGCGGTCTACACGGCGTCCGCGATCGCCAGCGTCGTGCCCGAACGCAACAGCACCGCGCGGAAGGGCTTCGAAATCACGCGCCCGACGCGGGTCGAGGTCTACGCGATCGGCGAGCTGTCGCTCGATGACGAGTTCGATTATGGCTGGATCATGGACGCCGCCACACACCAACGGATCTGGTCGATGACATACGCGACGACCGATCCCGCGGGCGGTGCCGCCAAGAATCGCATGGCGCACGAAACGCTGGAGCTCAAGCCGGGCCGCTACGTCGCGTACTTTGTGTGCGACGACAGCCACAGTCCCGACGATTGGAATAACGTGCCCGCCACCGATCCCGAGTTCTGGGGGCTCACGCTGCGCGTCGCCGATGCCACGGCCCGCGCGTCGGTCAAGATGTTCGAGTACGAGCCAGTGCCGCAGGGTCAGACGATCGTCTCGCTCATCGGCATTCACAACGACGAGATGCGCTCGGCGGGCTTCGCGCTGGGGCGGCCGATCGATGTGCACATCTATGCCATCGGCGAAGGCGTCACCGACCGCATGGCCGATTACGCGTGGATCGTCGACGAGGAGCAGCACAAGCGGATCTGGTCGATGAGCTACGCGAACACCGAGCACGCCGGCGGCGCTCGGAAGAACCGGGTGTTCGACGGGACGATCCACCTCGCGCCCGGGAATTACCTCGTCTACTACAAGAGCGACGGCTCACATTCGTACAACGACTGGAACGGCGCGCCCCCGGCCGAGGAGCGGTACTGGGGCGTGAGCCTCTTCCCGGCGAGCCGCCGCCTGAATCCCGCCGACGTCGGTCCCTTCATGCGCACCCGCGGCGCCGGCAACGCTGCGACCGTGGCGCAGCTCACCCACATGGGCGACGACGAGGATGCCCGAAGCACATTCCAGCTGCCGCAGCAGACTCGGCTGCGCGTGCTCGTCATCGGCGAAGGCCGTGGTGGCGAGATGTTCGACTACGGATGGATCGAGGACGCGGCCGGAAAGCCGGTGTGGGAAATGAAGTACGACCAGACCGATCCAGCCGGTGGCTCGGACAAGAATCGGATGTTCGACGGCGTCGTCACCCTTCCTGCCGGGACTTACGCGTTGCGCTACCGTTCCGACGGCTCTCATTCCTACCGCGACTGGAACGCCGACCCACCTGACGATCCCGAAAGTTGGGGCATCGCCGTGTTCCGAATGGCGAAGCCGTAGCGTAGCTTTCCGTCCTCATGAAAATCGCTGTGTGCATCAAGCGCGTTCCCGATTCGGAAACGCGCGTCAAAATCGCGGCCGACGGCAAGAGCCTCGACGAAGCGGGCGTGAAGTTTGTCCTGAACCCCTACGACGAGTTTGCCGTGGAAGAGGCGTTGCGCCGCAAGGAGAAGGCGGGCGCCGGTGAAGTCGCGGTCTTCTGCCTCGGTCCCGCGGCCGCGCAGGAGACGATTCGCACGGCCCTGGCGATGGGCGCCGATCGCGGCGTGCTGCTCTCGGCGGACAAGATTCCCGCCGATCCGCTCGAATCCGCCAAGATCCTCGCCGCCGAGCTGAAAGGCACGAGCTGGGATTTGATTCTCTTCGGTCGCATGGCTATCGACGACTACAACACCCAAGTCGGGACGCTCGTGGCTGAGCTGCTGGACCTGCCGTGTGTCAGCGCGGTCTCGCATCTGGACATCGAGGGGACCAAAGGCGTTGCCGAACGCGAGATCGAAGGCGGCATCGAGGTCGTGGACTTTCAGCTTCCCGCCGTGCTCACCACCGATAAAGGACTCAACGAGCCGCGCTACCCGGCGCTCAAAGGCATCATGGCGGCCAAGAAAAAGCCGCTCGACATCAAGCCCGTGCAGCCCGGGGCCGGGGCGCTCGCAATCGCCGCCCTGACGCCACCGCCCGAGCGGAAAGAGGGAAGGATCGTCGGCGAGGGAGCCGGGGCCGTTGGCGAGCTGGTGCGACTGCTGCGCGAAGAGGCCAAGGTCCTGTGACCACGCTCGCGGTGCTGGAGCAGCGCGATGGCGCGCTGCGCAAGATTTCCTTCGAGGTCGTCACCGGTGCCCAACGGCTCGGTCAGCCGGTGGAAGCCGTCGTCTGCGGAGCCGGCGCCGTTCAGGGCGTCGACCGGGTCGCCAAATTCGGCGCGGATAAGATCGTCACACTCACCAATCCGGCATTCGCCAGATATGCGCCCGAGGCGTTCGCGCAGGCGCTGGCCGAGCGCGCGAAGCAGGCTGGGTATCGCGCCATTGTGTTCGCGGCAAGCGCGACGGGAAAGGACCTCGCGCCCCGGGTAGCGGCCAAACTCGGCGTGGCCGTCGCCGGCGATCTCACAGATCTCAAGGCGGAGGGCGACGTTGTCGTCGTCACGCGGCCGGTGTATGCCGGCAAGGCGCTGTTGAAAGTGAAGGTCGTGTCCCAGCCCGCCGTGCTCTCGTTGCGACCCAATGTGTTCACGCCAGTGGAGCGGCCCAAGGCGGCGACGACCGAGACGGTCGCGGTAAACGTCGCGCCCGGCAGAGTGACTGTCCGCGAGATCAAAGCCGCGCCCGCCGGTACACTCGATGTGGCCGAGGCCCAGGTGATCATTTCGGGAGGGCGTGGCCTCAAGGAGCCGGCCAATTTCAAGGTGCTGGAAGAGCTGGCGCAGGCATTCGGCGGTCGGGCGGCGGTCGGGGCGTCGCGCGCCGTCGTGGACGCGGGATGGCGCGCCCATGCCGATCAGGTGGGGCAGACCGGCAAGACGGTGAGTCCATCGCTCTACATCGCCGTTGGAATCTCCGGCGCGATCCAGCATCTCGCCGGCATGCGGACATCGAAGGTGATCGTCGCGATCAACAAGGACAAAGACGCGCCGATCTTCAAGGTCGCCGACTACGGCGTCGTAGGGGATTTGTTCGAGATCGTGCCGAAGCTCACCGAAGAGATTCGGAAGCTCCATGGCTGAGATCGTCCCAGCCCGATATCAACCAGCACTCCCACTCGAAACACTGATCATTCCGGACGACGCCCCAGGTGCGGGGGACCGGATGGAGCTCGACGTTCTGATCGTGGGAGCAGGCCCGGCCGGGCTCGCGTGCGCGGTCGAGCTGGCAAGGGTGGCGAAGGCGGACGGCACAGAGCTGAACATCGGCGTACTCGAAAAAGCCGAGGGGTTGGGCGAGCATTCGCTGTCGGGCGCGGTGGTGAATCCGCGCGCGTTTCGTGAGCTCTTCCCGGACCTGAAGGACGCAGACTTTCCTTTCCGCCAGACTGTCACGAAGGAATCCGTCTATCTCCTGACGCAGCGCGGGAAGTTTCGACTACCGACGCCACCCACGATGCACAATCGCACGTTCTACATCGCGTCGCTGTGCGAGATTGTGCGCTGGCTCGGTGCGAAAGCCGAGAACCTTGGCGTCAATGTGTTCACCGGATTTCCGGCGGCGCAGCTGCTGACGCGCGAATCGACGGTGGCGGGTGTGCGGACGGCACCGGCCGGGCTCGACCGTCAGGGCAATCCAACGCCGGGCGGCACAGCGCCCAACGATCTCGTCGCCAAGGTCACCGCGTTGGCCGAGGGCACGCGGGGCCTCCTCGCGCAGGCGTGGTGCCAATGGCAGCACGTGCCGTCGGAGAACCCCCAGATCTTCGCGCTCGGCGTGAAGGAGCTGTGGGAGACCAGACAGCCGCTCGATCGCGTCATGCACACGTTGGGATGGCCGCTCCCGAACGACGCGTTCGGCGGCAGCTTCGTCTACCCGCTCGAGCCGACTCTCGTCGCGTTGGGCTTGGTCGTGGGTCTCGACTACCGCGACGCGGGGCTGGATGTGCACGTCCTGGTGCAGCAATTCAAGCACCATCCGCTGGTGCGGGAACTCCTGGCCGGCGGCGAAATGGTCGAATGGGGCGCCAAGACCATCCCCGAAGGCGGGTTCTACTCGCTTCCCCAGCGGCGCGCGGGTGACGGAGTCGTGCTGCTCGGCGACGCGGCCGGATTCGTGGATGTGCCGTCGCTCAAGGGGATCCACTACGCGATGCAGTCGGGGATCTTCGCAGGCCGCGCGATCTTTCAGCATCTGAAACACGGCACGGACCTCACGGAATACGATCGTCTGGTCAACGCGTCATACATCGCCCGCGACCTCCATCGCACGCGCAACATGCGGCTCGCATTCCGGGACGGCTTCTATCTCGGGGGCCTGCAGGCGGGGCTGATGGCGCTCACGGGAGGACGATTCCCGGGGGGGAAGTACAAGATGCACGCGGACGCGGGCGTGCCGCGCACGCTGCGCTCCGCGCCTCCGCTGCCCGGTGGAGTCAGCAAGGTGGACGCAGTCTTCAAGTCCGGAAACTCGACACGAGACACGATCCCCAGCCATTTGATCGCGCCGCACGACATCCCAGGCGATGTCGCGCGGTTCTACTCGCACATGTGCCCAGCCGGCGTCTACGAAGCGACGGAGAACGGGATGCGGATCAATGCGCCGAATTGCGTGGATTGTAAGGCGACGGATGTGCTGGGACCACGCTGGACGCCGCGGGAAGGAGGCAGCGGCCCGAAGTACAAGCGGATGTAGCCGTTACGCGCGGTTGTCCCTGAAGTACTGGCGCGCGCGTTCGGCGAGCTGCCCGCTCGACATCGGGAGATTGCGCTTCACCCACAGCATCGTGCGCTGGCCGCTCGGAAAGCGGCGCGCCCCCTCCGGGCGTGACACGCCCGCCATCTGCGTGAGCGAGATGCCGAAGATCTCCTTGCTGGCCCGATCGAGCGAAACCGCAAACTGCTCGTCATCGGGCGTCCCCAGGATGTCGGTGTGCGTGCGGCCCAACTCCTCGAGCGGGCCGGCATACGAGTACTCGGACTGCGTATCCATCGTGTAGCCACAGTAGAGCGAGAATCGGTAGGTACCGGCCAGGACATTCCAGAAGTCCTCGATCTGGATCGCGGCAGCGGTGTTCCCAACTTGCCACAACGCATTCGTCAAATCGCTGTAGACCCGCGTGTCGCGACCCGATGACTGGAGGCGCGACAGGGCGGGCGCCAGCGCGTTCCGAAACGGTGTCCATTCCGGCAGGCCGCCGGCAACCAATGGTCCCGTGATCTCTCCAGCGTCCAGGACGGACAGTTGTCGATGATCGCGCAGCGATTGTGGGCGGAATTTCCCGGCCGCCAGTCGTTCGAACAGCCGGTCCCGCTGATCGGGTCTCGCGATGATCAGTACGCCATCGCCGCGCTGCAAGCCCGCTTCGACGAAGGCGAGCGCCGACTCGGTGAGCGTGTCGCGCCGACGATCCTGGCCTTCGGCATCGCGGTGGAACTGGGCGAAGTGTCGCCCCGCCGGGGCTTCAACGAGGAGGGTCACGTTCAGTACGCGGAGTCTGCGTAGTAGCGACGCGCCCGCTCCAGCACCGCGGCGCTGGCGGAGGGCAGGTTGCGCTTCACCCAGAGCATCGTGCGCGGCCCGCTCGGAAAGCGTTGCTCGCCGCTGTCGCGCCGGCTGGAGAAACCGACCATCTCGGATAGCGGGACCCCGAACACGTCGCGGCTCGCAGCATCCAACGCCGCCCGGAACCTGTCGTCCTCGTCCGTCCCAAGAATGTCGGAGTGCGTCCGGCCGATGTCCTCGAGCGGTCCGGCGTAGGTGCGGTCGTGATGCACGTCGAGCATGTAGCTGCAGAACAAGGAGAACGGATACAGGCGCGCGAACTCGTTCCAGTACTCTTCAAGGCGAACGGCGGCCGCCTGCTTTCCTTCCTGCCACAGCAGGTCCACCATCCCGCTATACGCCCGGGTCGTCCCGCGCCCGAACGCCCGTACGCGCTCGAAGATCGCTGCCATCGCGTGGCGAAAGTCTTGCCAATCCGGCGCATCGTTCCGCAGGAACTTGCGCAAGGTCATCTCGGCATCGTGCAGCTCGAGGCGCCCGGACTTGAGGAAAGGACTGGGATCGAGATCGTCCGCCCGCAGCCGCGTGAGGAAGAGGTCGGTGTGCTGCGGGGTCGCGATGACCACAACTCCATTGCCGCGCCGCAGGCCCGTCTGCAGGTAGAGCGTGACGGCATCGGCGAGGGATTGCGGGTCCCGGTGCAGCTGCGCGAAATGGCGGTTCACCGGAGCTTTGATCAGGAGCTCGCTGACGGGAGAAGCGGTCATGACCCGAAACAATAGAAGGACGCGAGACGTCCACAATCATTCCTCTGAGCGGTTTTTCGGGAATGCGGGGTCCACCGGACGGAGTAGATCCTAAGATCGAAATCAGCGAAAACTAAAACTCAGCTTGACGCCGTCGATGATGAACTGAACGGCGATGGCGCACAGCACGAGCCCCATGAGGCGGGTCAGGATGCGCATTCCCGTTTGCCCCAGCCGCCGCTCCACCAGCGAGGCCGCCGACAGGACGAGGTAGGTGATGAGGGCGGTCAGGAAGATGGATACGTACACCGCCACCGTCGCGGCTACCGACTTGGCCCCGAGCGCGAGAACCATCACGGTCGAGATCGCTCCGGGGCCTGCCAGCATCGGCACGCCGAGCGGCAGGATGCCGATGTCTTCCTTCTGAATGCCCTCGGCCTTCTCGACCGGCGTCTCCCGCTGCTGGCTCCGCCGGGCCTGGACCATGTCGAGCGCGTTGAGGCCGATCAGCACGCCGCCCGCGATCTTGAACGCACCGATCGTGATACCAAAGATCTTGAAGATCAGGCTGCCGCCCAGCGCGAACGCGATGAGCGTGATGGCGCAGGTCCACGCGCCGCGGCGCGCGAGGACGCGGCGCTGCTCTGGCGAGTCGCGGGCGGTCATCGCGAGGAAGGTGGGGATGACCGCGAACGGATCGACGATGAAGAGGATCGATGTGAAGATGAGGAGCAGCTCCATCACGCGCTGATTCACCGCGTCGCTCCTCCCCGCGTGAGCCCCGCCCGAATGCGCTGCATCTTCGCGGTCTGCGCCGGCAGATCGCGCAGCCGCGCGCGCAGGCGTTGATACCTGCTCGCTCGGAAGCGGATGGTGCGGGGCTGGCCGTCATGCACCACGTCGACGACCACCCCGGCGCCGGGACGAAGCGGTCGCGTGGCAGCGGCGACGTCGGTCGCATCGATGATCTCGCGGCGGTTGATGCGGACGAGCTCATCGCCCGTCCGGAGGCCGGCGCTCCAGGCGGCGCTGCCCAGGGCGGCCACCGCGCGCCAGCGGCCGCCCTGAACGGCTGGCGGCAGGGAGCCGATCCGCGCGTCGACGGCAGGCTCCGTGGTGAACGCGACGCGCCAGCCGGCCGCCTGGAGGTAGTTGTTCCACGGGATCTCGGTCACCCCGCTCACATGCAGGCGCCAGAACTCCGCGAAGTCGCATCCCGTCGCGCTGCGCACGGCCGCCAGCAGCTGGTCCCGCGTGAAGCCGTGCGCGCCTGCGTAATGCTCCAGGAGATATCGCATGACGTCGTCGAGCGACTTCGCGTTGTCGGTGGAATCGCGGATCGCGAGATCGAGCAGAAATCCCAACAGCTCGCCCTGGAGATAATAGGAGATCGTCACGCCATGGTTGACGGCCGGTGCGTCCCAGGTGGTCCACGACGACCGTTCCGGAGAGATCATGAGATGTGCCGGATCGCCCTGGAGATTCTCGATCGATGTCGCGAGCCGGCGCGCGAAGTCGGCGGGCGTGTTGAGCCCGGCACGCGCGAGAATCACGTCGGCGTAGTAATCGGTGACGCCCTCGCTCCACCACAGATTGACGGTGCGCACTTCGTGCTCGTAATCGAATGGCCCGAGCTCGATTGGCCGGATGCGCTTCACATTCCAGGCGTGGAAGAATTCGTGCGCGCTGACCGTCTGGGCACCGCGTGGACTGCGCGCGAGGATTTCGGTCGTGACTCCGATCGTCGTCGAATTGGCGTGCTCGAGGCCACCGCCGCGGCCGCCGACGAAGATGTAGGTGTAGTCCTGGTAGGGTGCGGCGCCGAAAACCTCGATCGCGGTCGTCGAAATGCGCCGCAGCATGTTCACGAAGGCGGTTGGGGCGGAGGCGCGGCCGCCGCCCAAATCGACGACGGCACGGTGCGGCGTGCCGGCGGCCGTGAAGGGATAGGACAGGAATTGGCCGAGCAGCATCGGGGAGTCGATAAATACATCGTAATTTGGCGCCGTGTAGGTCGTGCTATCGCCGGTGGCAGGCGCAAGCGCGGTGGCGATCCGCCATCCGGCGGGGAGCGTGAACGAGACGCGCGCCGGGAGCTGCTTCCAGCCGTCGAGGTACATGAACGTGCGCGGCCCGTCCAGCATGCCGGAGGTGGTCCGCAGGAACCAGCGATTGTTGGGGCGGCGCCACGCGACCGAGTCGCGCAGACCGGCGGTGTACCGCACGGTGATCGAAGGCTTGCCCCGGGTGTCGATCACCCACGAGTTCGGCGAATCCTGACGAACCGCCAGGCGAGCGTCCGCGGATGATGCCTCGAATCCAGTGATGTTCTCACCCGAATTCATGAGAACATAGGCCCCCGGTGCCCACGCCGGGATGACGAGGCGGCTCGGGTTAGGCGGATGGCTGATCTGAAGTTCGACGCGATACGCGGATCGATCGTTCGGAACGGTAAGTCTGAAGGACAGCTGCGGAGTTGAATCTTGCGCGACGAGCGCGAGGAGGACCGCGAGCAATCTAGATCGCTACTTGAACAACGCGATCCTTCCCCGACTTCTTCGCGTCGTACATGGCTTGGTCGGCTCGTCTCAGAAGGTCGTCGGTGCTGGCATCCGTCGAGGTACAAGAGACCACGCCGATGCTCGCGGTAACGTTGGGCGTCCCCTTGAACACGGTGCGGAGTCCCGCGATCAGCCGCTTCGCTGCCCCGTCCGCGAGCTGGGCATCGGTCTCGGGCATGAGCACCGCGAACTCGTCGCCCCCGAGTCTCCCGACGACGTCCGCCTGACGCACCGACGAGCGCATCGCGTCCGCCACGAGCCGCAGCACGGCGTCCCCGGTCTGATGGCCGTGCGTGTCGTTGATGACCTTGAAGTTGTCGAGATCCATGTACATCAGCGCCAGGGGACGTGGGTAGCGACGATTGCGATCGAGCTCTTGAGTCAGCCGATCGGCGAACGCCCGGGCGTTCAGCACATTCGTGAGGGCATCCTGCGTGACGAGGCGCGCCAGCTGCGCCTGGCTGCGTCGGAGCGTCTGGAGCCCCGCCATGGCGACGCCCAGCACGGCGAGATACGCCACCCCGGTGACGACGCGCCACACCATCGGCGTGTCCGCCGGCATCTGAACCCACGCGATGGCTTCGCGAAATCCAGTGGTAACAACGGCGAATACGATCCCCCAGGCCAACCCCTCCGTCCAGGTAACGAGGAGCACCGGAATGATGTACAGGATCCCGAGCCTGGCAGCCGGCGGGGTTAAGACGTTGACCCAATACACGCCGAGGGTCAGGAGGATATAGCCCGTCAGCCGCAGCGCGCGACGCAAGACGGGCGAGTCGAGCGCGGCCATCAGTAGGGTGGCTCCGCGACGTGCTGGGGGTCGTCGAGGATTATCGCCTGCAGCTCAGAGCCCACGGGAACCGTCGGCATATCGGCAGGGACGATCAGGAGAGCGTTCGCGCGCGCCATGCTGGTGAGAATGCCAGAGCCCTGCGGCCCTGTCAAACGCGCTCCCCCTTCCTCTACTATTGCGCGCAAGAAGTGGCGCAGTTTGGGACCGAGCGCGATGGGCTCACGCACGGTCACCGGCACCGTCCTCCGGAACGGCAAGGCGTGCCCCTCGAGACGCCGAATCGCGGGCCGCACGAACAGCTCGAACGTCACCATGGCGCTGACCGGATTTCCCGGCAGCCCGATCCAGGGGATCCCGTTCAGCAGGCCGAATCCCACGGGCGCGCCCGGCCGCATCGCGATCCGCCACAGTTTCAGCTCGCCACCCGACGCGGTGAGCACGTCGCGCACGAGATCGTGCTCGCCCACGCTGACGCCCGCCGTGGTCACCAGCAGGTCGGCGTTCGCCGCTCCGCGCAGGTGCTCGCGCAGGCTTTCCTTCGTATCGCGCGCCACACCGAGATCGAGCGGCACGGCGCCGCCACGCCGGATCAGCGCATCGAGCGTGTAGGAGTTGGAGGTCGCGATCTTCCGGCCGGCGAGGATCTCATCGCGCCGATCGAGGTCGACGATCTCATCGCCCGATCCCATGAAGGCCACACGCGGCGCGCGATGCACGAGCGGCCGATCGCAGGCGATCGACGCGAGCACGCCCAGCTGCGAAGGCCCCAGCTCCGTACCGGCCGCGAGCACGATGGCTCCTTTGCGAATGTCTTCACCGCGGCGCCGGACGTTTTTCCTGGCGTCCCGCGCGCTGCGGACCGTCACGCTGGCAGTCGCCGGCTGCGCGGTGTCTTCCTGGCGGATCACCGTATCAGCGCCCTGCGGCAGCGGTGCGCCGGTGAAGATGCGCGTCGCCTCCGCCCGGCCGATGGGCTTGCTCGGAAACTGACCCGCGGGAACGGTTTCAACGACGGCGAGCTCCGTTTCACCATTCTCGCGCAGGTCTGCGCTGCGGACCGCGTAGCCGTCCATCGCCGAGTTGTCCCACGGCGGCAGGTCGATCGGACTGACGACGCCCTCGGCGAGCACCGCATCGAGCGCTTCGCGCAGGGTCCGGCGTTCGGCGGCAAGGGGCCGGAAGTGGCTGATCATCAGCCGCGCAGCTTCGGCGGGCGTCATGGAGGCAGGATCTTGGCGCGGTCCCACGCCAGATTGGCGATCGTCACGAGCCACGCGGTGTCGCTGAAGCGAAACACGGGGAAGGGGGCACGCAGCTGGCTATCGTCCGTGACCATGGCGACCCAGTCGGCAGCGTCATGCACCGCGGGATCGAATACCGGCTTGGGACCCGCGATCTTGCGATAGACTTCGATCTTCGGCAGCGGCGCGCGCTTGAAGCCCTCCACCAACACGATGTCAGCCTCGCCGAGAAAGCGCCGCGCGAGCGTGATGGGATCGGATTCGTGCTCCGTGCGCTCCAACAGCACCCGTTGTCCGGGTGACTCGATCAACACGCGTTCCGCTTTTCCCTCGTGCCAATGGCGCCAGGTGTCCTTGCCCTTCTGGTCCATGTCAGCGGGATGGGAGCCGTGCTTGATCGTCATCACGCGGAATTTGCGGCGCACGAGCTCCGCCGCGAGCGCGACGAGGAAGGTCGTCTTGCCCGCGTTCTTGCGCCCGATGATGGAGATCATCCGTGTCGCTGCCACAGCGCCTCCGCCCGCTCCAGATCCGCCGGCGTGTTCACGTTGAAGAACAGCTCGTCAGGGTCGCCGAAAGTCCGGACATTGGCGAGGGACAGGATACCGACGCGCACGTCCGCGTGGAAGGAGATGGCTTTCAGGTCGCCATTGTCGAGCCGCCTGGCGATGGCGGGCGCACACGCCGACCCATACACCGCGCAGAGCGGCTCCAACCCCCGCCGGCCAGAGCTTTCAGGAAGGAAGGCGTCATAACTGCCGGCCTCAGCGCCATCGACCAGTGCGCGCAGCAGCCCCTCCGGCACGAACGGCATGTCCCAGGCGACGCATAGCACCGGTCCCGAACCCGCTGTCACAGCTGTGTAGATGCCGCCGAGGCTGCCGAAGCCCGGCCGATTGTCAGGGGTTGTTTGCAGGTCGGGACGCCACGACGCCGCGTCGGGAGCATTGGCGACAAGAACCGGGAGCGCACCGGTCACGGCGTGCAGGCTTTCAACAACGCGATCCAGAATCCGCCGCCCGCCCACCATGAGGAGGCCTTTAGGGACACCGCCGTAGCGGGATGCGGCGCCTCCGGCCAGGACCGCGCCGCGCACGTTAACCCTCGAGGTGACTGTGTTCGACGGCGATGCAATGGTCCTGGACAAACGGGATGCCGGCCTTTGCGGCGCGCGCCTGAGCCGCCGCGTCGACGACGCCGAGCTGCAGCCAGATCAGTTTTGGCCGGAGCGGAATCGCCTCGTCCACGACCGCGCCGGCGAATTCGCTGCGGCGAAAGACATCTACGACGTCGATCTTGTGCTCGCGCGCCGCTTCGCGAAGGGTGCGGTAGCTCTTCTCGCCCAGAATCTCGGCGTGACCGGGATTCACCGGCACAATCGTGTAGCCGGAGCGCTGTAAGTAGCGGGCGACCGAATTGCTCGGCCGCATCGGGTTTGGCGAGAGTCCCACGACCGCGATCGTGCGCGCACTGCGCAGCAGGCTGCGGAGCTCCGTTTCTTCGGAGGGTGTCATGTCTCGCGTCTGTGCACGTGCGGCGTCCCGCTCACCGCGCGACCGACCAGCACCATCCCCGAGCGATCGGCGATCGTGACCGCAAGCGTCGAGGGAACGCTCGGCGTCGCCACCCAGGCAACTCCCGCTCGTGCCGCTTTGAACGCCAGCTCGGCGGAAATCCGGCCGGTGACGAGCAACCCGCGACCCGTGATCGGTGTTCGCGCGAGCACCGCGCCGCCGATTACCTTGTCGACCGCGTTGTGCCTGCCGATGTCTTCGGCGTGAAACAGCAGAGTCGCGCCGTCGGTCAGCGCGGCGGCATGAATGCCGCCCGTCTCGTTGTAGCGCGCTCCCGCCGCAAACAGTTGCTTAAACAGGGCGCGCAAGGTTTCCGCCGCCGGCGGTTCACCGCGCGGCGGCGCGGACCGGCTCATCGTCTCGGGGTCGGCGAGCATCGTGGCGACCGCACCACATCCCGAGGCGAGCACCCGCTTGCGATTCTCGCCCTTCACCTGGGCCAACCGCTCAGGTTTCACGTCCGCCCAGAAGCCGAGGTCTGGTGCGCAAGGACGGAGCTGCACGAGATCGTCAAGCGACGCGATGTAGCCCTCGCCGTGCAGCCAGCCCACAGCCAGCTCCTCGAGCTGATCGGGCGTGCACATCCACGTGACGGCGGGCTCGCCGTTCACCTCCAGCCAGACGGGCCACTCCTCGACCACGGCCGAGTCGGCCCGCATGCGGCCGGAGCGATCGCCGGGTTTACGATTCGCCGCGGTATTCGGAGTAGAGATGGGGACTCTCCTCGATCCGGACGGAATGGAGTGACACGCCGGCCGGCAGCTCGCCGCCGATGCGTTCCCAGACGAACATGGCCAGTGCTTCGCCTGTCGCGACCCGTGGAGCGAGGTCCTGGTTGATGTGCCGGCCATCGAAACGCGCCACGACTTCGCGCTGCAGCAGCGCCTTGAGCGCCGGGAGGCTCATGACACCACCGCGGGTGGGATCGAACACCCCCTTCACCGTCACGGAACAGCGATAGCGATGGCTGTGATCGTCGGTCGCGCCGGAGAATTCCGGCGTGTCAGGAAACCGATGGGTCGCCGTGAACTCGACGACCCGCGTGAGATACGCTGTCGGCATTCCCTAGAATACCCGGACGGCTGTGGCCTTGAAAGAGAAGACGACGCTGGCGCCTGGAGCGAGCGCCAGATCCCGCGCCGCTTCCGCGGTCACGGACGCCACGAGCTCGACGCCCCCATCGCCGCCCATCTCGGCCCGAACCTGCACGCCGGCGCCGTGCCGGTCGATCGCCATGCCCCTCACGCGACCCTTGAACACATTCCGGGCGGACGACGCGAGCGGCTCACGGCTCACGAAGATGTCGGTCGGTGGCACGGCGAGCACCGCTGCACCGGTGCGCTCGGTCATGACCGCGATCTCGATTCCCCCCCCCCCGATGCGGACGTTTTTCACGCCGTCCCCCGGGGGCAAGTCGACGCGAAACAGGTTCTCGGGTGTCACCGGTGACAGGCGGCCATCGGCGAGCGCGCGGATATCGTCGGCCCAGCGATAGGCGTCCTCCAATTGATGAGAGGCGACGCAGACGGTCACCGGCCGAGCGGCACGCTCGGCGGCCAGCGCGCGATAGAGCGCGCCCGCTGCGGCGCTATCGGCCGAGCTCGCCGGTTCGTCCAGCAACAGCACGTCCGTGCGCAGCGCGAGCGCACGGGCGACCGCCACACGTTGCACCTCGCCATCCGAGAGCTCGGCGCGGCTCCGGTGGAGCAGCGGCTGGAGTCCGAGCCTGTCGATCACATCCCCAATTATCCCGTGTACCGCTGCGCGACCAATTCCTCGCAACTGAAGACCATAGACCAGATTCTCCAGGACTGTCCCGCGGAACAGCACCGGCCGCTGCTCGACGAGCGTGACCCGGCGCCGCAACGCGGCCGCGGCGCGTCGCGGCACGACAACGCCGTTGAGGAGGACCTGCCCTTCGGTGGGTGCCTCGAGCAGCGCGAGGAGCCGCAGCAATGTGCTCTTGCCCGCGCCGTTGTGTCCGACGACCGCGACCACCGCGCCGCGCGGAACGGTGAACTGCTCGAGATCGAGCACCAGGCGCTTCCCGTAGCGGTGTCGCACGCCGCGCAGCTCAAGCATGGCCCCCCCCGCGTCCCTGGAGCACCTGCAACGCGATGTTGACGACCAACGCCAGGATGATCAGGACGAGTCCCAAGGCGAGCGCCATACCGAAGTCGCCTTGGGACGTGTACAGCGCGACCGCGGTCGTGAGCGTGCGGGTCGAGCCACGGATGTTGCCGCCCAGGATCATCGCCGCCCCGATTTCGGCGACGACCTGTCCGAAGGCCGCGGTGATGACGGCGGCGAGCGCAAAGCGCGCTTCGCGCGCGACAGTCCACGCCGTGCGCCACGGTCCTGCGCCGAGCGTCTCGGCGGTGCGGCGGACGCGCGGATCGACGCCCTGAACCGCCGCGGCGGACAGGGCAGCGGCGATGGGGAGGGCGAGCAGCACGTCGCCCGCGACGATCGCCTCCCAGGTGTACAGCCAGCCAAAGCCACCGAGCGGGCCGCGACGCGACAAAATCCCGTACAGCAACAGTCCGACCACGACGGTCGGAAAGGCGAGCGCGGTATTGACCATCGTGAGCGCGGCGCGCCGGCCCCAGAAGCGACGCGTGGCGAGGAAATATCCGAGCGGCAGTCCGACGGCGCAGGAGATCGCCGTCGCGACGATGGCCACTTTGAGAGTTAAAGCCGCGATTCCGAAGACTTCGGAATCACCCGCGATGAGTAGCCCCCACGCGCGCCGAACCCCCTCGGCTAGAAAGTCCATCCGATGCCGAGGCTGATCCAGGAATGCGTGGTCCAATCAGTGAGGCGTGCCGTCAGGGGAAGGACCCGCGAACCGTCGGGTGCCAACGGCGTATGGAACGCCACGGGGTATTTGAGCCGCCAGAAGAGCGCACGCAGATCCCCGGTGACGCTCACGCGCCGGGCCGGATACCACCGCACGCCAGAAGCAAACGCGATCGTGAACTTCGTGCCGAACCGGTAGCCGCTGGTGTCCCTTGCGGCGTTCAGCTCGGATATCAGGCCGAGCCCGGTGCCGACGTAGGGTGCGAGGCCCCGCCACGTTTTGCCGCCGGTGAGCCGGAGCTGCATGTCGATTTCCACCTGCAGCAAGTCGGATGTCACCGGACCGGTCCGGCGCGACGCGGAATTCGAGTCGGCGTAAGGGTTGACGAGGAAGCGGTCGCCGCGCAGGTACGCGCCGGTGAACTGGAACTGCATGACCCGGCCCGCGGGAAGCTCGTAGCGCGTGCCAAAGGTGAGCGCGTTGCTGGTGCCGACCCCGGCGGTGCCGCGATCAGCACCGAGATGGCCGACGAAGACGATCGGCCCGGGGTGCAGCGCGATGTCGCGGTAGGGTGAGGTCGCGGGGTTGTGGCCGACCTGCGAGGCTAGGCGGTTGGGCGGTTGGGCGGTTAGCAATGCCGCCACACCGATTGCCGTTCGAACCGCCCAACCGCTCAACCGCCAAACCGCTTGTGTCATCACTCAGTCTCCCTCAAGTCCTGCCCCGTCATTTCCTTCGGAGGCTCTATACCCATGAGCTGCAAGATCGTTGGTCCCACGTCGCGAAGCGAGCCACCGGCCCGCAGGTGCTTCGCGCCGGCACCTTCGCCCACCATGACGAACGGCACCGGATTCGTGGTGTGCGCGGTATGCGGGCCGCCGGTCGCCGGGTCGATCATCAACTCGCAGTTGCCATGATCCGCCGTCACCAGGACGGTCGCGTTCGCCGTTTCGGCCGTCGTCAGGACGCGCGCCAGACATTGGTCCACCGTCTCGACCGCCTTGACCGCGGCGGCCAGGACACCCGAGTGACCGACCATGTCGCCGTTGGCGTAGTTACACAGAATGAAATCGTGCTGCTGGTCGGCAATCGCCTTACAGAGCACGTCGGTCACCCCCGGCGCGCTCATCTCCGGCATCAGGTCATACGTCGCGACCGTCTGCGACGGCACCAGCAAGCGCTCTTCACCTTTGTAGGGCGGCTCATATCCACCGTTAAAAAAATAGGTCACGTGCGCGTACTTCTCCGTCTCGGCAGTACGAAACATCGTCTTGCCATGATCCGAGAGCACCTCGGCGACGATCCGCGACAACACCATCGGCTCGAACGCGGCGGGGAATGGCAGCGTTTCGTCGTAGCGCGTCATGGTCACGAGCCGAACCGTGGGACGGCCCTTCACGTCGAAGCCGTCGAACTCCGGGACCGCGAGCGCGCGCACGATCTGCCGCATGCGATCGGCTCGGTAGTTGAAGCAAAAGATGCCGTCGCCGTCGCGGATCAGCGGCGCGCCGGTGATGACGCGCGGTTTGACGAACTCGTCCGTTTCGCCGGCGGCATACGCCTGCTCGATCGCGGCGATGGAATCGTTAACCTGGACACCGACACCGTTGACCATGGCATCATACGCGAGTTTCGTGCGCTCCCACCGCTTGTCCCGATCCATCGCGTAGTATCGTCCGATGACTGTGGACACGGCCGTCCGACCGTCCGACCGTCCGACCGTCGCGAGCAGATCCCGCAGGAACCCGAGACCGGATTTCGGCGGCGTGTCCCGGCCATCGAGCCACGCGTGGATCGCGATCTTGACGCCCGCGCGCCGGCCTAGCTCCACGGCGGCGAACAGATGCTTGTCGAGCGCGTGCACGCCACCGGTCCCAATCAATCCCATCACATGCAAGGTGCCGTCGCGCCGCCGTGTCTCATCCACCAGCTGGGTGAGCGCCGGAATTCGGAAAAACTCTCCAGACGCGATGGACTGTGAGATCCGGACGATGTCTTGCGGCACGACGCGGCCCGCGCCGAGGTTCAGGTGTCCGACTTCGCTGTTCCCGATTTGCCCGTCGGGCAATCCGACGGCGAGGCCAGAGGCTTCGAGCAATGTCCGGGCTGGGCGCTGCCACAGCTTGTGCCACACGGGGGTGCTGCCGAGCTCGATCGCGTTTCCCTCGCGGCCGGGACGAAAACCCCAGCCGTCGAGCACGATGAGGACGACTGGGATGCGCGTGCTACGGGTCGTTGTCATATTGAGGGGGATGCAAGTTAGCCGGATCGTTCCGAGCCTACTAGCGGTTCTCAGCCTCGCGACTCCTTCTCCGCGATGGGGCGGCGTGGCCGCCCAGAGCGGCGGCCGCTATCGCGTCACCGCCGACAACGCCTGGTTCTATCAGGATGTCGCCGGCCGCCGCATCGCGCGCCTAGCGCGTGGCGCCACGCTGGCCGCTGGTGCGACTCGCAACGAATGGATTCAGGTGACGCTCGAAGGCTGGATCTTCTCGACGTCCGTCGGGAAGAGCGATAAGCCCGAGTTCGATCTGTTGGTCACGCGCGCGCCTAACGAGAATCTGCGCGCCGCGCCGGCCGGCCCGCTGGTCGCCGAGCTTGCCGAGGGGTTTGGACTGAAGCGCGCGACCCCGGACAGCAGCGGGCGGTGGCGGCACGTGACGCGCGAGGGCTGGGTGCAGCGCACCACACTCGCTCCCATTGCCGACGTCGTCGCCACGCGCACCGCCGTCGCGCCGGACAGCGACAGTGTCCAGGGCGCGCCGACCCCGCCGTCGCGCGGCCCGGACACCGCGCGGGTGGATTCAAGCCGCGCCCAGCCCATGCGCATGACGACCCTCTACCGCGCGCCGGATGGCCCCGAGGCGGGTACGATCGCCGCCGAAACGCCGCTCCGGGTCCTGAGCCGCAACGGCGAATGGACGCGCGTGCAGTTCGAGGGCTGGGTCAAAGGCGGCGATCTCCAGGCCGCGCCCGCGGGCGTCCTCGTCGGCGTCACCGCCGCCGAGTTGCGCGCCGAGCCGCAGCGCTATGTCGGCCAGGTGCTGCGCTGGAATCTGGAATTCATCGCGATTCAAAAGGCGGACGATCTCCGGCCCGACATTCCGAGCGGTTCGTCCTACGTCCTCGCGCGCGGTCCGCTGCCGGAACGCGGTTTCGTGTACATCGTAGTGCCGGAGAACAAGCTGCCGGCATTTCGAGCGCTCACACCGCTCGTCACGATGCAAGTGACCGCGCGCGTGCGGAACGGCCGCAGCCGCTACCTGGGCAATCCGGTAGTCGATCTGATTTCGCTGGAAGGAGGAGGGGGAACGCCTTGAACGATATCTTGAACGAACGCATCCGCCGCAAACTCGACGTCATGCCTGACGAGCAGGCCTACCAGGTACTCGACTACATCGAATTCCTCGAGTCGAAGTATTCGCAGCGCGCCGCCGGCGCCCCGGCGTTCCAAAAAGTGGCCGAGACGCTGGAGGACACCATGCGCGCCGGCCGCGTGCCCGTCACCATCATCCGGGGCACGATGGACGCCGTCGGCAAGGCCGGGAAGTTCTTCGAGGGCCTGGCGGCGGCGGGGAAGGCGGCGGTGGAGGAAGCGAAGCGCAAGAATGCGGTTGAAAAACCGGTTGAGGAAACGAAGACGTCCCAGTAACTTCCGCCATGGGAACCTTCCGACCCGACGTCGCCCTCACCTTTGACGACGTCCTGCTCGTGCCCCGTCACTCGACGGTGCATCCCCGCAACGTCGCCGTCGCCAGCCGCTTCACGCGCGCGATTCCACTCAACATTCCGATCGTCTCCGCCGCGATGGATACCGTCACGGAAGCGGAGATGGCGATCGCGATGGCGCGCCAGGGAGGCATCGGGGTGATTCACAAGAACATGCCGATCGACCGCCAGGCCGCCGAAGTCGATCGGGTCAAGCGCAGCGAATCGGGGATGATCATGAACCCGATCACGCTCGGACCCGACCGGCCGTTGCGCGAAGCGAGTCTGCTGATGCTGCGCTTCAAGATCTCGGGCGTGCCGATCGTCGATGGGGCGGGCAAGCTGGTCGGCATCATCACCAATCGCGATCTCCAGTTTGAGCGCGAGATGGATCGGCCGATTCGCGACGTGATGACGAAGGAAAAGCTGGTGACGGCCCCCGTCGGTACGACACTCGATGACGCGGAGCGGCTGCTCGCCAAGCACCGGATCGAAAAGCTGCCCGTCGTCGACAAGCAGGGACTCTTGAAGGGTCTCATCACCATCAAAGACATCTTCAAGCGCCGCCAATATCCCGACGCCAACAAAGATCAGCACGGCCGGCTGCGGGTCGCCGCCGCCGTGGGCGGCACACCGGACGTGCGCGCACGCGCCCAGGCGCTGCTCGACGCGGGCTGCGATGTGATCGTCGTAGACTCGGCGCACGGGCACAGCCAGGGTGTGCTCGATGCCGTCGTCTGTTTGCGCGACGCCTTTCCGGACGCACAGCTCGTCGCGGGAAACGTGGCGACCGAACCGGGTGCGCGGGCGCTCGTCGAGCGCGGCGTCGACGCGGTGAAGGTGGGCGTGGGGCCGGGATCGATCTGCACGACGCGCGTCGTCACCGGCATCGGCGTTCCGCAGATCACGGCGATCGTCGACGCGGTGCGCGGCGCCGGGGACATTCCGGTCATCGCCGACGGCGGGATCAAATACTCCGGTGACGCGGTGAAGGCGCTCGCGGCTGGCGCCGCGAGCGTGATGATGGGGTCGATGCTGGCGGGGACGGAAGAAAGTCCAGGGGAGTCGTTCCTGCTCGAGGGACGGCGGTTCAAGGTGATCCGCGGCATGGGCAGCCTCTCGGCGATGGAGGAGGGCTCGGCCGACCGGTATTTCCAGGAGGGCGAGGTCTCGCTGCAGAAGATGGTGCCGGAGGGGATCGAAGGGCGTGTCCCGTATCGGGGTCCCGTCGCCGACGTCGTCTTCCAGATGGTCGGCGGGCTGCGGAGCGGCATGGGCTATTGCGGCGTGTGTGATATCAAGGCGCTGCGGACCGAGACTGAGTTCATCCGCATCACCACCGCGGGACTCCGGGAGTCACATCCGCACGACGTCGTCATCACCAGGGAAGCGCCGAACTACAGTCTCTAACACGCGCTCACACGCGGCTCTATTGACAGATCGCCAGCCCCGGCGGACCTTGGGGCGGTCTGCGCCGTCGATTCGTCACCTCCCTAAATGGAGTCCCGCATGAATTTGTGGGCTACCAAATCTATCGCGACGCTGCGCGCCGAGGCTGACCAGGCGGGCGAGCACCAGCTGAGACGCGCGCTCGGCCCGCTCAATCTCATCACGCTGGGTATCGGCGCCATCATCGGCGCCGGCATCTTCGTGCTCACAGGCCAGGCCGCGGCCCTCTATGCGGGACCGGCCGTGCCGATTTCCATGGCGATCGTCGGCGTTGCCTGCGCGTTCGCAGGGCTGTGCTACGCGGAAATGGCATCCGCCGTTCCGGTCGCGGGCAGCGCGTACACCTATTCCTACGCGACAATGGGCGAGCTCATCGCCTGGATCATCGGGTGGGACCTCGTCCTCGAATATGCAGCCGGGGCCGCCACCGTCGGCGTAGGCTGGTCCGGCCACTTCGTCTCCCTCCTCAGCAATTTCGGCATCACGATCCCTACCCATCTCGCTGCATCACCGACGCAATGGTGTACGAGCCTGCAGGTCCAGCAGGCGGTCGCGGGGTGCCTGCACAAGGGTATCAACTTCACGGGCGCGTGGATCAATCTGCCGGCCGTCTTCATCGTCATCCTGATGTCGACCGTCCTGGTCATCGGCATCAAGGAATCGGCGACCGTCAACAACTTCATCGTCATGCTCAAAGTGACGATCATCCTGCTCATCGTCGCGGTCGGCCTCGGCCACATCACGCCGGCCAACTACCATCCGTTCATCGCACCGAACGCCGGAGAGTGGGGCACCTACGGCATTTCCGGTGTGCTGCGCGGCGCGGGGCTCGTCTTCTTCGCCTACATCGGCTTCGATGCCGTGTCGACGGCCGCGCAGGAAGCGAAGAATCCGCAGAAGGACATGCCCATCGGCATCCTGGGATCGCTGTTCATTTGCACGCTGCTCTATGTGGTTGTGTCCGCGATCCTCGTGGGAATGGTCCCGTTCAAGGAGCTGAACGTCGCGGCGCCGGTCGCATATGCGATGGAAAAGGTCGGCGCGCCGCATTGGGTCCGGATCTCCGTTGACGTGGGCGCGGTACTCGGCCTGGGCTCTGTGATCCTGGTGATGTTGCTCGGCCAGTCGCGCGTGTTCTACTCCATGTCGCGCGACGGCCTGCTGGGTAAATGGGCCAGCGCCGTCCATCCCAAATACCGGACGCCCTACCTCTCGACGATCTTCACCGGTGTCGCCGTGACGCTCGCGACCGGCCTCCTGCCGCTGCAATTGCTCGGTCAGCTGGTCAACATCGGCACGCTGCTCGCGTTCGTGCTGGTCTGCGCCGGCGTGTGGATTCTCCGGAAGAAGCGTCCCGATCTCGATCGTCCGTTCCGCACACCCTGGGTGCCGTTCGTACCGATTGCCGGCGTCGTCTGCTGTCTGGGACTGATGGCGACGCTCCCGGCGGACACCTGGCTTCGGCTGATCGTCTGGCTGCTGATCGGCTTCACGATCTACTTCGGATACAGCCGCAAGCACAGCCGGCTGCAGCGTGAGCTGGCGGGTGGTGCGGGCGGGCCCCCGCCGAGCATGGGTGGGGGTGGGGGGCCGCGAGGCCAGCCGCCGCGCCGGTAAACACGCGGAGCAGCACCGGTGCCGACCGAAATACGACCAAAGGAGCTAGATCGGCGCCGGGTACGAGGCGATTATCTTCCCCAAGATGAATCCGAACGGCGTTCCCGTTCCCGCCGCCCGCGCGCAGGCGGCGCGCGACGTGGCGGCGGCACTCACCAGTGCTCGCCACGTCGCGTTGACGACCCACGTCAACGCCGATGGCGACGGCGTCGGGAGCGAGATCGGGCTCTGGTATTTGCTGCGCGCGCTCGGTGTATCGGTGAGCATCGCCAACCCCACGGAGATCCCCGAGCGCTTCCACTTCCTGATTCCCGATGGGGCCGACGCGAGCGACCGGGCGGTGCGTGAGATCGAGCGCGCCGATCTCGTTGTATCGCTGGACATCGGGGACCTCAGCCGGCTCGGCAACCTGGCGACGGTGATCAGCAAGCGCCAACCGCCCCTGGTCTGCATCGATCACCATGTCGGTCCGGTGAAGCTGCCCGCGGGCCCCGTCCTCATCGCACCCGAAGCCACCGCCACGGCCGAGCTCGTGTTCGATCTTGCCACCGTGGCGGGATGGCCGCTTACCCCGGAAGTCGCGCAGGCGCTCTATGTCGGGCTGCTCACCGACACCGGAGGATTTCGGTTCTCGAATACGACGGCGCGCGCGCTGCGCGTCGCGGCGGTTTTGCTCGAGAAGGGCGTCGACCCTGAGTCCATCTACGCGTCGGTGTACGCGAGCGCGCCGGAGGGCCGGGTACGGCTGCTCGCCGAAGTTCTGCAGACGCTGGTCGTGGAGCCGGACGTCGGGCTGGCGTGGGTCAGCGTGCCGGCGGATGCCTTGCGCCGCCATGAAGTGACGGCCGACGATCTGGACGGCATCGTGGAATTTCCCCGCTCGATTGCCGGCGTTCGCATGGCCCTGCTGTTTCGCCACATCGGCAACGGCCGCATCAAGGTCTCATTCCGTTCGATGGGCGAGGTGGATGTCAACGCCTTGGCCCATCAGTTCGGCGGCGGTGGCCACCATCGCGCGGCGGGCGCGTCGTTGCCCGGCACGATGGCGGACGTGGAAGAGCAGGTGTTGGGCGCCGCACGGCGTTTCCTGACAAACGGCGGGAGCCAGTCGCCGTGAGTACTCCCGACCTCAAGGGCCGTGTCGAACAAGCGCTGAGCGAGGTCACCAACCCGCGCCACGGCCGCGACATCATGTCCGCCGGGATGGTACGCGACCTTGCGGTCGATGCTGCTGGAGCGGTGACGTTCACGTTCGTGCTGACGCGCGAAGACCCCGGATCGCTGGCGCGGCACGCGCGGAAGGCCGTGGAAGGTGTGCCCGGCGTGAGCGCCGTCAAAATGAGCGTTGTGGATTCAGCCGACGGGAGCGCCCAACCGGCTGGCCCGCCCACCGGGCGGGGCCGTCCGGCCGCCGCCCCGACCCCTCCGGCGCCCCCGACACCTGATGAAATGCCGTCACTCGGCAAGGTTCTCGCGATCTCGAGCGGCAAGGGCGGTGTCGGCAAGTCCACCGTGTCGGCAAACCTCGCCGCCGCGCTGGCCCGCGATGGACACCGGGTCGCGCTCATGGATGCCGACATCTACGGGCCCAACATCCCGCGCATGTTCGGCGCTAACGCGAAGCCCGAAGTGCAAGGTGGCAAGATCCAGCCGCTCGAGGCGCATGGCGTGAAGCTCATGTCGCTCGGCTTCATCGTGGAGCGGGATGCGCCCGCGATTTGGCGCGGGCCGATCATCATGAAGATTATCACGCAGTTTCTGCGCGATGTGGCGTGGGGTGAGCTGGACTATTTCCTGGTCGATCTTCCACCGGGCACGGGTGACGCCCAGCTCTCGCTGACGCAGATCGTGCGCCTGCACGGGGCGATCATCGTGACGACCCCACAGGAGATGGCGGTCGGCGATTCGCTCCGCGGCGCAAAAATGTTCGAGCGCGTCGGGGTCAGCGTCGTGGGGATCGTGGAGAACATGAGCTATTTCGTGTGTCCCGACTGCCACGCCCGATCGGAGATCTTTCTGGCCGGCGGCGGCAGCCGCCTGGCCGCTGAGCTCGGCGTTCCACTGCTCGGGCAAATTCCATTACAGGCGGGGATGGCGGAGCTCGCCGATCGTGGCGAGCCGATCGTCGTCAGCCAACCCGATTCGCCCGCGGGCATTGCGCTGCGCGAGCTGGCCCGAACGGTTGCCACCCGTACTGCGGGCCTGGCGCCGGCGCTACCGATCAGCGCGGCGCCGCGCTGACGTGCAGGCGCTCGTCGCAGTCGTACTGCTGCTGCAGAGCGCTCCCCCGAGCTTGCTCGGTCCAAAACCCGAGGCGGTACCCGCACTGCGGGCGGGGCTCGACACCCTCTACGGCGGAGATTTCGAAGCCGCGGCGAACTACTTCGCCGAGCTGGCGGTGCACGACACGACGGATCCTGCGCCGGTCGTCTTCCAGGCGGGCGCATACATCTGGTGGGCGTCGGCCAAGGATTCGGCCGACTTTGCGCTCCAGCGGATCGACTCGCTCCTCGGCGTAGCGCTGACGCGGGCCCGCGCGGTCGGCCAGCCTGGGGAATTCTGGCAGGCGACCGCGCTCGGGTACCGGGCGCGCCAGCGCGAGGAACATGGGCATGGGTACGGTGCGGCGAAGGATGCGAAAGCGATGCGCGACATTTATCGTCGCCTGCTGCTCGCTGACTCCAGCTGCGCGGACTGTTACCTGGGCCTGGGCGTGTACGACTACGGCTTGGCGCGCGCCGGCGCCTTTGCGCGGTTGGTGGCGCGGATCATTGGCTTGGGCAGTGGCAATGCCGAACGGGGAATTCGGTACATGCGCCATGCCGCCCACGACGGCGACCTGGCGCGGGTCGAGAGCACATGGGTCCTGGCCGCCGCCTTGATGCGGGAAGCGGCGCGCGATCCGGCGGGGCGCGGGGTGCTCGAGCGCGAAGCGCGCGGCTACGTCGAAGGCCTCGCCGAGCGCTATCCGCGCAATCCGGTGTTTCAGCGATTTCTGCGGGAAGTACCCGCGAGAACGCCGGCGGCTGAAGGTACCTAACGTGGCGAATCCCGCTCTGAACCTGGGTCGGATGACCCAGTCCGTGGGCCGCGTGCTGTTGTTGTTTGGTTTGGCGGCGGTCTATTTCCTCGGCGCGAAGCTCGGGCTGCGATTCGCCTACATCAACAGTAGCGTGACGACCGTGTGGCCCCCGACCGGGATCGCCCTCGCCGCGATCGTGTTGTTCGGGTATCGGGTGTGGCCGGCCATTCTGGGTGCGGCGTTCCTGGCGAACCTCACGACCACCGGCGCGGTGCTGCCTTCCATCGGGATCGCGATCGGCAACACCGCCGAGGGACTGCTCGGCGCGTATCTCGTCAACCGGTTCGCGCGCGGCGGCCGCGTCTTCAATCGGGTCCGCGACATCCTGCGGTTCACGCTGCTCGCGGCGCTTGTCAGTACCGTCGCCTCAGCCTCAATTGGCATCCTGTCTCTGCTCCTCGGCGGGCTCGTCTCGTGGAGCGACGTGCCGCGGGTATGGCTGACTTGGTGGCTCGGCGACGCGGTTGGCGACATCGTCATCGCGCCCGCGCTGATTCTCTGGATCGGCGTCAAGCCCGCGCCGCGCTGGACTCGCCAGCAGCTGTGGGAAGCGATCGCGTTGACCGTCGTGACCGTGCTCGTCACGTTCGCGATGTTCGGCGGTCTCTTCCCATCGCGCCATTACAACCTCACCGTGCTGCTCTGGCCGGTGTTGATCTCGGTCGCCTTCCGGTTCGGTCCGCGTGAGGCGGCCACCGCGATGGTGATCGTCTCGTTCACGGGAATCCTACGCACACTGGGTGGCGTCGGCCCGTTCTCGGCGTATGCGCCGGGCGAATCGTTGGTGCTCCTGCAGGTGTGGACCGGGATCACCGCCGTCACGAGTCTCGTGCTGGCGGCTGTCGTCGCCGCGCAGCGCGAGCAGCAGGGCACCTGGCGGGAGCTGGCCGTCACGGATCCGCTGACGGGACTCGCCAATCATCGCCAGCTCGTGCTGGCGCTCGAAGCCGAGATCAAGCGCTCGCGCCGCACCGCGCAGCCACTCGCGGTGGTGCTGCTGGACCTCGACGGCCTGAAGCAGATCAACGATCGCCACGGCCACCTCGCGGGCAGCCTCGCGATCCGGCGCGTGGCCGAGGCGCTGCTCGGCTCGTGCCGCGCGACCGACACGGCCGCCCGGTTCGGCGGCGACGAGTTCGCGCTCGTGCTCCCGGAGACGGGGGAAGCGGCGGCGTGGCACGTGGCGCGCGGGGTGTCCGACCGGTTGGCGACGGACGCCGAGAAGCCGAACTTGTCGATCAGTGTCGGGGTATCCGTCTACCCCGGGCACGGCGACACCGTCGAAGCCCTGCTGAACGCAGCGGATATCGCCCTGTACGAGACCAAGGAACGCCGCAAGAGCAGGGCCTCAGGGCTTGCTCCCTAAACCATTCGTACCATAGGTTAGAAGCCATGGTCGACAACCCTAAAAGCATGAGCGTCTCGACGCGGGCGTCCGAAGCGCCGGCACTGTCCGAATCGTCGGCCGGCCTGCTGCGCGAGCTGGTCGCGCACCTGCGACAAAACCGCACGCAGCTGCGCGAGGAATGGGCGCGACGCATCACGCGCGCCGAGCTGCTCACGGCGATGACCGAAGAGGAAATCTTCGCCGAAGCGACCGCCGTCTACGACAACTACGTGGAAGCGCTCGAGACGGGTACCTTCGAGGCCCTGCAAGCGTACTCGCGGCGACTGTCGGAGCGCATCATTCCACGAGGCGTCGAAACAGACGAAGTCGTCGGAATCGTACTCCTCCTGCGTGACGTGCTCGCCCGCTCGCTGTTCAACAAATACCAAGACAACGTCGAAAAGCTGAACCGGATCTTGGACAGTTACGAGCCCGCGGCGAACCGTATCGCGAACACAGTGGCCGTCGGATTCGTGGAAGAGCGCGAGCGCATCATCCGGCAGCAGCAGGAGGCCATCCGGGAGCTGTCGACGCCCGTGCTCCAGGTGCGCGAGCGGCTCCTCATCCTGCCGATCATCGGTGTGATCGATCCGCAGCGCGCCCGCCAGCTGACGGAACAGCTGCTGCGCGCGATTCGCGCCAACCGCGCTAAGGTCGTCGTGATCGACGTGACCGGTGTGGCGGCGATGGACTCCGGCGTCGCGAACCACTTGGTGCAGACGGTCGAAGCCTCGCGTCTCCTCGGCGCCACCGTCATCGTGACGGGTCTGTCGCCCGAGATCGCGCAGACGCTCGTGACGATCGGCGTCGACCTCAGCGAAATGGCCACCGTCGGCGACCTGCAGGGGGGCATTGAAGAAGCGGAGCGCTTGCTCGCCGATCGCGCGGCACCGACGACGCAGGTCCGCGAAATCGCGCCAGAATCTCAGCGTTAGCCGGAGGCCGCCGTGGAAGTACCGATTCTGCGGCAGGGGCAATACCTCATTGCCTCGATTCAGTCCGCCCTCACAGACGCCGATCTCTCCCATCTTCGCGAAGCCCTGATCGCCCAGGTCGGGCGGTCGCGCTGCCGCGGCGTGATCGTCGACGTCACGGCCCTCGATGTCATGGACTCCTTTGCCGTGCGCACGCTGCGCGACATCGCGCACATGGCGCGCCTGCGCGGCGCCGAGACGGTCATCGTCGGCATCCAGCCCGACGTCGCGTTCGCGATGGTGCAGCTCGGTCTGACGCTGAAAGGCGTCGCCACCGTGCTGGACCTCGAGGAAGGCCTCGCCTTCCTGAATCGCCGCACCGAGGAACGCACCCTCGAGGCCAAACCCAAAAAGCCGAGCGGCCGTGGGTGACGAGCTCCGACTGCCGATCGCCGCGGACGTTGATGTCGTTGAAGCGAGACAGCAGGGCCGCGCGTTAGCCGCCGTCGCCGGGTTCTCCAGCGGCGAGCAGACCGTCATCGCGGCCGCCATTTCGGAGATCGCCCGCAACATCCTGATGTACGCCAAGAAGGGCGAGATCATCCTCAGTCTCGTCCAGAACGGCGATCGCCAGGGTGTCGCCGTCGTCGCCATCGATCAAGGCCCCGGCATTCCCGACATCGGACGCGCGATGCAGTACGGCTATTCGACGTCCCACGGCGTCGGCGCCGGCCTGCCCGGCGCCAAGCGGCTCATGGACGAGTTCGACCTTCAGTCCACGCCGGGGCAGGGAACGACGGTCACGATGAAGAAGTGGCGGCGGGCCATTTGAAGATCCACACGGCGTTCGCCACGTTGCCCCTGCCCGGGCAGGCGGAGTCGGGCGACCTGTGTCTCATTAAGCGAGTGGGTAAGGGAACGCTCATCGCGGTGGTCGATGGGCTGGGTCACGGCCAGGAGGCGGCATCGGCCGCCCATGCGGCCGTCGGTTCGCTCGACCGGTATTCCCGCGAGTCCCTTGTCGATCTCGTGCGCCGCTGCCACGAAGCGTTGGTGGGTCTGCGCGGCGTCGTCCTCGGCCTCGCCTACCTCGACCCGCAGGCTGCCACCATGACGTGGCTTGGCGTCGGCAACGTGGGCGGCATTCTGCTGCGCGCGGATCTCGGCAACCGACCCTCGCGGATCACCTTGGTGGCGAGTGCAGGATTCATCGGCGCCGAGCAGGCGCATCCCACGACGCGATCCGTGCCCCTCGCGCTCGGTGATACCGTCATTTTGTTCTCCGACGGCATCAAGGACGGATTCGCGGAATCGCTCATGCTTTCGAACACCCCGCAGGAGATCGCCGACTTCGTCATCACCCGGCACGTGAAGGGCAACGACGACGCGCTCGTCCTGGTAGCACGCTACGCCCGCTAAGCAGGTCGCTGGCTCGCTGACGACCGGTCCACTGCGGCCCGTCGTCTTGGGACTTGCCGCTCCCGCCGTCGCGATGATGGCGTGCCATTTCTCCTTCAATCTGATCGACAGCATCTGGGTGGGCCGGCTCATCGGACCGGCGGCGCTCGCGGCGGTGTCGACCGCGGGATTCTACATCTGGGTCGCGCTCAGCCTCGGCGAGATGGTCGAGATCGGATTGATCGCGGTCGCGGCGCGCCGCCATGGCGAAGGCAATCCCGAGCGGGCGGCACGCGCCGCCGCCGCCGCGGTGGCGTACGCTCTGCTGGCAGGTCTCGTCGTCAGCATCGCCGGCTGGCTCCTGATGGGCACGATGTTCAGGGTCATGAAGGTCCCGTCCGAAGTCGCCACACTGGGGCATGCCTATCTCTCGATGTGGCTGCTGGGCGCGCCACTGGTGTTTGGATTCTTCGCCATCGAGGCCACGTTCCGGGCGGCCGGCGACACCAGGACGCCGTTCTTGATGCTCGCGGGGTCGGTTTGCTTCTCGATCGCGCTCGACCCGCTGCTGATCGTCGGCGTGGGTTCGTTCCCGCGGCTGGGCGTGGAGGGAGCCGCCCTGGCGTCCGTGATGGTCCGCGGTGGGGGCTTCCTGCTGGGTCTCGTTATTGCGCTGCGACGGGGGCTCTTGCGGATCGGCGCGCCGGACTGGCGCACGCTTCCCACGATTATCCGCATCGGCGCTCCGTTGTCACTCGCGGGCGTCTTGCTGTCGGTCATCTACATGTGGCTGACGCGATTTACCTCGCGCTTCGGCACTCCAGCCCTCGCCGCGCTCGGCGTCGGCCATAAAATGGAAGGCCTGGGTTTCATCGCGATCAGCGGCTTCGCGCTGGCGGCCGGCGCCCTCGTGGGCCAGAACCTCGGCGCGGGGCAGGAGGCGCGGGCGCGGGAGGCGGTACGGCTGACCGTCGAATACTGCCTCGCGGTCACCGTGACGACTGCGATCTTGTTTCTCTTTGTGCCCGGTCGCCTCGTCTCGCTGTTCACCGGGGATCCGCAGGTGATTGCCGATGGCGTGTTGTACCTGCGGGTCATCGCGTTCGCGCAGATCGGTCAGAGCTTCGAGCTGATTCTCGAAGGGGCCCTCGCCGGGGCGGGATATACATTCTGGCCGCAGATCGTGAGCACCAGTCTCACGGCGCTCCGGATTCCGCTCGCCGCGTGGTGGTCGCGCCGCATTGGCTTGCTTGGCATCTGGCTGGCATTGAGCGTCACCGCGATCTCGCGCGGCGTCGCCATGATCCTCTTCTGGAAAGGCGGGCGGTGGCGTACCGTCAGAGTCTAGACCATGGCGATTGTCACGCTACTTACTGACTTCGGCACCGCCGACAGCTACGTCGCGGAGATGAAGGGCGTGCTCTCGACGTACGCTCCCCATGCGACACTGATCGATATCACCCATGACGTGTCGCCCGGCGATGTGCGTGCCGCTCAGTACATCCTGCGTCGGGTCTGGATGTTCTTTCCCGAAGGTACGATTTACGTCGCGGTCGTCGATGCCGGTGTTGGAACGGAGCGGAGGGTGCTCGGGGCGACGCGATTTGGCCGGTACTTTCTGGCACCGGACAACGGGCTGCTTTCTTTCCTGTCTATGAACGCGAAGTTCGTCTCCCTCCCCGTGCTTCCTGAAGCAGCGCCCACATTCCATGGTCGCGACGTCTTTGCGCCTGCCGCCGGAGTGCTGGCGACCGGCGGATCGCTCGAGTCGCTTGGCACCGCAATCACAGATCCGATCGACCTGCCGCTGCCGATTCCAACGACAGACGGAGACGCGGTGGTGGGTGAGGTGCTGTACGTTGATCGGTTCGGGACGCTGATCTCGAACATTACCCCCACCGCTCTGAAGCCCGGCGTGCGCGTGCATGTTGAAGGGGTGGACGTCGGTCCATTGCGCCGCACCTTCGCGGACGTCGCATCTGGCGCACTCGTGGCATTCACCGGGTCGGGTGGTACGGTGGAGATTGCGGTGCGCGACGGGAGTGCGGCCGAGAGCCTGGGGTTGGGTGTGGGGGCGGAAGTGCGTGCCTGAAAAGGGCGGCAGAGCCGCCCTGTTGTTAAGCCGTCCAGTCGCCCGACGGCGTCGGAACCTTCACCTGCGCCATCACGCGATCAGCGAACCCCGCGCTCGGCGCAAACTTCGGAAGCTGCACCAGCTCGAGAATGACCTTCCGTTCCCGTTCGGCTTCGACGCGGCAGAGAGAGCAATCGGCGAGATGCATAGCCCGGGCGGCGGGCAGCAGGCCCTGCGCCCAGAGCTCGATTTCATCGGTATTGAGGTGCATGGAGATGTCAGTCATTTGGTGTCCTACGGCCCGGTTTCGGCCCTGGTTTCACTCCCGGCGATCTTCCAGATAACCACGCAATTCATTACGGGCCCGATGGATATAAGTTTTGACCGTCCCCAGGGGGAGGTCGAGCGTGTCGGCGATCTCCTCGTACGAATACCCCTCCACGTGACGTAGCAAAATGCACGACCGGTACTCCGGGCGGAGCCGGGCGATGGCCCGCTCGATGGCCGTCCCGAGCTCGCGGTTCTCCACTTCGTCCAGCGGACTTTCGGCGCGATCGCCCAACTGCAGCGACGTCGCGCGCACCTGTTCGGGCGTCTCGGCACTCGGCGCGCCGTCGAGCGACAGCGTGTCGATGCTCTTGCGCCGCAGGTGATCGATCGCCGCGTTGTTCGCGATCTTGAAAATCCAGGAAGAGAACTTGAACTCCGGCCGGTACGACTTGATCCCGTTCAGGACTTTGACGAACGTCTCCTGCGCGAGGTCCTCGGCGAGCGCACGATCGCGGACCATCCGGTACAGCAGCGAGAATACCGGACGCTCGTAACGGCGCACCAACTCGCGGAACGCGGCGTCGTGTCCCTGCTTTGCCCACGCGACGACCTGCTGATCGCTGGCGTCGCTCAGGTGGTCAGGCCTATCTTTCGCGCCTATGAGTCGGTCTCCAGCCTACGTCCGTGGCTTGTTCACGGCGATCGCCCCGCGCTACGACTTCCTGAACCACCTGCTGAGTCTCAACGTGGACCGGTCGTGGCGCCGCGCCGCCGTCGCACGACTCGGCTGGGAAGCGAAACCTGACGGCACCTACCTCGACCTCTGTGCCGGAACTCTCGATCTCGCCGCCGAATTGGCGCGGCGCGACGGCTTTCGCGGCCGGGTAATCGGCGCCGACTTCGCGGTTCCGATGCTGGCGCGAGGCAAGGACAAAGCTGCTCGCACTGTCCCCGTCGCCGCCGACGCGCTCGAGCTGCCGTTTCCCGCGGCGCGGTTCGACGGCGCCCTGGTGGGATTTGGCGTTCGCAATCTTGCCGACCTTGACAGCGGGTTGCGCGAGGCGGCCCGCGTGCTCAAACCGGGGGCGCGATTCGTGATCCTGGAATTCGCCACGCCCCGCTGGGTGCCGCTGCGCGCGATTTATCTCTTCTATTTTCGCCGGATTCTCCCCGCCATCGGCCGGCTCGTGTCGAAACATAGAGACGCCTATACCTACCTGCCAGAGTCGGTGCTCGCGTTTCCGGAACCCGAGGCGCTGTCGCAACGCCTCGTGGCCGCGGGATTTTCGCGCGTCGGGTTCGAGCGGCTGACGGGCGGGATCTGCGCCGTGAGCTATGGCACTCGATAATCTCCGCGAGTTCATCGCCGCGATTGACAAATCGGGCGATCTCACGGAGGTCACGCGTCCCGTATCGGTCGACAAGGAAATCACCGAAGTCGCCGACCGCTGTATGAAGTCGCCCGGTGGCGGACCGGCCCTGCTGTTCACGCAGCCCACGCTGCGGAGCGGCGGGAAGTCCCGATATCCGGTGGCGGTGAACCTGTTCGGCTCAGAGAAGCGCATGTCGCTCGCGCTCGGCGTCGAGTGCCTCGACCACGTCGGCGGGCGCATCGCCGAGCTGCTTGCGATGAAGGTGCCGGAAGGCCTGCTCGGCAAGCTCGCGATGCTCCCGCGCCTCGCCGAGGTCGCGAAGTTCCCGCCCAAAACGGTGGGTCGTCCAGCCTCCCAGAGCACGGTCCTCAAAGACTCGGACGTCGACCTCGGTCAGTTCCCGGTGCCGATTTGCTGGCCCGAAGACGGCGGGCCCTATATCACGCTCGGTGGAGTCATTACGAGGAATCCGGAGTCGGGAGTCAGGAATGTGGGGATGTACCGAGTCCAGGTCCTGGGCAAGAACGAGCTCGCGATGCACTGGCAGCGGCATAAAGTCGGCGCCGCGCACTGGCGGGTGATGGCCGAGCGCGGCGAGACGATGCCCGTCGCGATTGCGCTGGGCGGGGACCCCGCGAGCATTTATGCCGCCTCCGCTCCGCTGCCGCCGACGATCGACGAGTTTCTGTTCGCCGGCTTCTTGCGCGGTGAGCCGGTGCGGCTCGCCAAGGCCGTAACCTCCGATCTCGAGGTCCCCGCCGAGGCCGAGATCGTGATCGAGGGGCACATCGACCCACGAGAGGAGTTGGTGCTCGAGGGGCCGTTCGGGGACCACACCGGGTTCTACTCGCTCGCGGATTACTATCCAAAAGTGCACGTCAGCGCGGTGACGCTGCGCGACGATCCGATCTGGCCGCACACGATCGTAGGCCGCCCGCCGATGGAGGATTACTTCCTCGGCCACGCCACAGAGCGGATCTTTCTGCCGCTGCTCAAGCTCACGATTCCGGAGATCGTCGATCTGCACATGCCCGCGGAGGGGATTTTTCACAACCTCGTGTTCGTGAGCATCGACAAGCAGTACCCCGGGCAGGCGTACAAGGTGATGAACGGCTTGTGGGGACAGGGGCTGATGTCGCTGGCCAAGGTGATCGTGGTCGTCGATAAGGACGTCAACGTGCGCGATCCCCAAGAGGCCTGGTGGGTGGCGCTCAATCACATCGACCCCGAGCGCGACGTGCGCTTCACGATGGGACCGATCGATGTGCTTGATCATTCCAGCCGCGGCTTCACCTACGGATCGAAGATGGGGATCGATGCGACGCGGAAGTGGAAGGAAGAAGGGTTCACGCGCGAGTGGCCGAACAGGATCGTGATGGATCCGGCCACGAAAGAAAGAGTCGATGACATGTGGAAGGATCTTGGTATTGAGCTCTAATCGCGAAGGCCAGACGTTCACGGGCGAGTCGCTTGTCGTCCGCTATATCAACTTCGTCAAGCTTCCGCATACCGTTTTCGCTCTTCCCTTCGCCCTCTTGGGTGTCATTGTGGCGTCGTACAAGCAGCCGGTGACTTGGCGAGTCGCATTACTCGTCGTGATCGCGTTCACGGCGGCGCGGTTCGTCGCGATGGGGTTCAACCGCATCGCCGACCGGCGGATCGACGCGCGGAATCCGCGCACGCAGGGCCGCGAGCTGCCCGCCGGCCACTTGACCGTCAGCCAGGCGTGGGCGGCCGTGCTCGGTGCGATGGTGATCTTCCTCTGGGCGGCGTGGGCGTTGAATCCGCTCTGCGCGGCGCTCGCGCCGGTCGCGCTCATCTGGATCGCGACGTACAGCTACACCAAGCGGTTCACGGACTGGTCGCATCTGTGGTTGGGCGCCGCGCTCGCGATCGCACCGATTGGGGGCTATGTCGCCGTCACGGGGGCGTGGAGCGATCCCGCCTGGCTGCTGCTCGTGATCGCGCTGGCCGTCGCGTGCTGGGTGGCGGGGTTCGACATCTTTTACGCGCTGCAGGACGAAGTGTTCGATCGCCGCGAGGGGCTCCACTCGCTGGTGGTGCGGCTGGGGCAGGGGTGGGCGATCATCGTGGCCAAGCTGCTGCACGGCGCCGCGATCGCCGCACTGATCGTGTTCGGCAAGGGCGCCGGATTAGGCTTGCCCTATTTCGCCGGCGTCATGATCGCGATCGTCGTCATCGGGTGGGAGCATCGGCAGGTGAAGCCGGGCGATCTCTCGAAGCTCAATGCGGCCTTTTTTACAGCGAACGGCGTCGTCAGTATCGTCGTGTTTCTGGGGGCATTGGTGGATCGGGTGCTATGAAAAACGTGCGGCGTGACGCGTGCGACATGCGGCATGTCTAGGAGAGGTCGCTCCAGCACGCGACCTCCGCGTTCAACGCCGCACTCCACACGCCGCACGCCGCACGTGAATCCACCCCGTCCACCAGCTCACCCGAAACGCTCCCCGACACCGAACCGCCGTGGCCGTTAGGGAGTCGGCTTGTCTCCCAGCCCCGCCAGGTCGAGCAGGAACGCGTATTCAAACGCCACATCCCGCCAGCGCTTGTAGCGCCCCGACGCGCCGCTATGTCCCGCTTCCATGTTGGTCCGCAGGATCAGGCGATTGGTGTCCGTCTTCATCGCGCGCAGTCTCGCCGTCCACTTGGCCGGCTCGACGTACAGCACCTGCGTGTCGTAGAGGCCGGCCGTGATCAGCATGTTGGGATACGCCTTCCGCTCGACGTTGTCATACGGTGAGTACGACAGCATGTACCGGTAGAAGGTCGAGTCGTGGGGATTGCCCCACTCGTCGTACTCGCCGGTGGTCAGTGGAATCGTGGAGTCGCTCATCGTGGTAATGACGTCGACGTACGGAACGCCCGCGATCACGCCGCGCCACAGCTCCGGCCGCTGGTTCACGACCGCCCCCATGAGCAGCCCGCCGGCGCTCGCGCCGCGCGCAAACAGCTTGCTGGACGACGTGTACCGGCGGCGGATCAGGTCGTCGGCCACGTCCACGAAATCATTGAACGTGTTCTTCTTCTGCAGTTGCCGGCCGTTCTCATACCAGGCGCGGCCCATCTCCGAACCGCCGCGAATGTGCGCGATCGCGAACGCAAAGCCGCGATCGAGCAGCGACAGCCGATCGGATGAGAAGGTCGGATCGCTGCTCGAGCCGTACGATCCGTAGCCGGTCAGCAGCAACGGGGCAGGACGGCTGATGCCTTTCTTGTACACGAGCGACACCGGCACCCGCGCGCCGTCGCGCGCGGTGGTGTAGAACCGCTCGGTGACGTAGTTGGCCGGATCGAAGCCCGCCAGGATTTGATCGCGCTTGAGCAGCGTCTTCTGCTTCGTACGCATGTCGTAGTCGTACGTCGACGAAGGGGTCGTCAGCGACGTGTAGACGTAGCGCAGCAGCGGCGTGTCGAACTCACGGTTCGTGCTGACGAAGGCCAGATACGCCGGCTCGCCGAAGTCCAGGTAATACTCTCCGCGCCCGCTCCAGGGGCGCACCCGCAGCTGCACGAGTCCGTCCTTGCGCTCGCTCAGCACGAGGTAGTTGCGGAAGAACTCGAAGTCTTCGAGCAGGACATCCGGTCGATGCGCAATCACTTCCTCCCAGTTCGCGCGACTCGGCCGAGCGACAGGGGTGCGCATGAGCCGGAAGTTCTTGGCGTGGTCGTTCGTGAGAATGTAGAAGTAGTCGGCGAAATGGTTGGCGGAGTACTCGTGCCCGCGCTCGCGGGGGATGAGGACCTTGAACGGCGCGTCGGGCTGGTCGGCCCGGATGTAGCTGTACTCGGTCGCCATAGTCTGCGACGACTGAATCATGATGTACGCGCGGGATTTGGTCTTGAACACGCCGACGTAATACGTCTCATCCTTGTCTTCGTAGACCATCTGGTCGGTTGCCGCCGGCGTGCCGAGCCGGTGACGGTAGACCTGATAGGGCCGCACGCTCACGGAATCGGGTTTCGTATAGAACAGCGTGCGGTTGTCCTCGGCCCAAGCGATGCCGCCGATCGCGCGCGGCACGATGTCGGGAAGCATTTCGCCGCTGCGCAGATTTTTGAATCGGATTGAGCTGACCCGGCCACCCGTGGTGTCCGCTGCGAACGCGAGCAGATCCTCCGCGGAGCTGACCTCCCACGCTCGAATGAGGAACGTCGCCTTCCCCTCGGCGAGTACGTTGGCATCGATCATGATCTCTTCGGGGGCGCTCAGCGAGCCGCGCTTGCGGGCGTAGATCGGGTAGTTCTTCCCCTCAACGACACGCGCATAGTAGAAGTAATTGCCCTCGCGAAACGGCACCGACTGGTCGTTCTGAAGCACACGCCCCTTCATCTCTTCGTACAGCCGATCTTGCAGCGCCTCCGTATGAGCCATGACAGCTTTGGTGTAGGCGTTTTCGTCCTCGAGATACTTGATGACTTCCGGATTGCTCCGCTCCTTGAGCCAGTAATAGTTGTCGCTGCGCGCTGTGCCGAACTCATCGAAGCGATGGGGTCGCACCGCCGCCAGCGGCGGCGTGAACGTCGCTGCCGCGGTGGAGGTCGCTCGGGCCTGGGCCAGGATGGTGCTTGGAGCCAAGCCAATGAGGGCGAGAGCCAGCGATCGAATTCGGGAAGCCATGGAGTTCGAATTAACGCCCGCGCGACGGGTCTAGCCAGAGGGTATGTTTCCGGGCCATGTCAAACCCGCCTGCTCCCGTTGTCTTCGCGATCACCGGAGCTTCCGGTGCGCCGTACGCCGTGCGGCTGCTCGAGATTCTCGCCAATGATCACGTGCCGACGTGGCTGCTCGTCTCAACCCACGGATGGCGGCTGCTGGCCGAGGAGTGCGGGATCAAGGATGACGCGGCGCTCAAGAAAGCGACCGGAGGCAACTGGCAAAGCGTCCGAACCTTCAACGACGCCGACCGCGGTGCCGAGCCAGCCTCGGGATCGGTGCAGACGCGGGGAATGGTGGTCTGTCCGTGCTCAATGGGCACGATGGCCGCGATCGCGCAGGGTACCAGCAGGTCTCTCATCGAACGCGCGGCGGACGTGACGCTCAAAGAGCGGCGCGGGCTGGTCCTCGTGCCGCGCGAGACGCCCCTTTCGCTCGTTCATCTGCGCAACATGACGCTCGCGGCCGAGGCCGGCGCGACCATACTTCCCGCGGCCCCGGGGTTCTATCAGCGCCCGAAAGACATCGGCCAGCTCGTGGACTTCGTCGTGCAGCGGATCGTGGACCACCTCGGGCTCGAGATCCGGATCATCAAGCCATGGCAGGGGTGATGACAGACGTTCGGGAGCTGCTGTCTCGTGAAGTCACGCCGGAGCTGTATCGCGACATCCGCGAGCTCTGGAAAGCGCACTCGATCGCCGAGGACCGCCGCGATATCGCCGGGCTCATCGCCACGCTGACGCCGGACTGTGTCTACGAAGTCGTCGGCGAGGCAGGCGCCCGCTGGGAGGGGCATGCCGGCGCGACCAGGTTCTACACGGAGCTCCTCGGCGCCATCCCCGACATCCACTTCGATCTCCAGCAGATCGTGATCGGCCCGCAAGGCGTGTGCGAGGAAGCCCAAGTCACCGGAACGCAAAGGGGCAAGTGGCTCTCCCACGCGCCAACGGGTGCCAAGGTCGAGTTTCGCGTGGTGATCTTTTTCCTCTGGGATTCGCGCATCAAAAAGTTCAGGGGCGAACGCGTGTTCATTTTCATGTGAGAGAGACGACCAGAATGCCGAAACTGTCCCCGACCTGCGCCGCACTCGTCGCTGTCTTCCTGCAGCTAGCGGACTCCGTCCCGCCCAAGCCCGCGGCCCCCCCCGGCGCGTGGCGCAACCTGATCGGTGCGTACGTCGCCGACCGCGATACCCTCTACGTCTACGAGGACAGCGGCACGCTACTGGTTCTGGTGGACTCGACTGTGCCCGCCCGGCTTGCGCAGCGGTCGGAGTCCGTCTTCACGGCTCCAGTGGAAAGCCCGCTGGGCGGCTCTGTCGTGTTCCGCAAAAACGCGGTCTTCGCAGAGCGCCGTGCCTGGCAACGCCTGCAGCTCGGGGCCGCCGGCCAACTGCGGCTCCAGCCCGTCCGTCCGGTCGCGGAGCTGCTGCAGGTCGACCGCGCGCTGACGCCACCGGCCGAGAGCGGCGCGTTCCTCGTTCCCGATCTCGTCGAGCCGGCGGCGCTCGATTCGAGCATTCATCTCGACATCCGCTATGCGACGACGAACAACTTTTTGAGCAGCGTCTTTTATTCCTCTGCCCACGCGTTCCTGCAGCGTCCCGCCGCGCTTGCGCTCGTGCGCGCCGCGCGAGTCTTCCGGCGACTCGGCTATGGCCTCCTGATCCACGATGCGTACCGGCCGTGGTACGTGACGAAGGTCTTCTGGGATGCAACGCCGGCCGCCTCGCGCTGGCTCGTGGCGGATCCCGCCAAGGGCTCCAAGCACAACCGCGGTGCGGCGGTCGACATCACGTTGTACGACCTGAAGACCGGGGCGCCCGTGGAGATGCCTTCCACGTATGACGAAGCGACGCCGCGCGCCCACGCCGATTTCCCAGGCGGGACGTCACTGCAACGCTGGCACCGTGCGCTGCTGCGCCGCGTGCTCGAGAGACAAGCCTTCACGGTGAATCCGAGCGAGTGGTGGCACTTCGACTTCCGGGATTGGGCGCGGTACCCGATCCTGAACACGACATTCGAAGAGCTGCTGCTTGACCCTGCGTCCCAGGATACGACGCGCTACACCCACGCCGACACGCTGCGCGGCTCCAATGGCCCGGCGCGCGCCTGGTGGGATGTACAGTTCTACGATCTGCACACGCGCGTGAACCCGCGCGATTCCAGCATCAGCGGTTGGAACGGCATCACCTATCGCGTGCTGCAGCCCTCGCAGCAGATGCAAATCGATCTTCAGGTGCCGCTCGAAGTGGACAGCATCGTCCAGGACCGCCGCAAGCTCACTCACCGGCGCGACGGCAACGCCTTCTTCGTCACGCTGGCGGCGCGGCAACGCCCGGGCGAGACGCGGACGATTACGGTCTGGTATCACGGCAAGCCGCGCGTGGGCTGGCGGCTGCCCTGGGATGGCGGATTCACGTTTCCGACGGACAGCCTGGGCCGCCAGTGGATTGCCACCGCCAACGAGGGGCTCGGGGCCAGCGTGTGGTGGCCCAACAAGGACTACTTGGCCGACGAACCCGACAGCCAGCGTATCGCGATCACTGTTTCCGATCCGCTGCTCGACGTGTCGAATGGGCGGCTGCGCAGCACGACCAAAAACCGCGACGGGACGACTACGTACGAATGGTTCGTGACGAGCCCGATCAACAACTATGACGTCACCATCAATGCCGGTCAGTACACCCACTTCAGCGACACCCTCGATGGCGAAGCGGGAGGGCTGTCGCTCGACTTCTGGCCGCTCGACTACCACGCCGACACGGCGCGCCGCCAGTTTCAGCAGGCGATCCCGCTGCTCCGCTGCTTCGAGCACTGGTTCGGTCCGTATCCCTGGTACGCCGACGGCTATAAGCTCGTCGAGACGCCGCACCTCGGCATGGAGCATCAGAGCGCCGTCGCCTATGGGAATCATTACCTCAACGGCTATCTGGGCCGCGACTTGTCCGGGACCGGCCTCGGCCTGCAGTGGGACTTCATCATCGTCCACGAGAGCGCCCACGAGTGGTGGGGCAACAATATCTCCGCACAAGATCACGCCGACATGTGGCTGCACGAGAGCTTCGCGAATTACGCCGAGGGGATTTACACCGAATGCCGCCTGGGGAAGATGGCCGGCGCGGCCTACATGATCGGCGCGCGCCGCGGCGTGCGGAATGATAAGCCTATCGTCCCCGCGTTTGGCGTGAACGCGCAAGGCTCGGGCGACATGTATCCCAAAGGTGGGAACATGTTGCACACGATTCGCGTGATTATCGACGATGACGCCAAATGGCGCCACATCCTGCGCGGTTTGAACAAGACCTTCTATCACCAGACGGTGACCGGCAAGCAGGTTGAGGATTACATCAGTCGCGAGGCCGGGATCGATCTCACCAAGGTGTTCGCCCAGTACCTCACGACGACCAAGATCCCGGTGTTCGAGTACCGGGTGCAGGGAAGCACGCTCTCCTACCACTGGGCGAATGTCGTCCCCGGATTCGATATGCCGGTTCGGGCGAACATCCCCGGACTGGGGACCCGTGTGCTGCGTCCCACGGAGGCATGGCAGACGCTCGAGGCATCACCCGGGGCGGCGGAGCTGAGTGTCGATGAGAATTTCTATGTGACCGCTTCGCTGCTGAAGTGAGACTCGGCATCATCTCGGACACCCATGGGCTGTTGCGGCCCCAGGTGTTCGAAATCTTTCGGGAAGTCGATCATATCTTGCACGGCGGGGACGTGGGGAGGCTCGATCTCCTGGTAGAGCTCGAGGCCCTCGCCCCAGTCACGGCGGTCTACGGCAACAGCGACGGGTTCGGCATCCGGGCCAAGCTGCAGCAGGTGGCGGAGCTCGAGCTGGACGGTTTCGCGGTGGTCGTGACGCACGGGGATCAGTTCGGGAGTCCCAATCCTGCCAAGCTGCACGAGGCATTTCCACACGCGGAAATCATCATTTTTGGGCACAGCCATCGGCCACTGCTCCAGCTGGTGGATAGGACGGTGACGGTGATGAATCCCGGAGGGGCGGGGGCGCCGCGGTTTGGGATACCGCCGAGCGTCGGGATTCTGGAGCTCGAAGCCGGCATCCCACCGCGGGGCAGAATCGTGAATCTTCGGCTTGACCGGCGCCCTACCTAGCGGGTTCGGTGAGAGTCGGCCTGGTGCTCTTGCTTGTGGCGGCTCTCGGGTGCGCCAGCCATGCGGCCCCTCCTCCTGCCCGGGGCGCCGCCCCAAGTCCCCCGCGGCGAGCGCCGCCCTCTGCCCTGGACGACATGCTGCGCGACGACATGGCCGCAGACCATGCGTTCGCGTGGTCCGCCGGGCGGCCGCTCGCCTGGAGCGACTTCCAAGCGTCCCCGCCCTCGGGAGGCGCGGAAGGTGCGAAGACTTCGTACACACTCTACTGGGTTTGGAAGTGCAGAGGTGAGGTGTTTGAGTTTCGGGCGATCGCCGGATTCCGGCCGAGGCAGTCCTGGGTGCAGGCGATCGTCCTGAACGACAGCACGCAACGCCGGACCGTCCTGAGCCACGAGCAGACGCATTTCGATCTGGCGGAGGTGCATGCCCGCCGGATGTGGCGCGCGTTCGCGGATTTGGCCCGCCCCTGCGCCAATACCGATGCGGAGCTGAGAGCCTTGGCGGAGCGGCTCGCCCAGGAGGAGCAGGTCGAGCAGCGCCGCTACGATGCCGAGACGAACCATGGGCTCCTGGGGGACCAACAGGCGGCGTGGAGCCGGAAGGTCGCGCGGCGGCTCAACGGCTCGTAGACCCCGGGGGGAGGAAGCCGCCCATCTAGCGCGGAACCGAAAACGGCCGGATCGTGTCTAACGTAGGGCTTCCCCGTGAGGTAACACGATGCGTGCGCTTCGACTTCCCTCGCTGGCAACGCTGCGCGCGTTCCGACCCACTCGGCGGCAACTGATCGGGATCGGAATATCCATTCTCGTACCCAGCGCCTGGCTGCTCGCGCGCGGTCCCGTAGCCCCGGACAATTCCCTCGTCGCTCGCGTCAAGCGCGGCCCGTTTGCCGTCACGGTCACCACCTCGGGCGAGTTGCGCGCGAGGCAGTTCGTCCAAATCACCGCCCCCTCCGGCGCGCAGCAAGCGGGCGCGTGGCAGATGAAGATCCAGTCCATCGTGCCGGAAGGGACGATCGTTAAGCAGGGTGACGTGGTCGCGGAGCTCGACCGCTCGACGTTGGCGAACAAGCTTGACGAGGTGAAGCTCGCGCTGACGAAGGCCCAGGCGCAATACGAGCAGGCGATGCTCGACTCCACGCTGACGCTCTCGACTGCGCGCGAGAACATTCGCACGATGGAGTTGGCGCTCGAAGAGAAACGTCTCGCCAAGGAGCAGGCGGTCTACGAGGCGCCCACGGTGCAGCGCCAAGCTGCGATCGACTACGAACGGGCGGATCGCGCGCTGACCCAGGCGCGGTCAGACTACGAGACCAAGACCGAGCAGGCCAAAGCCAAGATGCGTGAGGTTGGTGCCGACCTCCAACGCCAACGCAACCTGCTGAAGGTCGTGCAGGACGTCATGGCCGGGTTCACGATCCGCGCGCCGGCGCCCGGAATGGTGATCTATGTGAAGGAGTGGAACGGCCGCAAGAAGACGGCCGGCTCACAGGTGAACGCGTGGGAGCCCGGCGTCGCAACGCTCCCTGATCTCACCCAGATGGAGTCCGTCACCTACGTCAACGAAATCGACGTGCGCAAGCTTGCCGTCGGCCAGCCCGTAACGCTCACGCTGGATGCCGATCCTACCAAGCACCTCACCGGCACCGTGGCGAGTGTCGCGAACGTCGGGGAGCAGCGGCCCAACGCCGACGCGAAGGTTTTCGAGGTGAAGGTGACGGTGCAGGGCTCGGACACGACGCTGCGTCCCGGGATGACGACGGGGAACGCGATCGAGACCCTCAAGCTCAACGTGGCGATGTACGTGCCGCTCGAGGCGGTGAGCAGCGCGGGCGGCATCCCCGTCGTGTATCGCCTGGACGGTGGAGGCATCGTGAAACAGGAAGTGATCACCGGACCGATGAACGACGACGAGGTGGTGATCATTCGCGGCCTCGAGGAGAACGACCGGCTACTGGTAACGCCTCCACCGGGTCACGACCGAATCGCGCTGACGCGTCTCCCGGCCTCCGTGCGCGACAGCCTGCCGGTGGCGGGCGGTGACACCGCACCCCGGGGACGCATCGCGGTTCCACCGCCAGCGCGGTGAACCTCGCCGAGCTGCGCCGCCAGTTCATCGCGCACGTTGGATTCAGTCTGCGCACGGCGGTCGAAGCCGTGCAGCACAACAAGCTGCGCGCTTCGCTCACCTCGCTGGGCATCCTCTTCGGCGTCGCCTCTGTCATTGCGATGCTCGCGATCGGGAGGGGCGCGGAGCGCGAGATCCTCGAGCAGATGCGCCTGCTTGGCTCGAACAACGTGATGATCACGCCGCTCGTGGAGCAGCACGAGGGCCCCGCCGACGACCAACCCGACAAGAAGGTGACGAAGTTCTCGCCCGGCCTCACCTACGCGGACGCCCAGGCGATCGCCCGGGTGGTTCCTGAGGTGGAGGTGACGAGCGCGGAAGTTGTCCTCAATACTTCGCTCACTCGGGAGGGCCTACGTCGTTCGGGAAAGTTGGTTGGCGTGGACACCACGTATTTCCGCCTCACGAACCTGGCGCTTGCCGCCGGGACGACGTTCACCCCGCTGCAGGTGGAGCGCGGGCTCCCCGTCGCGATCATCGGCCATGGCGTACGCACCCGCTTCTTCACGACCGAGGATCCCATCGGCCGGCCCCTCAAAGTCGGCGAGAGCTGGGTCAACGTCGTCGGCGTGCTCCAGGATCGTCGCCTTACGCAGCAAACCGCGCAGCGCTTGGGCATCCGCGACGCCAACATGGACGTCTACGTCCCCGTGCGCACCGTGCTCATCCGTTTCCGGAACCGTGCGCAGCTCACGCAGCGGGATATCGAGCAGGCAGCCCGGGAGGTCACCGTCACCACCAACGACGCGCCGACCGAGTCCGAGCAGCAACGTGAGGAGCGCACCAACCGCAACCAGCTCGACCGGATCATCGTGCGCGTTGCCGAATCGCGCTACGTGCCGTCGGTCGCCGACGTGTTGCAGCGGATGCTCGTCCGCCGGCACAACACGGTCGTGGACTTCGAAATCACCGTGCCGGAGCTGCTGCTCCGCCAGGAGCAGCGCACGAAGACGATCTTCAACGTCGTGCTGGGCGCCATCGCCTCCATTTCGCTCGTAGTGGGCGGCATCGGGATCATGAACATCATGCTCGCGTCGGTCCTGGAGCGGATCCGGGAGATCGGGGTGCGGCGCGCCATGGGCGCCACGCAGAAAGACATCCTCTTTCAGTTCCTGAGCGAGGCGGTGCTGATCAGCGTGGCCGGTGGTGTGGCCGGTATTCTCGTCGGCGTCGGCCTGTCGATTGGCATCGAGCGGTTCGCGGGAATCACCACGATCGTGTCATCCCTGTCCGTCTTGGTCGCCTTCGGCGTGTCGTTCACCGTGGGTATCGCGTTTGGGATCGTACCCGCCTACCGCGCCGCGCGACAGGATCCAGTCGTCTGCCTCCGCTACGAGTGATCTCATGAACAACCGCGTGTGCCTCACCTTGGCCGTTTTGGGTGCGTTCGTGACACCCACGCTCGCGGCCCAGACGGCGCCTCCGGATTCGTCCCAGGCGATCACGCTGTCGGAAGCCATCGCGCTGGCGCAGCAGCGAGGACACCAGGCCCGCGCCGCGCGGGCGGCACGTGAGTCGGGGCGCTACCGCCACAGTGCGTACCGCTCGGGGCTGCTGCCGCAGTTGTCCCTCGGAGGAACGGTACCGTCGTACAACAAGTCGATCATTCCGGTGCTCCGGGACGACGGCAGCACCGAGTTCGTGCCCCAGCAGCAGACCGATGCCAGCATGACGGTCACCCTCGCTCAGAAAATCCCGCTCACGGGTGGCGACCTGTGGGTGTCCTCGTCGCTGGCTCGGCTCAGGGTGAGCGGCCCGGCAGCCTACCAATCGTGGTCTTCGACGCCGGTATCGGTGGGATTGCGGCAGGACATCTTCCGCCCGAACACCGCCGCATGGGACGGTCAGGAGGACGCGGTGCGCGCCGAGCTGGACGAACGCGCATACCTCGAAGCGATGGAGGACGTGGCTCTCCAGACGGCCACCCTGTTCTTCGATGTGTATGCTGCCCGCGTCGCGCTCGCGAACGCCGTGATCAACGCCGCGGTGAACGACACGTTGTACCGCCTGAACACAGGACGATTCGAGGTCGGCAAGATCGGGGAGAACGATCTCCTTCAGAGCGAGCTGGCCTTGCTCCGCTCCCGCACGGCCCTGGAATCGGCGCGGCTCGAGCACGAACGCGCGACCGATGCGCTTCGCCTCGCGCTCGATGACCCGCCCGGCACGCCGATCGAGGTCACGGTGACGAGAGAGGTCCCGGAGTTCGAGGCCGACACAGCGCGGGCAGTGGCTGAAGCGCTGAAGAATCGGGCCGCGGTGTCGGCTGTTGCGCTCGATGACGTACAGGCCCGGCGGAGCGTCGCGGAAGCCCGGCTGCGCAGCGGCGCGGGTGCCACGGTGCAGGCCAGCTACGGATTCAATGCCACCGCGCCGGAGGCGACCCTCGCTTATCAGAATCTCCTCGAGGCTCGACGCTTCTCACTCTCCGTGCAGGTTCCCTTGTGGCAGTGGGGCGCGCACCACGAAGGGGTGCGAGCGGCCGAGGCCGACCGCGAGCGCGTCACCAACCTCTCGGACGCGACGCTCGCCCAGGTTGCGCACGACGCTCGTTTCGCCGCGCTCGGACTCGCACAGGCCCGCCGCACCGCGCTGCTCGTGGTGAAGGCGGACAGCGTCGCCGCCAAGCGGTTCGACGTGGCGTACAATCGGTACGTTATCGGCCGCATTACGATCGACAACCTGTACATCGCCCAGGCCGAGAAGGACCAGGCACTGGTCGAATTCGTCCGGGGGCTGCGCGGGTACTGGACGGCGCTCTATCGCCTGCGCGGTGCCACGCTCTTCGATTTCGCTGCGGGACGGCCTATTCGGGCGGGATCGTGAATCTTCGCCTTGACCGGCTCCGTACCTCTTTTTAGTTTGATCGAAGCAGCGTCCCGAATCACATGCGAAAGGGTCTCGGACTGAAATGATTCGTCAATCCACCGTTACGCCAATGCTGCGTCGCTTCTGGGCGGGGCCGGGCACTTTGTGCCGGTACGCGCCGATTGGCGACGTGCGTGGGCGCATTGCGTCCGGAATCTCGGGCGCCGGTGGAGGTGGAGGAGCACCCTAGAAGTCGATCGGATCTCGTTCGCGCCGTGATCCGGCCTTCCGGGTGCTTCATGGGACCTGGGAGGCCGTTCTGTTACACCGGATTCGAGGATCACGGACATGAGCACGCTGCAACATCTCGACGACCACATCATCGCGCGCTACACGGCCCAGCCGACGCGGCTTCCCGCGGAGCTGCGCCGGCAGATCGAGCACGCCTGGCACGGCGCGCCTATCCAACTGTACGCGCTCGCTGATCTCGACCAAGGCCTGCGACTGACCGAGACGTGGCTTGCGCTCGGCCCGCGGCACATTGCGGTCGCCAAACGCGACAGCCAGGGCTGGGAGATCCAGAGCGTCGCGCGGTCGCGCATCGAGGCGGTTCGTGAAGCGCCGGGATTGTCGGCTAATACCCTGACGATCCTGGGCGCACCGGGCGACCCGGCGCTCGCGCTGCTGCGCTACACGCACCGCCAGCGCCGGGCGTTCGAGAACATCCGGTTTGTGCTCGAGGAGCAGGTCCAGGGGCACGAGCGGAAGCTCGAGGACACCGACGCCGACCGCCTGTACGCCGAGAGCGTGGCTCGGCCGATCCGTGACGCGCAGGCGCTCGTTTCGGGGCGGCAGACCGCCGTGATCCGGCGCCTGCTCGGCTACCTCCGGCCGTACCGACGGGATCTGACGCTCGGCATGGCGGCGGCGACCGTCATCACACTGGTCAGCCTGATCCCGCCGTATCTCGCGGGCTATCTGATCGACCGCGTGGTGCGCCCGGCGCAGACGGGCACGTTGGCGCGGGCCCGCGCGGGGACGATTGCGGCGCTCGCGGTGGCCGCGATGGCGGCCGTGTACCTCGTCAAACAGGCCGCGGCGTACGTCCGGTTGCGGTTGATGGCGATCCTCGGCGAATGGGTTGCCCGGGATCTGCGCGATCAACTGTACGAGCACATCCAGCGGCTCAGCCTGTCGTTCTTCTCGCGCAAGCGGACCGGCAGCCTGATCACACGCGTGTCTGCCGATACCGACCGGCTCTGGGAGTTCCTGGCGTTTGGGATCGTCGATGTGTCGCTCTCGCTGGTGCAGCTTCTGGGACTGGGAACGGTACTGCTCTCGCTCGACTGGCGGCTTGGTTTGGTGATGACCCTGCCGATCCCGGTCTTTTGCTGGGTGATCTACCGGCACGGTGAGAACATCAGCCGGCTGTTCATCCGGGCGTGGCGCAAGTGGTCGCGCGTGACGGACGTGCTGTCGGACACCATCCCCGGAATCCGGGTGGTGAAGGCGTTCAACCAGGAGGACCGGGAAATCGCGCGCTTTGGCGTTCGCAACGAGGACGTGACGGCGGAGTTCAACCGGATTCACCGGTCGTGGACGACGTTCTGGCCGCTGCTCGTCCTCGGCGTGCACGCGATGACGATCACGGTCTGGATGTTCGCGGTGCCGCGGCTGCTCGGCAGTGGGACCCATCTGCCGGTGGGAACGTTCGTCTCGTTTCTGCTTTACACGACGATGTTCCTGGCGCCGATCGATGTGATCGGCCAGATGGCGCGCACGATCAACCGGGCGACGACGTCGGCGCACCGCGTGTTCGAGGTGCTCGACACCGAGCCGGAGATCCGCGACGTGGCGGAGCCGGTGCGGCTCGAGCCGCTGCACGGGCGGGTGACGTTCGACCACGTGACGTTCGGGTACGACGGCGTTCGCCAGGTCTTGCGCGGCGTGAGTTTCGACGTCGCGCCGGGTGAGTTGGTCGGACTCGTCGGACCGTCGGGTGGCGGGAAGACGACGATCGTGAACCTGATCGCGCGCTTCTATGACGTGGGCGGGGGCACGATTCGGGTCGACGGCGTCGATATCCGGCGTCTCGATACGGGCCACTACCGGCGGCAGATCGGCATGGTGCTCCAGGATCCGTACCTGTTCCATGGGACGGTGGTGGAGAACATCCGCTACGGCCTGCCGGATGCACCGCTGAGCCAGGTGGTCGCGGCAGCGCAGGCGGCGAACGCCCACGACTTCATCACCAAGCTGCAGCACGGTTACGACACGGTAGTGGGGGAACGGGGGCACACGCTCTCGGGCGGTGAGCGCCAGCGCGTGTCGATTGCGCGGGCGATCCTGCACGATCCTCGGATCCTCATTCTGGACGAGGCGACGAGCAGCGTGGACACGGAAACCGAGCGCGAGATCCAGCAGGCGCTCGAACGCTTGGTCTCGGGGCGGACCGTGTTCGCGATCGCGCACCGCCTGTCGACGCTGCGCAAGGCGTCCCGGCTGTTCGTGATCGAGGACGGTCGGTTGGTCGAGCATGGGACGCATGCGGAGCTCTTGGCGAAGCCTGATGGGAAGTATCGGCGCTTGTACGAGCTGCAGCTCCAACTTGCTTAGGTGCCAGGTGCCGGGTTTCAGGTGCCAGAGTTCTCTGAAACCCGACACCAGACACCTGACACCAGGAGGTTTGCCATGGAATCGACGCTAGTCAGGCGCGCAGATGATGGCGCTACCAGGGAATTGGAGGGCCTCAGTCTCGAATGGCGGACCGACGGCTCACTGTGGGCGACGAAAGGGGACGAGGAGCGGCCGGTATCGGTGCGGCGCTGCTTCCCCTGGTCGGAGCCCGCACATCATCTCTCGTTGCGGGACGCGGACGAAGAGGAGTTCGCGCTGGTCAGGGATCCCGGCGAGCTCGATCCCCGCTCCCGCGCCGCGCTGCAGATGGCGCTTGCGGTAGCGGGGTTCGTCTTCGAGGTGACGCGCGTGCTGGAGATCGAGGAAGAAGTCGAGATCCGGCACTGGCGCGTCGAGACGCAACAGGGTCCGCGCACGTTCCAGACGCGGCTTGACGATTGGCCGCGCACGCTGCCGCACGGTGGTCTATTGATCCGCGATCTGGCGGGGGATTTGTACCATCTCGGCAAGCCGGAGCGGCTGGACCGCAAGAGTCGCGAGTTGCTGTGGGCGTTCGTGGATTGATCGGCGGTTGGGCGGTTGGGCGGTTGACCGGCGGTTGGTATTCTCTCCAACCGTCTAACCGCCGAACCGCCGAACCGCTACTTCTGGCATCTCCGACAAAACACCGTCTGCCGCAAATCAATTTGATGCGTCATCACCAGTTTTCTACCGCAATTGACACATTTCTCCCCACCGCGACCGTAGACCCGCAGCTTGAACTGAAAGCGGCCTCGTTCGCCGGTGCCGGTCCGATAATCGCGCAACGTCGTGCCTGACGAAGCCAGCGCCCGCTGCAGCACGTCCACGATCGCCGCATGGAGCCGGGCGAATTCCTCGAGCGACAGCTTGTGCGTCCGCTTTGCCGGATTGAGCCGGGCGTCGAACAGCGCTTCGTTGGCGTAGATGTTGCCCACGCCCGCGACGCGCCGTTGATCCATGATCGCCTTCTTGACAGCCGTGCGCGTCCCTTTGAGCCGATCGGCAAAGACGAAGGGTGTGAATGTGTCTTCGAGCGGTTCGGGACCGATCCGGCCTGTGTAGGTGGCCCACCCCGTTTCATCGAGCAGCCAGATCGTGCCGAGGCGCCGCACATCCCGGTACACGAACGTGCGTCCGTCGTCGAGCGTGCAAATCAAGACGGCGTACTTCAGCTCGTCGCGCGTCAGAGCTCGCTCGTACACGAGCAACGATCCGGTCATGCGCGGCTGGATAACCATGCGATGCCCGCTCGCCAGCCGGAATACCGCGTGCTTCGCGCGGCGATAAACCTGTTCGATCGTGTTGTCTTGGAGAGTCTTGATCAGGCGGGGCTTCGTGACCTGGCGCAGGACGTCAGTTTTCCGGAGCTCCGCCTGGGCGATGCGACACCCCTCGAGGCGAGGGGCGATTTCGCGGACGATCGTCTCGACTTCAGGCAGCTCCGGCACGCTGGATCTCACGCCAGGCGATGTCGCGTCGCCAGGTCTTGCCTTCGAACGCAATCCGCTCGGCGCCGGCCCGGCTGGCCTGCGCGGCGAGGGCCACCGTAGCACCGAGACCGGTGACGCTCAGAACGCGCCCCCCATTGGTGCGCAGCCGCCCCTCATTGTCGCGGAACGTGCCGGCGTGAAAGACGATCACATTCTCGCCCAGCTCTTTGGCGTCCGGGAGCGTGATGGCGACGCCCTTCTCCGGGTTGTCGGGGTAGCCGCGCGCGGCCAGTACGGTGGTGACCGCAGCCTGGTCGACGGTGAGGACCTGCTGGGTCGGGAGCGGGTCCCAGCGGCGCTGCGCGATTGCCACGATGTGTTCGGTAAATCCCGGCAACAGGGCGGGCAGCAGCGCCTGCGTCTCGGGATCGCCGAATCGTGCGTTGAACTCCAGCACGGACGGCGTGCCGTCGGGCAAGATCATCAGTCCGGCGTAGAGCACTCCTTCATAGCGCGAGCCCAGCGCCGCCACCTCGCGCAGCACGGGCTCGAAGATTTCCGTGCGCACGCGCGCGAGCAGCGCGTCCGTCGCAACGCCGACCGGACAGTAGGCGCCCATGCCACCGGTGTTCGGACCCGTGTCGCCTTCGCCGAGTCGCTTGTGATCCTGTGCGGGCGGAAGCATCAGAATGCGCTCGCCATCGGTCAACGCGAGGATCGACAGCTCCTCGCCTTCGAGGAACTCCTCGATCAGCACCTCTTTCCCCGCCTCTCCCAGCGACCCGTCCAGCATCGCGCGGACGACGCTCGCCGCGTCGATGCGACTTTGGCACACGACGGCGCCTTTCCCAGCCGCCAGTCCCGACGCCTTCACGACGAGCGGCTCGGGATGATTGCCGATGTAGTCGAGCGCCGGCCCCATACCGACGAATGCGGCACTCTTGGCGGTGGGCACGCCGGCGCGATGCATGACCTCCTTGGCATATGCCTTCGACGACTCGAGCCGCGCCGCCGCTGCGGTTGGCCCGAACACGGCCCGGCCGTCGTCTCGAAGCCCGTCGGCCAACCCGGCGGCGAGCGGGGCTTCCGGGCCGATGATCGTGACGTCGATATCCCGATCGCGGACGGCGGCAACGAGGTGGTCGCTGGCGCTGGTGGGGATGGGGAGGTTGGTGGCGAGGGACGCGGTGCCGGGATTGCCGGGTGCGGCGAACAACGTCAGATCAGCAACAGAGGCGGCGGCATCGCGGTGCAGTGCCCAGCACAGGGCATGCTCGCGGCCGCCGCCTCCGACGACCAGTACTCTCACCTCTTCTTGAACGCGTCCGTGAAGGCCTGGGCCGCCCGCTTAGCGGTATCCACGACGTCGTTCACGACTGCTTTCGCTTCCTTCATATAGTGGTCGCGCGCCTCGTCGATGTCGTTCTCGATCGGGCGCTTTTCGGCGTCCGGGCCACGGCGCGTGTACTCGCCGTTCACGATTCGGTCGTACGCGCCCGCTTCGACCCACCGCTGTAGCTCGGCCGCGCGGAGCGTATTGAAGGGGTGCGTCTGATCGAGCGTGTTCAAGATCTTGAAGATGCGATCGACGGCGCCGCCCGTGTCCTCGTACTCCTTGGCCTGCGCGAGGAACGCGTTCAGATCCATCTGCTGCATATCGCCGCCGCCGGCCATTTTCAAGAACATACGCATCGACGCCGGCGGATCCTGCGTCGCGATCAACCCCGCGCGGTCGGACGACAGCTCGCTCTTGCGGAACCACTCGAGCAGCCCGAAGCGAATCGGCGCGAGAAACAGGCCGGCGAGGAACGGCAGCATGTTGGCGCTGACGAACAGAATGATGACGAGGATCGTGTGGTACAGCGCGTGGCCGCTCATGATGTGGCCGAGCTCGTGGCCGAGCAGCGTGCGCATCTCGTCGTCGTCGAGCAGCTTGAGCGCGCCGGAATTGATGACGATGAAGGGGCGCTCGACCCCGAACGCGCCGGCGTTGACGAAGGGTGTCTGTGACACGAACAGCTCCGGCCGATCCGGCCAGTCCATCGCGGTCAAGACATCCGTATACAGCGCGTTCATCTTGGGGAACTGATTGGGCCCCACGCGCACGGCGTTGGCCTGGAACAACAGGCGGATGCCGCGCTCGCCGAAGAATCCGACGATTTTCTTGACGACTTCATCGAACCCCGGGATGGACCGCAGCGTCTGCAGCGCGGCGCGATCCGCCGGATGCTCCCACGACACGGGAGCGATCTGGGTGAGTATTTTGCGCGGGCGAGCCGCGGGCAATGTGGCGTCAGTCATCTATCTCTCCAGCACAGGGATTTCCACACGTACGGTATCAACACGCATCTGTTTCGTCACGTTTGCTTCAGTCATCCCCCAGCGCCTGATCCAAATCCGCGATCAGGTCCTCCACGTCCTCGATCCCGACCGACAACCGCACCAGGCTGTCGGTAAGTCCCATGCGGCGCCGCATTTCGGCCGGCACACTCGCATGCGTCATCGAGGCCGGATGCCCGATCAGGCTTTCGACGCCGCCGAGCGATTCTGCGAGCGCAAAGATCTTGGTCCGCCCGACGAAGCGCCGGGCAACGGCGGTGTCGCCCAGCTCGATGCTGATCATCCCGCCGAAACCCTTCATCTGACGGGTCGCCAGGTCGTGCTGCGGGTGCGAACGCAGTCCGGGGTAGTAGACGCGCTGGACTCTGGGGTGCTTCTCCAGCCACTCCGCGATGCGGCGGGCGTTGGCATCATGCTGGCGCATGCGCAGCGCCAGCGTCTTGGTGCCACGCAGCGCGAGCCAGCAGTCGAACGGGCCCGGCACGGCGCCCGACGAATTCTGAATGAAGCCGAGCCGCTCGGCGACGTCGTCGCGGGTCGTCACCAGCATGCCGCCGACCATGTCGGAGTGCCCGTTCAGGTACTTGGTCGTGGAGTGCAGGACGATGTCGGCGCCGAACTGCAGGGGCTGCTGGAAGAAGGGGGTGGCGAAAGTGTTGTCGACAACGAACAGCGTTTTGGCTTTGCGCGCGATCTCGCCGGTCGCCGCGAGATCGCATAGTCGCATCATCGGGTTGGTCGGTGTCTCCGCGTAGACGAGCTTGGTATTCGGGGTCACGGCCGCCGCGACCGCTCGCGTATCACCGCCGTCCACGAACGTGAACGTGAGCCCCAGGCGCGACCAGATGTGCGTCATCTGCCGGTGCGAGCCGCCATACACATTTTCGCCGCTCACGACGTGATCACCGGCGGAGAGGAGTTTCATCACCGCGTCCAGCGCCGCCAGTCCCGACCCGAAGGCGAATCCGTGGAGCGCGCCTTCCAGGGCCGCGACATTGCGCTCGAGCGCCTCGCGCGTGGGATTGCGCGTGCGGGCGTACTCGTAGCCCTTGTTGTGCCCCAGCGATTCCTGGATGTAAGTCGACGTCTGATAGATGGGGCCCATCACGGCGCCGCTGAGGGGATCGCCTACATAGCCGGCATGGACGGCGCGTGTTGCAAAGCGGCGCGATAGGTCCTGATCGGCGACGCGCGTCATGGCCGGAACGTAAGGGCGGCTTCCCTGGGGGGCAAGCGACCTTTACTTTGGCGGGGCCATGCCACCGTTCGCTGGAATGCGATGCCTCGTCGTGGATGACGAGCCGCGGCTGCGCCGCGTGCTCGCGCGCCTGCTCGAGGGCGAAGGGTTCACGTGCGCGGAGGCGGGATCCGGCGTCGAGGCCATCGCCGAGCTCGAGAAGGGACCCGTCCCGCTCGTCATTTCCGACCTCCGGATGCCGGAAATGGACGGCGTCACGTTGCTCCGCGAAATCACCGCCCGCTGGCCCGAGACGGCCGTCATCGTCGTCACGGCGGTGGCGGAAGTGGAGAGCGCCGTCGCGTGCCTCCAGATGGGCGCGCTCGACTACGTCGCGAAGCCGTTTCATCTGGACGAGGTGCGGGCCCGCGTCTCACAGGCGCTCGACAAGCGGCGTCTCATCATCGAAAACCGCACCTACCAGCAGAGCCTCGAGGAGCGCGTCGAGGCGCAGGCCCGGCGCATCGAGGAGCTGTTTCTGGAAGGGGTGCACGCCCTCGTCTTCGCCCTCGAAGCAAAGGACGCGTACACGCGCGGTCACTCGATGCGCGTCGCGAATTACTCCATCGAGATCGCGCGCGCGCTCGGACTGGACGCCGAGGTCATCGACACGATCGCCCTCGGCGCCGAGCTGCACGACGTCGGGAAAATAGGCGTGAGCGAGGCCGTCTTGCACAAAGCGGGCAAGCTTTCTGACGCCGAATACCGCCACATCATGGAACACCCCGTGATCGGCGCGCGCATTCTCGGCCCCTTGATGAAGGACGCTCCGGGCGCCCTGTCGATCGTGCGGTCACATCATGAGCGGCTCGACGGCACTGGGTCCCCGGATGGATTGAAGGGCGATCAGATTCCGTTCGAAGCCCGCCTGGTCAGCGTGGCGGATGCGTTCGACGCGATGACGAGCGTGCGCCCCTACCGCCCCTCGCTCACGGTCAAACACGCGATGCGGGAGCTGGAGGAAGGGAAAGGCGTGCAATTCGATCCCGAGATCGTCACAGCTTTCCTGCGGGCGTACGCGGAAGGGACCACGCTACCCATTCCCACGCCCCAGCTGCAGCCGCTCCGCCTGCCCACGCGGGCGATGGAAGCTCGTCGCGCGTAGACCATGTCCGACACGCTGATGGTCAGTGTGTCGGGGGTTCGAGGTCTCGTCGGCACCGATCTCACCCCCGAAGTCGTCGCCCGCTGGGCGGCGGCCTTCGGTATCTGGAGCAGGGAGCAGGGAGCAGGAAGCGGAAACCGCCGATCACACGTCGTGCTCGGTCGCGACGCCCGCACGTCGGGCCCGATGTTCGCGCAGGCGGCGACGGCCGGTCTGAACTCCGTCGGCTGCGACGTGATCGATGTGGGCTTGGTTGCGACACCTACGGTACAACTGGCGGTGGAGCACCATCGGGCAGCCGGCGGCATCATCCTCACGGCCAGCCACAATCCCATCGAATGGAACGCGCTGAAATTCGTGGGTCCCGATGGCATCTTTCTCGACACCGCGGCGGGCACGCGGGTAGGCGACCTGGCGGCTGCAGACTCCCTGCCACGAGCCGGCGTCAAGGCGATAGGCGGTGTGGAAGCGGATTCGGAGGCGATTGCCCGCCATCTCGCCGCCGTACTCGCGCTGCGGGGAGTCGACATCCGGGCGATCCGGCGCCGCCGGTTCCGCGTCGGGCTCGATACCGTGCGTGGTGCCGGCGGGGCAGTGATGCCGGAGCTGCTCGAGCGGCTCGGGTGCCGGGTGGCGGCGATCAACCTGGAGACCGACGGTCTGTTTCCGCGTCCGCCTGAGCCGGTGCCCGAGAATCTCAAGGCCCTCGGCGCGCTGGTGCGACGGAAAAGGGCCGATATCGGAATCGCCGTTGATCCCGATGTGGATCGATTGGCGATCGTTGATGAGCGCGGCAATCCGATCGGGGAAGACTACACGCTCGCGTTCGCGATTCGCGCGGTATTGGGGAAGAGGGACGGAGGACGAGGGAAGGGTAAAACCGTCGTGTGCAACCTCTCGACGAGTCTCGTTGTCGAAGACGCCGCGCGAGAGTTCGGGGCGTCGGTCGTTCGCGCCCCCGTCGGAGAGGCGCACGTCGCGCGCAAGATCATCGCGCTGAAAGCGGTGATCGGCGGCGAAGGCAACGGCGGCGTGATGTATCCCGCCTTGCACGTCGGACGAGACGCGCCAGTGGCCGCCGCACTCGCGTTGGCGCTGCTCGCGCGTGAGCGGCTCACGGTGAGCGACGCGGTGACACGAGCGCCGCGGTACACGATCGTAAAGGCAAAAGTGGAACGCGGATTTCGGAATGCGGAACGAATGGGCGGGGTCTATGCGGCGCTGCGTGCACGGTTTCCGGAGGCGAGCGCTGATCTCCAGGATGGACTGCGCCTCGCGTGGCCAGACCGGTGGCTGCACGTGCGGCCCTCCGGGACGGAGCCCATCATTCGACTGATTGCGGAAGCGCCGACCGGCGCCGACGCGGAACGGTTGATCGCAGAGGGGCGGCGGTTATGTGCGGCATCGTAGGGTACACCGGGAAGCGATCAGCGGCGCCCGTCGTTCTCGAGGGTCTCAAGCGCCTCGAGTATCGCGGCTATGACTCGGCCGGCCTCGCCGTGGTCAGCGGGGACGGTGAACTCCAGATCTTTCGCGCGCCCGGAAAGATCGCCGTGCTGGAACGGGAGCTCGGCAGCAAGCTCCCGGAGGGCACCACCGCTCTGGCGCACACGCGCTGGGCGACCCACGGCGTGCCCAACACCGTCAACGCGCATCCGCACGCGGATTGCGGCGGCACCATCGCGCTGGTGCACAACGGCATCATCGAGAACGCGGGCGCGCTCCGCCAGGCACTCAGCAAGCGCGGGCACGTGTTCCGCTCGCAGACCGACACCGAGGTGCTGTCGCATCTCATCGAGGAGACACACACGAAAGGCGCGCGCCTGGTGGACGCCACCGCAGAAGCGCTGCGCCAGGTGGAGGGCACGTACGGCATCGCGGTGATCTCCAGCCGCGAGCCCGATACGATCGTCGCCGCGCGCCGCGGCTCCCCGTTGCTGGTCGCCATCGGCAACGGCGAAAACTTCGTCGCGTCCGACGCGTCGGCCGTGCTCGCGCACACCCGCTCGGTGGTGTACCTGGACGACGGCGACATCGCCGAAGTCAGACCGGCCGACTATCGGATCATGGATCTCGCGGCGGCGGAAAAGGAAAAACAGATCATGCAAGTGGAGTGGGATCTCGCGACGATCGAGCGCGGCGGCTTCGCCCACTTCATGCTCAAGGAGATCATGGAGCAGCCCGAGAGCATCCGCAACACGATGCGGGGGCGCCTGCTGGAAGAAGAGGGGACCGTCCGGTTCGGCGGATTGAACATCAGCGACGAGGAGCTGCTCAAAGTGCAGCGCATCGTCATCACCGCCTGCGGCACGTCGTGGCATTCGGGGTTGATCGGGGAATACATGATGGAGGAGCTGGCCCGGATCCCGACCGAAGTCGAGTACGCGTCGGAGTTCCGCTACCGCAACCCGATCGTCGACGAGCGAACCCTCGTGATCGGCATCTCGCAGTCAGGTGAAACGGCCGACACGCTGGCCGCCTTGCGGGAGGCGAAGCGGCGCGGCGCACGGACCCTGGGGCTGGTCAATGTCGTGGGCAGCACGATCGCGCGCGAAGTGGACGGCGGGATCTATCTCCACGCCGGTCCCGAGATCGGTGTGGCGAGCACGAAGGCGTTCACCAGTCAGATCGTGGCGTTGGCGCTCCTGACGTTGAAAATGGGCCGGCTGCGCGCCCTCTCGATCCTGCAGGGAAGGGAAGTCGTGCGTGCGTTGGCCAAGCTGCCCGACCTCGTGACGCGCGTGCTTGCGAAAGCGTCCCAGATCGAGCAACTCGCCGATCGCCTGATTCGCGCGCAGAACGTGCTGTACCTGGGACGCGGCTACAACTTCCCGGTGGCGCTCGAAGGCGCGCTCAAGCTCAAAGAAATCTCCTACATCCACGCCGAGGGGTATCCGGCTGCCGAGATGAAGCACGGCCCGATCGCGCTCATCGATGACCTGATGCCGGTCGTGTTCATCGCGCCCAAGGATGCCGTGCACCAGAAGGTCATCAGCAACATCGAGGAAGTGAAAGCGCGCGGGGGTCGCGTGATTGCGATCGTGACGGAGGGCGACACCGCGGTCGACAAGCTGGCAGACCACCGGATCGAGATTCCCGAAACGCTCGACTTGTTGACGCCGGTCGTGAGCGTCGTGCCGTTGCAGCTGCTGGCCTACTACATCGCCGTTCGCCGGGGGTGCAACGTCGACCAGCCGCGCAATCTCGCCAAGTCCGTTACCGTCGAATAACGTGTAATCATGAGAGTCGTTCTGCAGCGCGTGGCCCGCGCCGCCGTTCGGGTTGGTGACCGGACGGTTGGTCAGATCAGCCAAGGCTTTCTCGTGCTCGCCGGCTTCGCGCCGACGGATACCGACGCTCAGCTTGTCTGGATGGCGGAGAAAATCCTCGGCCTCCGCGTCTTCGGCGATGCCGATGGCAAGATGAACCGCGATCTCAGCGAGGCCCGCGGCGCCGTGCTCGTCGTGTCACAGTTCACGTTGTACGGAGACGCCAGCAAAGGCCGGCGGCCGAGCTTTATCAATGCCGCGCCGCCGAACGTCGCAATCCCGCTGTACGAAAGATTTGTCGCGCTCCTCAAAGAGCAATCAGGCGGGAAGATCCCCGTCGAGACAGGTGAGTTCGGTGCCATGATGGAGGTGGAACTGGTCAACGACGGGCCGGTCACGTTGATTTTGGAGCGCTAACGGGGGGCGGGGGGAGCCACCGGGACGGCCACGATCGCGAGGCGGTCTCCTTGCGGGCTCACGGCGAGGCGCGTGACGTTGCTGAGACCAGCGGCTGCAAGATCCGCCACCTGCTCCCACGCTCCTCCGCGTCGCGAATCCCACTGATACACGATCGTTCCGCTCGCGGTCAACACGATTCCAGCAGGTGTCCAGGCGAAGAATTCGGCACCCGGTGGAACCTTCACGAGCTTCCGCACGCGACGCGTGCGGATGTCCAGCTCCTCGAGCGCGGCACCGGCAACCGAGTCGCGCTGCACGAAGCTGACCGACGCGCTTCCCGGAATCCGCTGCAAGGACCGGCCGACATCCTTGGCGAACACCTCGCCACGGGCCTCCGGGAACCCGGCATCCGCGATCTGCAATGTGGAAGGGGAGCCCAGGACGAAGAGGACCAGCGTGTGGGCGTCGCCCCAGGCGTGGTACCCCACCGGTTTGATGGAATCGAGCACCACGCGTGGTCGCGACCCGGCGAGGTCGAACGCCCACAGGCGCTGCGTCGAATCGGCTTCGACGCGCACCACGGAGAAGCCGCTGCCGTCCGGCAGCGGCGTGGGCGAATACTCGCTCTCGCGCGTCGTCGTGAGCCGGACGCTCGTTTTCTGGTCGATGTCGTACCGGTAGATGTCCGCCTGACTGTCCTCGCGGATCGACGTATAGAGGAACGCGCGACCGTCCGGCAAGAAAAACGGCTGGTTGTCGTAGCCCGGCCTGGCGGTCACGTTGACGGGCACGCCCAGGCTGACGCGACCCTGGGTGACGCGCAGGTCGGCCAGATAGATGTCCGTCGCAGGCGGCCCGGCGGGAGCGGCAGGTGCGGCTTGCAAGGTGACCAGCGCGATCCAGAGCACGCCCAAACTTAGCCCGCGCTATCTTTTTTCGCGTGTCCACCAAACCGATCGTTCTCGCCTCCGGCTCCCCCCGCCGGAAGCAGCTCCTCGAAATGCTGCGCATCCCGTTCCGCGTCATCGCGCCCGACGTGGACGAGCATGTCCTGCCCGGCGAAAAGCCCGACGCCTACGTCACCCGCCTGTCGCGCGCCAAGGCGCAAGCCGTGCTGCCGCGCGCGCCCGGCGAGGTGATTCTCGCCGCCGATACGACCGTTGTGCTCAGCGGCAGGATCTTCGAGAAGCCGACCTCGCCCGCCAATGCCGTCGAGATGCTGGAGCAGCTCCAGGGCAAGACCCACGAAGTGCTCACCGCGGTGGCCGTCGCCGAGAACGGGCGGTTGGAACAGGCGCTCGACGTGTCGCGCGTAACGTTCCGGCCCAACGACCGCCGCACGCTGGAGGAATACGTCGCCACCGGCGAGCCGCTCGACAAGGCCGGCGCCTATGCGATTCAGGGCCTGGGCGCGCCGCTGATCGAGCGCGTCGAAGGAGACTTCTTTGGCGTGATGGGGTTGCCGCTGCGGCTCGCGCTGGACCTGCTGGCGAAGTTTGGACGCCCTTACCGCTTTACGCGGTAAACCGGGATCTTCTTCGCTTTTCCCTTGACCTGAATCGGCTCGAGCGCCTCGACGGCCGGCTTCTTTTTCAGCTGCTCGAAGAACGGCTCGGAAATCAGGATTTCGTTTGGCCCGGCCTTGCCGCAAAGGCGGTAGGCGGTGTTCACGGCGTCCCCGATCACCGTGTATTCGAGTCGCCGATCGGATCCGATGTTCCCGGCGAATACCTCCCCGAAGTTGATCGCGATGCCGATCTGCACTTCGGTGCGCCCTTCCTGTTTCCATTTACTGTTGAGCTTCTCGAGCTCCTTCAGCTGCGCGATCGCGCACTGTACGGCGCGATCGGCGTCATCCTCATGGACGATCGGCGCACCCCACAGCGCCATGATGGCGTCCCCCATGAACTTGTCGAGCGTCCCGCCAAACTCGAAGACCTTGTCCACCATTTCGGTGAAGTACTCGGTGAGCAGCCGCGCGATGTCGTCCGGGCTCATCGTCTCGGACATCGGCGTAAAGCCCCGAATGTCGGAGAAGAACACCACGACGGGGCGCTTCTCACTCGGCAGGCGTCCCGCGTCCTGCTGCTGCGCGATCACTTGCGCGATATTGGGCGAGAAGTACCGCTCGAAATTCGAGCGGACGAGCGCTTCCCGCCGGATCCGCTCGGACAGCTGTGAGTTCTCGATCGCGACCGCGGTCAAGCCCCCGAACGCGATGAGGAACTCGAGGTCCTCGTCCGCGAACGAATGCGTCGCGGTGAGGTTGTCGACGTACAGGATGCCGAGGACGTTCGAGTCCGACCCCATGAGCGGGGTGCACATCGCACTGCGGACGCTCTGGATGAGGATCGATTTCCCCTTGAACCGCTCGTCCGCGGCGGCATTGTCCGACAGAATGGCGACGCGCTCCTCCACCGCTTTCCGCGCGATCGATTGCGGCACGTGCTTGGCGGCGCTCGCGTCCCCCGTTCGGCTCTTCGAAATGCGTGGGATCAGCTCGTTCGACTTGCCGTCGAGCAGGAGAATCGAGACGCGGTCCACGTTCATGATCTGGAACGTGAAGTCGACGACCTTGTCGAGCAGGCGGTCGAGCTCCTGCTGCTTCGAGAGCTCCTTGGAGACCTCGAGCAGCAGCGACAGCTTCTTCTCGCGCCGCTCCACCAGATTGTCGGCTTTGACCTTGAGGTGCGACGCGCCCTGCGGCTCGTCGATGACGATCGCGGGGACGCCGCCCGAGACACTCACGGGCAGCTGCCGGACGATGGTGCCACCGGCCCCGCCCCCCTTGGTCGCGGCTTTGAAGTCGGCGGGCGGCGGCACGATCTGCGGCCGCGGGGCGGGCGCCGTCACCTCTTTTACACGAAACGCCACTTTCCCGAAGGTCACGACATCGTTCGCGACCGCGTCGGCCTCGGTGATCTTGGCGCCGTTCAGGAATGTGCCGTTGGAGGAGCCCAAATCGGTGACCCGAACCCCACTTTCGGTCAGCACGATTTCGGCGTGGCGGCGGGAGATGGTCGGATCGTAAATCGGGACGTCGCTGGTGACCGCACGCCCCACCACGAGTTTGCGCCCGAGCTGGAGATCGATCGACTGCTCGCCGGAAGTGCTCAGCAGCTTGAACACAGGCTCGAAAATATAGGCCGCATGGGCCTAATCACCAGCTTTGGCCAGCGCCAGCGCGCGCAAGACGGCCTGAGCTTTGGCTTCTGTTTCCGCGAATTCGCGCGCCGGCTCCGAGTCGGCGACGATGCCGGCGCCGGCTTGCACAACGACACGATCGTTGAGAACGAGCGCCGATCGAATCGCGATGCAGGTATCCATCGTCGTCGCACCCCATCCGACATAGCCGACCGCTCCCGCATAGGGACCACGCCGCTCCGGCTCCAGCTCGTCGATGATCTCCATCGCCCGAACCTTGGGAGCGCCGCTGACGGTCCCCGCGGGGAAACAGGCGCGGAACACGTCGAGGGCGTCATACCCGTCTTTCAGCTGACCGCGCACTTCGCTCACCAGATGCTGCACGTGCGAGTAGCGCTCGATTTGCAGCGATTCGGTGACGCGCACGGTGCCGTACTCCGCAACGCGGCCCACGTCGTTGCGCCCCAGATCCACGAGCATGCGATGCTCGGCGAGCTCCTTGGCATCGGCCCGTAGCGAGGCAGCCAGCGCGTCATCCTCCTCGGGGGTGGCCCCGCGCGGCCGAGTGCCCGCGATCGGCCGGACCGTGACTTCATTGCCCTCGACCCGGACCAGCACTTCGGGGGAGCTGCCCACGAACGTGACGTCGTCCAGAGCCAGATAGAACAGATAGGGAGCGGGATTCAGGGCGCGTAGGTAGCGGTACAGCCGCAGCGGCTCGACCGCACCCGGCACCACCTGACGGCGGGACAGCACCGCCTGGAACACATCGCCGGCGGCGATGTACTCGCGGATCTTCGTGACGTCGCGCTCGAATGCGGCCCGCGGGTACGAGGATTCGGGGGGGGAGCGCAGCGACTTGCGGTCGGCGTCGAGCGCCAACGGGGCGAGGTGGTGCGTGTCGCTGAGGCGGGCGATCAGCGTGTCCAGGCGTTCCTGCGCCGCGTCGTACAAGCGCAACCGCTGCGCCGCGGAGGCCTTCGCCGGCACCTCGACGTTCGCCACGACGATCGCACGCCCGAACACGTTGTCGAGGATCACGAGCGAATCCGCGATCATCACCACGGCGTCGGGAACACCGAGCGTATCGGTCGGCGCGGCCGGCAGCTGCTCGATACTGCGCACCAGATCGTAGCCGAGGTATCCTACCGCGCCACCCATGAAACGCGGCAGCCCCGGTACAGCAATCGTCGGGAGCGCGCGCATCGTGTCCGCCAGATGCGCGATTGGATCCGGGGTCTGACCGGCTGGCGCCCACCCGGAGCCCTGCGTCCACCGCTCGATCTGTTGGCCACGATAGCGCCAGGCCTCGCGCGGCTCGGTGCCGAGGAAGGTGTAGCGCGCCCATCGCTCGCCGCCGACCAGCGATTCGAGCAGGAACGCAAAGGGCGGCCGCGCAATCTTCGCAAAGGCGGCCACCGGCGTATCGGCGTCCGTGACCACTTCGCGCGTCACCGGAACGATGCCGCCGGGTTTGGCGCGCTCGAGGAATGCGTCGCGTGGGTCCATGGTCTAGATTTCGCCGCGATGCGCTGGTGCGCCGTACTTTTGCTGCTGCTCCCCGCCACGGGATCCGCCCAGGACTGGAACGGCGATTCCGCCCTGGCGCTCGCGCGGCGCGCGATCGACCGGCGCGCACAGGCCGCCGTGGATACCGCGCTGCGCGACTACAAGGCCCAGGCTCACGGGTTTCTCTTCTTCCTCGGGCAGTTCGGCGAAGGGCTCACCGAGCCGCCACGGCTGATAAAAGCGGACCAGTTGGAGCTGGAAGTGTACTGGAAGGCGCCCGCGCTCAGCAAGCAGCGCATCATCGGCTGGCGTGATCGCACCGAGCTGCCCACCGACATCAACTACCACCGCGATCACCTCGGCATCGTGCAGAACAACTTCGGCCGCGCGATCCGCCTCGGCGAAGGTGACGAGGTACGCGACGTCCCCCATCCCCTCGCACCGGGTGGGACGGAGGTGTACGACTTCGCGCTGGGCGATACGACCGCGATCGTGCTCTCCGAACGAGCGGTCCGCGTGGTCGAGTTGCGCGTGCGGCCGAAGACGTTCGCCCAGGCCGCGATCGTCGGCACGTTGTTTGTCGATGTCGAATCCGCCGACCTCGTGCGCCTGGCGTTCAATTTCACGCCGAAAGCGTATCTCGATCCGCAGCTGGAAGACGTCAGCATCGTGCTGGACAATGCGCTGTGGGAAGGCCGGTTCTGGCTGCCGTTTCGCCAGGAAGTCGAGATCCGGCGGCGCGCGACGTGGCTCGACATCCCGGCGCGCGGCATCATCCGTGGCCGCTGGGAGATCGACGGTTACCGTTTCAACCTCGGTCTCGCGAACAGCTGGTTCAGGGGCGACGAGATCACGGCGCTTCCCAAGGTTCAGCGCGACTCGTTTCCCTGGCGCACGCCGCTCAGCGCGGCGATCCAGAATGTCGCCGAGCCGGTCCGCGAGAACGATCTCCAGCGGGTGCGCGCCGAAGTCAGCCGCATCGCGGGACGACGCGCCCTCACCGGCCTCAAACGCCAGCGCCTCGGCGCCCGCGCGCTCAGCGAGCTGGTCCACGTCAATCGCGTGGAAGGCCTCGCGGTCGGCGCCGGATTCGTGTGGCGGACGCCCAACGACGGCTTCGAGCTGCGCGGGCTCGGCAGCTACGGATTCGCCGACCGGGCGGGCAAAGGCATCCTCGCGCTTACCTCCACCGACGGACTCGAGCTGGCCGTATACCGGCAGGTGCGCGACATCGCGGACGTGCCGGTGATCGCGCCGCTACTCAATTCCATCGGCGCCCAGGAGTTCGGCGACGATTTTGGCGACTACTATCGGGCCACCGGGGTGCGGTTCGGCGCGCGGGTCGGGATCGGTACGCGCGGCGAATGGCGTTTCAGCACCTCGCGAGAGCGCGTCGGATCGCTGGCCGTGCGAGCGAGTCCCGCAACGGGACGTTTTCGTCCGAATCCCTTCGTGCGCGACGGCGACTACTCCACCGTCGCGCTGACGATTCGGCGTCGCAGTGAAGGCTTCGCGGTGCGGCGCGACGTCGCAGCCGAAGCGTCGCTCGAAGTCGGAGCGCGCTACACGCGCATCAGTGGGGTCGCGCACTGGCTGGTTCCCATCGGCGGCGGACAGACGCGGGTGTTGACCCGCGTGCAATTCGGTGCGGCGAGCCGCGAAGTGCCGCCGCATCGCGCCTTCGTGCTGGGCGGACGCGGGACGCTGTTGGGCGACGCGTTCCGCGAGTGGGGTGGACGGCGCGCCGCGCTGGTGCACATCGAGTGGCGCACGCCCGTCCCGTTTTTTCGGCTGCGCGCGGGGCCGGCGCGCACACCCGGAACGGTCACGCTGGCGCCCTACACGGCGCTGGGCTGGACGGCGGAGGCTCTGCCGTTCACGCCGTGGCAGGCGACGCCCCCCGGCACCCGCGTGACCTTGGGTCTCGGCGCTGAATGGCTGGGTCTGTTTCGCCTCGAAGCAGGTTACGGCGTGCAGAGTCGTCAGCTGCATGTCGCCTTCGACGTGACCCGCGATTTTTGGGACATCCTGTGATGCGGAATACTGGACTCGGGCGTCTTCGGTAATAGCTTGGAGGCAGCCGCATGCCGGTAACCGCATTCCCAGACGAGTGGTTGGCCCAATCTCTCGAGGGCCTGACCCCCGAGCGTCTTCAGGAGCTGCGGGGGAAGGCGGAGTCCGGCCGGACGTTGTGGGAATGCCTGGTCGCCGAAAAGATCGCGACGGATGCCCAAATCATCGATAGGCTGTCGCATCGCTTCCGGCTGAAGGTCGCGGACGTCAGCAAAATCGATCACACGGCGCGAAACGGCGTCCCCGAGCAGCTCGCGCGCCGCTATCGCGTGTTGCCGCTGCGGCTGACCGATTCCTACCTTGAGCTGGGGACCGCCAACCCCTTCGATCTCGACGCGGAAAAGGCGCTGGCGTTCGCGACCGCGCGGGAGATCCGGCTGTTCCTACTCGCGCCTTCCAAGATCAGTGAGAAGCTCGACGAGATGTACAGGGCGGACAAAGCGATCGACAAGCTGCTCGAGGGAATGGGCGACCGGGAAGTAGTGACGACGCTCAATGATGCGCCGCCCGAGGAGCTCAACGTCTCCGAGGCGGACGCCAGTCAGAAGCCGGTCGTCCGTCTCGTGGACATGATCATCTCGGAAGGCATCCTGTCACGGGCGAGCGATATCCACGTCGAGCCCGAGGAAGGCGGGGTGGCGGTGCGCTATCGCATCGACGGCGTGCTGCGGCAGGTGATGAAGATTCCGCGGCAGGCCGGCCTGCCGCTCATCTCGCGCATCAAGATCATGTCATCGCTCGATATTGCCGATCGCCTGCGGCCGCAGGACGGTCGCGCGCGCGTCGCGGTGAACGGCCAGCCGATCGACCTGCGCGTCTCGACGCTGCCCGCGCAGCTCGGCGAAAAGGTCGTCATCCGCATCCTCGACTCCCGCGCGACGGTGAAATCGCTCGACAGCCTCGGCCTCAATCCGGGCGAGGGGGAGGCGATCAAGCGGCTGCTCGAGAACCACGAGGGCATCCTGCTGGTCACCGGTCCCACCGGCTCCGGCAAGACGACGACGCTCTACTCCTGTATCAACCAGATTAAGAGTGAAGGCGTCAACATCGTCACGGTCGAAGACCCGGTCGAATACCGGATGCAAGGGATCGTGCAGGTGCAGGTGCAGGAGAAGGCGGGGCTGACGTTCGCGGCGGCCTTGCGATCGATTCTGCGTCAGGACCCCAACGTCGTCCTCGTCGGCGAGATTCGCGACAAGGAGACGGCGCAGATCGCCGTGCAAGCGTCTCTCACCGGACACCTCGTGCTCTCGACGTTGCACACGAACGACGCCTCCAACGCGGTCACGCGTCTCGTGGATATCGGCGTCGAAGCGTACAAGATCGCCGCGTCGCTGCGCGGCGTGGTCGCGCAGCGCCTGATGCGGAAGCTCTGCACGACGTGCAAAGAGGTGTGGATGGAGGCGCCGCCCGAGCGGCTGCGGCGCTGGATCCCCAAGGGGACGCCGCTCTACCGCGCGGCGGGCTGCCCCGATTGCGCGATGACCGGCTATCGCGGCCGCTTCTCGATTCTCGAGATCCTCACGATGACGCCGGAGCTCGAGCGGCTCATTGCCGCCGGGGATGCGGCGGACCGGATTGCGCAAGCCGCGCGCCGCGGGGGCATGAAGGGGCTGTGGGAGTCCGGGCTCGCGCATGTCGCGCGCGGTGAGTCCACGCTCGACGAGCTCACGCGTGTGGTCGACATTCCGGCCGAAGACGAGGACGCGCCGCGGGGGGAAAAGCAGCGAGTATCCGGCGCCACGCCCGCCCCAGCCGGCGCACCAGGATTGCGCCGCTCGCCCGCGCCGGGACCCTTGACGCCCCCGGAGCCACCCGCACCCGTCTCGACACATTTCGATTTGCTCGAAGAGCCCGCGCCTCCGGCACGGCGCTCCGGTGCGCACGGCCAGCCCGCCTCGAAGGTGCTGCTCGTCGACGATGAGGACAGCCTGCGCAAGGTGATGCGTGACTTGCTCGAGCGCGACGGCTACATCGTCACCGAAGCACGCGACGGCGTCCAGGCGCTCGATCAGGTCGATCGCGTCGGACCAGACATCATCGTGCTCGATCTGAATCTGCCCGGTCTCGACGGCTACGGCGTGCTCTCACACCTGCGGTCACGTCCCGCGACCGCGAACATTCCCGTCATCGTGCTGACGGCGAAGGGCGACGAGGACAACGAAGTGCGCGTCTTCGAGCTCGGCGCGGACGATTTTCTCACCAAGCCGTTCCGCGCCCGCGCGCTCTCCGCGCGGCTCGAAGCCGTCCTCGGCAGACGCCGCTGACCTCCATCCGAGTGTCCTTCGTGGACACGTACGCGTTGCGGGGCGCGGGGCGCACGCTCGAGATCCTCGCGCTGCGCCGCGGGCCGAATGGCCGTAATCCGGGATCGTGGGAGACCGTGCACGGAACGATTGAGCCCGGCGAGACGCCGGTGCAGGCCTCGTTGCGCGAGCTGCGCGAGGAAACGGGCCTCGTGCCGGCGAAATTCTACAATCTCAGTCGCACGGAGGCGTTTTATCAGCATCGCACCAATGAGCTGGCGCTGATCCCGGTGTTCGCGGCCTTTGTCGCGCCCGATGTGACGGTCAAACTCTCGGCGGAGCACGATCGCGCCGAGTGGCTGCGGCCTCGGGACGCGGCGGAGCGGTTTGCGTGGCCGCGCGAGCGCAGAGCAGTGGATGACATTTTGTCAATAGTGGGGGGTGGGGACGCAGACTTGCTGGAAGACGTCCTGCGCGTAAGCTAGAGGCAGGCTCCCTTGTGAATCCATTCTATCATCGGATCTACCGCGTGGTCCGTCACATCCCCAAGGGACGGGTGGCGACGTACGGCATCATCGCGCGGCTCGCGGGACGTCCCGGTGCCGCACGCACGGTCGGCTGGGCCCTCTCCGCGCTTCCCGAAGACAACGATGTGCCGTGGTGGCGCGTCATCAACGCGGCGGGCCGCATTTCATTCTCGGGCCAGGATCACAGCGCCGTCCTGCAGCGCGCGCTGCTGCTGCGCGAGGGCGTCCGCTTCGCGCCGGGTGGGGGGGGCGCGGTGAATCTCGGGACGTATGGCTGGCCGTCCGAGGCCTACGACAGCGCCGTCGCCTCCCACAAGCGCGCCGCTTCGACGCGAAGATCCCGCAGGTTGAAAGGCTTGCGCACGTAACGCACGCCGAGACGCGCCAGCGTCTCTTCGGTCGTCGGGCGAACGTCGCCTGTCGCGACGATGATGCGCTCCCGTAAAGCCGGCATCCGCGCTACCAGCTCCTCCGCCAGCAGCGTTCCGCGTTTTCCAGGCGCCATCGCGCGCGCGTCCGTGATCACCAGATCGAAGCTGCCCCGTTGCGCCAGGTCGAGCGCGTGCTGCGGATCCCCGGCGACTTCCACGTCATGGCCGTCCCGCGCGAACAGCGCCTTGATCGTGCGCTGCACGGCGGGATCCGCATCAACCAGCAGGATCGTGCGCTTCACGGTCGGTGATGCGGCCACCGTCGGTGTGCCGTGCACCGGCGTCAGCGCGGGTCGCACGGCGTCGGCGGGCGCGGGCGGCAGGTCCACGCGAAACGCGGCGCCGCCGCGCGGGCCGCGCGGTTCCAGCGCGATCTGGCCGCCGTGACTTTCGACGATCGAATAGGTGATCGACAGACCGAGGCCGGTGCCTTTGCCGGGCTCTTTCGTCGTGAAGAATGGCGTGAACACGCTCTGCGCGACCTCGTCGGAAATGCCGGGTCCGGTGTCCGCCACGCGCAGGTGCACCTGCCCGTCGAACCAGGTCGAGACGGTGATCTGGCGTGGGCGCTCGCGCGGGTTTTCCGCCACCGCGTGAGCGGCATTTGTCAGGAGATTGAGGACGACCTGCTGCAATCCGTGCCGGTCACCGAAGACGTCGGGGAGCGCGCCGCTCAGCTCCCGCTCCACCGTGATGTCCTGGAGCTTCAGGTCATAGGCCGTCAGGGAGAGCGTGCGGCGAATCACGTCGTTCAGGTCTACCGGCACACGCTCCGCCGAGCCTTTGCGCGCGAACGTGAGCAGGTTGCGCACGATGCGTCCCGCCCGCTCCGCCTGTTCCTGAATGACCTGCAGATGACCCCGGTCTTTCTTGCCGAGCTCCTTCTGCTCGAGCAGGAATTCGGAGAGTCCCGCGATCGATGTCAGCGGGTTGTTCAGCTCATGCGCGACGCCGGACACGAGCTGGCCCACCGCCGCCAGCTTCTCGCTCTGGACGAGTTGCGTCTCGAGCGCCTGTTGCTCCGTCACGTCTTCCACCATCACGACGATGCTTTGTTCGGTCGCGGCCCCCGGAATGCGGGCGGCGTTCACCCGCACGGTGCGCCGGAGCCGATCCGAGCGCGCGACCAGCGGTGCGGGACGCTCGCCGCGCCGCGTCGCCGCGAGCAGCTCGTGCAGCGCGTTGGGCCTGCCCAGGAGCGCCTCGCCAAGCGCCGTGCCGATCACGTTGGGGAGGGGCGCGCCCAGGAGGGCGGCGAGCGACCGGTTGGAGCGGCGGACCCGCCCCTCGTCGTCGACCACGGCGATGCCCTCGCTCAACGCATCGAACGCGGTCTCCCACTGTTCCTTGGCACGCCGTACCATCTCGAAGAAGCGGGCGTTGGCGATCACCACGGCGGCGTGGGTGGCGAGCGTGGAGAGGAGGCGGATGTCTTCCGGAACGAACACCCCTTCCCGCGGATCGGTGATGATGAGCGTGCCGATGACCGTCCCGTGCGAGCGCAACGGCACGGCTGCCGCGGCATCCGCCTGGATGCCCTTCGCGATCACGGTGGGCTCGGCGCCGGACCCCTCCTTCCCGCCTCCCCCCGAGTTCCGAATCAGCTCGAGGTGCTCGCGGCCGGTGGAGCGCGCGACGAGCCCGGCGTCGTCACCCTGAATCTTCTGGCCGCGCAGCGGTGCGAGCGTCCCCTCGGCCGCGGCGACCTGCAGCGGGTCGTTGGGTCCTTCACCCACCAGGGCCAGCAGCGCGCCCTGAGCATCGAGAAACCGCACCGCGTACCGCACGACCTGCTCGACGATGCGATCCAGCTCCAGGGAGTCCGAGAGAACGTACGAGAGCTCCTGCAGCGAGAAGAGCTCCGACAGCCGCCTGTTGAGCTCGTCCGCCGCGCGGCGCCGCTCGTGCTCGGAGCGCAGCAACCGTTGCCGCAGCCGCCACAACGCGACTCCCACCCCGAGCACGATCAGGGCGAGGGCAATGGTGGAGAACAGCAGCAGATGTTGTCGCAGCGCGCTCATGGTCTTCTATATTCAACTATCCATCTTGAGAATCAATCTTGTGCTCTGCCTGATCCTCGCGGCCTGCCGTGCCGAGGGGCATCCCGGGATCTCGCGGGCGTGGCCGGAGCTGGGCACGATGATGTCGGTGGCCGCATGGGGCGCGGACAGTGACCGCGTCCTCCGTGCCCTGGAAGCAGCGCACGATTCCGTCGATCGCATCGATTCGCTGTTGCAACGCCATATGTCCATTCCCGCCATCGATTCCCTGCGGCGCGCAGTCCGGCAACGCACCGGCGTTTCGGTTCCGATCGACAGTATCGCGTACGGGTACGCCCTCGATCGCGCGGCCATGGCTGTCGCGAACGCTGTGGACAGCGCGCTGCTGGACGTGGGCGGGCAGTACTACTGGCTGGGCCGGCCGACCCACCGGGCCGTCGGCATTCCCGATCCGGACAACACCCTCCGGACGTTGGGCGTCGTGGACCTCCAGGGCGGATCGCTGCGAACGGCGTCGCGACGGAATGCCCCCCCTGGCAGCGCACGTTCGGTCTCGGTGCTCGCCACCGACGCGCTTGCGGCGAACGCCTGGGCCGCAGCCTTGCTCGCGCTGGCGGGTGGCTGCAATCGCGCGCTCGCGGTCGCGCCGGAGATGGGTGTCGTCTGTGCTGATTCGGCGGGCGTGCGCTGGACTACCGGGCTCCAGAATCGCGTTTCGCTTCCGACTGCGCGCGCGCCTTAACGCGCGCGCGCTCCTGATCGAGGAGCCGGATTGATCGGCTCCAGGCATCGCTCGAGAGCCCCTGGTAGCTCACGGTCAGCTCCTCGCGGACGCTGATGCCCGGCTCGAACAGATAGATCGCGGCAGCCTGCTGGCGCGCGTTCAACTGGAACGAGCTCCACGTGGGCGACAGCGGAACGATGCCGCTGGGACGAAACAGTCGCCCGCGACTCGTGATGTTCACTTCTTCCGGGTTGAATCGCGCCTCCGGCACGATCCCCAGAATTGTGACCATCACCAGCGTTGGATGCTCCGTCCCGCCGCGTTGCGCGGCATCCGCGATTTCGGCGGCACGGCTCGATACGAGCTGGTGGAGTGAGCGGTAGGTGTCGGGGGCGAGGAGCCGGATCACCTGCTCGTCGAGGGGCAGCACCTGGATCCCGATTGTGCCGGTGCTGAGCGGCACGACGATGTCGTCGCGGCGGAGCGTTCCGTAACCAGGCGGGATCGTATCCTGGGCGGTTAGGCGGTTGGGCGCCTGGGCGGTGAGAAGGCTCAGCAACGCTGCAGTTCTCACCGCCCAACCGCCCAACCGCCCAACCGCCGTTTCGATCATGCCACCCCGCTCACCAGGCCATCGATCGCTTCTTTCAGCTCCGCAATTCCATCGCCAGTTTTGGCGCTCGTCACGATCACCTGATCTTCAGGAAGTCCCAGCTCCTCGCGGAGCTCGCGTTCGCGCGCGCGCCGCTGCGCTGTTGAAAGCTTGTCGCCTTTCGTCAGGGCGGCCAGCACGTGCGTTTCGCCTTCAACCAGTACGTCCTGCATGGCCCGATCGTCAACGGACGGGGGATGGCGAATGTCCAGCAGCCAGACGACGCCGGCCAAGTGCTCCCGTCGCAGGGCGTGCGTGAGCAACCCACGGAATGCCGCGCGCTGCGCCTTCCCCGCGCGAGCGTATCCGTACCCCGGCAGGTCGAGAAAGTAGTGCGAGCCGTCGGTGAGAAAGACGTTCAGCAGCCGCGTCTTCCCGGGCGTCGCCGAGGTCTTCGCAAGGCGTTGCCCGACCACCGCGTTGAGCAGCGACGACTTCCCGACATTGGAGCGGCCGATGAACGCCACCTCGGGAAGCGGTGGATCGAGGGCCACGTCGGCCCGCGGAAACGAGCCGACGAACCTCAGGGTGCGCGACCGAGGACGTTCAAGTAGCAGCGCTCCACGTTGCGCGCGTACGACCTGACGTCGAACAGGTCGCGCGCGCGTTGTGCCGCCGCGGCGCGCATGCGGGCGAGGCGCGCAGGATCGCTGGCAAGCTCGACCACGGCGCGGGCCAGCTCCGCGGGCGAGCGCTCCGGCACGAGGATGCCGGTCTCGGGCGTCAATGCCTCGCGGTTTCCATGAATGTTGGTCGCGATCGGCACGGCGCCGCATGCCATCGCCTCGTGGAGCACGCGCGACATGCCCTCGGTGTCCTGATGGGAACCGCTCATCAGGACGTCCGTCGCCTGCATCCAACGCTCGATGTGCTCTTGTTGCGGGAGAACCCGGATGTCTGATGTCACCCCGCGCGCGGCCGCGCGGCGACTGATCTCTGCGAGGATCTCCGGTGGATCGGGACTACCGATTACCAGCAGGAAGGGCATGCGGTCGTGTGGAAGCTCGCGCCGCAGCAGGCCCAGGCTGTCCACGATGTCGAGCACTCCCTTGCCGCGTTTGATCTGGCCGACGAACAGCAGGATGAAGCGGTCTTCAGGCAGCTCCAGTGCAGTCCGCGCGGCGCGACGATCGCCACCGGCTGGTGGCGTGAACCGCCGCAGATCCGATCCCGTGTGGATCACGGCATACTTGCCGTGCCGCCGCGCCCGGCCTGAGAAGCGGCGACCCGCGTCGTTGGAGTCGCCGATCATGCCGTCGGCCAATCGCTCGAGCAGCGGGTCGAGGCCGTAGTGCGCCGTCTGCCAGATGAACCAGACCATTTTGGTCCGCGTGCCGAGCTTGGCGAGCCCACAGGTGAGCGCGTCGCGCGACGCATCCGGGGCGATGATGTCGACGCGCCGGTCGAGGAGCACGCGGCGGATGACGCGGGACGAACGCCACATCGGGATCAGGGTGCGCGGCTTGATGTGATACAGGGGGATGTGGACGACGGGGCAGTGCAGCGCGAGCAGGTGGTCGGTCAGCTCTCCGGGCCCGGGGCAAATCGCGAGCGGCTCTACGACGTGTCGGTCGAGGTGTTCGATGAGCAGCGCCATGCTGCGTTGCCCACCCATCCGCATGTGCGACTGGTGGCTGACGAACGCTACCCGGATCAGGCTTCTTTCTTCTGGCGGGGACGCTCGGTCACGAGGAGCGGCGCGCGGCCGGACGTGACGCATTCGGCGGTGATCGCCACCTCGCGCACGTCATCGCGGCTCGGCAGCTCGAACATGATCTCGGTCATCATCTCTTCGAGGATGGCGCGCAGCCCTCTCGCGCCGGTGCCACGCTTCATGGCCTTCGCCGCGATCGCCTTGAGCGCGTCCTTCTCGAGCGTCAGACGCACGTCCTCAAGGTCGAACAGCTTCTGGTACTGCTTGGCGAGCGCGTTCTTGGGCTCGGTGAGGATTTTGACCAATGCCTCCTCGTCGAGCGCGTCGAGCGGCACGGTCACGGGTAAACGACCCACCAGTTCGGGGATGAGCCCGTAGCGCAGCAAGTCGTCCGGCTCGACGTCCTGGAACGGGTTCTTCTTCAGCTTCTCGGCGACGCCTTCGGCAACCTCTTCCTTCGTAAAGCCGATCTGGCGCCGGCCGGTGCGGGACTCGATGATCTTCTCGAGCCCGTCGAATGCGCCGCCGCAGATGAACAGGATGTCCTTCGTGTTGACCTGGATGTATTCCTGCTGCGGATGCTTGCGCCCGCCCTGCGGCGGCACGCTCGCGACCGTGCCTTCCAGGATCTTGAGCAGCGCCTGCTGCACACCTTCGCCCGAGACGTCGCGCGTGATGCTGGGGTTCTCTGACTTGCGCGCGATCTTGTCGATCTCGTCGATATAGACGATGCCCCGCTCGGCCTCGGAGACGTTGAAGTCGGCGGCTTGCAGCAGGCGCACCAGGATGTTTTCGA